>WNGR01006253.1_pt1 | contig 22144 bp, 25 predicted proteins | sample 5407581 | NCBI WGS metagenome assembly WNGR01 (sample SAMN13153383, study PRJNA577476) | soil metagenome | isolation source: 80 cm soil or saprolite under Garry oak tree replicate 2 | place: USA:California | collected 2016-06-15
CGTCTCCCGCGCTGACGTAGCCCACTACATGCTCAGCGCCCTCGATAAGCCCGAGACGTTCCGCCAGACGGTCGGCATCGCCGGCTGACGCGGAGATCAGGGCTTGCGGGTCCTCGTCCTGGTGGTCTTGGGCTTTTCCTCGATCAGCTTGATGGTCAGGTCCGGACCGCCCGCCTCCACGATCTCCACCCGCTTGGGCAGCATGGCCAGGAAGGCGCGGAAACTCCTGGCTCCGTAGTTGTGTTCGTCGAACGCCGGGTCCAGCGCCAGCATCTTGCTCTTCAGCCCGCCCGCCGTCATCGTCTCGGCGCCGGATTCCTCCAGCGCCCGCGCCAGCAGGCGCTCGGCCTCGGCGATATCGAAGGCCGCGGCCGGCCGTGCGGCCGGCTCGACCTCTGCCACCAGCGTGCCCCAGTACTTGTACTCCGAGCACACCGAGACCAGCTTCCTGCTCGCATTGGCCTCGGTCCCGACTCCGACCACCCACTTGCCGAACTCACGCAGCCGCTGCACCAGCGGCGAGTAGTCGCCGTCCCCGCTGACCAGGATGAACACGCTGACCTCCGGGTGCACGATCAGGGTCTCCATGGCGTCGACCGCCATCCGGATGTCGGCGGCGTTCTTGTTCTGGATGCCGACGCGCGCTACCTGGATCAGGTCCACGCCGTTCATCGCCAGGTCTTCCTGGTGCCCGCCGAACAGCGGATTGGCCCAGTCCGCGTAGGCGCGGCGCACCGAGGCGTTGCCGTAGCCCCGGCACAGCCGGGTCAGCGCCTCGTACGGCGCCGGGTTCGCCTGGTCGGGCAGTTCCTTGACCGCGCCGAGGACGAGGTTCTCGAAGTCCACGAACACGGCGACCTGCGCGGATCCGTCAGGCTCCATCGTCCATCTCCCTCAGCCAATCTGGCGATCCGTCGATTCGGCGATCCGTCGATTCGGCGATCTGGCGATGAAACGCTATCTCAACGCCGCGGGCGCAACGTCGGCCGACCCGCCCGTGCCTTGTGGCGCACCGAGCCTAGTAGTGCACGTGCTGCCGCCAGTCCGCCGGCACCCGCCCCTGGGGGCCGGGCACGCCCTGGTCGACCGGGTGGTGCCGCGGCGGCGCCAGCTCAGGGCCCTCGTAGGTCTCCTTGGTTTCGAAGCTGTAGAACCAGTCCTCATCCGGCTCGAAGCTCTGGATGAACGGGTGGCCCGTAGCCGAAGCGTGCGCGGTCGCGTGCTGCATAGGCGAGGTGTCGCAGCAGCCGATGTGCCCGCACTGCGCGCACCGGCGCAGGTGCACCCACCAGCCGCCGTCGGCCTCGCACTCGACGCAGCCTTCCCCGCTCGGCGGCACCGACGGGTCGATCCCGGCGATCTCGCTCATGTCAGCTCTCCTCCGTGTCCTGCCAGGTGACCGGCAGGCGCACCCGGAACCGCGTATCACCGGGCGCTGACTCCAATGACAGGTCACCGTGGTGCTTCTTCACCACGATGCGCCACGAGATGTCCAGCCCGAGGCCCGTTCCCTCGCCCACCGGCTTGGTGGTGAAGAACGGTTCGAATATACGGTCCTTGATCTCCGGCGGGACCCCGGGCCCGGTGTCGCCGAACTCCACGAACACCTCGTCCTCGCGGGCCTTCCCGGTGCGGACCGTGAGGGTCCCTGACCCGTTCATCGCGGACACCGCGTTGTCGATCAGGTTCGTCCAGACCTGGTTCAGCTCGGCCGCGTACGCCGGGATCTGCGGCAGCGACCGGTCGTACTCCTTCACTATCTGGATGCCGGGCGGGATCTTCCCGGACAGCATCATCAGCGTGCTGTCCAGCAGCTCGTGCACGTCGACGACCTGGTACGGCGCCCGGTCCAGCTGCGAGTACTGCCTGGCCGCGCCGACCAGGGTAGTGATCCGGGTGGTGGAGTCCTCGATCTCGTTCATCAGCAGTTCGGTGTCGACGGTGTAGTTCAGCCACCTCAGCGCCGCCTCTAGGCATCCTGGGTCCACCGTCGCCTCGACACGATCGAGCCAGGCGACGTCGAGCCCTGCCGCCACGAACGTCGGGGCCATGTCCCAGCCGTCACGAACCTGGTGCGAATCGAGCCAGTCGGTGATGGCGTCCTCCTGGTCAGAGGCTTCCAGCGGCGACAGGGCGGCGGCCTTCGGCACCCGTTCGGCCGCCTCTTCCTGCAACCTGATCAGCGTCTGCAGCATGGTCCGGTCCCACTTCCCGCCCGCGATCATGCCCAGCTTGTGCCGCATCCCGGCCACTCGCTCGCGCAGCGCCGAGGTGGCCCGCACCGCGGCCGCGGCCGGGTTGTTGAGCTCATGGGTCAGGCCGGCCGAAAGCGAGCCGAGCGCCAGCAGCCGTTCCCGCTGGCCGATGGCTGCCTGGGCGTTCCTGCTGCCGAAGAACAGGCCCTCCAGCAGGTGCACCGCCATCGGGAACCAGTCCTGCATCAGCTCGGCGAAGACCGCGGCGTCCAGCACGAAGAACCGCGACGGTTCGGTCACCCGCACCGAGTTGTTGTAGACCTGCGGCACCGCGTCGCCCAGGTAGGCCATGAAGGCGCCGGTGTACACGCCGCGCGTCGAGGTGCGGCCGACCTCGATGTCGTCCGCCCCCACTCGGCGCGACAGCACCACGGTGCCCTCGAGTAGCACGTAGAAGCAGGTCGCGGGGGAGCCCTCGGCGTAGACCGTGCCCGGCTCGTGCAGCTGCACGTGCCCGCGCTCGCACAGCCACTGCAGCTGGTCCTCGCTCAGCTTCTCGAACAGGAACAGTGACCGCAGCTCTTCGACACTGCACGACAGCTGCTGTGGCTCAGCAGGCAAAGCACTCATCTCTTCTCCAGATAGCGGTGTACGAGCATGACGGCGAGCGCGCCTTCGCCGACGGCCGAAGCCACCCGCTTGGCCGACTCCGCCCGCGCGTCCCCGGCCACGAATACCCCCGGGATGCTGGTCTCCAGGTGGTACGGCATCCGGTCAAGGTCCCAGCCGCGCGGCCGCTCACCGCCGACCGACAGGTCGGGCCCGGCGACCACGAAACCCCGCGAATCCCGCACTACCACTCCATCCAGCCAGTCGGTCAGCGGCGCTGCCCCGATAAACAAGAACAGCAACTGGGCGCCCACTGTTTCCGTGCCGCCCGTCGCGGTGTTCCGCAGCGTCAGGCTCTCCAGGTGATCCTCGCCGATCGCCTCGATGACCTCGGTGCACGTCCGCACGGAGATGTTCGGCACGTCGTCGATCTGCTTGATCAGGTAGTACGACATCGAACTTTCCAGCGAGGGCCCGCGGACCAGGAGCGTCACCGACTTGGCGTGCCGGGACAGGAAGACGGCGGCCTGCCCGGCCGAGTTCGCCCCGCCCACGATGTAGACGTCTTGCCCCAGGCAGGCCGAGGCCTCGGTGAGCGCGGACCCGTAATAAACCCCGCGCCCGGTCAGGTCGGCCAGGCCTGGCGCCGCGAGCTGCCGGTAGGTCACCCCGGTCGCCAGGATGATCGTGTGCGCGTCGATCGAGCTGCCGTCCGCGAACCGAACCCGGCGGGCCGAGCCGCACACATCCAGGGCGACCACGTTCCGCGTGGTCAGCACCTCGGCCCCGAACTTGGCCGCCTGCCGCCGCGCCCGGTCGGTCAGCTGCGCGCCGGACACCCCGTCGGGGAAGCCCAGGTAGTTCTCGATCCGCGAGCTCTGCCCGGCCTGGCCGCCGGTGGCTGTGCGTTCGACCAGCACGGTGCGCAGCCCTTCCGAGGCGCCGTACACCGCGGCGCCGAGGCCGGCCGGGCCGCCGCCGATCACGACGAGGTCGTAGAAGTCCTTGGACGGCGTGGTGGCCAGGCCGACGCGGGAGGCCAGTTCGGCGTCGGTCGGCTCGACCAGCGGGTCTCCGTCCGGCGTGATCACCACCGGCAGCGACAGCCCGTCCGCATGCGCCGCCTCGAGCAGCCGCTCCGCCTCCGGCTCGTCGGAGTTGTACCAGCGGTACGGCACCTGGTTCCGGGCCAGGAACTCACGCACCTCCGAACAGCGGGCTGACCAGCGGTGCCCGACCACCTTGGTCTCCGGCACCGGCCGGTGGTCCGACTGCATCCACGCGTCGAGCAGCGCGTCGATCACCGGGTAGAGCTTCTCCTCCGGCGGGTCCCACGGCTTGAGCAGGTAATGGTCCAGGTCGACGACGTTGATCGCGTCGATCGCGGCCCCGGTGTCGGCGTAGGCCGTGAGCAGCACGCGCCGCGCCCCCGGGTAGATGTCCATCGCCCGCTCGAGGAACTCGATCCCGTTCATCTCGGGCATCCGGTAGTCGGCCAGGATCGCCGCCACCAGATCGCCGCGCAGCTTCATCTGACGCAGCGCCTCCAGCGCGTCCGCGCCCGACTCGGCGCGCACGATCCGGTACCGTTCCCCGTATCGCCGCCGCAGGTCACGGGCTACCGCACGGGAAACGCCCGGGTCGTCGTCAACGGTCAGGATCGCCGTTCGGCTCGTCTCCGCCTGCTCGGTCATAAGGATTGCGGCGCGTCAGACCCGGGCCTTCTGACCGGGAAGGTAACGCCGCTCCACCTCCCCGGAAATGTCGGTGTGATCTGATACCTTCTGACCCGTCCGCAAGAGCCAAGCGGCATCTGCAATACATGGTATAGAACTGCGGCAGGGCATGCCGTGGCTGCGCGGGGAGGCTTCCGGAAGGCCGGGCCGGTGAACCGCGAATGTAGGGGGCAGGGAGGTGGGTGGGGCGACCGCAGGTCGCGGCTGGAATCCCCGTTCTCGGGACGGTGGAGGATGCCAAAGTAGGTCCCGATCCGATCGGCCGAGACGATGCCCAGGAACGCAGTCAGTCCGGCCGTCCGGAGAAGGCCATTTATGCCGAACGGGTCTGGTCGCTTGCCCCGGGTACTGCCGCGTGCCCCGTCGGGCATGCGCTTACTTCGGGCCCAGCCAGTACCTGCTCATGGCGAACGCTTGCGGCCAGGGGACGCCGGCCCGGGCCAGGATCCTCGCCCGGATCGGGATCAACCCTTCAGGCCCGTCCGTGCACGGCTCGATCTGGTCTGCCGCGGCGTTCAGGGCGATGCGCACGAAATCGCCGAAGTCGCGGCCGCGCGCCGGGCCGCTTCCCGCGCTCCCGTGCCCCGGGTCGGCGTCCGCGGTCATTCCTGCTCCAGGGCGGTACGCAGGGCGGTCATGCCGCGGGCGGTGTGGCTCTTGACCGCGCCGCGGCTGATCCCCATTGCGGTGGCGATCTCGGCCTCGGACAGATCAGCGTAGTAGCGCAGCACGATCGCCTCGCGCTGGCGGTCCGGCAGGCCGCGCAGCGCGGCCACCACCGCCGAGCGTTCCAGCAGGACCAGCGCGCCGTGCTCGGCGCTGGGCATGTCCGGCGGGGCCTTCTGCAGGTTCTTATCCACCACGGTGCGGTGCCGCAGCACCGACCGGGACCGGTTCACCACCGCCTGCCGCAGGTACGCCAGCGCCTTCTCGGTGTCCCGGAGCCGCTGCCAGCCATCGTGCATGGCCACGAAGGAGTCCTGCACGACCTCCTCGGCCGTCGGCGTGTCCCGCACCAGCAGCGCCGCCAGCCGCACCAAGGCCCGGTAGTGCTGAGAGTACAGCTCGATGACGGCCCGGTCCGGGCTCCACTCGGCGCGCACCGTGCCGGAAACACCGAACGCGTCCGGCGGGAGGATCTCGGCGGCCGGCATGATTTCCGTCGTGGGCTCCGGGGCAGCGCCGTTGTCTGCGTGGTTCCCGGTATCACCGTTGGACTCGGCGTGCTCGCTGAGCCAGGCCTTGTATCGCTCCAGGCCCTTCTCGACGTCGTAGTCGGCCCCGAAACGGGGGGCCTGCATCTCGGCGACCTGCTGGTAGAGCTGGGAGAGCCGGGCGTCCTCGTGCGAGCCGGGCTGCTGGTGGTCGGCGCCCCTCATGACCAGGCTCCTTCCGGGGTGCCGCCGTCGGACGGGTAGTCCCCGCCGAGCTGCGCGAGCAGCTTATGCCGCACCCGGGACAGGTGGACGCTCACCGTTTTCTCGGCCATGTTGAGGACCGCGGCGATCTCGTTCTGCTTCATGTCCAGGCCCCAGCGGAGCATCGCGACCGCGTGCTGTCGCTCCGGCAGGCTCCTGATGACCTGCCAGCATTGTTCCAGCATGATCGACGAGAACGCCTGCTCCAGCGGATCGACCTGGACCTTCCGGTAGAGCAGCTCGATCCGCGGCAGCCGGGCGCGGAAGGCCGCCTCACGTCGGAAGCCGTTCACTGCGATATTGGTCATGGTCCCGTGCAGCCAGCTGCGCCGCTGTTCGTCGGGCCGCTCCTCCAGCGCCTGCCAGGTCATGGCCGCGGCCTCGAAGGCAGCCTGAACGAGATCATGGGCCAGCGCCTGGTCGCCGCGGGTCAGCACGCAGGCACGCCCGAAGAGGTAGCCGGCATGGGCTCGGAAGCATGCCTCCAGCTCCTGAGCCTCGTGAGGTGGAATCTTCCCCACGCTCACCACCCACCTCCCTGCCCGTAAAGATAAGCGACGGTGGCCGGAATTGCGGCGGGAGCGGGAAGAATCACGCCGTTAAGTCGTATAGCGGCCAGAAAACCCTTACCGCCTCGTCCTGACCAGCAACGCCGCCGCGCGGGCCTTCCTGGTCCAGCGCATCCGCGCTCGGTAACCTGAGCTCATGGGCGAGCCAGCGGATACCAACGCGGCCATCTGGAAGTCCGCCGAGGCAGTCGAGGCCTGGACGGCGGAAGCCGAGCGCCAGGAGCGCAGCCGTCAGGCCCACCGGCACTTCCTGGCCCGGCTGCTTCCCTTTGCCGACCAGGACGAGTTCACGTTCCTGGACCTGGGCGCGGGCACCGGGGCGGCCTCGCGGGTGATCCTGGACCTGTACCCGCGCAGCACCGCGATCCTCGCCGACTACTCGGCCGAGATGATGCGGGTCGGCGAGCGGGAGATGCAGCGGTTCGCCGGACGCTACCGCTACGTCGAGTTCGACATGTCGGCCGGCGGCGAGTGGCCCGCGGCGATCCCCGCGGAGCTGGAGGCGGTAGTGACCTCCATGTGCGTCCATCACCTGCCCGACGACCGGAAGCGGAGCCTATTCGCCGAGATCTTCGACCACCTCGCCCCGGAGGGCTGGTACTTCAACTACGACCCGGTGCGCGCGGAGGATCCGCTCGTCGAGGCCACCTGGCAGCGGGTGAACGACCGCGAAGATCCCGAGACGGCGGCCAGGCGGCGGAACTGGACGCCGCTGGACCATGCGCGCTGGGACAACCATGTCCGCTACATAATCCCGCTCGGCCCGCAGCTCGGGTTCTTGCGGTCCGCCGGGTTCGACGGCATCGACGTCTACTGGAAGCAGCTCGAGAACCTCATCTACGGCGGCCGGCGTCCCGCCGCGAGCGTCTAGGCCTGCCGCCGCCTCGTCGCCCGGGCGAGCAGGTCGAGGTTGACCGCGTGGTCCGGGGACGCGAACGGCGTGCCGGGCGCGCTGACATCGAAACGGCCGCTGTCGGGCACGTAGTCGCGGCCGCGGGCGATGACCCGCCGCAGCTGGCCCAGCGCCGCGATGTCGGTCAGCGGGTCGCCGTGCACCACGATCAGGTCCGCCTCGTAACCCGGCTCCAGGCGGCCGGTGACGGCACCGAGGCCGAGCGCCGCCGCCGCCTCGGTGGTGGCCATCGTGATCACGTCGGCCGCCCGGAAGCCCAGTTTCACCAGGTACTCCAGCCCGCCCGCGTACTGGTGGTGCGGGGTGTTGTCGATGCCCGTGTCGGTCCCCGCGATGATCCGCACGCCCAGGTCCCGCATGGTCGCGAGGTTCTCTCCGACCACGATGCCGGTCAGCTCGGCGACGTACGGCGCGTTCACGTTGATGGTCGGGCAGACGAAGATTCCCTGCTCCGCGATCATGGCGGCAAGCTGCTCGTCGAATCGCCGCTCGTTGGTCTCGGTCACGAACGAGCAGTGCTCGATCGTGGTGACTCCGGCGGCGACCGCCCGGCGGATGCCCTCGGTGCCGTGGGCATGGGCGGCCACCGGCATGTCGACCCGCCTCGCCTCCGCCACGATCAGCGCCAGCTGCGCGGTGGTGAACTGCGCGTACCAGGGCGCCGAACCGGTTGTCATGAACCCGCCGGTGGCCATGACCTTGATCAGGTCGGCGCCGTGCTTGTGGTGGGTCCGGACCAGGCGGCGCAGGTCGTCCTCGCTGTCGGCCTCGGCGCCCATGAACCAGCAGTGGCCGCCGGTTACCGTGACCGGGCTCGCCGCCACCACCAGCCGCGGGCCCCGGGCCAGGCCGCTAGCGATGGCGTCGCGCACGGCCACCGTCAGGTAGCCCCGGCCGCCCAGGTCCCTGGCGCTGGTCACGCCCACGCCCAGCAGGTCCCGCGCGCTGTGCAGCATCAGGATGAGCTGCTGTTCGTCGGTCTCCGCCCGCATCCGGGCGGCCGGCTCCGGCCCGCCGTCGAGGCCGAGGTGGACATGGCTGTCGATCAGCCCCGGCAGGATCGTCGAGTCCGGGTAGTCCGCCCGCGGCAGCACCGCGTATTCGGCGGGCAGGGCCGCTGCGGGGCCGGCCCAGTCCACGGTGCGGTCGCCGACCACGACCGCACCGCCCGCCACGGTCTCATCGCCGGTTATCACGCGCGGCGCGGTGAGCACCTCGGGCATGGCGGCCACGCTAAGGCGGCCCGCGAGCCGGCGTCAAGATCGGCCCAGGGGAGGATAACGGTGTGCCAGGAACCCTCAGACAGGCGATCAACAGCACCACCCCGGCGATGCTCCGCGCCCGCGGCAGCTTCAAGTGGACGGCTCCGGGACCCGACGGGTTCGGCGCGGCCGTGGCCGAGATGGACTTCGGCGCCGCGCCGGCCATCCTCGACGCGCTCGCCGGGCTGTCCGCCGACGCGAACTTCGGCTACCTGCCGCCGTTCCTGGCCGACGAGCTGGCCGCGGCCTGCGCGGAGTTCCAGAAGCGCCGCTACGGCTGGGATACCGACCCCGCGCTGATCCACCACGTCCCTGACGTGCTCAAGGCGCTGGAGATCGCGATCACCCGCTTCTCCCGCCCGGGCTCACCGGTCATCTTGCCCACGCCCGCCTATATGCCGTTCCTCTCCGTGCCCGGCTTCGTCGGCCGCGACATCATCCAGGTCAGGATGCGTGACGACAACGGCTTCTTCACCCTGGACCTGGACGCGATCGGTGACGCCTTCCGGGCCGGCGGGCACCTGGTCATCTTCTGCAACCCGTACAACCCGCTTGGCCGGGTCTTCACCGAACAGGAGATGACCGAGCTGACCGCCGTCGTGGACCGGCACGGCGGTCGCGTCTTCGCCGACGAGATCCACGGTCCGCTCGTCTATCCGGGTACGCGCCACGTCCCGTACGCGTCGACGTCGGACACGGCCGCGGCGCACACCCTGACCGCCACCTCCGCCTCGAAGGGATGGAACCTGCCCGGCCTCAAGTGCGCGCAGGTCATCCTCACCAGCGAGGCCGACCGGCAGCGCTGGGAGGAGATGGGTTTCTTCGCCGCGCACGGGGCGAGCAATCCCGGCGTGGCCGCCAACATCGCCGCGTACCGGCACGGCGACCTCGGCTACCTGGACGAGAACCGCCGGCTGCTAGCCAGCCTGATCGGTACGCACCTGCCCCAGGTGCGCTACCGCCCGCCCGACGGCACGTACCTCGCCTGGCTCGACTGCACGGCGATGGACCTGCCGGTCACGCCGGGCGAGCTCATCAACGCCGCGCACGTCACGGTGGTGGACGGGCCCGCCTTCGGCGACGGCGGCGCCGGCTCCTTCCGGCTCAACTTCGCCACGCCGCAGCCCATCCTCGCCGAGATGGTCGAGCGCATCGCCGCGGCCCTGAACTCCGCCGAGGCCACCGGTCTCAGCGGGCCGGCCTGAGCTCTCCCGCCGTCTTGCCCGCCTGGGCCAGGGCGGCGGTCATCATGTCCGCGGCCTGGCCCGCCGCCGCGAGCGCCTCCACCGCCTCCACCACCCAGAAGTCAGGATCCTGGCCGGCGCCGGCGGCGAGCTGGCTTTCCTCGCGCTGCACGACCAGGATCCTGGCCAGCTGCTCGCACAGCTGCGGCAGGTCCTGGCCCACCCGTTCCAGGCTCGCGATGACCTCGCGGGTGTCGTCGAGTCCGGCGAAGGCGCTGCCGCCGGAGGTCAGGTCGCGGAGCGCGCGGATTGCCTCGGCGGCCTGATCCGCGATGTCCCGCATCGTCATCATGCTGCCCGGCTCGCTCACGTCCTCGTCTGCGGTTCCTGGCCGGCTGCGGCCGAGACCGGCGGACTCGGCGTCTTCCGCCGAGCCGTAGGGACGAACGCGTCTGGGCATCTTTCTCCAGGGGCTGGTCGGAACGGGTCACTGCGGCGCACTGAACATACCCGCTCCGGTCCTAGCGGGACCGCGAGGGCGTGAGGCCTGCGCCGTGCCTCCCTCCAGGGTATCCACCCGCCGCCCCGGGCGTGCCTCCTGGTGTTGCCGTGCTCCTGGCAGGCTGTGTGGCCCGTGGTACCCGATTTGCCGGTAGCGTCACCGGGAGTCGCGGACCTCCAGGCCGTCAAGGACCCGGACCACATTCGCCGCGAGATCGCGAGCCGCGTCCTCGTCACCCGCCAGGTGGTGTAGCAGCGCCTGCTGGAACAGCCCGTCTAGGATCGCGTACGCCGCCCCCGGAGACAACGCGATCGAGAATCCGCCGAACGAGGCGTACCGGCTGATCACCCGCCAGATCATCTCCTCGCGGTGCTGGTCGATCTCCAGTACGTCGGCGCGGAACGATTCCTCGAACAGGCTCTGGTTCCGCAGGTCGTACCAGAGCCGGTGCATCGGCGCGTCGGTCCGCAGCGTCTGCGCCATCGCCGCGCTGAACTCACGCTTAAGCTCCCCGGCCGACGACGCCGACGCCACGATCTCGTCATAGCGGGTCACGCAGGCTGCCTCGTACTGGCGCACGCAGTGCGTGATCAGGTCTTCCTTGTCGCTGAAGTAGTAGTGCAGCACGCCGTGCGAGAACTCGGTGTTCTGCGCGATCTCGCGCAGGCTGGTGCGGGCGTAGCCGAGTTCGGCCAGCGTCTGCAGCGCGGCGTCGGCGAGTTGCGCCCGCCGCTCGGCGAACTTGTCGACCTGCCGCCGCGAGACCCGCTCCCGGTTCGTCTCCACAGCCGAGGGCACCATGGCCACCTGGTCCACGTCCGTCACGGCATGGCTTCCCGTCAGCTCGGAGGATGGCCCGCATCGCGCGGGCCGAACCCAACTGTATCCTGCGCAGCACTCCCCGAACAGGACAGATCTTGACGACTGTCCAAGAAAGTCTTGACGACTGTCAAGACCGCGTGACAGTGTGACCTACGTCGCACCGCCGCGGAGGGCGGCGGTGCGACAACCAGCGCGGTGCCACGTCCGGCCTGGTGCGGATCGGGGCCGTCTCGAGGAGGAGATGCCACATGAGCGTGTATGACCTGACCGGACGCAAGGCCCTGGTCACCGGCGGGGCACGCGGCCTCGGCGCCGGGATGGCCGAGGCGCTGGCCCGGGCCGGCGCCGCCGTCGTCATCGGCGACATCCGCGAGGAGCTCGGCGAGGCCACCGTCGACGCGATCAAGAAAACCGGAGGTGACGCCGCGTTCCTCCCGCTGAACGTGACCGACGACCACAGCTGGGAACGCTGCGTCGAGGGCACCATCGCCGAGCTCGGCGGCCTGGACATCCTGGTCAACAACGCCGGCGTGGAGATCACCCAGCTGGTCGTGGACCTGGACCCGGACGACATCCGCAAGATGCTCGACGTCAACATCCTGGGCACCGCGCTCGGCATCAAGCACGCCTTCCGCGCCATGCGTCCCGGCGGCCCGGCCGGCCGCGGCGGCGCCGTGGTCAACATCGCGTCGGTCGCCGCCACGATCGCGTTCCCCGGCATCTCCGTCTACTCGGCGACCAAGTCCGCGATCGACCGGCTGACCCGGGTCGCGGCCATGGAGTCCGGCAAGCTCGGCTACGCCGTCCGGGTGAATTCCATCTACCCGGGGCTGTGCCCGACCGAGATGGGTAACCAGCTCGCCCAGGACGTGGTGGCGCTCGGCCTGTTCCCGAGCGTGCCCGACGCCATCGGCGCCGTGGTCGGGCTCACCCCGCAGGGCCGCCTGGGCGAGGTGGCGGACATGGCCGACGCCGTGGTCTTCCTCGCCTCCGACGCGTCCCGCTTCATCACCGGCGCCGGGCTGCCCGTCGACGGCGGCATGGGCATGTGAGCCAGAGCGAGAGGACAACCAGCATGAGCAAGCCCGTCATCGTCTACGGCGCCTCCGGTTACACCGGCCGCCTGGTCTGCGAATACCTGCGCGAGTACAACGTCCCATTCATCGCCGCAGGCCGCGACAAGGCCCGCATCGCCGAAGCGATGGACAAGGTCCCCGGCATCGACACCATCGAGCACGACATCGTCGAGGTCTCGCATGATGTCGAGCCCCTGTCCGAGCTGTTCGACGGGGCGAAGGTCGTCCTCAACACGGTCGGCCCGTTCGCCCAGTACGGTCGCGAGGTCGTCGAGGCCTGCATCAACACCGGCTGCCACTACCTGGACACCACCGGGGAGCAGGACTGGCTGATCATCTGCGATGAGGAGTACGGCCAGCGGATGGCCGAGAAAAATCTCCTCCTCGCCCCGGGCATGGCCCAGATGTACACCACCAGCGAGATCGCCGCCCAGCTCTGCCTGGAGAAGCCCGGCGTCGACACGCTCGACATCCTGGTCTTCTGGAAGGGCACGCCGACGGTGGCCTCCACCCGGACCATCCTGGTCAACGCGTGCCTGTCCAAGGCGTACTACCTGGAGCAGAACCAGTACGCGGAATGGCCCGCCGACGCCGGCCTGTACGACGTGGCGATCCCGGGGCAACATGAGATCGGCCTGGCCCTGCCGTGGGGCGGCATGTCGCATCCGGTGTGGTTCAAGCACGACCCGCGAGTGGCCAATGTCAAGGCGCTGGGCGGTGTGTTCAACCGCCCGCTCATGCTCGGCGTGCCGCAGATCGTCAAGGGCGTCCTGGCGCAGATCGAGGGCCTGCCGGACAGCGAGAAGCTCCGGGTGATCAACGAGCAGGCGGCCGGCGTCATGAACCAGATGCCGCCGCGCGAGGTCACCAGGATCAACACCTCGCTGGACTCGGTGCACGCGTCCGGGCCGCTGGGCCGCGCACACTGCGTGATCCACGGCAACTCCAACTACAAGCAGACCGGCCTGATGCAGGCGTACGGCGCGTACTCGCTGCTCCAGCAGCGGCCCCTGCGCACCGGCTTCGCGTCCGGCTGCCAGGCCTTCGGCCACCGTGAGCTGCTCGGCGCGCTGCGCAGTTTCGGCCTGGTCATGGAGCCCAACCTCACCGTCCACCACTAAGGGGGGAGCAGCGTGCGCCTGACCGACTTCCTCGACAAGGGCACTTCCCTGGGCGCGGAGGCACCCTGCCTGACCACGGCCGGGCGCACGCTGACCTACTTCGACGTCCAGCGGCTGTCCTGGCGGGTCGCCCGCGCCCTGGACCGCGGCGGGATCGCGCCCGGCGACAAGGTCGCGATCTTGTCGGCGAACGACCCGATCGCCTTCAGTTGCGTGTTCGGCATCTCCCGGGCCGGCGCGGTGTGGTGCCCGGTCAACCCGCGCAACGAGGCGGCCGAGAACCGTGACCTGCTCGACTTCTTCGACTGCACGTGCCTGATCTTCCAGGCCGCCTTCGCCCCGCTGGTCGCCAAGATCCTGCCCGACCTGCCGAAGCTCACCACCTTGGTCTGCCTCGACGGGGAGCCGCCGAACGCCGCCCCGTTCGAGCTGTGGATCGGCTCCGAGCCAGCCGAGCCCTGGCAGGCCGAACCCCTCGACGACATCGCCATGCTGGTCGGCACCGGGGGCACGACGGGCCGGCCCAAGGGCGTCATGCTCACCGGGCACAACATCGAGACGATGTCCGCGCTCACGCTGATGAGCTACCCGTTCCGGCCGCGGCCGCGCTACCTGGCCCTGGCGCCGCTGACCCACGCGGCCGGCGTGCTCTGCTTCCCGGTCATGACGCTCGGCGGCGAGATCGTCATCATGCCCAAGCCGGACCTGGCCGAGTTCCTCGCGCTGATCTCCAAACACGAGATCACCCACACGTTCCTGCCGCCGACCCTGATCTACATGCTGCTCGACCACGCCCGCCTGGCCGAGACCGACACGGCTAGCTTGCAGTGCCTGTGGTACGGCGCGGCCCCGATGTCGGCCAGCCGCCTGGAAGAGGCCCTGACGAAGATCGGGCCGGTCATGGGCCAGCTCTTCGGTCAGTCCGAGGCCCCGATGATGATCTCCACGCTCGCGCCCGCCGAACACTTCCGCGACGACGGTTCGGTCGCCACCGAGCGCCTGTCCTCGGCCGGGCGGCCCACCCCGCTTACGACCGTGGCCATCATGGACGACGCCGGCCACCTGCTCGGCCCGGGCGAGCGCGGCGAGATCGTCGCCCGCGGGCCGCTGATCATGGCCGGCTACTACAAGAACCCTCAAGCCTCGGCGGAAGCCGCCAGGTACGGCTGGCACCACACCGGGGACATCGGGTACCTCGACCAGGACAACGTCCTTTTCATCGTCGACCGGGCCAAGGACATGATCATCACCGGTGGCTTCAACGTCTACTCGGCCGAGGTGGAGCAGGTCCTGCTGGCCCATCCGGCCGTGCAGGACTGCGCGGTCATCGGGCTGCCCGACGAGAAGTGGGGCGAGCGCGTCACTGCCGTCGTCCAGCTCCGCCCCGGCCAGGCCGTGACCGGGGACGAGATCCGCGCCTTCGTCAAGGACCGGCTGGGCAGCGTCAAGGCCCCCAAGCAGGTTGAGGTCTGGCCGGACCTGCCCCGCTCGAAGGTCGGCAAGGTCCTCAAGGTCGAGGTTAAGGCCCAGTTCCTTTAGTCCGTCACGGCGAGTACGGTTCCTTATCCCGGCATCAGGGTGCGGATCCTGACTCCTGGTGAACTGGTCGTGCCCGCCCGGTAATGACCGTAGGCTCGAAGGCACCATGACAGTGACCGCCGATGATCTTGACAGCGTGATCTCATGCATGATGAGCGGGCTGCTGCCTATCACCGACCGGGACTGGTCGGTGCGGGCGGGCACCCTGGAATGGGACTGCTGGCATACCGCCGAACACATCGGGGACTGCCTCATGTCCTACGCGTGGCAGCTCGCGGTCCAGCCCAGCGGCCGTTACGTCCGCGCCGTCGCGACCGCCGAGAAGGGCGCATCGCCGGCCGAAGTGCTGGAGTTCGCCGTGACCGGCGGGCGCGTCCTGGCGTCCATGGTGCGCACGTCCCGCGCGCACGTCCGGGCGTACCATCCGGCCGGGATGGCTGACCCGGAGGGCTTCGCCGGGATGGGCTGTCACGAGGCCCTGCTGCACGGCAACGACATCGCCCAGGCCTTCGGCCTCAGCCTCGACCCGCCGCGCGACGTCTGCCGCCGCGTGCTGGCCCGCATCTTCCCGCAGGCCCCCACCGACCTGGCCGAATCCGACCCGTGGACCGCGCTGCAGTGGGCCGGCGGCCGGATCGAGCTCCCCGGTCACCCCCAGCAGCCCAGCTGGCGCCCGCACCCCGCCCCCCTGACCAGCTAGCCCCACCCTCGCCTCCGGTCGGGCTATATGGACCGCCGGCTCAGGCGGAGACGAGGTGTTCGGCGGGCTCGCGGCCGGTGTGGAGGTCCCAGTAAAGGCGTGCGATATTGTCGGGTTCCTTCAGCGGGGCGCCTTCGGGGGCGCCTGGCGTGCCGGCGATCCATGTGCCGATCGCGACATGGCCGGCGTAGATACCCCGGCCGGCCAGTGCACCGTTGAGGGTGAGGGCCCATTTGCGCAGGGCCGCGCCCGCCATGCCCGCACTGACGAACACCGGCGCGGGTGTGACCGAGGAGGCGCCAGTGGTATACAGCAGTGTTCCGGTGCCGGCGGCCAGCATGGCCGGCAGCACCGCGCGTGTCGCGATGATCGCGCCGTAGCAGACGCCTTCGATCTGCGGCCGGAGGTTGTCCACGGTGACGTCCAGCGCTCCGGTGCTGCGCAGGGTCTCAGTGGTTCCCGCGCCTGGGCTGGAGTAGTGCAGCACGTCGATTCCGCCGAACCGTCCCGCGGCGCTGTCCAGGGCGGCAGCCAATGCGGGACGGTCGGTGACGTCGGCGGGAAAGCCAGCCGCCGTGACCCCGTCGGCCGCGAGTTTCTCGGTGAGCTCACCGAGTCGCTCCTTCGAGCGTGCGATCAGCGCGACATCGAATCCGTGGCCGCCGAAGATCTTTCCGAGGGACAAGCCGAGGCGTGCCCCGGCGGCCACGAGCGCAATTGCGGGCATGGTGAACTCCTTGAATGAGGGTCGTGCGCCGGCCATATGGGTGAGATGGCCTCAGCTCATCACCGGTGTACGCGGCGCGTCCAAGACCGGCCGGACTGCGACCGATAGCCTGGAGGAATGGATCGGCTCGAGACTCGGGAACTGACGTACTTCCTGGCGGTGGCCGACGAACTTCACTTCGGCCGTGCCGCGACCCGGCTGGGCATCGCGCAGCCCGCACTGTCCAAGACCGTCCGGCAGCTGGAACGCAGGCTGGGCGTCGCCCTGTTCGAGCGGACCAGCCGCGCGGTCGCGCTGACCGAGGCCGGCCGGGTACTCAGCCGCGAGGCCCGCGTCGCCCTGGAGGCGGTGTCCGCCGCGGCGCTGCGAACGCAGCGGGCCGGCACCCGCGACCCGCGCCTGATCCTGGCCATGAAGCCCGGTGGCGACGCGGGCCTGCTCCCGGCCATCCTCGCCGCCTACGAACGCGAGCCACAGGTATTGCCGGTCGAGGTGGTCTTCGGGGCCGGCCCCTCTCGCATGCTGCGCGAAGGACAGGCCGATGCCGCGCTGCTGCACGCGCCGCCCGACGAGCTGGACGGGCTGGACACCGAAACACTGCTGACCGAAGCACCCGTCGCCGTGCTGCCCGTGTCCCACCCGCTCGCGCAACGGGCGAGCCTGCAGATGGCCGACCTGGCGGGGGAGAACCTGCACCGAAAGCCCGCCGATCCCGGCGCGATGAAGAGCATCAGCGAACTGATGCACCTGATCGCCCTGGGACGCAAGGTCGCCGTGCTACCCCGGGTACTGACCAGGCCGCTGCGCGACGACCTGATCACTGTTCCGATGACGGACCTCCCCCCGGTTAGCCTCCTGCTCGCCTGGCCCGCCCACAGCACGTCCCTGTCGGTCGCGGCCCTAGCCCGCGCCGCCGCAGCCGCCATACGCTCCAACGCGGTAGCGTCGTTCATGACCACCTGAATAGGTTCCTGCTCGGCGATCGGGCAGTCAGTGGATCTAGCGCAGGAATTCCGGCTCGTAGACGACTGAACCCTATGAGATCAGCGCTGGTAGGGGTCGGGTACGTTGGTGCCCACGGTCAGCTGCGCGATGCCATCCGGCTCAACCAGCACTGGTTCCGGTGACGTGCCCCTAGCGAGATCAAGTGACACGATCCCGCACCGCTTTGCTCCCAGCATGGGCTGCACCTGGTCCGGGAGAACCGCCCATGTGGTGGGCGCCCACAAGTGATCGGTGCCATCGAGGCGGAGCAGGCGGTACTGGTGCACATGCCCGCTCATCACCAGTGCCAGCGGCGTTTGCCTGTGCAGGCCGCGAAGACGGTCACGGGCCGACCGCGGCAGGAACCGGTAGGCCGGCGAGCCGGCCAGTTCCGTGTCGGTCGCGGTCACCGGCTTATGCGTGATGAGCACGACGCGCTGGTTCTCGCTGAGCCCGCTCAGTTGCTCCTCGAGCCATGACCATTGCCCGGCCTCGGCCTCCAGGCCGGATCCGGGGAGCTGCGCGTTGATCGCCAGCAATGTCCAGCCGTTCACCGTCAGCGACCAGTGGTCGGCGCCGACGATGTCAAGCCACCGCTGGCACCGGCCGGCATCCACGGTAAAGTCCCCAGGCGCTCCGGGCCATGGGTTGTCGCCGATGTCGTGGTTGCCGGGAACTGCGTGCCAGGGCACGGGCAGCCGGTCGAGCTGCCGGCGGCCATAGTGCAGGTCGCCAGCGTCATGCGTTCCGTCGCGGGAGAGATCGCCGAGATGGATGACGACGTCAGGGGCGTTCGCGCCGACGTAGCGGAGCACGGCATCCCAGTTGGCTTCTGCCTCCGGCGCGGCCGGCGATAGGTGAGTGTCAGACACCAGGATCACGCGCATCGCAGTCACACCTGCACCGTACCGGCGGTTCAGGCCACCCGCCGGACACGATGGAGAATCACGCCTCCGGTCTTCCGCTCCAGAGCGCGGCGCGGTGGAATTGCCGCGTGGATGAAGAGCTGAGGCGGGAGCTGCTGGCTCGATGTGAAGAAGATCAGCGGATCCGCAATCTGGTGTCCGCGCAACCGGGCCGGCATATGGTCCGGCTCCCTGAGGAGCTGGCCGCGGAGTGGCAGCGCATCGATGAGGAAACACGCGGTGGCTTGCGGAAGTTCTCAGCGCCCGCGGCTGGCCGGGGCGGACGCTTGTCGGTGAGGAGGGCGCCGGGGCGGCATGGCTGCTGGCCCAGCACGCTGACCGCGATCCCGTCCGGCAGCAGGCGTTCCTGCATGCCCTGCGCAGCGCAGCCGGCCAAGGCCAGGCGTCCCTTACCTGGTCCGACGCAGACATGGACGAGTTCGGCGAGGATAGGGCCATGAAGCCCCTGGCAGCGAGCCCCATGCGTATCGCCCGGCCGAGTCATGACCTGCGGGCGGCCGAACGTTTCTGGGTCGATGGCCTCGGGCTCGACGTCTTGTTCCGGGCCGATGACTCGGCCGAAGGCGGCCATGCGCTGCTGATGGTCGGCTGGCCCGGTGCCGCCTGGCATCTCGAGCTCGTCGGTGATCCGGAGGACGCGACACCAGCCGCGCCTACCGAGGAAGACCTGCTCGTCCTCTACCTCGGCGGCGAGGTTGATGAGGACCTGGTCCGCCGCCTGGTCGACGCGGGCGGCACCCGGGTCTCCGCCCGCAACCCGTACTGGGACCGCTGGGGTATCACGATCGCAGATCCGGACGGCTACCGGCTCGTCCTGTCCAGTCTCTCCTGGCCCTGACCGGGCGCGGGCCTACCGCGAGGTGGCCCGGCCTATCCCGGCCGCTGCTCGCGCGCGTACGCATTCAGCCGCTCCAGCTCGTCCGCGTAGATGGCCCGCATCACCCGTGGCGCGAACATCCGCTCGAAGAAGCCCCCGATCCCCCCGGCGCCATCCCAGGTCGTGCAGATCTGCACGAGCGAGTCGCCGTCTCGGGGGGAGACCGTGGTCGTGGTGACCATGCTGGAGCCGGTATCGGACTCGGTCAGGACCCGGCCCGGTTCAGGCTCGTCCACCTTCATCCGGTACTCGCGGGTCCGACCGCCCGCGGTCACCGTGAACCGCGTGATGGTGCCAGCGCCCGTACCACCGGATTCCACCCGGAAATCCGAGAACGCCGGAGGCAGGAAACGCGGGTGATGATCGCGCATGTCCGCGACATAGCGGTAGACCGCATCCGCAGGCGCATCGACCACGCGTTCGGCGCAGACCACGATTTTCCCCATGCAGGCCTGTCTATCACGGCAGTCCAGCGCGCTCACACTCGCTTCGAGTGCGTCTGTAGTCAGGAGGCTTCGGCCCGGCGCCGTTCCCAGCATGCGGTGAGTGATTCGGCGAGCCGCATGTCCCGGGCGTCGTCCGGTCCGGCGCCGAAATGAGATGTCCGTTCGCGGCTGATCCAGTCGGCCAGCGAGCGAGTGTCAGCGCCCTCGAACAGGCGATGCAGCAGCGGACTGATCATGCAGTCGTATTCGTCGGCGGCCTCCGGAATGCCGGCCACGCCGATCAGATCCCATTCCATGAGCAGCTCGCGAACTTGACGCCAGGATTCCCGGCCGGAGATCCGCGCGCCGCTGGCGTGAGCAATACCTGGCCCTGACCTTCAGCACGGGCCGATACGTGCCCTATGAATCGCTGGTTGCCCAGGCCGCCGCGGCGGAAGGACTGGATCCGGCAGTCGCACAGCGGCTGACGCAGGCGTACGGGCAGCTGCGTCCGTGGCCCGAGGCCCCGTGCGTGCTGACCGCGATCGCCGCGGCCATGCCGATCGGCACGGTGACGAACTGTTCCGACGAGCTCGGGCGCCAGGCCGCCGAGCTGGTTGGCGTGCCGTTCGAGGTAACGGTGACCGCGCAGAGCGCCGGAGCCTACAAGCCGCGGCCCGAGCCGTACCGGCAGGCCCTCGACGCACTCGCATTGCCGGCCGAACGAGTCTTGTTCGTGGCCGGGTCACCATACGACATCTCCGGAGCCGGCCACCTCGGCATGGATGTGTGGTGGCACAACCGGGTCGGCATGCCCGCCCGGCCAGGACCTCGTCCAGTCGCCGAGCACCGCTCGCTCGGGCCGCTCCCCGCCTTTGCGTGTTAGCAGCTGTAGGGCCGCTGCGCTGCGATCTGCGCTGCGATGACGCGCCAGGGGATGGTGATGCCGCGGCCGAGCTCGCCGAGCTGCGGCGTGACGCATACGACGACACCGAACCAGCGGGCGCGGATATCCCAGCGCCGGTGGTCACGTCGACGCCCGGTGAGCTCATCGCGGCACAGCTCCCAGAACGCCTCGGGAGCGGCTACGTCGGCGAGCGCGGCGGCGACTGGTCGCACCGCGGCAAGCCTCCGCGCCGCGATCGCCTTCTCCGCCGAGGTGAGCGTGTTCACGATCCAGAATCACGCAGATGCGGCCTCAGCGCCATCGGCGAGCCCGAGGCAATGGGGCCCCGGAGCTGTCGCGGGAGCGATCAACGACCGGGTCATCCTGGACTTCCCGCACGACGACCTGCGACGGCGCGGGCCGGGCGCACAACATCATCCCGGCCACGACCCGGGGGCGCTGAGGTGGCTCGAACAGGTTGACGAAATTAATGCTAGGCTGGCAAGCGCAGGGTGAAAGTGGGCAAAAGGAGAGTATCGGGGCTTGGTGACCTGCCTGCCAAGAACTGGCCGCCCTGCCGGTACGAGCAAGACTCGAAGCGCCTCCCTCCGCGCTGCACCACGACAACTAAGAAGCTGGCTAGAGCGCAGGTAGCCGCGGTTCCGTGTCGTGGAGGCGTGCGTGTTGCCCGTCTACGTTGTCCTGGCCGTCCCTCCGTCGCTCGTTGGCGTAGCTGCCGTCCTGGCCGTAATCCGAGCCAAGAAGGATGATCTCCCGGAGATCGTCCGTGCCCTGATGAGAATGGGGCCGCGTGGCGGCGAGGGCAGTCGTGGCAGGCGAAAGACTCCGCCGTCACTGCCCAGGTCGTGAGCTGGCGTCTACTGCGCGGCTTCCTGCTCCCCGTATCTCCGCATGAGCCCCGATATCATCCGGGGGCAAACTAGTGTTCCGTGAGCGAGGAACCTTGACCGCTGGTCATGGTGCACGGATGATGGTTCATGCCATTGACTGTGAATGTGGAGGTTCCGCCGCGCGATCGTGAGGTGCTCGCCTCGTGGGTTCGGTCACCGTCAGTCCGGGCCGGGCTGGCCCAGCGGGCCCGGATCGTGCTGCTGGCGGGCGACGGGCTGGGCACCAATGAGATCGTGCGGCGGACCGGGGTGTCCAAGCCGACGGTGATCTTGTGGAAGAAGCGGTATGGCGCCGAAGGGATCGGCGGGCTGCAGGACCGGCCGAAGCCGGGCAAGCCGCGGGTCATCGACGATGTGGCGATCGTGCTGGCCACGCTGGAGCCGCCGCCGCAGCGGCTGGGGGTGACGCACTGGCCGTCCCGGCTGCTGGCCGCCGAGCTGGGCATCTCCAACGTCAAGGTCGCGGACGTGTGGCGCGAATGGGGGCTGCGGCCCTGGCGGGCCGAGAGCTTCAAGTTCTCCGCTGACCCGGCCCTGGAGGCCAAGGTCCGCGACGTCATCGGCTTGTACCTCAACCCCCCGGACAAGGCCGTCGTGCTGTGCGTGGACGAGAAACCCCGGACCCAGGCTTATCCGGGGGACGATCCGGGCGTCCGCGACAGCGGGTAAGGGAGCGTTCCGCGGCCCGGCGTGTCGTTCGCGGACGGGTTATCTGTAGCCGTTACGCTACGGGACGTGACTGAAGGTAACGGGGAGTGCCGG
>WNGR01021735.1_pt1 | contig 22137 bp, 27 predicted proteins | sample 5407581 | NCBI WGS metagenome assembly WNGR01 (sample SAMN13153383, study PRJNA577476) | soil metagenome | isolation source: 80 cm soil or saprolite under Garry oak tree replicate 2 | place: USA:California | collected 2016-06-15
AGCCGCTGCCGGATGCGCTGGCCCGCCGGCCGACCCGCATGGAGATCGACGACGACGGGCGCGCCGAGCTCGACCCGGACGAGGTGGTCGCCGGCCTCGGCGACTGCATCGACGAGCTGTCCCAGCGCGGCCACCTCCGCCAGGTCACCGACGTGGCGATGTCGTGCGCCTGGCACTCGGTGATCGCCGTCGACGCCGCGCGGCAGCCGCTCACCGGCGCGCTGACCTGGGCGGACACCCGGGCGGCCGGGCTGGTCGGCGAGCTGCGCGCCCGCACCGACCCCGCCCGCCTCCAAGCCGCCACCGGCGCGCTCCCCCACACGACCTACTGGACCGTCAAGGTCCCCTGGCTCGCCCGCACCGTCCGCCCGGCGCCGGCCGGCTACCTCGGCCTCGCCGAGTACGTCACCGGCGCGCTGCTGGGCGATGCCCGCGCCTCGGTCTCGCAGGCGTCCGGCACGGGCCTGCTCGACCTCGAATCGATGCGCTGGCTGGACGAGGCGCTGGAGCTGGCCGGCATCGACCAGCGCGCCGTCCCGGAGCTGCTGGAGCCGGGCTGGATCGGCCACCTCGACGGCAAGGCGGCGCGGCGCTGGCCGGCTCTGGACGGCGCCGCCTGGCACCCGCCGGCCGGCGACGGCGCGGCCTCCAACTTCGGCGCCGGCTGCGTGACCCCCGACAGGGCGGCCATCAATCTCGGCACCTCCGGCGCGGTCCGCGCGGTCCACCAGGATTCGACGCCCCTGACCAGGGAGCTGTGGCGCTACCGGGTCGACGAGCGCCTCCTGGTGACCGGCGCCGCCTTCTCCGGCGCTGGCAACCTCTACGCGTGGGCCAGGAGCGTCCTGGACCTGCCAGGTGACGACCAGATCGAGGCCGCGCTGGCGGAGGTGCCGCCCGGAGCTCACGGCGTGCGGGTGCTGCCCTATCACGCCGGCTCGCGGGCACCGCTGGACCTGGTCGCCGGGTCCGGGGTGATCGCCGGGCTGTCGATGGCCACCACCGCCGTGGAGATCCTGGCGGCGACCCTGGAGGCGATCTGCTTCCAGCTCGCCGGCGGGGTCGAGGCGCTGGAACGGGCGCTGCGAGCCGCGCCCGGCTCGATCGAGGTGGTCGCCTCCGGCGGGGCCGTGGTCCACTCCCCCTGGTGGCAGCAGACCCTGGCCAACGTGCTCGCCCGGCCGCTGCGGGTGGTGGACGAGCCGGAGGCCTCCGCGCGCGGCGCCGCCCTGCTGGCCCTCGACCTGACCACCGAACCGAAGACCAGGCACGTCGTGGAGCCCGACCAGCGGGCCGTGGAGGCCGAACGAGCCGCCAGAGCCGCCTATCAGGACCTTGCCAGCAAGCTCGGCGAGGGGTGAACCCAACAACGATCAGGAGGAGCTCAAAAATCATGCGTCACAGTGAGCAGGACACCGACCGGCTGTACACCGACGAGCCAGACGACGTCGACGAGGCCGAGCTGATCGACCAGCTCCCGAGCGACCTCGACCCGCACGCCATGGCCGACTCGATCCCCGACGAGATCGTCGCCGAGGAGGGGCTGGACGCCGGGTTGGACCCCGACCTCGCGGTGTTCGTTTCCCGCGACGAGGTGGTGGACGACGAGGAGGAGTTCTGACCCAAGCGTTCTGACCCGAGCGATCGGACCGCCGGGATTCCGTTAGGGGGGTGGCGCGGCCGGCTGCTACCCTCTGGGCACGATGGAACGTGTGCTGATAACAGGCATCGGGACGCTCAGCCCGATGGGGCTGGACGCCGCCTCGACCTGGCAGGCGCTGCTGGACGGCCACAGCGGCATCGACACGATCGCCGCCTTCGACCCCACCCCCTACCCCGTGCACATCGCCGGGGAGGTTCGCGGCTTCGAGCCCGACACGGTCGTGTCGCGCAAGGACGCCCGCCGGATGGACCGCGGGGTGCTGTTCGCGATCGCCGCCGCCGACGAGGCCATGGCCGACTCCGGCCTGGAGGTGTCCAGGCCGGAACGGGTCGGCGTGGTGGTCGGCTCGGCCATCGGCGGGATCGGCATCATCGAGCAACAGCAGCGCGTGCTCATGGAGAAGGGTCCTGGCCGCGTCTCGTCGACCTTCCTGCCCAACGCCCTGGTCGACACCGCCACCAGCTACATCGCCACCAAGTTCGGGGCCATCGGTCGCAATTTCGCGGTGATCTCGGCCTGTGCCACCGGCTCGCACGCGATCGGCGAAGCCGCCGACCTGATCAGGCGGGGCAGCGCCGACGCGATGATCGCCGGGGGCACCGAGGCGTGCATCACGCCGCTGGTCCTGGCCGGCTTCTGCCAGATGCAGGCGCTGGCGGCGCGCAACGACGATCCGGCCGCCGCCTCCCGCCCCTTCGACCGTGGCCGCTCCGGCTTCGTGGTGGCCGAGGGCGCCGGGATCGTGGTGCTCGAGTCCGAATCGCATGCCCGCGCCCGCGGCGCCAAGGTCTACGCGGAGGTCGCCGGCTACGGTGCCTCCAACGACGCCTACCACGTGGCCACGCCGCACCCTGGCAGCCGCGGCGTGATCCGTATGTTCCAGGACGCGCTGGAGGACGCGCGGGTCCGCCCCGAAGAGGTCGGCTACATCAACACCCACGGCACCGGCACCCCGCTCGGCGACCCGGCGGAGACGCAGGCGATCCGGCAGGCGTTCGGCGCCCACGCCGACTCGCTCGCCACCTCCTCGACCAAGTCGATGACCGGCCACCTGTTCGGCGCCGCCGGCGCGCTGGAGGCGATCATCACCGCGCTCGCCCTGCGCGACCAGGTCCTTCCTCCCACCATCAACCTCGAGGACCCGGACCCCGAATGCGACCTCGACTACGTACCCCTGAAGAGCCGGGAGGCCCGCTTCGACGTGGCGATCTCGAACTCGATGGGCCTCGGCGGCCACAATGGCGCCGTCGTCCTTCGCCACGTCGTTCCCTGAGGCTGGCGCGCGAGGCTCGCGAGCGCCGCGAGGCCGAGCAACGGATGGGCCTGCTCCAGGGCCGCGGCTCCCGCGCTGACGAGCGCCGCCCGCCACTGTCGATGTCGGCCCTGCTCAGCGCGACCCTGCGAAGTCCGCTGGAGCTGGGCGGGATCCTGCTCTCCGTATTCGTGGCTATTGGCCGCCATCCCCGGCATGCTGCTGCTCGGCCGCGCCCGCCGGCGCCTCGAGCGCGACCAGGACGAGGACGATCCCCAAGAGCAGCTCCCCCGGTAAGAATCCGCCCTGGTCGACCTGCTCGACTCCCCCCGCTGGCGACGACATCATCACCGAGCTGGTCACGCGCGTGGACACGGCCACCCAGCGCCGTCCCGACCTGGCGGTCGACCAGATGGACAACGTCCGGCCGACCGCCATGGTGCCGACCTAGATGGTGGCCAACTTCTTCTACCGGTCCCTCAACCGGGCGCTCCGCGACGTCGCCCTGCCGCTTGCCGGGCTGTTTCTGCTGCTGCACGTGCCGATCGTGGCGACGCTGGTCGCCGGGATCTGGGCAGGCTCGGGCCGCTCGGCACGGTGAGCGGCCGAGCAGCCAGTTGCCCCCGGTGCTGGCCAGCGCGACCCTCGCCTATACGGCGACGGGCCGGGCAGCGTCACCGGCAGTTGACTAATCGCATTCCCCGAATGCCGACGTCGCAGCGACCTCTGATACTCAGAGATCAAGCAGAACTGCGGCCTTTGCAATGTTTCGGGCCGCTTTACGCCGTGCGCTTCTCGACATATGGCTAGTCGTTACGAGAGCATGCGCCGGATTGCATGGATGGGGCGGTGCATCTATGGGATCAGGGTCGGCAATGACGCCCATACCTTCCAGACGCACCGATCCCGCCGAAATCATGGCAACCAAATAGCCGGGGTGACCGTAGACGACGTCAGCGGCAGTGAGACCAACCTTCTCAACGACCGATGATAGGTACACCGACATCCCGTCGACATCGTCATCGAACGCGGCGCTTGAAGCACGCAATCTTCCCAGGTTGTCATCCCAGGTCGTACTGACATCATCGCTTCCTGGAATGCGTCGATAGAGCATCTCTGAGTCAAGGATGCTTGGATCGTTCTCGGGCGGCGGTGTAGGTTCGGACATTGGTCAGCGTTGCGGATACCTTGCCGTAAGAGTCGCCATAGCCTCGCGGATGACCGCAAAATCGGTCAACGGCTCATCCAGCTCAATTTCAGTCTCGGTATCCTCGAACGCGACCTCGGCGCCGCCACCCGTATGATCGATCTCAATCTCTAGATCGATCCCTCCACCATGCCACTCAAGCTGAAGACCTCCACGCACTGTCGGCACGATAGTAGGCATACGGCTATTCGCCGCCATCACATTGACAAGCACCACGAGAGCTGTCCGAACTGCCTGTACCGTAACCCTTCGAGCTCCATGGCTATTCCAGTTCGCAGGCAAAGCAACGAGCATCTGGAGACGATCTCCCACCTCCTTGAGCCACCACAGATCAATGTCGTGGCTCTGCGTCCCTTGTCCATGTGGGTGGAATTCGATGCGAACCTTGCGTGAGTCTGCCGCAAGAAAGCCGTATGCATCAGTGCTTTGGACTGGGCTGGAGGGCATAAAGAGGTCCTCTTCGACCAATGTTGAGGAGCCTCGCGATGTCTGCGGCCTGTGCAAGGTCTCTGTCACGTTGCTTTCCCCCAGATCTGATGCATCTGGTCAGTTGTAACCGCGCCGAACGCTTTGACCGCCACAATCCGCCCCATGTCGAGGAAATTGAGGATGTCGTGGAGTCCGGTTCCCATCGGTCGGCCCCGGACCGTCAGGGTCAGAAGGAGGGCCACCTCTCCATCGTCACGACTTACGACCGGATCGACCGCAATGTGAAGACGACCAAATGGTCCCTGATCGTTCGAGAGGACGTGACGCTCGGTGAGACGCACATTTTCGGGTTCGCCTGAAAGACCCACTCCGTAGTTTGGTTTCCACATACGGATTACCTTATGGAGTTCGCCGAGCCGGGTCCAACCGTCTCCAAGCCTCAGACGATTGACATAGGTTATTTCGACTTGATTGACATTGACCCTTCCAAGGTCTTCCTCTTCAACGAACTTTATGAAGGTGGTGAAGTGCGAGGCAAATGAAGCGCGCAGAGTCTCGTAGCGTGGGTACGTTGGAGCCGACATTACACGCCGCCAATTGTGGATAAGACGATCTTGCTGGATCTGAATAAGCCTATTGCGCTCAGGCGTCAGGAACCAACACCGTGGGACAGGCGGCGCATCCAACACACGTACATCGAGTGTACGTTCGATGTAGATCTCGTCGAACTGCTCGATCGCCGAGTCGAGCTGGGGATGCTCCTCCAGTCCCGGATAGTCGTTCTTGTAGCGTTCCCACAACAGCCCTAGGTGGGCCGCTCGAAGGCTGGGCAGTGGCAGGAATTGCACGCCGAGGGCAACCTCCGCAACGGGAGGTCGGTCGAACTCCGGCAGGTCTACTGGGCGAGCGGGCATCTGACCACCTGTCCCGAGAATGTGTTCCTATCTTATGTCCTCACCCGCTGAAGCGGGACAAGCATCGTGGTGCGGGCGGCGACCACCGCCCAGTAGCGCCTGGTTGCTACCATTGCCAGAGCGCTGGTCATGTATCGGTGCCGCGCCTCGATCACCTGCGGTGACAGGAGGCGGCGACGGCGCGCACCGCGGATACGTGACGGGCGCTCTGTATCCCCACCGCTCCGGGCGGTCGTCCGTGAGCCCAGCCGTGCAAGGAAGGAATGAACGTGCCTGCGATCAGGGATGATCTTCGCAACCTGGCTATCGTGGCGCACGTGGACCACGGCAAGACCACCCTGGTGGACGCGATGCTGCGCCAGTCGGGCGCGTTCCGCGCCAACCAGGAGGTCGTCGAGCGGGTCATGGACTCGATGGACCTCGAGCGCGAGAAGGGCATCACCATCCTGGCCAAGCAGACCGCGGTCGACTTCCGCGGCACGCGCATCAACGTGGTGGACACCCCGGGCCACGCTGACTTCGGCGGCGAGGTCGAGCGCACGCTGCTGATGGTCGACGCGATCCTCCTGCTGGTCGACGCCAGCGAGGGCCCGCTCCCGCAGACGCGCTACGTGCTCGGCAAGGCGCTGGAGCGGCGGCTGCCCGCGATCGTCTGCATCAACAAGGTCGACCGCGCCGACGCGCGGCCAGCCGAGGTTGTCCGCGAGGTCGAGGAGCTGTTCCTCGACCTGGACGCCGACGAGGACCAGATCGGCTTCCCGGTGCTCTACAGCGACGCCAAGGCGGGGCGGGCCGGCTGGCGCCCGGACGAGCTGGCCGCCGACCTCGGCCCGCTGCTGGAGGCGATCGTGGCGACCACGCCGCCGCCCGCCTACGAGCCGGGGCACCCGCTCCAGTTCCTGGTCACCAATCTGGACGCCGACCCCTACGTCGGGCGTCTGGGGGTCGGGCGCCTGTGGCAGGGGGAGGTCGCCCTCGGCGACCGGGTGGTGGTGGCCAAGCGCGACGGCGCGCTGGTCCCAGCCAAGGTGACCAGGATCGTCGGCGCGACCGGGCTGTCGCGCTCCGACCTGGACCGCGCCGGACCGGGCGAGATCGTGGCGATCGCCGGGCTCGGCGACGTGAACGTCGGCGAGACGGTCACCGACCCGGACGACCCGCGGCCGCTGCCGGTGATCTCGATCGACGAGCCGAGCCTGTCGATGCGCTTCGGCGTCAACACCTCCCCGTTCGCCGGCCGGGCCGGGACCTTCTTGACCAGCCGGCACCTCAAGGAGCGGCTGGATCGCGAGTCGCTCGGCAACGTGTCGGTGCGGGTGCTGCCCACGGAGTCGCCGGACGCCTTCGAGATCCAGGGCCGCGGCGAGCTCCAGCTCGCCATCCTGGTCGAGCAGATGCGCCGCGAGGGCTACGAGCTGGAAGTCTCCAAGCCCGAGGTGATCACGAGGACGGTCGGCGGTCGGGTCCTGGAGCCGTACGAAGCGGTCATCCTCGACGTGCCCGAGGAGTTCGTCGGAGTGGTGACCCAGGGCTTGGCCGTCCGAAAGGGCCGCATGACCAACATGGTCAACCACGGGACGGGCTGGGCGCGGCTCGAGTTCCGGGTGCCCGCGCGCGGGCTGATCGGCTTCCGCTCGACCCTGCTGACCGAGACCAAGGGCACCGCCATCCTGCACCACCTGTTCGACGGCTACGACCAGTGGGCGGGCCCGATCCACCACCGCCTGGTCGGCGCGCTGGTCGCCGACCGCGTCGGGGTGACCACCGGCTACGCGCTCGGCCAGCTCCAGGACCGGGGCGAACTGTTCGTCGGGCCGGGCGTCGAGGTCTACCAGGGCATGGTGATCGGCGCGAACTCCCGCGCCGACGACATCGACGTCAACCCCACCCGCGAGAAGCAGAAGACCAACATCCGCACCCACGCGGCGGACGAGGCGATCCGGCTGGTACCGCCGCGGCAGCTCTCACTGGAGCAGACGATCGAGCACGTCACCGCCGACGAGCTGGTGGAGGTGACGCCCGCCTCGACCAGGCTCCGCAAGCGGGTGCTCGACCCCGCGACCCGCGGCCGCGCCGCCAAGCGGGCCAAGACCGCCGGCTGACCACCCCAGACCCGCCGCCGGCGGGATCAGCCCGTCTGGGCGGGGATCGGGCGGTCCTCCTTGAGGGCGTTGAACAGCGCCAGCGCCTTCTGCCGGTCCCAGTGCAGCACCGAGCCGGCGCCCGGCTCGGAGCCGGCGCTGCCGATCGGCACCGTGGTAGCGGTCCCGTCGCCACCGCTCACCGAGCGCATCGCGAACAGGAAGCTGACCAATTGCCACAGGTGGTCGCCGTTGGCGACGGTGAGCGAGTCGGTGCCCCGCAGCGCCAGCGGGATGCTCTTGAAGGGGTTGAGCAGCACGCCGGGGCTGACCGCCTTGTCGGTCAGTGCGCCGAGGAACTGCCGCTGTCGCTGGACGCGGTCCAGGTCGCCACGCGCCGACGCCCTGGTGCGGACGTAGCCGAGCGCCTGGCGCGAGTTGAGCACCTGGCAGCCGGCCTTGATGTTCAGGCCCGCCTTGGGGTCGCGCATGGCGTGGTCCACGCAGATCCGCACCCCGCCGACCGCGTCAACGGCGGTCGCGAAGCTGGCGAAGCCGATCTCCATGTAGTGGTCGATGCGGATGCCGGTGACCTGCTCAACCGTGCGCACCAGCAGCTTGGGCCCGCCGAAGGCGAAGGCCGCGTTCAGCTTGTTGGAGTTGTGGCCGGGGATCGGCACGAACGAGTCGCGCGGCAGGCTCACCAGCGTCGGCTTGCCGCCGCCACGCGGAATGTGGAGCAGCATCATCGTGTCGGTGCGCTGCCCCTCGGCGAAACCGGTGGCGAGCTGCTTGCGCTGCTCCGGGGTCAGGCCCGCGCGGCTGTCCGAGCCGACCACCAGCCAGTCGGTGCCGGGCGTGGCCGCCGGGCGGCCGGCGTAGTCGGGCAGGGCGTCGATCCGGTTGAGCCGGCGGTCCATCAGGACGGCCAGCCCCACCACCAGCAGCAGCAGGACGACCAGCACGATGGCGACGATGCGACCCCAGCGCCGGCGCCGCGGCCGCACGGAGAACTGCGGCGGCGGACGGTCGTCGGCGTCGACCCGACCCCCCTGGCGCTCGGTGCCCCAGTCATCGGACCAGCCGCTCATCACCAACCTCCCCGTCGCCGACGGATGACCCTACGCGGGCCCGGACACGATAATCCGTCCCTGGCATCCCAGGCAGGTTGTATGTTCGCCACGAAGCGGTCTCGAAACCTCCTATTTGGCAAGTCGGGCGCGGGTCTCCTCCACGTGCTGGTCGCCGGCGCCATGCAGCAGCAGCGCCTGCTGTCGGTCGCGCCGGTCGAGGTCACCGAAGAGGTGCTGGCGGGGATCCTCCGCGGTTCCATCGAGAGCTGGTGACCCCGCCGCCGCGGCCGCCGGGATGGAAGCGGTCGACGGAGAAGGCGCCGAGGTCCAGCGGGACCGGCCGGCCCAGCGCCAGGTCCGCCACGGCAGCGCCTGACCAGGGACCGACCTGGAGCCCGTAGGGGCCGTGACCGGTGGCGAAGAACAGGCCGCGGATCCCCGGCGCCCGACCGAGGATCGGGCTGCCGTCGGGGCTCGCCGGCCGGAAGCCGACGCGCACCTCCTCGACGGTGGCCGCGTTCAGGCCGGGAGCGACCCGGAGCGCCTCGCCGAGCACCTCGTGCATCCCAGCCGCGGTGACCCGGTGGTCGTAGCCGGTGCCGTGCTCGCGGGTGGCGCCGGCCACCACCCGGTTGGGCGGGAAGGTCAGCAGGTAGTGCGAGTGGAATCCGAGGACGATCGGCCAGGCGCCGGTGGCCACGCCGGGAAGGGCCAGATGGGCGATCTGGCCGCGCTGGGGCGCCACCGGCAGGGAGACGCCGAGGGGAGACGCCGAGTCTGTCGGCCAGCGCGCCCGACCAGGCCCCACCGGCGACGATCACCGCGTCGGCGGACAGGGTGCGGTCGCCGACGGTGACGCCAGTGACGTGCTCCCGTTCGGGATCGAGCAGCAGCTCCGCACCGCCCTGGAGGGTCGTGCCGCCACGGCGCCGCAGCGCACGGTGCAGCGCGTCCCGGAGCAGGCGCCCGTCGACGCGGGCGGCGCCGGGGATGTGGATCGCGGCGCGGACGGGGCCGAGCGCTGGGAAGCCGGCGCGGGCGGTGCGGGCGTCGACGAGCTCGGCGTGGCCGACGTGGCTGAACCCCCGCTCCCGCCGCTGCCGCAGCTCGGCCAGCAGGTCGGCGAGCCGGTCGACCTCCTGCTCGGTGGTGGCCACGTGCAGCGCGCCGACGGCCTCGTAGCCGGTGTGGACCTCACCGTCCTCTGCGAGGCGCGCCAGCAGCTCCGGGTACCAGGCGACGGAAACCCTCACCAGGCCGAGCAGGTCGGCGTCCCCGCCCTCGAAACGACTGCCCGGCGAGAGGATCCCGGCGCCGGCCGCCGTCGCCTGGCCCTGGTCCCGGCGGTCGACCAGGATCGCCTCGCCGCCCTGGCAGGCCACCTGGTAGGCGGCGCTCGAGCCGACCAGCCCACCGCCGACCACCACCACCACCCGGGGACCCTCGCGGGACGTCACCGCCAATGGCTCATCGGCAGGCCGCGAACTGGCGAGCGGAAGGTGGGCACCCGCGGCATGGCCAGCGATCCCACGTAGACGGTCCGCAGGTCCTCGCCGGCGAAGCACACGCTGGTCGGGAACTGGAGCGTCGGGCATGCGGCGGCCAGCATGTCCTGCGGCTCGGCCACCACGGATTCGGGCCGCATGAGGTCGTTGCCGGTCCGCTCCAGATCGTCGAGGTCGAGGGTGAAGTGCCTGATCGCGCTGCCCGTGGTCATCGGCGCTCCTCAGCTCTGCGGGACGGCGTCGTCGCGGCCGGCCTCACGCTCCCCTGGCCACATCATGGCGGATTCGCCCGGTACGTGACAATGGCACCACCGCTGCCGCCCCCAGCGCCGCGCCCAGCACGCACGGCGCCAGCGCCCTGGCCGCCGACAGGAACCGGTCGAGCTGCCCGCCGGCGATCATCAGGCCGTAGATGCCCATCACCAGCCCGGTCCAGTCCAGCAGGGTTCGCGCGCGCAGCGTCAGCGCCACCGCGACCACCAGGAGCGCGAACGTCGCGACCAGCGAGGCTGGCCCGAGCACCCCGACCGGGGCGTCGGGCACGTAGCTGCCGCCGGCGATCCGGGCGAGCGTGTGCTCCCAGCCCACGAAGGGCGCGGCGATAGACTCCAGCCCGGCCTGGTCGGTGCGGTTCGGCGGGACCATCACGCCCACGTACCACCACCAGGCGCCGAGCAGGACCGCGCCTGGCACGAGCACGGTCGCCGCCGCGCGTACCCGCTCTCCGAGCTCCACCGCCCCGCGGAGCAGCAGCCAGATGGCGGCGGCGCCGGCGAAGCCGAGGTAGGTCTCCTTGGTGAGGGCGGCGGCGGCGAACACCAGGCCCGCCGGGACCAGCCGCCGGTCGAGGACCAGGCTCAGCCCGACGGCGGCCAGCGCCACCCCGAGCGGCTCGGCGGTGCCGAACATCACCCCGACCACCACCCCGGGCACGACCGCGAACCCCAGCCCCCACCAGCGCGACAGGCCGGCGGCGGCCAGCAGTCGCGCGCTCGCCGCGCAGCCGACCCCGACCGCCAGCAGCTCGACGGCCAGCAGCGCGGCGGGCACCGCGACGGGCTGCCCGGCGGCCAGCACCCATCCAGCCGTGGCCAGCAGCGGCCGCCGCGCGCGGTAGCGCGGCATGTCGAAGCCGTCGGCCAGGTGCCCGCGCAGCAGCGGATCGTAGGCGAGCCCCAGGAACCACTGCCCGTCGTAGCCCTTGCCCTGCCTGATCACCACGTGGATGTTCCGGGCGGTCAGCTCCTCGTCGAGATGCCAGGCGGTCCCGACGAAGAACGGCGCCGACGGCCCGCCGCCGAGGTGGTTACGGTCGAGCCGCACGAACTGGAGCCCCAGCAGGACCGCGGCGGCGAGCAGCCCGGCGATGCCCACGGCCAGGACCTGGCGCCATGGCGGCTGCGGCCGTGGCGTTGCGGGGGTCATTTGGGGCCCTCCCTCGCCGAGGTGCCAGCCTCGCGCACCGGCTCTGGCTGGCGGTGCTGGCGGCGCCGCTCCGCGACCAGCGCGGCGCCGCCCCAGGCGAGGTCGCCCACGGTGAACAGCAGCCGCGAGACCAGCGCGATCACCCACGCCGTGGCGGTCGGGACGGAGGGCTTCAGCAGGAACACCAGGGCCAGCTCGCGGGCGCCGCCGCCGGCCGGGGCGAAGACGATCAGGAAGCCAACGCACCAGGCGGCGGCGAACGCGCCGACGGCCTGGAGGAACAGCGCCGGATGGTGGACCCCGAGCGCTCGGGCCAGCAGCCAGACCTGGAGGCCGAAGCCGAGCCAGCCCAGCAGGTCCCAGCCGACCGCCCGCAGCATGCCCCCCAGCGACGCCGGGACCGGGAGCGGTTCCTGGCGCGCGAGCCGCAGCAGCCAGTCGATGATCCGGTTGAGCGCCGGCGGCCACAGCACCACCGCGGCCACCGGCAGGGCCAGCAGCACCCACCAGTAGCGGTGCAGCGCCTCCGGCTCCACGAACGGCAGGGTGACGACCGCCACCAGCGCGCCCGTCCCGACCCCGGCGACCATCGAGACGACCAGCGCCGCCGCCGACGTGCGCCGGGGGACCCGGTAGTCGCGGGCGAGCTCGGTCTGGGCGACCGCCTGCCAGACGCTGCCCGGCACGTACTTGGCGAGGTTGCCGAGGAAGTAGACGCGCATGCCGCCGGTGAACGGCAGGCGGTGGCCGAAGTCGGTGAGCAGTGCTCGCCACGCGAGGAAGCTACCGAGCATCCCCAGGGTCACGGCCGCCAGGCTCGCCACCACCACGGCCACCGACAGCCGCTCCAGCAGGGGCCGCACCTCGCCCCACCGGCGGACCAGGACGGTGATCACCAGCGCGACCAGCACCAGCACGATCACCCGCTGCGCCAGCCGCTGCCAGCGAGGCCGCCGCAGCGGCGGCGTGCCGGGCGGAGGGCCGCTCACATCCCCGTCTCCTCGTCGTCGCCACGACCTTCCCCGCGCGGCGCGGCGGGGCGACCCCAGGCTTCGTCTGGGACCTGGCCGAGCGGGAGGCTGACCACTTCGAGACGGTCGTGCTCGTGCCGCGCGTGGGGGACGTCGCCGAGGCGGTGGCGCTGCGCCGGCTCATCGCTGAGTTCGACCCGGATGTCCTGCGTATGCACTGGGTGCTCCCTCAGGGTCTCGTCGCCGCGCTCGCCGCACCCGGCAGGCGGTGGGTCCTGACCGCCCACGGGGGGATGTCTACGCCTTGGCGGGGTGGGTCGCCACCGGCCTCAAACGGCTCGCGCTACGCCGTGCGACCGCCGTCACGGTGCCGAACCAGGAGATGCGTGAGCGCCTCCTCCAACTCGGCGCCAATCCTAGCACCACGCTGCTCCGCCCCATGGGCGCCGACGTGACCGCCGTGCGGTCTGGGGGGCGGGCGGCTGCTGTTCCTTGGACGGCTCGCGGAGAAGAAGGGCGTGGCCGTGCTGCTGCGTGCGCTGCGGTCCGCCGACCTCGACGACGACTGCAGCGCAGGTCGCCCTCGGCAAGCGGGATGGTCTTCACGGGATCGATGCTGCCACGAGGCCCGCCAGCAGCCAACCGCGTGCCGGCAGCGGGAAGCGGTCAGCCCAGGAATCCGTGCGGTCGGGTCGGTCATCACGGCGTCAGGACGGTGATCTTCAGTGAGCGCGTGCCCGACGACTTCATCGCTGAGGCCTTCGACGTCATGGCTGCCTCTCCGCAGCACATCTTCCAGGTACTCACCAAGCGCCCAGGCCGAATGGCAAGTGTCCTGCGCCGATTGGCACCACGACCGCTGCCCCACGTCTGGCTCGGCACCTCGGTGGAGTCGACGAGGTTCGTATGGCGGATCGAGAAGCTCAGGCAAGTCCCGGCGCGGATCCCGGCCACCGTCCGCTCGAATCCGACTGGGTACGTCACGTACGTGATTGCTGCCTGGCGCAGCACACTGCCTTCTTCTTCAAACAATGGGGTGGGCGCACGCCCAAGGAAGGCGGCCGCACGCTCGATGGCCGCACATGGGATCAGCTGCCAGAGGCTCCAGCGCTCCCGCCGGCCCCCATGTGCTAGACAATCGTCGGCGATCGGCAGGCATCGCGCATGGCTGGGAGGCTGAGGGGTGTCGCTTCGGTTCGGGGTGTTGGGGACGGGCTACTGGGCGGGCGAGACGCATGCGGCGGGGATCGTGGCGCATGCGGGGGCTGAGCTGGTGGGGGTGTGGGGGCGCAATCCGGCGAAGGCGGAGGCGCTGGGGCGGCGCTTCGGCGTCGGCGGGTACGAGGACCTGGACGCGCTGCTGGAGGCGGTCGACGCGGTCGCGATCGCGGTGCCGCCGGACGTGCAGGCCGACCTGGCGGTGCGGGCGGCGCGCGCCGGGCGGCACCTGCTGCTCGACAAACCGCTGGCGCTCTCGCTCGAACAGGCCCGGAGCGTGGTGGAGGCGGCCGAGGCGGGCGGCGTGGCCTCGTCGCTGGCCATCCCGGCGCTCGACCCGGTCGAGCGGGTGACCGCCGCCCGCGGGCTCGGCGATACGGTGCACCTGCTGGTCGGCCACCACGGCGGCGCGGCGAGCACGCTGTCGCTCAGCCTGACCGTGCCGGAAGCGGCCGAGACCACGCGCTTCGCCGTCCACGGGACGGCCGGCTGGTCCGCCATGCCGAGCGACAGCACCACCGTGGTGGAGGCCTTCGGTGAGGCGATCAGCCAGCTTGCCGGCATGATCGCGGCCGGAACCACCGAGCACCCCTGCGACGTGCGCTTCGGCGCCGAGGTGGTGGCGATCCTCGACGCCGCCGAGCGGGTGCTGGCCGCCCCGCGCGACGCCGGCGCCGCGCCGATCCAGTGGCGCCGGTGACCCGCGGGTGGGCCGGATGACCGCGACAGGGGCAAGATGGCGATCGACGGATGCCCGACAATCGACAACCCCGGAGGTCGATCGTGGACGAGCAGGCGACGGTCCCAGCCAGCCACCAGGACCTGGTGGATCGCCCGTTGATCGCGCATTTCGCCACCGTCCGATCGGACGGCTCAGTGCAGAGCAACCCGATGTGGTTCGGCTGGGACGGCAGCCGTATCCGCATGACCCACACCAGGACCAGGAAGAAGTTCCAGAACGTGGGCGCGGAGCCGAGGGTGGCGCTGTCGATCGTCGACCCCGACGACGCCCAGCGCTACCTGGAGATCCGCGGTGTGGTGGAGTCGATCGACGACGACACCGGCGCGCCCTTCTACAAGGCGCTCCAGGAGCGCTACGGCGCGAGCGGGCTGCCGATCCGCGACGCCGACGTCCGCGTGGTGCTGGTCATCCGTCCGACGGTGATCCTCGCCCGCAGCTTCAGCCCGGGCGACGTCCAGGCCACCATGGAACGGTCGGCGGCGGGCCGCTCGGCCTGACGGCGCGGAACCGGCGATGGAGCCGCCGCGCGCCCCTGGACGACCCTCGACGTGCTGCACCGGGAGGCGCTGGCCCGCCAACTCGGCGCCTGACGGTCGCCAGGCGGGGGCCGCTACGGCTGCTTCGGCGTGGTGACGGCGCCGTTGGCGGCGGACTGGACCAGGGCGACGTACTTGTCGAAGACGCCGCCACGCATGGCTGGCGGGCGCGGAGCCCAGGCGCGCAGCCGCTCCACCAGGTCGACGCCTTCGACCGCCAGCGTGCGGGTATCGACGTCGATGGCGATCACGTCGCCGTCGCGCAGGGCGGCCAGCGGACCGCCGAGGGCGGCCTCGGGCGCGACGTGCCCCACCATCAGGCCGCGGGTCGCCCCGCTGAAGCGCCCGTCGGTGACCAGCGCCACCGACTCGCCGAGGCCCTCGCCGACGATCGCCGCGGTGACCTGGAGCATCTCACGCATCCCCGGGCCGCCCCTCGGACCCTCGTAGCGGATCACCACGGTGTCGCCCGGCTGGACCCGCCGCTCCAGGACCGCCGCCAGCGCGTCCTCCTCGCGGTCGAAGACCCGCGCGGGCCCGTGGTGCCGTGTCGGCGTGTGCGCGGTGACCTTGGCCACGCTGCCCGCCGGCGCCAGGTTGCCCTTGAGGATGACCAGGCCGCCCTCGGCGCGCAGCGGAGCCTGCACCGGGGCGACCACCTGCTGCCCCTTGGTCTCCACCGCCATCTCGCACGCCTCGCCGAGGGTGCGCCCGGTGACCGTCATCGCCGACCCGTCGATCAGGCCCGCGTCCAGCAGCCGCTTGGTCAGCAACTGGATGCCGCCGGCCACGTAGAGGTCGTAGGCGGTAAAGCGGCCGCCCGGCTTCAGATCGCAGAGCAGCGGGGTGCGGCGCGAGATCCGGTCGATGTCCTCGATGGTCAGCGGCACCCCTGCCTCCCGCGCCAGCGCCAGCAGGTGCAGCACCACGTTGGTCGAGCCGCCGGAGGCCGCCGCCGCGGCGATGGCGTTCTCGAACGAGGTCCTGGTCAGGATCTGCGAGGGCCGCAGGTCCGCCTCCAGCACCTCCATCGCCAGCGCTCCCGCGGCCGCGGCCGCCTCGGTCTTGGCGCTGTCGACCGCGGGGATGGAGTTGAACCCGACCGGGGACAGGCCGAGCACCTCCATGGTCATCGACATGGTGTTGGCGGTGTACTGGCCACCACAGGCGCCGGCGCCCGGGCAGGCGACCAGCTCCAGCTCCAGCAGCTCCTGCTCGTCCATCTTGCCCGCCGCGACCGCGCCGATCGCCTCGAACACCTCGCCGACCGCGACTTCGCGGCCGCGGAAGCGGCCGGGCATGATCGTCCCGCCGTACAACAGCACGGCGGGGCGGTCCACCCGGATCATCGCCATCGCGCTGGCCGGCACGGTCTTGTCACAGGAGGCGATCGTCACCAGCGCGTCGAACATGTGGCCCCGCGCCACCAGCTCGATCGAGTCGGCGATCACCTCGCGGCTGATCAGCGAGGCCTTCATGCCCTCCGTGCCCATGGTGATCCCGTCCGAGATCGCGATGGTGTTGAACTCCATGGGCGTCCCGCCGGCCTCGCGGACGCCGCGCTGGACGTGCTCGGCGAGCTGCCGGTGGTTGAAGTTGCACGGCATCGTCGAGGTCCACGCATGGGCCACGCCCACGATCGGCTTCGCCAGGTCCTCGCGGCTGTAGCCGATGTTCAGCAGGAACGAGCGAGCGGCGGCGCGCTCGTACCCCTCGTAGAGCGTCCGGCTCGGCAACCCCGCCGTGGTCCGGCCCTGCTGCGTGGTGCTCATGTCTCCGGCTCCTTCCCATCTCGGCGCTTCCCGATTCACCGGGCACCCCCTTGGGGTTCCCCGTCCCTCCGGCGGTCAGTCGGCCGCCTCGATCGCCGCCAGCACTCCCCTGGCCGCCTTCTCCTCACCCAGGTCGTCCAGCAGCGTGCTCGCCGACCATACCGCGCCGATCGGGTTGGCGATTCCCTGCCCGGCGACGTCGGGGGCGCTGCCGTGGACCGGTTCGAACAGGTTGGGCCGCCTGCCCGGGTGCAGGTTGGCGCTGGGGGCCAGCCCGATGCTGCCGCCGAGCCCCGCGCCGAGGTCGCTCAGGATGTCGCCGATGCGGTAGCGGCGCAATCCAGATCCCCCTACGGGTCGTCCCGATCGGCGTCTCGCCAGCCGGCGAGCACCCGGTCGCGCGCCGCCCGCAGGACCGCGACGCCCGCCTCGTCGAGCTCGAGGCGGTCCAGGCTCGCGGGCGGGTCCTGGCGGCGCGACAGTTCCGGGTAGAGCTGCTCGGCGACGCGCCGGAAGGTGGCCGGGCCGCCGAGCGCGACGGTGCCGAACGGCCCCACGGCCGACCAGCGCCGGCCCAGCCCCTCGCGGATCAGCCGGTCCAGGTCGTCGGCGGCGACCACGCCGCCGTCCACCAGCTCGACGGCCTCGCGCAGCAGGGCCATCTGGAGGCGGTTGAGCACGAACCCGGGCACGTCGCGGACCGGAACCGGGAGCTTGCCGATCCGGCGCAGGATCGCGGCCATCCGCTTGGCCACGGCGGGATCGGTGGTGGGGCCCTCGACCAGTTCGAGCACTCGGAACGCCAGCGGTGGGTTCAGGTAGTGCGTGCCGATCAGCCGGCTCGGGTCGCTGAGGCCCGCCCCGAGGGTTGCCAGCGACAGCGACGAGGTGTTCGAGGCGAGGATCGCCGCCGGCGCGGCGACCTGCGCGGCCGCCAGCTCGGCGGCCTTGATCGCCGCGACCTCCGGCAGCGACTCGACCACCAGGTCCGCCCCGGCGGCCGCCTCGGCCGTGGTGGGAAACCACTGGACGTCCGCCGCCCCTGCGGCGCCAAGGGCGGGCTCGGCGCCGGAGGCCCCCGCCGCTCCGAGGTGCTGGGTGACGCGGGCCAAGGCGACGGTGGCACTGGTGGCCTGGGAGGTGGTGATGCGCACGGCGTGGCCGGCGGCGGCGTACTCCGCGGCGATGGCGCTGCCCATCAGCCCGGCGCCGAGCACCGCCACCCGCAGCCGCTCGGATTCGGTCAAGCCGTGACCTCCAGGTGGAGAGTGCCGAGCTCGCCGAAGTCGACCTCGTGGCGCCCCGGCTCCAGCGGCACCGGCGTGATCAGCGAGCCGCTGGCGATCTTGATCTGCCAGCCGGGGAAGCGGCAGTCGATGATCTCGATGCAGGGCAGCACCGCCGCTGACCCGCCGTCGAAGCGCAGTCCGATCTCGGCCTCCAGCCTCGGCGCGACCAGGCTCGCCAGCCGCAGGGTCGCCCCGTCCCGCAGGCACGAGGCGTCCAGGACCGGCGCCGTGAACGGCCCGTCGGTGCCGAACCGCGCCTGTGCCGTCGCGTCGCCCGCCCCGATCTTCCAGGCCACCTGGCGCCCGCCCTCCGCCTCGACCGTCTGGTACAGCTCGGCGGCCACGCGCTCGGCGCGATCCAGCGTCAGCTCGCCCCGATCGAGCGGCGCGATGGTGGTGCCGTGCCGCCGTGCCGTGCCGCCACGCCTCCCACAGCGCGGCGGCCAGCGGGTCCTCGAATTCCACGTCAGGGCTCATGACAGGTAGCTCATCTCCTTTGCCACCGCTTCGTCGAAGCCGAGCACGCCGTGGCACCGCGCAGGCATGTTGTACAGGACGCCGGCTGGATGGCGCGCCTCCACCGGGTGCGATACTCCCTGGCCCGCCCCGCTCGACCCCTGATCCCGGCCATCGTCGGGGCCGTCGTCTACTGGGGCGACGGCGGCGTCTTCGTCAGGTCGCCCGCCAGATGTGGTCGCTGAGGGCGAGCAGCCCGGCTCGAGCGAGCGGCTCGGTCGGCTGCGGGCGCCGTGAGGCGTGGCGGTAGCGTCCGGGCGGCTGGCCGTAGACGCGGTGGAAGCGGCGCGAGAAGTGGTACGGGTTGGCAAAGCCGCAGTCGTGGGCGGGCAGCGGCGTACCGTCACGGTCGGGGATGGGTCCCTGCACGAACAGGGCGAGCAGGAGCCGTAGGACCTCCTGGGTGGCACCGGTCGCTGCCCAACACCGGGCGTCACGGCCTGCGCCGCGCCCTGGTCAACCACTACATGAGCGCGGCATCGCTGCTGCCCTGGATGCTCCCTCCCGCCGGGGTCACCATGGGCCGGGCCGACCACCGCGACATCGTGATGGTCGTCGGGACCGACCCCTACGCCTACAAGGGCACCGTTGACGTGATGCGCCCGCACGTCCGACCCGACGGGCAAGGCGGCTGCGTCCAAGGGAGGGAAACGACGTCCTAAGGGTTCCGTATGCTTGCCGTCACGAACGAGACGACGAGGACGTTGACTCGAGGTCGCCTGATGGGCGAGTGGACCAAGGCGAGGATCCAGCTCTGCGGGCGGTTCGTCGCCGACATCGACGGCGCCCGCGTCGAAGACGCCCTGCCTGGCCGCAGAGGCCGGGTCCTGTTCGCCTACCTGGTCCTCAACCGTGCTCGTCGGTTGCCCCGTGATGAGCTGCTGGTGGCCGGCTGGGGCGAGGAGGCCTCCGCAGAGGCGGGCAACGCGCTGAGCGTGCTGCTGTCCAAGCTGCGGCACGGCCTGGGCGCCGACCATTTCCGGGGACGGACGGAGATCGAGCTGCGGTTGCCGCAGGCGACCTTCGTCGACGTCGAGGCGGCCCTGGAGGGCGCCCACCGGGCGGAGTCCTGCATCGCCCAGGGGCGGTGGGCGGATGCGTGGGGTCCGGCCGGGGTCGCCTACCACGTCGCCACCAGGCGGTTCCTCACCGGGCTGGAAGCGTCCTGGATCGACCAGTGGCGGCGCCGGTTGGAGGAGGTCCGGCTCCGCGGGCTGGAATGCTTTGCCGCCGCCGGCCTCGGCCTTGGCGGCCCGGCGCTGGCGCAAGCCGAGGAGCGCGCCAGGATGCTGACCCAACTCGCGCCCTACCGCGAGAGCGCGCACTGCATCCTGATGGAAGCGCTCGAGCGGCGCGGCAACGTCGCCGAGGCGCTGCGCGCCTACCAGCGGCTACGGGTCCTGCTCCGCGAGGAGCTCGGGATCGCGCCGAGCCCCGCCGTGCAGGCCGTCCACCGACGGTTGCTGCTGCACAGCGCCGACGGCTAGGCTAGAGCTGCTCGGCCTGCGCGACGAGGTCTTCGCGGGTCACGTTGCCGACCAGCTCGGGGTGCAACACGCCCATGTGACCTTGCGCGTTCCTCCACAGCTCGTCGTCGTCTTCGCCCTGGATGACATACCCGCACATGCAGATGATCCTCAGCGCCATCGCCAACCTCCAGGTCAACCCGCCGCGATCTTCACGCGCGATCGTCGAGGGCGCAAGGACGGCAAGGACGGCCGGCGATCCGCTGACTTGCCGGGAGCGTCGCTAGTCCTCGGAGGTCCGCGGGCCGGACTCCTCCTGCTCGACCTGGAACTGCCACAGCTCGGAACCGGTGGCCACGGGACCGCCCGAACGTTCCTGGGCATGGCCACGCCCGAACGACTGGCTCTCCAGCCATGCGTTGAAGTCCTCCCGCGAGCGCCAGTGGGTCACGACCAGCCAGCGGGTGTTGCCGTCCGCCGGCCGGAACAGCTCGAACCGCACGAATCCGGGACTCGAGGAGACCGCGCCGGCTCGGTTGGCGAACCGCTCGGCGAACGCCTCGGCGCGTTCAGCCGGGACCTCGACGGCGTTGATGGCGACGAACACCGCATTTTCTTGTGCCTTCATTCCACTCCCTCGCTGACCGTCTCCTGTCAGTCGGGAGTGTGGCAGAAGCGGAAGGTGACGACCCGCGCCTCCCGCGTCAAGGCTTGAGCGCGCGGGAGTGTGCATCAGTGTCGCGTTCTGCCGATATCCTGCGGGGAGGCAGTCACCGGGACGGCCGGGGAGAGGGGGGCGCGTGCAGTACGAGATCGTGGCGGAGACCTACCGGGACCTCGAGGCGGCGACCGCCCGGCTGGAGCTGATCGACCGTCTCGCCGGTCTGTTCACGCAGACCCCGACCCCCCTGCTGCCCACCGTGGCGATGCTGTGCCAGGGCCAGATCGCGCCGGACTTCACCGGCATCGAGATCGGCCTCGCCGAGCGTCTGGCCGCCAGGGCGGTTGCCCAGGCGGTCGGCCTGCCGGGCGAGCAGGTGCTGGCCAGCGCCCGCGAGGTCGGCGACCTCGGTCTGGCGACCGAGACGCTACTGGCCGCCACGGCCGCCGGGCGGCCGGCGACCCTGGAGGTCGCGGTGGTGTTCGAGACCCTCCACGAGATCGCCCGCCAGGAGGGTCAGGGCTCCCAGGGCGGCAAGCTCGACCTGCTCACCGGGCTGCTCGGGCAGGCCACCCCGCTGGAGGGCCGCTACCTGATCCGCACGGTCACCGGCTCGCTGCGGCTGGGGATCGGCACCGCCACCATCCTGGACGCGCTGGCCGCCGTTCACGCCGGCGGCCGCGCCGCCCGCCCGGTGCTGGAGCGTGCCTACAACATCTGCTCCGACCTGGGCCTGGTCGCCTCGACGCTGGCCGCCGGCGGGCTCGCCGCGGTCGAGCAGATACGGGTCCGCGCGGGCAACCCGGTCCGGCCGATGCTCGCCCAGCGGCTGTCGAGCCCGGCCGAGGTCCTGGACAAGCTGGGCGGGACCTGCGCGGCCGAGTACAAGTACGACGGCATGCGGGTGCAGGCCCACCGCACCGCCGACGGGGGGCTGGAGCTGTTCACCCGCCGGCTGGAGCGCGTCTCGACCCAGTTTCCCGACGTCGTGGAGCTGCTCGCCGCCGGGCTGGGCCCCCGCGAGGCGATCCTGGAGGGCGAGGTGGTCGCTGCCGACCCTGCGACCGGCGACCTGCGCCCGTTCCAGGAGGTCATGTACCGGCGGCGCAAGCACGGCATCGCCGAGGCGGTCAGCGAGGTGCCGGTGAGCCTGTTCTGCTTCGACATGCTGTACGCCGACGGCGAGGACCTCACCCGGCTGCCCTACCTGGAGCGGCGGGCGCGGCTGGAGCGGTCCATCACGCTGTCGCCGCAGCTCCGGGTGGCAACCGCCGAGCGGGCCAGCAGCGTCGAGGGGCTGGAGGCGACCTTCGAGCAGGCGGTCGCCGACGGCTGCGAGGGCCTGCTCTGCAAGTCGCTGGCACCGACCGCCGGCTACCAGGCCGGCGCGCGCGGCTGGATGTGGATCAAGCTCAAG
>WNGR01002066.1_pt1 | contig 22136 bp, 22 predicted proteins | sample 5407581 | NCBI WGS metagenome assembly WNGR01 (sample SAMN13153383, study PRJNA577476) | soil metagenome | isolation source: 80 cm soil or saprolite under Garry oak tree replicate 2 | place: USA:California | collected 2016-06-15
GAGGACCAGGCACGGACCCTGACCGGGACTCGCGGAGAGCCCGTTGCGGGGACGACTCGCACGGCGGGTTCGGGAGACGGTCCGGGGAGACGGGCTGGCCGGAAGGCCAGTACCGCGCCCCGGGCCGACCTCACACCTGTGCGGGGTGACCGGCACGCTGATCGCCGACGGGGACGGCATCTACGACCCGGCCGCCTACTCCGACCGCCTGGTGCTGGGGCTGAAAGGGACGATCTCCGAGGCAGAACTGCACCTGATCAAGGGCCGGCTGATCGCCGGGATGCGGCACAAGGCGGCCAAGGGCGAGCTGCGTATCGCCCTCCCGGCCGGCCTGGAGTATGACCCAGCCGGGCAGCCGGTGCTGTCCGCTGACGAGGCGGTCCGCGAGGCGATCACCACCGTGTTCCGCCGGTTCGCTGAGCTGGGCTCGGCCCGGCAGGTGATGCTGTCGTTGCGTGATGACGGGCTCGGGCTGCCCCGGTGGCGGGCCGGCCGGCGCATCGAGTGGGCGCCGGCCAGCTACGGCGCGGTGATCGGCATACTGGCCAACCCGTGCTATGCCGGGGCGTTCGCGTTCGGCCGCACCCGTAATGCCCGCCGGGCAGCCGGCCAGGGCCGGCCCGGCCGCAGCATCCGCCGGCCTGTTCCCATGGACCAGTGGGAGGTACTGATCACCGGGCACCATCGCGGATACATCACCTGGGAGGAGTACCTGGGCAATCAGCAGAAACTGCACGCGAACTGCCCTGCTCCGGCCGGGCAGGGCGGTGGCGCGGTCCGGGAAGGCCGCGGGCTGCTGCAGGGCCTGCTGCGCTGCGGCCGCTGCGGCCGGATGATGCGCACCGGGTATGACAGGAGCGGCCGCAGCGGGATCCGGCCCCGCTACTACTGCGCCGCCGAGACCACCTACCTGGGCCGCAAGGCGCCCTACTGCCAGAGCGCGGGCGGCCGGGAACTGGAGAAGGCGGTCCTGGCGGAGGTCTTCGCCGCGCTGGAGCCGGCAACACTGGCGGCCACCGCCCGGGCGCTGGCCGATACCGAGGCCGCCCGGGCCGAAAGGCTGAAGGCCTTCGAGCTCGCCGCCGAACGGGCCCGCTACGAGGCCGCCCGCGCCCGCCGCCAGTATGACGCCTGCGAGCCGGAGAACCGGCTGGTGGCCCGCACGCTGGAAGCGGCCTGGGAGGACAAGCTGGCCGCGGTCACCGCGGCCGAGGCCTCGCTAGCCGCCGAACAGGCCCGCCAGCCCAGCTCACTGACTGACGACGAGGTGCGGTGGCTGTCAGCAGCCGGAGCCGACATCCGGGCAGTCTTCGACGCACCCTCCACCACGCCCCGTGAACGCAAGCAGCTGATCCGCGCCCTGCTCACCGAGATCACCGTCACCATCGACCAGCAGGCACGCACCGGCGCCCTCACCATCTACTGGGAAGGAGGGGCAAGCAGCAGCATCACCGTGACGCTGCCCCGCCTCGGAACACCCTGGCGCACCACTGACACCTCCACCGTCGATCTCGTCCGCCGCCTGGCCGAGCACCACGACGACGCCACGATCGCCGGCGTGCTCGCCCGTCAGGGCCGGCGCACCGGAACCGGGCTGGCGTTCACCAAGAACCGCGTCGCGGACCTGCGCCACGCCCACAGCATCCCCGCGGCGCCCCGCAAGAATGTCACCCCGGCCGGCCAAGGTGATGACGTGGTCAGCATCACCAAGGCCGCCGCCGAACTCGGCGTCGGGGTCTCCACCATCTACCGGTGGATCGCCGACGGGTTCATCCCCGGCGAGCAGGCCGAACCAGGAGCACCCTGGCGCATCCGGCTCACCAGCGAACTGCGCGCCAAGGTCACCGGGCAGGCACCCGAGGGCTGGCTCCCCCTGAACCAGGCAGCCGCCGCGCTCGGCGTGGCCAGGCAGACCGTTTTGCATAAGGTCCAGCGCGGCGAACTCGCCGCCGTCCACGTCCGCCACGGCAGGCGAAGCGGCCTGCGTATCCAGGTCAAACCCGATCAACCTGGACTATTCGAGAAACCATGAGGGAACGGAACCGCAATGCAAAGCACAAGCATTGAGGTAGCTGATCCGCCCTTCGCAGCCGGTGCGCCATTTGACCAGCCGGTGGAAGCTGCGGCTGTGCTCGATGGTTTTGCGGGCGGGTGAGATCTTGCCCTGGCGGGGGATCGCGACGGTGCGGACGCCCAGGTCGTGCAGGTCGCGCTCGTAAGCTGGCTGGCCGTAGCCGCGGTCGGCGGTGACCGCGCGTGGCACGTGGCCGGTACGCCGGTGGACGCGTCCGGCCGCCGGTGCTAGTTGCGGGCCGTCGGGGGCGGCGCCGTATTCGACGGCATAGTCGAGGATGATGCCGTCGTCGTTGTCGGTGACCTGGGCTTTGTATCCGAACTCGACCGGCTTGTCGATGCGCCCCTTGCGGATCGGCCGGGCATCGGGGTCGTGCAGGCTGACCAGCCGGGTTGCGCTATCGGGAACCTGCCCGGCCATCCGGGTGCGGGCCTGGGCCACGACCTTGGCAGTGCGCTCGATGATGACCGCGAGCTCATCCAGCGCCCGCCGCAGCTTGCCCCGCACGCGGCCGCTGATCGCCTTGGGCAGTGCCCGGCGGCCGTTGCGCAGCACGACAGCGGCCTGGGCCGCGGCCGTTTCCGCCAGACCGGCAAGCTCACCGGTGACCCGGCGGATCACCTGGGTACTCTCCTCACACGACAGCTTCCCCCTGGTGCGCAGGCTGCTGGCGATCTGCCGCATCCGCCGCGCCGCCGCCCGCCGCCGGTCGGTCACCGTGGTGCCGGTGGCACCGCCCGCCGCCTGCACCCGCCGGGCGGTGCGCACCAGCTTGCCCACCGCCTTGGCCAGCAGCCCGGTGTCGGTCGGGTAGGCCACGTTCGCCGCGATCACCGTGGTGTCGGCCCGCACCCGCGCGGTGCGCAGCAGCTTCTGCCCAGCGGCCTTGGCCCACAGCGCCTCGTTCAGCCCGGCCACCGCGCCCTCGCCGCACCGGGTGGTCAGCTTCATCAGCGTCGTCGGATGGGGCACCTTGCCATCCAGCGGGATCCGGCAAAACCGCCGCCAGGAGATCGAATCACTGACCTCCGCGCACAAGCTCTCAAACCCCAGCCGGTAGCGGAACTTCAAAAACATCAGCTGCAGATAACACTCCACCGGCGTGGACGGGCGGCCGAGCACCGGGTGGAAGTGCGGCGCGAACGGGGCAAAGAACGCCGGGTCATCCAGCAGCGCGTCCACCCGCGCCAGCTCCTCCGGCAGCCGCAGCAGCTCCGGCGGAAGTAACGACTCCCACGAGGACGGCCCATCGCCTATGGTGCGGAACATGGCCTCGATCCCTTCCAGCACAAGGGGTCGAGGCCATCCTCTCTCCGGCAGTGATCAAGGACCACCACCCAGGTTTTTCAGGTCGAAGTAATTACACAGCGAGTAGCCTGGCCGCACCGACTTCGTGATCGCCTGGCCCAAACCTGGTGCCGTGGCAGATGAGGTGCTCGCCGGGCGTGGCCAGGGAGGCACTGTGTTCGGGATCATCCGGCCCTGCCGGCACCGGCTCGGCAGTGAGCTCGCCGCGGCCTGGCAGGCGCATCTGTGCGGGGTGTGCCTTGCGCTGCGTGATGACCATGGGCATTCCGCCCGGCTGGCCGCGAACCATGACGCCCTCGTGGTGTCGGTGCTGGCCGAGGCGCAATCGGTGGCCCCTCCGGCGCGGCGGCCTGCAGGGCGATGCGTGCTGCGCCGGATGCGCCGGGCACACGTGGCAGCCGGTGACTGTGCCCGGTTCGCGGCCGCTGTGTCGCTGATGCTGGCCGCGGCGAAACTGCGCGATCACGTCGCGGACCAGGACGGGGTGGCTAGCCGGAACGGGATGCGCGTGGCCGCGGACCGGCTCGCGCGGCGCTGGGCCAGGCAGGGCGCGGAAACCGGCAGCGAGCTGGGCTTGGATACAGCTGTGCTGACCAGCGCGATAGGCCAGCAGGCACAGGTAGAAGCTGCGGCCAGCCCGGGCAGTGCCGTGCTGGCCGTCACCGAGCCGACCGAAACCGCGACCGCGGCCGTGTTCGCCCACACCGCGGTGCTGGCCGGCCGGCCGGGCAACCAGGCGGCGCTGGCCGAGGCGGGCAGGCTCTTCGGCCGCATCGCGCACCTGCTGGACGCGGTGGAGGACCTGCCCGCCGACCGCGCCAGCGGGAAGTGGAACCCGCTGGCGGCCACCGGAACCCCTGTCGGTGAGGCGCGCCGGCTCTGCGAGGACGCGCTGCTGGGCATCCGGCTGGCCCTCGCTGAGGCCGAGTTCGCCGACGCGAGGCTGGCGCGTCTTCTGCTCGAAGACGAGCTGAGCCGCTCGGTCCGCCGCACTTTCGGCCAGGGGAACGGCGCGCTCCAGCCCCAGGCAGTGCCCGGCGGCCCTCCTCGGCGTTACCCGCCGCGTCCGGCCGCGGCTGCCAGCGGTCACGGTGACACTCCGCAGCAGCCGGAAACCGGGACATCCGGCCAGCCCGGAAATGAGGCGCACGGCGATCTTCCGCCCTCCGGGCAGGCCGCCGCCCCGCCGCCCCCCACGCGGCGCCGGGACCGCAACGCTTGGCAGGATTGCTCAGATTGCCTTTCCTGCCTCGATTGCTGTGACTGCTGCCCTTAATGCTCAGCCACCAAGCGGCAGCCCGGTACCGGCCCGATGCGTAGCGGGCAGCCTGAACCGGCGCTCGCCCAGATGTGGCAAGCGGGCCCGCGGACCTGACCAGTTACCTGGAGGCAGCGGCAACATCCAGATTTCGGTGGCGCAAAACCCCAGCCAAGAGGGTCGTAGGAAAGACCCGCGGCTATCCGATCTCAAAGATGGTGTCCATCACCTCGGCACCTGTACTGATCACGGGCCGCAGCTCACGCCGGTAAACAGCCTCCGTCGTGGCCGTCGTGCTATGCCCGACCAGTCTTGCGATCTCCTCGACCGGGACACCCTGCTCGCTCATGATCGAGACGAATGTGTGCCGCAACTCGCGCGGACTCCAACTGGTGCCGATACCAGCGGTCTGGCAGACCTTGCTGAAGGCGCGCCTGACGTGGGAAGGGTCGAGCGGCGTGCCGACCGCCGACGCGAACACCAAGCCGTGATCCTGCCACAGCGCGCCAGCCAGCAACCTGTCCTCCGCCTGCTTGACTTTGTGGACCTTCAGCGCCTCTACGGCAGCCGCCGGAAGCCGAAGCGTACGCCGCGACTTCCGGGTTTTCACGTCGCCGTGCGAGCGCACCGACCGCCAAACGTCTACATGCGGCGGTACTGGCGGCTCGGCATCGAGGTCGCCGTCAAGGTCCACGTGATCCCAGGTCAGCGCCCGCGCTTCCTCGGTCCGGCAGCCGGTCAGCAGGGACAGCACGATGTAGGCATGCAGCCGTGAGGCCTCGGCAGCCCTAAGCAGGGCCCGTGCTTGCTCCAAGGTCAGCGCTTTGGATGGCCGTCCCTCGAGGCCTTTAGGTGGCGTCACAAGCGCAGCGACGTTCCTCCCCACAAAGTCGTTGGCCTCGGCGTAACGGATCACACGAACTAGGCTGCTCCATGCCATCTGGACCGCTCTTGTGGACCGGCTCGTGGCGAGCTGCGCGAGCGCCGACCTGACGTCGGCTGCCGTGAGCTCCTTGAGCTTCGCGCCTCCTATCAACGGGGCCAGAGGAGCCAGGACCTCACGGTTCGTTGAGACCGTCTTGGCCGAACGGCCTTCGAGGCCGTGGGCCAGAAAGTCATCGACAGCGTGCTGGACGGTGTATCTGGGTGACGAGCGGATCCCCGCCCGCAGTTCGTCATGGACGAGCTGGAGATTGTCCTTGACCTCCGTCTTGGTCCGGCCACTGACCTTACGGCGGATGCGCTTTCCGTCGGGACCAAATCCTCGTGAGACTGAGCCGCGCCATCGCCCTTGGCAGCCGCGGTGATGCTGCGGGTCACGGCAGTCTGAGGCGTGCTCAAAATAGATCGAGTCCTCGCCGTACGCGCGCCGCTTGTTATCGGCCACACACGGAAAGCTAGCACATGGCTCCCAGTTTGGCTCCCATACTGAGCCTTACAAAGATCGACATGTGCTCTGAGCTGGTCGGGATGGCCGGATTCGAACCGGCGGCCTCCTGCTCCCAAAGCAGGCGCGCTAACCAAGCTGCGCCACATCCCGCGGAACCGTACGTAGCCTACCGTCCCGCAGGCCACGGCCCGGTGCCCTGCGACCGGGGCCGCGCCGCGCGCCTGCTGCCGGCCGTGGTGGTTCGGCGCCGGACCCCTTGTCCGGGTACGCTGTCGGTGCTCACCTGGCGCGCAGGTCCAGCCGCCAGGCGCGCGGGCGTAGCTCAATGGCAGAGCCCCAGCCTTCCAAGCTGGTCATGAGGGTTCGATTCCCTTCGCCCGCTCCAACCGAAATCCGCAGGTCAGCCGCCTGATTCTGAGACTTCTGGTGATCTTCACGAGGCTCGCCCGGGGCGGCGTGCCCGTTGCGTGCCCGTTGTGGCGGGCCGTGTGCCCTTGTTCCGTGCGTCCTTGAGCAGCTTGCCCATGCCCGCGGCGATGGCCTCGTCTCGCTCACGGGTCGCGTGCAGATAGATGAGCGCGGCCCGAGGACTTGAGTGGCCCATCCGTTCCATCAGCTCACGCAAGCTCGCCCCTTGCGCCGCCGCCATTGTGTTCCCGGTATGCCGCAGGTCGTGGAAGTGCAGCTCGGGCAACCCGACCGCCTCTCTGGCCTGGTGCCAGAACTTGCGGAAGTTCGACCGCCGTAGCTGTCCGCCCTTCGGTCCGATGAAGACGAGCCCGTCATCGCCCGCCTGCGCGAAGCACTCCAGGTGCCAGCGCAGCTCCGGCACGATCTCCCGCGCAAACGCGACCGTCCGGGTACCGGCCTGCGACTTCGGATCGCCGTCGATCAGCGTTCCATCGTCCATCTCTGCGGTTGAGATCACTACCCGCACCACGCACGCGTCCAGGTCGATCGCTTGGCGCCGCAGGCCTGCGAGTTCCCCGAAGCGGAGGTTCGCGAAAGTCGCCAGCAGGAGGAGTGCCCGGAACCGGGGCGGCACCTGGTCGAGCAGCTCGATGAGGGTGCTGACCGGTATGACCGGCCGCTCCTTGGAGTGCTCCTGACCAGCCCCCTTGATCCGGCACGGGTTGCGCCGGACCTTGCCGTCATCGACTGCCGTGCTCATGACCGCGTGCAGCAGCCGGTATGCCTTGGCCACTGTGACCGGGCCGAATGGGCGACCCTGACAGGGGCCAAAGTCGAGCCGTTCCTTCCGCCACCGCCGTACGTCGGCCTCTCGGATGTCGGCCAGGTCCACTCGGCCGAAAGCTGCCAGGTGATTCTTGAGCAGGCCCCGGTACAGCCCGACCGTGCGCGGCTTGAGCACGTGATCGTTGATCCAGGCCTCCGCGTACGCGCCGAACGGCACCTTGCCCGCGTCCGGGTCCAGCCAGTCGCCGCGCTTGATCTCCGCTTCCTTCAGCGTTAGCCACACGTCGGCATCGCGCTTGGTCTTGAAGGTCTGCGGTGCTGCCCGGTCGATGCCGTCCGGCCCGGGGTAGCGGGCCTGCCATCGCCCGGACCGCAGTTGCCGGACTCTTCCGAAGCGTCGTTTTCTCATCATGCGACCTTTCTCTTGGTGGTCACGGGCTCGACGAGCCCGGCCGCGATGAACTCGCGGAGTGCGGATTCGGGGATGCGGACGTGACGGCCGACCCGGACGAACCGGATACGGCGCTCTTCGATGAGCCGACGCGGGAACCGCGAGCTGGTGCTCAGCAGCTCGGCCGCCTCGGCGACGGTCAGCAGCCGGTCAGCAGGCTCTTGGTCTCGACCGTTCGTCATGCGGCCTCCCCGGTTGCCGAAAGATCGGGCGGGCTGTTGGCCCGCCGTCTGGCTTCGGTGAGCGCGGCGTGCCAGCGTTGCCGGTCGGCGACGATGTGCAGGAGCCGTTGGGCGGGTGGCATGTGGTCGGGGTCGCCGGGGGTGACGGGCTCCCAGGTGTAGCGGGCGGGGTCGACGTCGGGGATGCCGAGGGTGGCCAGGAGCCACGCCTTGCGGTCGGCGCGGTGGTCGGCGAGGGTTTTGCCGGACCATTTGCGGGAGACCAGGACGCGGCGCCCGGCGTAGCCAAGGTGTTCGCGGCGGTGGGCCTTGCCCCGGCAGTACCCGGGCCGCAGGCCGGGGCGGGGGTTCTTGGGCTGGATGCCGTAGCGGAGCCAGTTGGCGCACCGGGGCGAGCACGGCTCATAGCGCAGGGCCTCGGCGAGCTGGTCGGCGTGCGCGCTTTCGGAGCTGGTCTGTGCCTGGTGGCAGTCGCCGAGGTGCTTGGTGAGGTATTTGGTCAGGTAGCCGATGCACCGGTTGGCGTCGCGGGATCCGGCGAGGACGCCCTGGGCGTCGAACTTGGCCCCGAACCGGGCCACGTGGAGCGGCTCGTCGTGCTCGCCGATCGCGTCGAGGGCCTGGTCCCAGGAAGGCAGGACTTCCCCGGTCGCGGGGTCGAGGTAGTTGCCGCTGGCTTCGTGCCAGACCGGCAGCTCGCCATCGTGGTACTTCACGTCTGTGGCGGGTGGCCACCAGACCTGGTGGTAGGTGGCGGCGAGGACCTGGCGGAGCTCGGTGCGGGAGATCGTGCCCCGGATCGCGATATGGACGTGCGGCGCCAGGCGCCGCTGCGGTTCGACCACGGCGAAGTACTGAACGTCGTATCCGGCGAAACGGCGCAGGTTCTGGATGAACCGGTCGAACAGCGCGGCGAAGTGCAGCGCGTCCCGGGCGGCCCGCTGGTAGTCGTAGGCGGCCGGGTCTGCTGGTGTACCGTCCTCGAGAACCCGCCCATAGCTGGGGCAGGTCAGGGTGAGGAACATCGAAGGCCGGAACGTCTTGCCGTCCGGGCTGGCGTAGGTCTTGCCGATCGTGCGGGGTGCGATCTTGCGCCGGGGCAGGTCCGGGGCGTCCTCGCGCCGCCGGGTGGACCGGTGACGGCGGGCGGTCTTGGCAGGCATGACCTTGCCCCGCACCCCGGAGCGGGTGATCTCCTCGTCCAGCTCGACGTTCAGCTCGTCCAGCTCGCCGGCGTCCTCGCCCGCAGCCTCGGCCTGGTCACGCTCGGCCTGGGCCTCGGCCCGCTTCTCGACCCACATGCGCTGCACCTCGTCGGGCTCGTCGGCCTGGACGATGGGCTCATGGTCGAGATGCCAGCCCTCCCGGCATTGCGCGACCCGTAAGGTCCGGCCCCGTTCAGCGCAGGATGGGCAGACCGTGGCGAGGGTGTGGCCGCACGGGACGAGCACCTGCTCGACCTCACCGGTCTCGGTGTCAGTGCGGCGGAGCTGCACCGGGCGCACGCAGCCGCCGTGTGTGACGGCCAGCTCGCGCACTACGTCACGGGCCAGCGGCATGGCCAGCCGCTGTGCCCTGGTCTGATGTGTGGTCATTCGGCCTCCCGGTCTCCCGGCCCGGCCGGGTCGTCGGTGGATGGGTCGTCGTGGTCGGTGGCGTGCCAGCGGGCGCAGTAGCCGCAGCCGGGGCACTCCAGGGTCAAGAACCGGGGACCAGTGCTGGTGTCCAGCAGCGGGCCGCCGCAGTCGGGGCAGTCCTCCGGTGCCAGCCACCCGGTGATCACCCGGCCTCCCCGAACGCTGGGGGGCGGGTACCGGTCGTCACCATGGCCTGGATGTCGGCGTCGGAGACGAACGCGGCCCGGACCCGCACCGGGTCGGGGCTGGCTTCCAGCCGCATGAACCCGACTCCGGCGCCAGTGGCGGGGTCGGCGGAGATGTCTTCGCAGCGTGCGCCGCGGTCGTGGGCGCCGTCGCCGAGCACCAGGTCCACCTGGGCCGGTTCATCAAGGCGCAACGCGATCTTGTCGGGGAACAGGTTGCGGATGTTCAGGACCTCTTTGCGCGGGTCCTGCAACGCGGCCACCACGCAGTACCCCACCGCCCGGCCCTGGGTGGTCAGGGTCGCTAACGCGGCAAGGATGCGCTCACGGAGCTTGCGATCAGATTGATAGGCGGTCAAGAACGCGACCTCATCGACCAGCACCACCACGAACGGGAACTCCGGGGTCGGTGTGTGGTCGCGCTGGCGGCCCGCGAACTTGGTGGCCCGGGCCTGCATATCGGCTGCGTCGGCTTCCAGCAGGTCCGCGATAGCATCCGGGTCGGCAGCGTACTTGCCGAACCTCTCGAACAGGCCCCGGCCGAACGCCAGCTCCATCAGCTTCGGATCACACGCATGCACCCGCACCAGCCCGGCCATCATCGCGGACAGCAGCGCCCGGACCAGCCCCCACAGGTAAGAGCCCTTCCCCGCTCCTGTCGCGCCTGCGATGAGCAGGTGCGTGCCGTGCAGCCGGATCGTGAACAGCCCACCATCCTCACACCGCCCCACTGGCAGCGCCCGCAGGTCCGGCTCGCCGGGGATCGGCAGGGCCGGGATTACCGCCGCCAGGGCGTCGCGGCGGACGAACTCCAGCACCACCGATCCAGGGCGGGCGGTGCGGACCCGGCAGGAGTGCGCGCCGAACCCGTGGGCCAGTTCCTCGGCCCGGTCGGCGAACAGCTTCGGCGACTGCCCCGACACCAGCCGCACCGTCACCAGGTCCGCGCACCGCCCAGCCTGGGCCTTGCCGAGGGCGGGCAAGGTCACATGGCCCCGGTACTTCGGGCCAAGCCCGGCAACGGTCATCACCGCGCGCCAGCGGCGCCGGTAGCACCACAGCCAACGCCACCGGGACCGGGCCGGAACGGTCACCAGCTTGGTGAACCAGCCCGGCCACATGATCCGCACAATCCCCAGTACGCCGGGGGCGCTGGTCACTGCGGCAATGACACCCGGCCAGCCCGCCTGATACCAGGCCAGGACGAGCACCCCGGCCGCCACGTCCAGCAGCGGGTGACGCACGACGAACCAGGCCACCCGCCACAGCAGGCGCAGAAGATGGACGAGCCAGATGATCCACTCCGGGGTCCTGTGCACCGGGGACCGCCACACCGCGGGGGCGAACGGGTCAGCGCGCTCGACCTGGGCGTACTGCTCCCCGTGGATGTCGCGCATACGATGATCACCTCTTCCTGTTGCTCACGCCGAGTGGGGGAAGGGACCGGGGACGGCCGGAAGGTGCAAGCTCCCGGCCGTCCCACCCGACATCAGGCCGCACTCTGCGCAGCCTCCGCTGGGGTGCCGCCCTGGTCCTCGGTATCGGTCATGGCCTGGGCGGCGTGCAGCCGTTCGCATTCGGCGGCGAAGGCGGCGGCCTGGCTGGCCAGCTCGCGGGCGAATGCCACCGCGTGCGCGGGCATGACCGTGCGGTCGGCGATCGAGATGTCCACGAACAGCCGCCCGGCGCAGATCGCCAGGATCGGCGTCGTGCGGTCGTAGGTGTGGCAGTCCACGCGGGCACCTTCGCCCGCGTGCAGGTTCACCGACCCGAACGACTCCCGGCCGCTCACGCCGCTGAGCCCTTCAGCTCGTGAGCGCCGCGCGAGCCGCGGACCGGGGTGATCCCGGCCGCCTTGAACGAGTAGGCCAGCCGCCCGGCCTGGGTCACATACGGCGTGACCGTCAGGCCAGTGAACTCGACCGGTACGAACGGCATCCCGGCCGGTGCCGGTGGCAGGACCGGCTGGTCGGGTGCGGCGATCTTCACCTTGACGGTCTTGTCGCGGGCGGCCGGGTCGGCGTCGATGACCTCGATCACCCACACCGGCAGCCCGGTCGCCTTGTCCTTGGCCTGGACGAACCGGTCGCCGCTGGAGGCGTCGAAGTCACGGACCGGCTCGAATCCCCCGGCTGCGAACGCCCCGTGGCTGAACACGGCGCCGAACTCGACCGGGATCGGACCTTGTAATGCCATCTGCTCTCCCAGTGTCGATCCCCCTATACACCTGCCGGGCGATCCGGCCAGGCTCATCTGTCTAGGGGGCTAGGCAGAATAGTATAGGAGGGCCTGGCCGATTGTCTAGGGGGGTATTCAAACGGTTTGCCAGTAGACCGCCGTGGCGTCGTCGCAGATCTTGCCCCGAGGCCACCGTTGACCATTCGGGTCACCATCCTCGGCGGCGCGGACCTGGCGGATCAGGCCCGCCGGCCCGTCGTGGGCGAGGATGGCGGCGAGCTGGTCCCAGGTGGCCAGGTGGTACCGGTCGGCCAGGCGGGTGGCCCCGTCGCTGAGCAGCGCCACCGCCGCCAGGCCGTCTATGGGCTCGGAGCCGGTGATGGCCTCACTCGCGGCGGCGGGGTCGGCGGCGGCCAGCCAGAACCCGCCAGGCTGGTTGCGGGCCGCCTCGACCTGCTGGGCGTAGGCCCGCCAGGCCGGATCGCGCCGGGGGGTTCCGGCGGGCAGGTCGCTAGCTGCGCGCAGTTTGGCGGCGATGGTTTCGAACCGGGGGTCCGTAATGGCGCGGGCCTGGCCGCGGCGAGGCTGGAGCAGCAGCACCGAGTCGCACAGCACCAGGTGCTCCAGCGTTTCTCCGTGCTGCCGGGCGAGGATCACCGTGGCCTGCGGCGTGGCCCGCACGCGCAGATCGCAGGTTCCCGCGTGCATCTTGCTCACCTGGCCGATGCCCTGGCCAAGCAGCTCGCGCAGCCCGATCGCCGGGTCACTTATCCCGGCGGCGAGCAGGCCTCCGAGCACGCGCACATACCAGGCGGTCCCGTGCACGCACCCGGTCTCCCAGCCGGGCGGGAACCCGGCGCCGTCCAGCAGCACCGCCGCCCCGGGCACGACGGCGGCGAAGTCCTCGTTGGGCCGGTCCGTGGCGCCTGGCTCACTGGCCAGCAGTACCCGCACGCGCCCGGCCCGGCTACGCCTGGTCGTGCCGGTACAGCGGCGTCAGCAGCTCGGTCTTGACGGGCTCGTGGGTGCCGGGGTCGAAGTCGACGCCGACCACCACCGAGAACGGCTCGGCGCCGACCTGCCCCCACAGCGAGCCGATGTCACTGGCCAGCAGCGCCGCCACGCCCAGGGTGCCCGGCGGGTGCACCCCGGTGAACACCAGGAACGCCCCCTTGCCGTCCGGGCGGGGCAGCCGCCCCAGGTAGGCGACATCCCGTGACCGCCCGGACCCGTCATCCAGGCCCGAGGCGAACAGGGTGCCGGTGCGGGCATCACGCAGCGCCCACCCCTGCCCGGGGTGCTCCCAGCGGAGCACCGGGTCACGCTCAAACGCGGTGGCCATCACCCCGGACAACCGCGGGCCGCAGATCACCACCAGGCCGTCCCGGTTCAGGTCAATGTCCCCGCCCAGCGGCACATGCTCGGTCTCCACCGCCAGCTCGAACGACCGGGCCAGCGCTTCCATTCGGGCGGCAGCGGTTACGTCCTCGACCGCCACCACCGGGCGGCCCTGGCGCTCCTCTCGCTTGAGCGGGGTCACGATCGTGACCTGCCCGGTGCCCAGGAACGCCCCCTCAGGTGCCGGGCCGGTATGGCGGATCTGGTGGATGCGGCCCCGGGACAGCCCGGCCGCCTCCCCGATCTGCGCATACGACATGCCCTGGGCGTGCAGGTCCTGGATCAGGCGGCGTCGCAGCCGGGCCAGCTCGGTCACTTCCTGCTGGGCATCGGCCAGCCGCTCGGTCGCGGCGCGCAGCAAATCGTACGGGTCGCTGATCGCGGCGATCCGCTCGTACTCTGCTGATACCTGTCGTCCCATGCTCATCACTACCGAGTCTAGGACCCTAGACAGCGCGGGGGAAAGGGCCTCCCCCGTGCTCGCACTCACCGAGGACAGCCGCCTGCGGCGGCGCGGCATCGGCGGCCCGCTCACCGGCGCTACTCCCCGTCCGTGCTCGCCAGCTCGGCCCACACCTGCCAGCCGAGCCGGTTCCGCGCCGCCCCCCAGTCCTTCGCCACCCCCGCGACCAGCACTAACCCCCGCCCCGACTCCCCCGGCCCATCCCCCTCCGGGTCGCGGATCTCAGGCTCCCCCGCCGCCCCCATGTCCTGCACGCTGACCGTCGCCCGGTCCTCCTCACGCCGGACGGTCACCGCGAACAGTCCATCCGGGCCGCCGCTGGCGGTGTGCCGGACCGCGTTGGTGGACAGCTCCGACACCACCAGCGCCGCCACCTCGGCCTCCGGGCGCCCGGCGAGCACCGAGGCGACGAACAGCCGCGCCTGGGCGACCTGATCAGCACGGCCCGGGAAGTAACGCGACCAACTCGACACACCGACCGCCAAGCGTCTAGGGGGCTATACGGCAGTCGCAGCCTACGCCGAAGGCAGGTGTCTATTCAAGAATTTACTGAGTTACACGCCGGTAATCCGCGCCCACCCCTCAGCCGCACGCTCTACGAGCGCCCGCGCCTGCTGGCCGAACACGGCGGCCTCCTCGAACGCCGCGAAGCACTCGGCGTAGGCCACTACGTCCCCCGGATGTGTCAGGGTCAGCTCGGACGTGAAGGTCTCCACCCACACCGCCCGGTCATCCACGACGGTGAACCCGTACAACGGCACACGCGGCACCACCACATCCAGGGGAACCACGCCAAGCCGCACATTCGGCCGCCCAGCCACCGCGAGGACCTGGCCGAGCTGATCACCCATGTCCGCGGTGCCCGGCCACGTCCGCAGCGCCGCCTCGGTCACCACGAACACGAACGACCGGTCACCATCGGCCAGAAGCGGTGCCGGGTCCAGGGTTCCCGCTGCGCCCTGGACGCCTGCCTCTGCCGCGTAGCCGGGAGTGCGCAGCAGCTCCGGGACCGCCGCGGGCGAGAATGACCGCACCAAGCGCGCGGCCTGGAGGTACCGGCCGACCTGGCCCGCGATCATCGAGACACCCGAATCCACCCGTGGTCGCGCCGACGCACCATAGGCCGCATGGGCAAGCTCCACCAGGCGCCGTTCCGCGCTCGCATCGAGCATCAGCGCCGAGGCAAGCCGCTCCACCGCAGCCACATCCGACAGACGGCGCCCGGATTCCACCCGCCACACCGAAGGCTGCGACACCCCAGCCCGCCGCGCCAGTTCCGCGCCCGACAGCCCAGCATCCGACCGATGCCGCTTCACCAGCACGCCAAGCTCACGCAGCCCATTCATAGCCCGGTTCTACACCAGGCCCTGCGCGTGCTCGCCCTGCTCTTCCACACGTTGCCGAATTACGCCGTACTTGGATCAAGCGGCGCCGCTGGGCGGCGCCGAGCCCGGCTTGCTCGCGCCGAGCTGCGGCCCTGGGGGCCGACTCGGCGCGGCGGCCGGGCAGCTTTCATGGCTGCCTGGTCCAGGGCAAGCAGCCGCAATAGCCATGCGCCGGTCGCGCTCCGGGACGATTGGCGGCCAGGCAGGGACCGTCATGAGTGCTAGAGCAGGTCGTCCAGGTCCCCTACTACGTGGAGCCGCACTGCTATGTCGTCATACCCCTCCGGTATGTCGCCATACCCCTCCGGAACCAGTTCATCGAATGCTCGCAGTAGGGGGAAACCCAAGTCCGGCTCGACCGCGGCGATGTAGCATGCCCAGCCCAGCAGGCGATGTCGTTGCATTTCCTCGTTCTCACCGCCGAACTCTGCCATATAGGTGTCGTAACCGAATTTTGAAATCATGTGCAATATCCATCGCATCCGGCGCTTTATCTTTCGCGGGATCCGTGGCCCGTCCGCATCCCCGACATACAAGCCGGTGACGTATTGCGGCCCACCCCGGCGCATGAAAGCGGTCTTGCGTGTATTTACCGACCAGCCGGCTTCGTCGAGAATGCGGTTGATATCTGCTAGGTGGCGGTCACTGACCTCGCCAGAGAATGTGAGATCGTCCACATAGCGCGTAAACGACAGACCCTCCGACTGCACATACTCGGCAAGGGAGCGGTCTGTGCTCAGGAAGGCCAAGTTAGACAAGAAGGGTGACGTGCTTAGCCCGATCGGCAGCTTGTCGGCAATGGTGACGATACTGACAGCAAGGTCCGCGGCCTTCTCCTCGTAGCCCTGTGCTTGCAATGCAGCCTTTATCATTGCGGCGCTAATCGACGGAAAGAAATCCTCAAGATCCACGCGCAATACGCACGCTTTTCCGAGGTGTTGGCTCGCGTTGCCGACCGTAGAACGCCCACGAACAAATCCGTGAACATGGTCAGGCGCCTCGTACGGCAACAGGTCCGTAAAGCTTCGGCGCAAGTTCTTCGTAATGGCGTCAAATGGGGGCCTTGGCATGAATATCTCGCGTACGCCGCCGTGCTTCTTACGGGACGGCCACCGCATATAGAGTCGTCCGGCCCCCACAGGAAGAGCCGACGATAGCCTTTCCAAGATTTCAACCGATACGCCCGCATGCTCAGCGAGGTCGTCAACCGAGAATGGCACTAGTCTCCCTCGCGCGGTGAGGCTTCTGACGGTAGGGTCGCACTCGCTATCCAAGGGCTATCAAGCAACGCACGCGAACTCGCGCACACGGTTGACTGCGACCCTACCTGAAGTGTAAGCCTACCACATATCAATGAAGTGGGTCCCTCCGACTAGAGATGCGGCCGCGCTCGAACGAATAGAGCACAGAAACGAACGGTTCAATCTCGCGGAACGCCCTATAAGCCCAGTCTTTCGGGTTCGTAGTACAGTCCGCCTGGAGCCACCTGGTGACGGCTGACATGACATAGTCGACGATGGCCATAGACATGTAATCAGTCTTGGCGACCATCGCGATGTTCAACTGCGGCAAGGGCGCAGCTTTGCCGAGCGTTTCGTGTGCCCGCTTGGTGGCGCTAGCGGGAAGTCGGCGAATAATCGATCTCATGCTTTCGTTCTGCTCTATATAGCAAAGCAACTCGGGTTCATCGCGATGTCGGATCAATAGATCACTCAACAACTTCACGTACATGAACTCGATCAGCTCGGCTTCCGAGTTGCCAGGAACCTCCGTTCGATCGGTGACGACCATATACGCCCTAAAGAAGATGGCCCGTATTAGTTCTAGAAATGGACCGGAGACCTCTCGTGGGTCGGTCGAGCCGTGAAACCCATTCTTGCGGAATTCTTCGAAACCGGGAAGTCCGACCAAGCTGCTCCTAGCGAATAGGCGCTTATACAGATTCCGAACTTGTTCCTCTACATCATCTGCATCGTCACCCAGTTCAACCGCGCCGACGATCAGGGGCTGGGAGGGATTTCCGTTCCCTGACTCGTCCATGAATAGCTTCACCGCATTAAGCCTTTCGTGAGGCCCGCCGTTGCGCCGCCCAGAACCGTGTGCGTCGTCGCCCAACATCGACAGTACGAGAGCTGCACCTTCATCCGAGATACGTTAGCTCTACATTCTGGCATCGGTAGCGTCCAGAAGTCCGGAATAGTCTGGCTGTGCCGCTTCCCATCCCGCAGGTACGGATCAAATGGGCTCGTCGGTGAAGCCATGAAGCCTCCGGCGGGGGCGCTCTGGCTCCGGGATGAGTGGGGCTGATCATCCCACCCGCCATCGACCGGGCAAGCCCAGCAGACCAGGCCGCCCACGTCCAGATCGTTCGTCCAGTAGGGCGCTCCATCTGGACCCGGGCGGCCTGGCCCGCTTCCCTGGCGGGCGGGCCGACGGCAGACGGGATGATCAGGAGGTTGAGCGTTCGCAGGAAGGGTGCCCGACCGAGGAGATGACCTGGCGCTGGGTCGCTGCGCGGCCAAGGATCAGAGCGGCGACTGCCCGCAAAGGGATGCGGCTAGAGCAGAACTACTTTCCGGACGGTATCGTCCTGCTCAATCACCGCAACTTGGTTGCCCCTGGACTGCTCGTCCTCAAGGAACTTCCATACCGCGATCGCTCGGCGGATGCCTTCACTGATAGACAGGCCCTTGCGTTCGATCAGTGACCTGAAGATCTCCGCAGTCTCGATGCTCAGATTTACCGACAAGCGCACAAAGCGGTCGCGGCGCCTGTCAGGTTTTAGGCTTGTGCCTCCATGAGTAGCCGCGGCGTGCGAGAGGGCAGTTGCTGATTGCGAGGTCATGCGGCTTGCCTCCAATGCGTCGGCGGGGAAGCGGCCTGGCGCACGGCGTTGACCCGAGCGGCTAGGGCGATCTCGGTTCTATCGACAGTCTGTTGCCGCTTTCTAGCTTGTAGGAGCCTCAGCGGTAACGGAACGTTACGACGAAGACAGCTCATAGCTCGCATTTGGTGTACCCCCCCACTTGTGTGTGACGGAAAGTAATCACACGGATACTCATTGTTGTTCGGATGGTACATCAATACGAGCCCGCTGCGAACTACTTACGTATGCTGGTCGTATCTGGCACGGACCTACAGTATAGATACACTCTCGGGCGGTTTGTCCAGCTTGTTCGCAACGCCCGCTTACTTCGAGGCGCACTGTGTGCCAGTGTTATGCGTCGGACCCACATCTGAGACGGAACTTGTACGTTCCTCGTACAGAACCCCCACTCGTCCTGCTACCGTGTCCTACGGCTAAGTGTCTGCACCCCCGGATCGGCGAAGCTGACTTGGTCAGCGCCTACCCGCCCTTAGTGACACTCTGCTACTGACTAACTACAGAACATCCCGGCCCCGACGGGAGCTTGGTATGAGTGATCGTGGCACCGGCGAGTCGGACAACCCCGACGACCGTGATGACCAGGAGCCCGAGTATCAGCTAGTTGACCACGGTGACGGCGGCGGTACTGGGGAGCCTGAGTATGAGCTCGTCGATCACGAACCCCCGCCGCCCGACGACAAGGTCATCGAGCAGCTAGAAGCGCGGGCGCACATCAGCGAACGAAGCTGGCTCCTTGGCACCCTTATCGTGGTCACAGTTGTTGTAATTCTTTCTGACATTGCGCTTAGCCTCGATCCGCCGATGAATTGCGATAGATCATTTCCGGCTCGATCTCCCAACGCGGGGTTTCGCCAGGTGAGCCCGGGCATGATGGCCTGGCCGCGTGCCCCGGCGGCGGCCTGCGGGTGATCTTCCTGGTCGAGGGTTAGGGGGCGGGGTGGCCGCGGCGGGCCTTTCGCGGGCGCGGGTGACCGGTGTCTGGGCTGGTCAGGCTGCGCGGGCCGACGGCGGGCCGCAGGCGGCTTCGAACAGGTTCATCCACTCGGTCTGGCGGTGCCAGCCTTCGGGCAGATGCACGGTGATCTCGCCGCGGCCGTGGCGGGCGATGCGGGCCGCGACGTCGATCAGGCCGGCGCGCAGCGTGGCGCCACGGGCTTTGGCGCAGGCCAGGCTAGCCAGGGACCCGGCGGCACGCAGCAGGTTGTGGCTGATCGCGGCGAGCGCCAGCCAGGCCGCGTTCGCCGGGAACGAGCCGGAGGGCAGGTGAGCCAGCGGGCCGCTGGTCCAGTCCGCCAGCACTTGTTCCACGATGGCGTGGTCGCGGTGCTGCGCCTCGGCTTGGAGCGTCTCGAACGGCGAGTCGGTGAAGATGGCGTGGTACCGCCAGATGGTGAACAGCTCGTCTTGGCCCTCGCCGGCCTTGCGGTTGAGGTCTTTGACCCGGCGGACGATCAGCCGGGCGGTGATGGCCTTGTTCTTCTTCGAGGCGAACGCGGTGTATTCCACCTCGGCGACCTCGGCGTCAGACACCCGGCAGCCAAGCTGGTCATCCCAGATGGCCCGCGGGTACCGGATGGGAGTCCAGGTGTCCTCCCCGATGGCCGCGATCGCCGCCTGGATGCTGGGGTTCATCTGCACGGTGACCGAGAAGCACGCCCCGGACTCCCGCACAGCGCCGGTGAACGCGGCGGAGTAGAAGGCCGAGTCCGCGCGGGCCACCAGCGTCCCGGTGCACCCGGCATCGCGGGCGGTGCCGACCGCTTGCCGGGCGAACGACGCGGCGCCGCGGGCCGAGCCCGTGCTGCCGCCGCGCAGCCGGGTGCCGGCGATCACCGGCGCGCTCAGCGGGGTGCTGATCGTGGCGGCCAGCGCGTTCAGGCCCCGGACCAGCACGGTCTTGCCCTGGATCTTGGTGTGGCCGAACGCCGCGCCCTGCTTACTGTGCCCGTAGACGCGTTTTTGCTGCGAGTCGATGTCGATGAAGGCCAGGGTGTCCTTGCCCGGCAGCAGCGGGGCACGGCGGGCCAGATCAGCCAGCAGCACCCGGTTCACCTTCCCCAGCTGCAGCACGTTCCCCCAGGTGAACGAGCGCAAGAACGACCCCAGCGTGGACGGCGCCCGGACCCCGGCAAACAGCGCCGGCATCGCCCCGTGCCGCAGCAGGTCCAGGTCATCGATACTGTCGGCCCCGCCGATCATCCCGGCCACCAGGCAGCCCACCTTCGCCGCCGCGTTCACCCCGCACGGCCCGGCCGGGCGCACATGCTCGCCGGCCAGCTCGCCCAGGCCCGCGCGCTGGGCCAGGGCCATCACCGGCACCAGGCCCGCCCGCGACACAAGATTCGGGTCATCGAAGGTGGCGTGGATCTTCGCCAGGCCATGCAACAATCGCACTTGCGAGGTGTCCTCTCCGCTCGGGATCTGGAAGTCTCAGCAACTCCCATCGTCCCAGGTCAGAGGGCACCTTTCGCGTTGACACGCCCGGAATAACACCTATTCATCCGGTGGATTGAGGCTTAGCGCGGCGCTTCCGGAATACCGCTGGACTCAGGTTCAGCCCGAGGTGGACGATCTTCGCAATACTTTGCTTTCTATTCTGTTGGTTGTCATAGGGTTCTATTTCGGCGAACGGCGACGGAAATAGGCCAAGATGGCCGATCTGGCGCAAATAAGAAGGACTGGTTGCTATGGCCATAACACCTCCGCGGAAACGCTCCGGCCTCCCGGTATGAGTAGGGGCTGATCAGGAGGCTAGGCGTTCGCAAGAGCGCTATCGTAACGAGGCATTGGCCGGTTTCCGCCGTGCCCGTTTCGTGCCGACCGAGGAGGGAACAGCGGGGAATCACGGTCACTCACGGACACGCCTATATGGCCGCTGACCTGGCACCCGGCAGGTTGGACCGGCGTCGCCGACGAACTCCTAAGCAGTCAATGGTGCAGCCAAGACGCCGGACGGCGAGACACGTAGGTGCACCGTCATGGACGCCGCGAGCTGCGCCTGGGCGATCCTGGCGGCGCGAGCAGGGGAGCCGTCCTCTCCTGCCGGGCGATCCTTTCGCCGCCCCTATCAAGAGAACGGAGGAGGAACCGGGTCACGCTGCCGTATGGTGCAGGCCGTGGAGGTCTCGGCGTCGTGGCCAGCGATCAGTTCCCTGGCTGCCGCAGCTTCGGCCGGGATCGCCGCGCTAGCTGCATGGCAGGCCCGTCAAACCGCAGGAACGCTTGCCCGAATCGAGCAGGACCGATTCCAGCGCGAAACTGCGCCCGTGTTCCGGGTCTTTTTTCAGGCGGACGCTCCCCAGCCGGGGTTTGGCATCCTTTTCATCCTGTTCATGGGCGGTCCAGCAGATGCTCTCGATTCGGTACAAGTAACTCTCCTGGACACTATGCAGATAGTCCCCGAATTCCTGCCAGACGGGATAACCGAGGACGAAGCCCGGCGGTGGATATGGGCGGGCTGGCAGTTCAACACGTTCTATTCAGTACCGGGTGCGCTGGCACTTAATCCAAGGCAGTCTCATCCACGCCCGTACTCTCGCAAGGACGGTCAAGACTGGGAACAGCTGTACCTCTATGAGACAACGCCACCGCCGTGGCACAAGCTTGACTTGAAGCAGTGGCAGGAGCGGTGGCGTGATCGGCCACTGCGGCTGCGGATCGATTGCCGGGTTGGAGACTCGGAGTTGCCACCGGTCTATCGGAGCATTGAGGTGAAACGAGCTGGCGGGACCCCGACTGCGCCCGAAACCTAGACCTCGCCTGTGGGGGCACAGTTTCTACCTCGACCCGCAAGGCTGGCCCACTCCCTCTATGGGCGGCGGCGACGGCGACGGCGACGGCGACGGAACGGGCTACAGGGCTTGGGCTAGCGCGCCACGGCGCCCAGGCGGCGTGCCCGCTGCGTGCCCGACAGCACGGTGAATCGGGGGGATTCACGGTCGCTCAGGGGCGACACGGCACAACACCTGACCTGGGCCTTACTGCTCAGCGGCTATCCTGTCCGAAGCCTTCCAAGCTGGTCATGAGGGTTCGATTCCCTTCGCCCGCTCCAACCAGAAACCACAGGTCAGAAGCTGTGCCTGGCAGTCGGCTTCCAGCCATCAGGACGCCTTGCCCTTCCGAGACCACCCGGCGTCCGGCTCG
>WNGR01002067.1_pt1 | contig 22132 bp, 18 predicted proteins | sample 5407581 | NCBI WGS metagenome assembly WNGR01 (sample SAMN13153383, study PRJNA577476) | soil metagenome | isolation source: 80 cm soil or saprolite under Garry oak tree replicate 2 | place: USA:California | collected 2016-06-15
AGGGGGCCATCGCCGGCGCGGCGGGCATCAGCGTGAACGGGATGGCGTGGCCGGCCGGCGGCATCGCCAACTACGCGGTCCTGGAGAACCTTGCCGCGAGCGACGGGATCAACACCGTGGTTCTCGACAGCACCACCATGCCGCCGTCGCCCCAGCAGAACTACACCCCGAGCGCGCAGACGTCCACCCCGGACGGCGAAGGTCCTGAGCTGAAGGTCCTGCTCTCTGACGACACGATCACGCAGGTTCTCGGCACTGCCAACGCCGCGGCCGACCCGAAGGCGACCGCGTTCTCCGTGGCGCAGCGGTACCTGGCCGAGACCGCCATGATCGCCGCGGAACAGCCCGAGCTGCGCCGGTCCATCGTGGTCGCTCCGCCGCGCCGCTGGGATCCCCCAGCTGGCCTGGCGCGCGCGCTGCTCTCGGAGACAGTCACGGCGCCGTGGCTGCGCTCGGTCAGCCTCGGCCATCTGGCCGCCGCCGCGCATCCCTCGGGGCAGGTTCACCGCCGGGCTCCGCACGCGGTCAGCCGGGCCGCGCTCAGAGGGCCCCTGCTGGCCCGGGCCCGCCACCTCGATCAGCAGGCCAGGCTGCTGCAGGGCATCCAGCTTGGGCGGCAACTCGCCCTCGGGTACGGGACGGCCGCCGTAGAGTCCTCCGCGTGGCGCGGCCGTGGCGCGGCAGCGCAGCAGGGGTCGGCCCTGGCCCGGCAGATGGCCGCGTACCTGTCCGGTCAGTACGCCAAGCTGACGATCATCGATTCGGGCCGGCTCACCCTGAGCGGCATGGCCGGCTCGGTTCCGGTGTCCATCTCCAACCGCCTGCCCTACAACGTGAAGGTCAAGCTCCAGGTCCGCACCGGATCAGGGGTCACGGTCAACCCGCAGCGCGCGGTGATCATTCCGGCCGGGCAGGAGGAGATCATCAAGCTTGCGGTCAAGGCCACCGCCGTCGGCTCGACCACGCTCAGGCTCAGCCTGCTCAGCGCGGACGGCGCGCCGGTTCCCGGCGCGCAGGCCACCATGACCGTCCAGGCCACGCACTACGGCACGCTCGCCCTGGTGATCGTCACCTCCGCGCTTGCGGTGTTCCTGCTCACCGTGGCCACCAGGGCCATCCGGCGGGGACGGCGGGCACGCCAGGCGGGGCACGAGGAGCAGGCCGGGCCGGAAGGGCGGGAGCAGGCACCCAGCACTGATCCGGGGGATGCGCCCTCTGGGCCGCGGAATACAGGCCCGGCGCCGCAAGATGCGGCCGCAGACCAGCCCGATCGGCCCGAGGAGCCGGACGAAGCCGATAACGTCGTTCCTGGCCATGCCAATCCCGGTCACGCCAGCCGCCACGATCCAGCGGAGGAGACAGATGACTACGCCTGGGCGCCAGGCCGGACCGACCGCCGCTGACGGCGGCCTCGGTTCGCCCTCCGGCTTCCCTCCAGGCGATGGCCTCCCTGCGGAGGATGCCGGCTATGACCTGGCCCGCCGCGACGCGCGGCCCGGCGCAGGCACGTGGGCGGAGAGCAGCCCGCAGGAGCGGAGCCCGGGGAAGATAGGACCGCGCCACGCCGCCGGGCCGGGCCGGGCCGAACCGCTCGCGGCAGCCGGGCAGGCGGCAGGCACTGAGGCTGGCCAGGACGCCGAGAATGCCGCCGTCGACCAGTATGGCCGCCCCGGCGCAGCCGGCCCGTCAGACGCCAGCCTGGTGCGCTCCAGCGGTGTCATGGCGATGGGCACCATCGCGTCCAGGTTCACCGGGTTCCTGCGGAACGCCATCTTGATCTACGCGATCGGCACCCACTATCTGGGCGATGCCTACAACATCGCCAACACGCTGCCGAATGCCGTGTACAACCTGGCCCTCGGCGGCATTCTCACCAGCGTCGTGGTGCCGCTGCTGATCAGCGCGGCCAAGCGGGACACCGACCGCGGCGAGGCTTACGATCAGCGGATCTTCACCCTGGGCGTGCTCGCGCTGGCCGGCATCACGGTCGTCGCGACACTCCTCGCGGCGCCGATTACCGACCTGTACGCGGGCAACATCGGCAACGCCCAGGCGCAGCACCTGACGGTGATCTTCGCCTACTTCTTCATCCCGCAGATCTTCTTCTACGGGGTCAGCTCGCTGGCCGGGGCGATCCTGAACGCGCGCGGCCGGTTCGGCGCGCCCATGTGGACCCCTGTGATCAACAACGTGGTCGTGATCCTGGTCGGCGTCGCGTTCATGGTCACAGCCGGGCTGAACCGCACGCCAGCGGACATCTCGACGGGTGAGATCCGGCTGCTGGGGGTCGGTACCACGCTCGGCATCATCCTGCAGACCGCGGGACTGGTGCCGTCGCTGCGCCGCGTCGGGTTCCGCTGGCGGCCCCGGTTCGACTTCAGGCGCGCTGAGGTCTCCGAGATCCGCCGAATGAGCGGCTGGATGTTCGGTTACGTGCTCACCACCCAGATCGCGTTCCTGGTGACGACCAGGGTCGCCAACGTGGCGGGCGCCCGGGTGTCGCAGAAGGCCGCAGGCGCCGGGTTCGCCGCTTACAGCAATGCCTACCTGCTCTTCCAGCTGCCCTATGCGATCGTCGGCATTTCGGTGATCACCGCCCTGCTGCCGAGAATGAGCGCGCACGCGTCTGAGCGCAGGTACCGGCTCGTGGCGACGGACTTCTCCACCGCAGCCCGGATGGCCTCAGTCATCGTGGTGCCCGCCGCACTGATCCTGGCCGTGCTCGGGGCACCGCTCGCTGAAGGCGTGTTCGGGTACGGCAGCACATCGGCCGCCAGTGCCCGCTACCTGGGCGAGATCTTCGCGGTATTCTCGCTCGGCCTGCTCCCGTACATGCTGTTCCAGCTGCTGCTGCGGGTTTTCTACGCGACGCACGACAGCCGGACGCCCGCCCTCATCGGCGTCGTCACCATGGTGATCAACATCACGGCCAACCTCATCGCGCTGGCCGTGCTGCCGCCCAAGCACGTCGTCGCTGGCCTCGGCGCCGGGTTCGGGATCGCGAACCTGGCCGGGACTGTGGCCGCATGGCGGGTGATCAGCAGGCGCATCGGCGGCCTGGACGGCGCCGTGATCCGCTCCAGCCTGCTGCGGATGCACGCGGCCGCGATCCCGGGCGTGATCTTCGCCATCGCCGTGTCGGTCATGATCAGTGCGGTGTCACCGGGCGGAAAGATCGCCGCCCTGTGCACGGTCGCCATCGGCGGAAGCGGGGCAATGCTGCTCTACGTCCTGTTTGCCAAGGCCTTCGGCGTCAGCGAGCTCGCCGACCTGACCGGCACCGTCCGCGCGAGGCTCCGCTGACAGTGTTTGCCCGGGGGGGACAACCCCCCAGGACCCCCCCGCGTGCCATCCGCTCGGGCCAGCCTCCGGCCGGCCGTCGCGGCTGGCGCCGGCTCCGCCGATGCTGGCCCCCGGGGGGACGACTTCCCCGAGGCCAGCACATGTCTCAGCGGTGCACAATCGGTGAGGCGGACATCTCTTGGTGGTAACGGTTTGCAATGGTAGGTTGCCCGGGGACTCCCAGGGGGCGGTCTGCGGCCTAGCATGTTGTGCAGCATGATGGTCTTGTCTCGTCCGGTTCATCACCTACGGGGCCAGGAGGGAGGCTCGGGAACCGCTCCACTCGTCACAGGCATATGAGCACGTTCACGTCTGAGCCGGGAACGCGGCTCGGCGGCCGGTACCGCCTGGAGGACCGGGTCGCCGCGGCTGCGGGCTGGGCTGCCTGGAAGGCCATAGACGAAACGCTGGCCCGAGCGGTCACCGTGCTCACGTTCGCGCCCGGCTTCCCGCGCCTGCGCGAGGTCGTGACCGCGGCACGCGCGGCCAGCCGACTCAACGATTCACGGTTTGCGCAGGTGTTCGACGTCGAGGACGACTGGGATCACGCCTACATCGTGACCGAGTGGGCGTCCGGGGACTCCCTCGACGATCTGCTGGCGCCCGGCCCTCTCGACGCGGCGCGCGGCGCGCGGATCATCGCCGAAGCGGCCGAGGCGGTCTCGGTGGCGCACGCGGCCGGCCTGGCTCACCTCTGCCTGGGCCCGGAATCACTGCGCTGGACCCCAGGGGGCGGCGTGAAGATCACGGGCCTCGGTATCGACGCTGCGCTGTCCGGTGCCAACGCGGAAGACCCGGCATTCGCCGACACCCGCAGGCTGGGGATGCTGCTCTACGCGGCGCTGACCGGGCACTGGCCAGGCCCGGACTGCCCCACGCTGCCGCCTGCCCCGTTCGCGGACGGGCTTCCCTGCAGCCCCCGCCAGGTCAGGGCGGGCGTGCCCGCCGCGCTCGACGAGATCACCAGCCAGGTCCTGATGCTGCGGGACCGCGATGGCGACTCCCGGCTGACCACGCCAGCGCAGCTCTCCACTGCCCTCTTCGCGGCCGTCCCGCCGGTTCCGATCCCGCAGCTGCCAGCATCGCCGCGGACGCGGGCTGACACGCACCGGCAGAGCCAGCGGCCCCCGCGGGAACCCGAGTACCGGTCCCGGGACGGGCAGGACCCCCAGTACTGGTCCCCGGACAGACCTGCGCCGGCCGAGCGCACCCGGACGCGGGGACCGACCTCCAGGCGGCGGCCGGGCAAGTCACGGCGCAAGCTCGTCTTGGCGGTGCTGGCGATAGTCGTGCTGGCGGTGATCGTGGCGGTGGCCTATCCGGCGCTGCACGGCGGCCCGGCTAAGCCGAGCCCGTCTTCGAACCGTCCGCCTGGGGCCTCGCAGGTCAGCTCCGGGCCGGTGCTGCTCAAGCCGGTCAGCGCGCACGGGTTCGGGGAGAACGACGCCTTCACCAACCTGGCGATCGATAACAACCCGGCCTCCGACTGGCAGACCCACTGGTACATAGGCAACCCGGTTTTCGGTGGCCTGCAGCAGGGGTCCGGGCTGATTCTCGACATGGGCCGCTCGGTGCGGCTGAGTTCCGTGCAGGTCTTGTTCGGGCCCCTTCCCGGCGCGGACGTGCAGATCAAGATCGGTAATCCGGCTACCCCGCTGCCCGGGCCGGATAACGCCGCCGCGGCGCAGGCGGACGCCAACGGCATGACGACCGTGGCTCAGAAGACCGATGTAGCCGGCGCGGTCACGTTCACGGTCAGCAGCAAGGCCAGCGGACGGTACGTCCTGATCTGGTTCACCAAACTGCCCCCCATGACCGGACACAACCCCAACAAGTTCCAGGCGGATATCTTCAACGTCGTCGTGAAGGGGTCGAGCTGAACCCTCCAAGCTGAATCCTGGCGCCGGGGCACGACGGGAGGACGGCCACGGAACACCACGAGGCGGGCGGCCACGCCGGGGGCGCGCTGCCGGAGCCGCGCGCGGCCGCGGACGACGAGCCTCCGGACGCGGAGCTGCTCTGCAGGCACACCGGCGGTGATCCGGATGCGTTCGCCCAGCTGTTCCTGCGCCACCGCGACCGGCTCTGGGCGGTAGCCGTCCGCACCCTGGCCGACCCGGAAGAGGCTGCCGACGCGCTGCAGGACGCGATGATCTCCGCGTTCCGCCGGGCCGGGAGCTTCCGCGGCGACTCGGCCGTCACGACCTGGCTGCACCGGATCGTCGTCAATGCCTGCCTCGACCGGATGCGGCGTAAGGCGGCGCGGCCGGCCACAGGGACGGACGAGCGCACCCTGGACAGCCTCGCGGCCGATCATGCCGCCCCGGACCCTTCGTCGGACAGCGACGTCTCGCTGGACGTGATGTCCGCGCTGCGCACGCTGCCCCCTGACCAGCAGGCAGCGCTCGTCCTCGTGGACATGCTCGGCTACTCGGTGGCGGACGCGGCCGGCATTCTCGCCGTATCGCAGGGCACCGTGAAGAGCCGGTGTTCCCGGGGACGCGCCCGGCTGCTGCCGCGCCTGGCGCACCTGCGGCAGCGAGCCGCCCCCCGGCGCCGCGGCGAGTTCCCCGGACCGGCGCCAGGGAACCAATCAGCCACGACAGACGTCCAACCTGCGCGGGAAGGGGGTGACGACCCGTCATGACGCGTCACGTCGACGCTGAGACGCTAGCTAGGTTCCGGCAGGGCGAACTGAGCCTGCGCAGGAGCTCTCGGATCCGGGCTCACCTGCCCGGGTGTGCCCGCTGCAGTGATCTGAACGAGGATCTCGCCGGTGTCACGACGTTGCTCGCGCAGGTGCCGCCCCCGCCGATTCCCGAGCATCTCACGGCCAGGATCCACAGCGCGCTTGCGGCCGAGGCGGCGAGACGGGCCACGCTGACCGCAGGTCCCGCGCCTGCCATGCGGACCGAGACCGCGAGCCCAGCGGGAACCCCGGACCGGGCGGGCGCAACGGGGCCGGAGCGGCCCGGGCGCGGCTGGCGGCGGCCGCGCCTGCCCGGGTTTTCTTCCCCCGTCGCGCTCCGCGCTGCGGCCGTGGCCGCGGCAATAGTGATCATCGCCGGCGGCAGCTACGAGATCGTGCAGCACACCGGCGCCTCGTCGACCGGCGCGTCCAGCGCTGAGAGCAAAGCACCCCAGGCCGGGACAGCCGGCGGATCCGCCAGCTCGGGCCTGTCACCGGGCGCCCGTGCCTTCGGGCCTGTCTTGACGTACCGGCACGCCGGACGTGAGGACAGCTTCACCCCGATCACGACCGACACGGACTTCACCCCAGGGAAGCTCAGGCGCGAGGTAAGCTCCGAGCTCACCCAGTACAGCCCGGCCAGGGTCAGGGCGTCTACGCCCAATTCGATGGGCCCGAACGCCGCGCACAGCCCGGCCGAGGCGCCCGCCCAGCAGTCGAAGGCCTTCGGGATCCCGATCGCGGCCCTGGAGGGATGTGTCAACCGGATAGCTGCGGGAGAGCTGGTGCTGCTCGTCGATGTGGCCCATTACCAGGGCGTGCGGGCTACGGTTATCGTCACGGAGGTGTCGGCCGTCAGTCCCGAGCAGATATGGGTGGTCGGGATGGGCTGCTCGGGATCGCGCAGCGATGTGCTGGCGCACACCACGCTGGCCAACGGCGGCTGAGCCCACGACCACTGGGCACCGTCGCGGGGCACCGCCGCGGGGCCAGTGCGGCCGCCGCCGCGGGAATCTCCGGGCCCCTGAATCTGTTGATGTCCCTGCGTGTTTCATAGAAGGGCAGCCAAGTGACCGACGTTCGGGATGTCATCATCATCGGCTCCGGCCCGGCCGGCTACACGGCGGCGCTTTACGCCGCCCGGGCGCGGCTGAGCCCGCTGGTCTTCGAGGGCTCGGTGACCTCGGGCGGCGCGCTGATGAAGACCACGGATGTCGAGAACTTCCCCGGCTTCCCCGATGGGGTGCTCGGTCCCGACCTGATGGACGCGATCCGCAAGCAGGCCGAGCGTTTCGGCGCCGAACTGATCCCCGACGACGTCACCGAGGTAGACCTGGCTGCGAACCCCAAGGTCGTCACCGTGGGCAGCAACGCGCACCTGGCCCGGACCGTGATCATCGCCACCGGCTCCGGCTACCGGGAGCTTGGCGTGCCCGGGGAGGACCTGCTGTCGGGCCACGGCGTCTCGTGGTGTGCCACCTGCGACGGCTTCTTCTTCCGAGAGCAGGACATCGCGGTCGTGGGCGGCGGTGACTCCGCGATGGAGGAGGCCACCTTCCTGACCCGTTTCGCGCGATCGGTCACCGTGATTCACCGGCGGGACTCGCTGCGCGCCTCCAAGATCATGCAGGACCGCGCGTTCAGCAACCCGAAGATCAAGTTCGCCTGGGACAGCGAGGTGGCCGAGATCCTCGGCGAGGACCGGGTCAGCGGCGTGCGGATCCGCAACGTGAAGACCGGTGCGGAAAGCACTCTCGCAGTCACCGGCGTGTTCGTGGCCATCGGCCATGACCCGCGCAGCGAGCTGTTCACCGGCCAGCTCGCCACCGACCCGGAGGGATACCTGCTCGTCGAGCAGCCATCCACCCGGACCGGCATCGACGGCGTGTTCGCGGCCGGCGACGTGGTGGACCACACCTACCGTCAGGCCGTTACCGCGGCCGGCACCGGCTGCGCAGCGGCCCTGGACGCCGAGAGATGGCTGGCGGACCACGAATCCTGAAACCCCGTAGCCTGCACCATGACGCAGACCGGCTTCACGCACTCACCCACTCATTAACACCAGCAAGAAACGGAAGGAAGTCCGCACCGTGGGCACAACCAAGACCGTAACCGACGCGACCTTCGAGGCCGACGTGCTCAAGAACGACAAGCCTGTCGTCGTGGACTACTGGGCCGAGTGGTGCGGTCCGTGCCGCCAGGTCTCCCCGGTACTCGAGGAGATCGCCAGCGAGCACGCCGACAAGATCGACGTGGTCAAGCTGAACGTCGACGAGAATCCGGTCACCTCTCAGCGGTACGGAATCCTGAACATCCCGACGCTGAGCGTGTTCAAGGGCGGCGAGGTCGTCAAGGAGATCGTCGGCGCCAGGCCGAAGTCGGCCCTGCTCCGCGAGCTCGCCGATTTCATCTGATCTAGCTGCCGCCATCGGCTGCGGGCCCGGAAGGGCCCCGCAGCACTGGCAGTCGGCTGGCTAAGCTCGGTATTCGAAACAAGTTTCGAATAATGGGGTTTGGCAGGGGGTCGCCGTCCGGCAGCGGGCGAAGAACCGTCGCGCTAGGCGAGCCGCAGCGCGCGCTCCGGGGTCATCGACCCGAGCAAGCGCTCCAGAGCCACCTCGACGTCTTCCCGCCAGGACAGCGCAGTCTTGAGTTCCAGCCGCAGCCGTGGGTAGCGGGCGTGCTGGCGGACGGTCTTGAACCCGACGGCGAGCAGGTAGTCGGCGGGCACCATGCAGGACGGCCCGTTCCATTTCAGGTCGCCGAATGCCTCAATGGCCCTGACGCCCCGCCGGGTCATGTCCTTGGCGACCCCCTGCACGAGCATCCGGCCCAGGCCTCCCCCGGCGAACTCCCCGAGCACATGCGCGGTCATGAGCAGGACGGCGTCCGCGCTTACCGGGCTGGTCGGGAACGCCACGGACCGGGGGACGTACTGCGGCGGCGCGTACAGCACGTAGCCCGCAGGGACGCCGTCGACATAGATGAGCTTCCCGCAGCTGCCCCACTCAAGCAGGACCGAGGAGACCCAGGCCTCCTTCTCCAGCCCGGGATCGCCTTCCTCGTGCGCCCGGGCGTAGTTCACCGGGTCCAGTTCCCAGAAGACGCAGCGACGGCACCTGGGCGGCAGGTCTCCGATGTTGTCCAGCGTGATACTGGCAAGGCGGCGCGACACGTATCACCCCTGAGATCGGTGACAGCTGTCTGATGCCGGGCAGCCAGAGGCTGAGCGCCCATGATCCCGCTCGCCCCCTCGTGGCCCGTACCCTTATGGTACCCACCGCGGGCTCGCTAGGCTCAGCTAGTGACTCCCGAACTGACACCTTCACCGGTCCCCGCGCGCAAGAGTTTCGGCAGCGACAATCACGCAGGCGCCCACCCGGCAGTCCTGCGTGCGATCGGCGGGGCTGGCCAGGGTGACGCCACCGCGTACGGCGATGATCCGTGGACGGCACGAGCCGCTGCACAGCTCTGCGACACCTTCGGCGCAGGCGGTGTCTTCTTCGTCTTCAACGGCACCGGGGCCAACGTCCTGGGGCTCAGCCTCATGCTGCGCCCGTATCAGGCCGTCATCTGCGCTGAGGGTGCTCACCTCAATGTGGATGAGTGCGGTGCCGCCGAGCGCATCCTGGGCTGCAAGCTGCTGCTGGTCCAGGCACCGGACGGGAAGCTGACACCCGAGCTGGTCGCGACCCGGCTCGGCGGGCGCGGGGATGAGCACCGCGCGCAGCCGCGGGCCGTCGCCATCACCCAGGTAACCGAGTTGGGCACCTGTTACACCCTGGAGGAGCTGCACCGGCTCGGGGAGTTCTGCCGCGCCAGCGGGTTGCTCCTCTACATGGACGGCGCCCGCCTGGCCAATGCGGCGGCCTTCCTGGGCTGCCCGCTGTCCGACCTGGCCGCCGAGGTCGACGTGCTGAGCTTCGGCGGGACAAAGAACGGAGCCGTGGGCGCCGAGGCGCTGATCGTGATGAACGCCTCTCTCACCGCCGAGGCCCCGTACCTGCGCAAGCAGGAGATGCAGCTGGCGTCGAAGATGCGCTATCTGGCCGCGCAGTTCAGCGCGCTGCTCGAGGATCAGCTCTGGCTGCGTAATGCCCAGCATTCGAATGCCATGGCCCGACGCCTCGCGGAAGGCCTCAGCGGCGTCCCTGGCGTGCGGCTGCACCAGCCGGTCGAGTCGAATGGCGTCTTCGCGGTCCTGGACCCGGCGCTCATCGAGCCGCTGCAGCGCGAGTGGAACTTCCACATCTGGAACGACCACGATCATGTGGTGCGGTGGATGACCGCCTTCGACACCACCGAGGACGATGTCGATGCCTTCGTCGCGGGAATCCGGGCGGCCGCAGGCGCCCTGGCCGTCTGAGCCCACGGCAGCCCGGCCGGGCTTGCCCAGGACTGAGCGGAGCGAACCCGGTCACCGCCGGGCCCGGCATTGATTCACGTGAAACATCGGCCGGTTCCCGGCAGGTTTCAGGCGGTCCGGGCTTGCGTCCAGCCGGGAGTCATCGTCTTGACGATCCGCTCCAGGTCCTCCAGCGAAGCGAACTCGACGACAATCTTCCCCTTGCGCTGGCCGAGCTCTACCTTGACCCGCGTCTCGAAGGCATCCGAGAGCCGGTCCGCCAGATCCCGCAGCGCCGGAGCGACCGGCTTCGGCCTGGCCTCATGCTTTCGCGGCGCCTTGGCGGCCTGGGCGCCGAGGGCGACAATCTCCTCGACGGCCCGGACGGAGAGCCCTTCGGCGACGATCCGGTGGGCCAGCTGCTCCTGCGCCTGCAGATCCTCCACGGTCAGCAGCGCACGGGCGTGCCCGGCGCTCAGCACCCCGGCGGCCACGCGCTTCTGCACCCCGGCCGGCAGGTTGAGCAGCCGGATGGTGTTCGAGATGTGCGGCCGTGACCTGCCCACCTTCCGGGCCAGCTCTTCATGTGTGGCCGAGAAGTCATCGAGAAGCTGCTGGTAGGCGGCGGCCTCTTCGAGCGGGTTCAGCTGCTGCCGGTGCAGATTCTCGATCAGGGCGTCCCGGAGCATGTCGTCGTCTGACGTCTCCCGCACGATGGCCGGGATGTGGGGCAGGCCGGCCAGCTCGCATGCCCGCCACCGCCGCTCACCCATGACGATCTCGTAATGTCCGGGCATGATCTTGCGGACGACAACCGGCTGCAAGAGGCCCACGGCCGCAATCGATGCCGCGAGCTCCTCGAGCGTCTCCTCGTCGAAGACCTGCCTCGGCTGACGCGGATTGGGGGTTATCGCGCCGACCGGTATCTCATCGAAGTAAGCACCGACGCCATCGGGCCGGCCCTCTCCGTAAACGGCATGTGGCTGACCGGGATCCGCAGCCGGGCTCCCGGTCGCGGTCGGAATCAGCGCCCCGAGTCCCTTGCCCAGTCCGCGCTTCTGCTGAGGCATTGCCTCTCCTCGCTATCCGTCCGGCATGGCTTTCACGCCAGGCCATTCCGCTGCCGCAGGCGACCGCTAGCTGCCCAGGGCCATCCTGCCAGGCCAGCACGGGAAAACAGACCCCGTCGGGCAAAGGGCCACTGCGCCCAGCACCACCTGCCAGGCATAAATGACCAAATGGAAGGCGTATTCTCAAACTGGTATTTGAAGCAAAACAGGCCGTGCCGACACGCCTTCCTGGCAGAACCCCCCGTTGCCTCAGGCTCGAGACGCGCTGCGGTGAGCCATCTCCTTGGCTGCCTGGAGATAGGCCTGCGCCCCGCTCGATCCCGGATCGTATGTCATCACCGACTGACCGTAGCTCGGGGCCTCGGACACCCGCACGCTGCGCGGGATGATCGAGCCGAGCACGATCTCGCCGAAGTGTTCCCTGACCTCCTCGGCCACCTGCGAAGCCAGCCGCGTGCGGCCATCGAACATCGTCAGCAAGATGGTCGAGATCGTCAAGCCGGGATTGAGGTGACTCCTGACCAGGTCCACGGTACGCAGCAGCTGCTCCAGCCCTTCCAGCGCGTAGTACTCGCACTGAATCGGTATCAGCACCTCCGGCGCGGCCACCAGGGCGTTCACCGTCAGCAGGCCGAGCGACGGAGGGCAGTCGATGAAAATGTAGTCCAGGCCAGAAGAGTCGAACCCGGAAAGAGCCCGGGCCAGACGCGACTCTCTGGCCACCAGCGGGACAAGCTCGATCTCCGCTCCCGCGAGGTCGATGGTCGCCGGGGCGCAGTAGAGCTCGGGGATTCCCGCCGCCGGCTTGATGACCCCCGTCAGCGGCTGGTCATCGACGAGCACGTTGTAGACAGACACCACGCCGGAGTGATGATCGACGTCGAGGGCCGTCGACGCGTTGCCCTGCGGGTCCAGGTCGATGACGAGCACCCTCGCGCCATGCAGCGCGAGGCTCGCGGCCAGGTTGACCGCCGTCGTGGTCTTCCCCACCCCGCCCTTCTGGTTCGCGATCGTGATGGTCCGGCATGCCTTCGGGCGGGGCCAGGCCGCGCCGCCAGTCCGGGCCGCGAGCGCGGCGCGGGCGGCGCGGGCGATCGGCGTATCGGATCCGGTGTCCGTCACCGCCGGCATCACTACCTCCCTGTCGTCCGCGGCCAGGGGCACGTCCGCGGCCCCGAAGTCCGCCACATCCGGTGCCGGGCCGCGAGGCCGGCCGGTCGCCGCGGCGGTCGCCGGCGCAACCCCGGCGTGGTGGCGGCCCACAGCCTTGATGCCCTCGGCCATGTCCATCTCGCTCTCCCGCCAGCCAGCGGCCAGGCCCCCGCTTCGATCCGGCCCTGTTTCCCGTGAAACCGTCGCCGCGGCGCGTGTTACGGCACCCGGCCATCCGAGACCATCCGGGCCCGCCAGGGCCACCACCTCGCCCGGCGCGGGGCGGTCAGCTGGCTGCCCCGGGCCCGCCGCCGCATCCGTGGCGCCGGGCCCGGGCCGCGACGGAACTCCATCGCTGGACGCAGCGGCTCCCTGGTCCGGCTGTCCCGGCCATCCCAGGCCCTGAGCGGCGGCCGTCATCGAAATCTCCTCCGGCGTCCCTGGCGTCCATGACCGTTCACCCGTCGTGCCGACGGCCCACGCCGAGGCCGGCGGTGAACCGGACGACTGTCGGCGGCGGACTGACCCTACCGTTCCCAGCGTGCACGACCGCCACGTCCCGCGCACCTAGCCTGCGCAGTACGGGGCGGGCCCGTGCGACTTCCTGCTCCGCGCCGGCGCCTTTCATGGCCAGAACGAGGCCCCCGGGCCGCGCCAGGCCCAGGGCCAGGCCAGCCAGCCGCTCCAGCGGCGCCACCGCACGGGCCGTCACCACGTCGCCGACGAGGCGCCCGGCCACCTCCTCGGCCCGCCCCCGGCAGACCCGGGCATTGCCGAGCCCCAGCACCCGCACGCACTCGGTCAGGAAGCTGGCCCGCCGCAGCATCGGCTCCAGCAGCACGATCTCCGCATCTCCAAGCAGCATCGCGAGCACGATCCCTGGCAGCCCGCCGCCGGAGCCCAGGTCGATGACCGTGCCCGGATGCGGGATCAGCTCGGCGACGGCCGCGCAATTCAGCAGGTGCCTGTCCCACAGCCGCGCAGTCTCGCGCGGGCCGATCAGCCCTCGCTCCACGCCGGGGCCCGCCAGCAGCACGGCATATCGCTCGGCGAGGCCGATCGCCGCACCGAACATGATCCGGGCCTCAGGCGGCGCTGGCGGCGGCGGGGGCAGCGGCGCGGCAGCCGCAGACCGGCCGGGTGCCACCTGGCTCAGCTCCCAGGAAGAACAACCACCCGACGGTCCGGCTCCTCGCCCTCGGACTCGCTCCGCAGCCCGGCGGCGGCCACCGCGTCATGCACGATCTTGCGCTCGAACGGGTTCATCGCCCAGAGCTTCTTGGGCACGCCCGTCCGCTTCACCTCATCGGCCGCGTCCCGGCCGGTCTCCGCCAGCTCGCTGCGGCGCCGCAGCCGGTATCCGCCGACGTCGATCATGATTCTGGTGCGCGAGCCCGTCTGCCGGTGCACCGCGAGCCGGGTCAGCTCCTGCAGAGCCTCGAGGACCTCGCCCCGCGGACCGACCAGCTCATCCAGGGTCGCGCCCACCACCGAGACGAGCGCCCGGTCCCCTTCGACATCCATGTCGATGTCGCCGTCGAGGTCGGCCACATCGAGCAACCCCTCGATGTAGTCGGCGGCTATCTCGCCTTCGAGTTCCAGGTCCGCGAGATCGGGCGTGTCCGCCTCGCCCGGGGTCTCCTGGCCAGGAGCCTCACCTGCGGCCTCGGGGAAGCCCGCAGCCGCCTCCGCTCCGCCGTCCGCCGCGGCCGCACCGGCCTCGCCGTCGTCCGCCGCGCCGGCGTCAAGGGGGCCACCATCAGGGAGGCCGGTCTCAGCCTCCTGGGCCATCGCCTCAGCCGGGCTCCCGGATGCGTCAGCCCCAGTGGCCTCCTCCGGGCCTGCTTGGGACTGGTCTGGCGCGGACGGCTCGGTGACCGCGCTCTCCCCTTGGCTCACGATCGGGCCTCCTACGTTCGGGGTTGGACCTCTAGACCTCTGCTGACCTCAGCCAGGCCGCGGCAGCGCGGCAGCGCCTCACCGCTTCCCAGAGCGCTTGCTGCGGGACTGCCGCTGACGTTGCTGCCTGACGAGCTTAACCTCGGGATCGGCCGGCGCGGGCTCGGGATCGGCCCGGCCCTTGCCGAGCCTGCGCAGCATCCCCTTGCCGTTTGCCGACGGCTGGGCGCCCTGGCGTGCCGCCCCGGCCGAGCCGGAAGACGGGGACCCGGCGGCCTTGCGGCCGGCATTCCGGGACTGCGCACCGTTCGAGCTTCTCCGGGCGGAGCCGTTCGAGCCGCTCTGGTCGGCCGGGCTTGCGGCGGAGCCCGATCCGGCCTGGCCTGTGATCGCTCGCTTCGGTGGCTTGGTGGTGCCGCGGCCGGTCGCGCTCGGCGCGATCGCAGGGCTGGGGCCGGTCGCCCCGGCCGCACCGGCGGCCCCGGCCGCGGCGGGCTGCGGGTATCTCCGGAACAGCACCCACTGCTGCCCGAGCGTCCACACGTTCGTCGTCACCCAGTACAGGACCAGCCCGAACGGCCAGTACAGGCCGGACAGCGCGAAGAACGGCATGATGTACATCATGTATTTCTGCGACTGGCCCATCGGGTTGTCCGGGGTCGCCGCCGGCATCATCCCGCGCTTCATGCTCTGTCGCACGGTCAGGTAAGTCGTCGCCATGCTGATCATGACGAAGGCCAGGATCACGACCTTGGCGTGCACCGGGACGCCGTGCGAGAACAGGAACTTATCCGCGATCGTGACACCGAGAATCTTGGCCTGCCGGGCGCTCTCCACCATCTGCTGCGTCAGCCCGTACTTGGGCGCCTGGCCCGGCTTCCACTCGGCAATCGCCCTCAGGACGCTGAAGAGCGCAAAGAACATCGGCAGCTGGAGCACCACAGGGAGACAGCCCATCAGCGGGTTGACGCCCGCCTGCTGGTAGAGCTTCATCGTCTCCTGCTGCATCGTCTGCTTGTCGTTCTTGTACTTCTTGCGCAGCGCCTGCATCTCCGGGGCCAGCGCCGACATCGCGCGCGTCGTGTGCATCTGCTTGATGAACAGCGGGACCATGATCAGCCGCATCAGGGCCACGAGGATCACGATGGAGAGCGCCCAGGTCCACCCACTGGTCGGGCCGAAGACGGGGCTGAGGCCGTTGTAAATTTCCTTGAGCACCCACGCGACGGCCTCGTAGACCGGGTTAAGTGGATTCCCCACCGGCTAGCTCCCTTGAGATCGGATCGGGGACGTCTGTCCCCCGGCCCTGCGCGGCGCGCCGGGCCGGAATCCCGCCTCGGCCCAGTCGGGCCCAGACCCCCCAGTCCGCCCCGGCGCTGGCACGGGGTCCAGCCCTCCCGCGTGGAACGGATGGCAGCGGCTCAGCCGCCGGGCCGCCAGCCAGCAGCCGCGCAGCGCGCCGTGCACCTGTACCGCCTCGAGCGCGTAAGCGCTGCAGGACGGGTAGAACCGGCACCGCTCCGCGAGCAGCGGGCTGATGAAGCGCCGGTATCCGTTCAGGAGCAGCACCAGGAACCAGGCGGCGGCCGATAGCCGCTCCCTGGCCTCACCCTGCGCTGTGCTCGTCATGGACGCTGCGTCCCACCCTGCCGCCGAAGCAATGCTCCGATTACCAGGTCGAGTTCGGCGGCGAGATCCGCCTGGCGGGCGGTAGCGGCCCGGGGATTGGCACGCACCACCAACAGGCTACCTTCAGGAAGCGACCCGAGATACCCGCGAGCCAGATGACGCAGCCTGCGGCGCACCTTGTTCCGCACGACGGCGCCTCCAACCGCGCGGCTCACCACGAACCCGATCCGGGCCGGCTCACCGTTTCCCGCCCGGCTGAGCAGGTGGGCGGAGATCAGCTCCCTGCTCGCCCGGCGGCCGCTGCGCACCGCTCGCGAGAAATCTACGCGCCGCCGCATCCGCGCGGCTGCGGGGAGCATCCGCGGTCACCGCCGCACCGGCGGGGCCGTGCAGGCGCCGGACCCGCTCAGGTCAGGCACTGACCCGCGTGCGCCCCTTACGGCGCCGCGCGGACAGGATCGCGCGCCCTGCGCGGGTCCGCATGCGCAGCCGGAACCCGTGCGTCTTCGCGCGGTGACGGTTGTTCGGCTGGAACGTACGCTTGCTCACCGGGACTCCAGTACGCAGGACGGGATCGAAATGGGGCTACCGGTGCCAGTCAGGCCCTGTGCCGGTCAGGCACTTGCCAATCAAGCACGGGCCGGTCAAGCACAGGGCCGGTTTCAGCACACGCTGACGCCTGCCCCGCGGGTAGCCGGACCAATGAACGGTATGCGCCCAAGCCGCCGCTGGTCAAACCGGCGCCAGGGCGCCGCCCGTATCACTGTTCCGACCGCCCAGGATCTCACGTGCACCCTCCGCAACACTTCCCGTTTGCCAAACGTGCGCCGAACCCGACCCCTAGGCTGTGGACAGAGGTCCTGGCCGCGGGATCCGGGATCAGAGGGTCGCCGTGGCCCCCGCTCTCGGCGACGAATGGGGCTGCTGCTGCACTAGGTGCAACGTGCACAACCTGTGGATAAACCTGTTGATCACATGTGGGGGCGCGAGGTGAACGGCAATGAGTGAAGCAGACCTCGCGGAAGTTTGGGCTAGGTCCCTGGACGAGCTGGCCGAGATGCAGATCGAGCCCGCGCACCGGGCATGGCTGCAGCTCACCAGGCCGCTCGGGCTGGTGGAGAACACCGCGCTGATCGCCACGCCCAACGAGTTCGTCAAGGAACAGCTGGAGACCAGGCTGCGCGCGCTGATCACCAACACGCTGTCCCGGGAACTTGGCCGCAACATCCAGCTTGCGGTCACCGTCGACCCGACCGCCGTCTCGGCCACCCCGCCGCCCGGCTTCGGTGGCGGCCCGGGGCTCGACTCTGCAGCGGGGCTGCATCCCGGGCCGGCCCGCCACGTCGTCCCGCCCCAGTCCCCGGCCCAGGAAGCCGGCGGCGGCCTCCGCGCGCCGGGCCGGCATGCCCTGGCCGACCGGGGCGGCGAGCCGGCTGCCGACTCCCTGGCCGAGGCCACCACCGGCCCGCTGCAGCGAATCGTCGACGACGGCCAAGCGCGGGCCAGCGCGTACGCCGGCGGCGGCGATCTTCTCGGCGCCCCGCGGGGCGCCGAGATCGGGCCCGCCACGGACATCCCCGCTGCCCGGCCCCCGACCCAGGACCTCCCCGGCGGCCGGCCCGGCCCCGCGGGCTTCTCGCCGAGCGTGCTGCCCGGCATGCCCCGCCCGGCCCAGGCCAGGCTGAACCCCAAGTACACCTTTGAGACATTCGTCATCGGGTCGAGCAACAGGTTCGCCCACGCCGCCGCCGTCGCCGTGGCCGAGGCGCCCGCCAAGGCCTACAACCCGCTGTTCATCTACGGTGACTCCGGCCTGGGCAAAACCCACCTGCTGCACGCCATCGGCCACTACGCGCAGAGCCTCTACCAGGGCGTCAAGGTGCGGTACGTCAGCTCGGAAGAGTTCACCAACGACTTCATCAACATGATCAGGGACGGCAAGCAGGACGGCTTCAGGCGCCGCTACCGCGACGTCGACGTGCTGCTGGTGGACGACATCCAGTTCCTGGAGAACAAGGAAGGGACCCAGGAGGAGTTCTTCCACACTTTCAACACGCTGCACAACGCCAGCAAGCAGATCGTCATTTCGAGCGACCGCATGCCCGAGCGGCTGGTCACCCTGGAGGACCGGCTCCGCAGCAGGTTCAAGTGGGGCCTGACCACCGACGTGCAGCCGCCCGAGCTGGAGACCCGGATCGCCATCCTGCGCAAGAAGGCCGTCCAGGACCGGCTCAACGCTCCCCCGGACGCGCTCGAGTACATCGCGAGCCGGATCTCCACCAACATCCGTGAACTCGAGGGCGCGCTGATCCGGGTCACCGCGTTCGCCAGCCTGAACCGGCAGTCGGTCGACCTCCAGCTCGCCGAGTTCGTGCTCAAGGACCTGATCCCCGAGGCGCAGGCGCCCGAGATCACGGCCTCGACGATCATGGGCCAGACCGCCTCCTACTTCGGGCTGTCCATCGACGACCTGTGCGGGACATCCAGGTCCCGGGTGCTGGTCACCGCCCGGCAGATCGCCATGTACCTGTGCCGGGAGCTGACCGACCTCTCCCTGCCGAAGATCGGCCAGCAGTTCGGCGGCCGCGACCACACCACGGTCATGCACGCGGACAAGAAGATCCGGTCCCTGATGGCCGAGCGCCGGTCGATATACAACCAGGTCACCGAGCTCACCAACCGAATCAAGCAGCAGGCGCTGTCCGGGTGAACGTCCGGTGAAGACTCGCATACCAGCGGCCGGCTGCACAATCAGCGCACACAGGTTGTGGATAAGTGTGTGGACAGACCTGGGACATGCGGAGGAAAACTTCCCTCGACCAGGGGGTAACCAGGTGGTATCCGGCTGGCGACGCCCGGCTGTCCACACTGCCGCCGCGCCAGCACCCCGCGAAATCACAGCGGCTGTGGACGCCGTCCCCGCCGGTGACCTGCGGCGGCGCCGGATGTCCCCAGAATCCACCGACCCTATGACTACTACTGCTCTGTATTTAGTTACAGACCAAGACCCAAGTAAGTACGGGCCGGAAGCGTCATCCGCTTAACCCAGGAACAGGAGGCAGCTTCCTGTGAAGATCCAAGTCGACCGCGACGTTCTGGCCGACGCCGTGGCGTGGACCGCCCGCGCCCTTCCCACCCGCCCGACCGTCCCGGTGCTCGCCGGGATGCGGCTGCACGCCGGGTCCGAGCTGACGCTCTCCAGCTTCGACTACGACGTGTCCGCGCAGGCCACTGTGGACGTGTCCACCGAGGAGGAAGGCAGCGCCCTGGTCTCGGGCCGGCTGCTCGCGGAGATCAGCCGCAGCCTCCCGGCCAAGCCGGTGCAGATCGCGTCCGAGGGCGGTAAGGCCGTCCTGACCTGCGGCAGCGCGACGTTCACGCTGCTGACGATGCCGGAGGACGAGTACCCGGCCCTGCCGGAGATGCCGCCGTCCGCCGGGTCAGTGGGCAGCGACGCGTTCGCGTCGGCGGTCAGCCAGTCGGCCACCGCGGCCGGCCGCGACGACACGCTGCCGGCGCTGACCGGCGTCAGGATCGAGATCGAGGGTGACACCCTGACCCTCATCTCGACCGACCGCTACCGGCTGGCCGTGCGGGAGCTGCGGTGGACCCCGGCCCGGCCGGACCTGTCCGCCGCCGTGCTCGTCCCGGCCCGGGCCCTGGCCGAGACCGCGCGCTCGCTCACGTCCGGCGCCGAGGTGTCGATCGCCCTGGCCCTGCCGGGCGAGGGCGGGCCGGACGGCTCCGGCCTCGGCGTTGGCGGCGACGGGATGATCGGGTTTGAGGGCGGCGGGCGGCGCACCACGACCCGGCTGCTCGGCGGTGAGTTCCCGCGCTACCAGGCGCTCCTGCCCAGCCACGTCAATGCGACGGCCGAGCTGTCCACCGGGCTGCTGGTCGAGGCGGTGAAGCGGGTCGCCCTGGTGGCCGAGCGCAACACCGCGGTGCGGCTGGCGTTCACCACGGGGCAGCTGGTGCTCGAGGCGGGCAGCGGCGAGGAGGCGCAGGCGGTCGAGGTGCTGGAGGCCGGGTACGAGGGCGACGACCTGTCGATTGCCTTCAACCCGCAGTACCTGCTCGACGGGCTGTCGGCCATCGACTCCGACACGGCCAGGCTGGCGTTCACCGAGTCGGGCAAGCCCGCGCTGATCACCGGCAAGCCCGCCCCGGACGGCCAGCCCGACTACCGGTACCTGCTCATGCCGATCCGCCTGGGCGGGTAGTTGCCAGCCGCGACGGTCGGCCGGAGGCTGGCCGTGAAGGGGGAAGGGGAGGTGGGTGGGGGCGCGCGGGGGCTACTGACGGGCCGCCGTCGCTCCGGGGCCAGCCACACGCCGGGGGGCTCCGGGGGGTCGTCCCCCCGGGCTAGCACTAGTGTCGCAGGCGTGCACCTGACCAGGCTGGCGCTGACCGACTTCCGCAGCTACGCCGCGGCTGACCTGGAGCTGTCACCGGGCGTGTCCACCTTCACCGGCGCGAACGGGCAGGGCAAGACCAACCTGGTGGAGGCGGCGGCCTACGTCGCGACCTTCGGCAGCCACCGCGTCGCCACCGACGCGCCGCTGATCCGGCACGGAGCACAGCGCGCCATCATCAGGGCCCTGGTGACCTCGGCCGCCAGGGACAGCCTGATCGAGATCGAGGTCAACCCGGGCAAGGCGAACCGGGTCCGGCTGAACCGGGTCCCGCTGCCGCGGCCGCGGGAGGCGCTGGGCACGCTGTGCTGCGTGCTGTTCGCGCCCGAGGACCTGACCATGGTCAAGGGCGACCCGGACCAGCGGCGGCGCTACCTGGACGACCTGCTGGTCGCCACCAGGCCGCGGTTCGCCGGGGTCAGGGCCGACTACGAGCGGGTGCTGCGGCAGCGGACCGCGCTGCTGAAGTCGGCGCGGGCCACGGGCGCCAGGCCCCAGGGGGCCGGGGCCGCCGTGCCCCGTGGTTCGGTGCCCCGTGGTTCGGTACCCAGTGCCCTGGAGGTGTGGGACGAGCACCTGGTCGAGAAGGGCGCGGAGCTGACCGCGGGCAGGCTGGAGCTCACCGCCGCGCTCCGGCCGCTGGTGGGCAAGGCCTATGCGGCCGTGTCCGGCGAGGACCTGGGCGCCGGGATGAGCTACCGCCAGGCCGGGGGCAGTGCTGGGCCGGGCGGGCCCGGCGCTCCCCGGGGGAATCCCCCCGGAACCCCCCGCGACAACGGCGACCCCCCGGCGGACCGGGCAGCTCTGGCCGACGGCCTGCGCCAGGCGCTGGAGCGGTCCCGCCGCGCCGAGCTCGAGCGCGGCGTCTGCCTGGTCGGCCCGCACCGGGACGAGCTGGAGCTGCGCATCGGCGAGCTGCCCGCACGCGGCTACGCTAGCCAGGGCGAGTCCTGGTCGCTCGCGCTCGCGCTCCGGCTGGCCGCCTACGACCTGCTCCGATCCGGCGGTGAGGACCCGGTGCTGATCCTGGATGACGTATTCGCGGAGCTCGACGACGGGCGGCGGGAGCGGCTGGCCGGGCTGGTCTCCGGCGCCGAGCAGGTCCTCGTGACCGCGGCCGTGCCCGCTGACGTTCCCGCGCAGCTCACCGGCCCGAGGTTCGAGGTATCCGGCGGGGCGATCTGCCGTGCCTGACCCCGACCGCGTGCGGCTCGCGCGCGAGGCCCTGGCCCGGGCGAAGGCTGACGCGCTGGCCAAGGGGAACCGGCCCGCACGCCCCTCCGACCCCCAGCCAGAACGCAACCCCTCCCCCGACTCACCCCCGCCGCGCCGGTCTGGCCGCAGGCCGCGGCGGGATGACCCGGAGCCGCTGACGGCCGCGATCGACAGCCTGATCGACGCCCGGGGCTGGCGCGAGGCGGCCGCCGTCGGCTCGGTCTTCGGGCGATGGGCCCAGATCGTCGGTCCTGACCTGGCCGCGCATACCAGGCCAGAGAGCCTGGAGGACGGCGAGCTGACCGTGACCGCGGACTCCACCGCCTGGGCGACCCAGGTCCGGCTGCTGGCCGCCCAGCTGGTCCGCAGGCTGAAC
>WNGR01012326.1_pt1 | contig 22131 bp, 27 predicted proteins | sample 5407581 | NCBI WGS metagenome assembly WNGR01 (sample SAMN13153383, study PRJNA577476) | soil metagenome | isolation source: 80 cm soil or saprolite under Garry oak tree replicate 2 | place: USA:California | collected 2016-06-15
GCGAAGCTCGAGATAATGCTGGAGGATGTTCCGTTAAGAGAGAAGGAGCTGAAACTTCTGGTGGATCGTTTCTTCCGAGGAACCAGTGCGCAAGGCCTAGGAGTGGCACCGGATGATTTTGTCAAAGCAATACTCGCCGCAAAACCTGGGGAGTTAGTTGCCTGATGGAAACTTGGCGGCTAGTCGACTTGGAATACCGGGACGATCCGTTCATGAACATGAGCGTAGAGGAGGCTATTCCAAGGGCTGTTGGTGAGGGTAAGGCTCCGAACACTGTTCGTTTCTGGCATAACTCAAACACGATAGTTCTAGGCTGTTTCCAGTCCGCACCGCTCGAGGTCAATTTTGACGCGTGTAAAGAGACTGGGACTACTGTGGTTAGGCGTTTTACTGGGGGAGGGGCGGTCTATCATGATGCTGGCAACCTGAACTACGCAATCTCATTGAAGAAAGGGCATCCGTTGGTACCTGATACGGATCTTCAGGTTGTCTTTCAAAGACTGTCGCAAGGTGCCGTCGAAGGATTGCGAAGTCTCGGGGTAAACGCCAGGTTTCAACCAATCAACGATATTCAGGTCGAAGGGAAGAAGGTCTCTGGTGCCGCGGGAAGTATCAGATGGGGAACCGTCTTCCATCATGGTTGCATTCTTGTAGCTTCTGACTTGGCGATTCTCGGAAGAGTTTTGAACGTGCCTCAGGCGAAGCTGGCTGATAGGCATGTTGCTAGTGTGCAGAAGAGGGTGACGACGGTTCGTGACGAGTTGGGGAAGAACGTTACGACGAAGGATGTAAGAGACGGGATCGTTCAGGGAATCGAGAACTCGTACAGCGTACGCTTAGAGGAGGCAACCTTGACGAAGAGTGAGCTGTCCACCTCGAAGGAGCTCTATGACACCAAGTACAGCAAATCCGCGTGGAACCTGGAAAAATAATGCTGAAGGGCCTTGACAGGCCCATGTCTCGACTGAGACGCAGTAAGAAAAATTAAACCGAAAAGTAGTAGAAATAGTTGGGTCGCTTTTTCTATCCCACTACTTCCATTTCAATCTATGAGCGGCCTGTCCTTACGGCTGACAGAAATCCGATCGTTCCTGTTGCCAGTCAGCCAGTTCGTAGCATGGCCGATATTCTTCCTTCTGACCTCAGCAATCTCTCAGCAGCCAGCATACTTTCTTGCTCTACTCCTCGTTCTAGCCGCCGACGTCATCGACAAGGGTCCGCGAAACAGGGGACTCTTTCGAGACTTGGTTGCGGGAGGGGCAACGACTGTTCTGGCACTGTTCCTTAACGACCTAAATGGCGTTGTCATCGGCGCGATTGTTTCAATAGCCGCGACATTTCGGGTTGTCCAGAAGCTGAAATGAAAGAAGACTGGTTCTCACCTGCACGTTAGGGCGTATGTTCAATCGTCCATGGGATAGTTTCGACGATCTGCACTTCCCCATCGCGTGTTGTGAAGGTAAATTTCTTCAACTACATTTCCGGACCCTGTCGGATGTTAAACTATGCCAATAGTCAAGGTCTTGATGTACGGTGGGCGGACTCAACAGCAGAAGGATGATCTAGCCCGGGCAATTACGGACGCGGTCGAGAACATCGCTAAGGCTCCGAGGGATCAGACGATCGTGGTCTTCCAAGAGGTCGCAAAAGAACACTACTACATCGGGGCCAAGAGAGCATCCTAGCTCTCGTCAAACGATAACAGTATGCTGTGTAGAAGAGAAGATCTGCAAGCAATAGTCTTCGAACCGGCCTAATTCAATCGAGGCTCCGGGTTGCAGTACAAGTACACTGTTCTCACCAACACGACGATCGGGGCGTTCATGTCCCAGCTGGACGGCAACATCGTCCTCATCGCTCTCCCGACAATTACTCGGAACCTCAACGCTTCAGCCTTCGAAGCGCTCTGGGTCCTGATGGGCTACATTCTCATGACTGCCGTTCTGCTCTTGGCCTTCGGCCGGTTGGCCGACATGTACGGCAAAGTTAGGCTCTACAATCTCGGTTTCGCGATCTTCACAATAGGCTCAGGCCTATGCAGTCTGTCGATGAACGGGGGAATGCTGGTCTTCTTTCGTCTCGTCCAGGGAGTAGGTGCGGCTCTCATCTGGGCCAACAATGCTGCAATTCTGACAGACGCCTTTCCCCCCAACGAACGCGGACGAGCGATCGGCGTCAACCTTGTCGCAGGTATTAGCGGCTCCGTCATCGGCCTCATACTCGGCGGAATTTTGACCGTAGCGCTAGGCTGGCAGTCTATCTTCTGGATCAACCTTCCGATAGGAGCTTTTGCAACAATATGGGCTCACAAGAAGCTGCGAGAGCTAGGCACGGTCCATCACGAGAGGATCGATCTGCCGGGCAACATCCTGTTTGCCGGCGGACTAACTTCGTTCTTGGTCGGGCTAACTCTCGGGGCATTGTCAGGATACACGCTGGTTGATTTGGCCATGATGGGTGCTGGTTTGTTGATGATCGGCGGCTTCGTTTACGTGGAATTGCACTCTCATACTCCTCTGATGGACTTGACACTGTTCAAGATTCGAGCATTCACCGCTGGTATACTCAGCAACTTCCTGGCGTCGATAGCCCGTAGCGGCTTATCACTGGTACTCACAATATTCTTCCAGGGAGCACTGCTCTATGACGCGTTCAGGGCCGGGGTCGCCTTGATACCGTTCGCGGTAGCCTTCGTCAGCCTCGGACCACTCAGCGGCTATCTCTCTGACAAATACGGGCCCAGAGGCTTCACGACCGCCGGCCTGTTAATCTCGACTGTTGGGTTGGTAGGTCTCAGCTTCATCCCGGCCAACGTCTCCTACAGCCTCTTGGCCGTCTACATGGTCCTTGTGGGGGCTGGAGGGGGAATGTTTGTCGCACCCAACATGAGCTCCATCATGAGCTCAGCACCGGTGACTAGGAGAGGTGTTGCTTCTGGAATGTCTGCTACTCTCGTGACTACCGGGGCTCTTCTAAGCCTCTCAATCTCATTTGCGGTCCTAGCAACCAGTATACCTGTGAATGTCTTGCAGGCGGTCTTCGCCGGCATACCTCTTCCGTCAGGAGCACCAAGCGTGGACCTCTTCATCGTGCCAATGCACACAATCTTCCTGATCATGGCAGTGATGAGTCTGATAGCCGTCATTCCTTCAGCGCTAAGAGGTGAAGGGGTCCGAGTGATTCCCGGTCAGAAATTAGAGGTCCGCGAACAAGTAGCGTAAAAAACGAAGCCGTTCTCTTAGGCTTTATCAGCGCGGTAAGTCCCACGTAGGCCTCGATCTTGTCTTCAAGACACGTTAAGCAGATTGATTCGTCTGACGACAGGATTATCATCGACGCCGAGTTTCAGAATCTAAGCCCGGAGTCCCTCTTTGACTACTTCACAGTTCCAGGCTTGCTTGAGAAATGGTGGCCCTCTCTTGCAGAGGTCGACCCTCGTATAGCGGGAACATATCATTTCTCGTGGCCCAAACAGGGTTGGCATCTGCGCGGGGCTACACTGATTTCGAGAGAGGTAAGAGACTCGGATTTTCCTGGAAATGGGACCACGAGCCTTCTGACAACACCAATGTCAGTTTGACAATCGAGCCTCTGCCGAGACGCGGGTCCCATCTCGTTCTAAACCACGGCTCTTACTCCTTGGATGAAGAGGGAAGGAAGAGAAGGCAGGGGCACATTGATGGGCGGATGCACTTTTTGGAGAGACTCCAGTCATCTGCGCAGTAAGAACGAGCCTCGCGATGTTTCTCAACCATTAATTATCCCTGGGTAATACTGTTCCGGATCATGGTTCTGGTAGCCAAGGATATTGTGGAGAAGGAATTCCTCACTCTACCGAAGGATACGAGTACGATGGAGGCGGCTCGACAGATGAAAGCGAAGAGCCACGGCTTCGTGATAATCGCCTCGCCGAGGGGTGACCCTGAGGGTATTGCAACGGAATGGGACTATCTGGCCAAGATTGTTGCGGAGGGCAAGGACCCGGTCAGGGTAAACCTGGGGGACATAATGAGCGTCAACCTAGTTTCCGTCAATGCGAATGAGGGCATCGACCAAGTGGCTCAGATAATGACTCAGAAAGGAATACGACGGGTCCTCGTTATCTCAGATCATAAGGTTCTCGGCGTCATCACGGCTAAGACCATGCTGTCACGGTTGAAGGAGTACATTGATCGAGTATCCTCCCAGATAGCCCGACTACAATCACCAATGTACTAGTGAGTCTTCTCACTCGCGCCACTGGCGCTCATGCTGCGCGACCCAGACTGCCTTGATGAAGTCCTTGTACCCGCTTGTTATCTCAACGTAGGCACGCTCTACATCGCCCATGTTCGGGATGAGTTGTTTGAGGTCTTCAGGGAGCTCCGTATCCTTCTGAGGTCGGTGAAAGAGCCCCTTGAACCTTCCAAGCTGCGCGGCGAGCTTGTCAGTCCAGTCCTCTTTCCCAAGAATGCGCTCGAATAATGCTCTGAGATCAACCTCTTCTGTTACATCCGGCTCGAGCGCGAAAATGTCCTGAGCAAGTTTGTGAGCATGCTTCTCGACGTCTTCAGCCACATCGTGCCAGCTGAACTTCATGGATGGATCATCCCTGTCTCAGCCCTCCCCTTCGTACGTGTGCACGTCGCATTTCGGGATCCAGTAGAGGGATTCAATCCATCCAACAGCTATTCTGGAATCTCAGGAACCCAAGAATAGTATCGTAACCGTCGAGGAAAACAATGTTGTTACTGGCACCCCAACAAAGTCTCTTGATGGGGGGCATCCTCAAAGCAACATTTTAACCGAGGATGAGCCTCTTGTCAACTAGAAGTCGACTAATGCCCGCTACAACGCAGCCGACCAGTAGAGAGGACCTTGTAGCAGAGATCACGAGGCTCAAGCGGAACCGGAACGCGGTCATACTATCGCACAACTATCAGGTCCCGGAGGTCCAGGACGTCGCCGATTATGTTGGCGATTCTCTCGGACTGTCTCAAGTCGCGGCCCGGACCGAGGCGGATGTGATCGTGTTCTGTGGGGTCCATTTCATGGCTGAAACCGCTTCAATCATTTCTCCTCAGAAGAAGGTCCTACTCCCAGACCTTGGAGCAGGCTGTTCCCTGGCTGCAACTATTGACGCTGATAAATTGCGGGGCTGGAAGAAGGAGCATCCAAACGCTGTCGTCGTCTCGTACGTTAACACGACTGCCGAGGTAAAGGCCGAGAGCGACTATGCCTGCACCTCAGGCAACGCCGTAAAAGTGGTGAATAGTATTCCGCGGGAGAGAGAGATTCTGTTCTTGCCAGACATGTTTCTCGGAGCCTATGTCATGGAGAAGACCCAGCGGAAGATGGAGGTCTGGCCGGGAGAGTGTCACGTTCACGCAGGCATCACACCAGATGTCATTAACCGGAAACTCGAAGAACACCGGGACGCCGAATTCCTGGTCCACCCAGAATGCGGGTGCGTCACACAATTCCTCTACTTCTCCGAGAAAGGCGACTTCAACCTACCAATGACACAAGTCTACTCTACTGAAGGAATGGTCCGCCATGCTCGACAGTCATCAGCCAACAAGTTCCTGGTCGCTACCGAGACAGGCATTCTTCACCGAATGAAGAAAGAGAATCCTGACAAGACCTTCCTACCGGTGAAAGAGGATGCTGTCTGCCAGTACATGAAGACCATAACTCTAGAGAAGGTCTACCGTTCATTAAGAGACATGGTGTACGAGGTCAAAGTTCCAAAAGAGACTGCTGATAGAGCTAGGCTGTCTATCGAGAGAATGCTGCAGCTAGCCTAGACCGAAGGCACTTGATGCTTGAGCAGTAATTAATCCGCGGTGGATCGTAAGTTTCACTGAAAACGCGACACGTCAGCGACACAACTCGGGCCTACCTAGACCGAATTGGATATCGTCGGCCGACTTCACCCACCTTCGAGAATCTGCGTAGGCTTCACAAGAAGCACCTGCTTTCGATCCCGTTTGAGAATCTTGACATTCACGTGGGACGCCCGATAATTCTCAGTGAGGACGCGTTTTACGAGAAGCTCATTACTCATAGACGTGGAGGTTTTTGCTACGAACTCAACGGATCCTTTGCAGCGCTACTCACGAGCTTGGGTTTCAAGGTGCGCATGCTTTCGGCACGGGTCGCCCGCAAGGATGGTGGTTTCACTCCAGAGTTTGATCATATGACTCTATTAGTCGCGATGAAAGGTCGTTGGTTGGCCGATGTTGGTTTCGGAGAATCGTTCACAGAACCAAAACGACTAGATTTTGAGGGTCCACAACCTGACAATGGAAGGGTCTACCGTATCACTCGCAGAGCTGGAGGGAGGTTGCTGTCCAGATGGGATGGCGAGAAGAATCTCTGGGAGCCCCAATACCTGTTCAGTCTTCGAAGGCGAAGTCTTGGGGATTTTGTTGTGTACTCTGCTGACACGGGATGGAAGAGTGACTCTGACAGATTCGAAGCTTATTGTAACGAGAGGAGGCAGGCGAATCGAGCGGCCTGTCAAGGGTCGACGAGAGTTCGATAGGCTGTTGCGAAAATGGTTTGGGATAAACCTTCAGAACGATTCTAGGCGGAAATGGTGAGGGGTTAGTTCGCCGTGAGATATTTGTTTTCGAGATAGCTTACCAGTCCGGACGGGTCGTATCCGTTGCCGAAGACCCGGTTCAGTAGCTCCTTGGGTGGGTATGTTGCTCCGTGTTTGTGGACGTTCTCTGCGAGCCATCCCTTGAGAGCCGGGATGCTCTTGTCTGTTTTGGTCGGTAGCAATTGTTTCTTTGTTAGAGTATTCGAGAGCATTCCTGCTATCACGTTGCCGAGAGAGTAGCCTGGGAAGTTGGCGTACTGCCCCCAGCTCCAATGTACGTCCTGCAACACACCTTGTGCATCATCGGGGGGCCTCTTGCCGAGATACTTCTCGATCATATCATTCCATACCGAGGGGAGTTCTGACACTTGCACGGTTCCCTGCAACATCTTCTTCTCTAGCTCGTATCTCATGGCGATATGGAAGTTGTAAGTCAACTCGTCTGCCTCGACCCGTATCAGGCTCGGCCTTACTGTGTTGAAGTATGAGTACACTTGGCTCTCGTCGTAGCGGGAGAGGAAGCTGAGCTTGGTTTTGAGGAGAGGGTAGGTCATGGACGTGAATTGCTTGCTCCTTCCGACGATGTTCTCCCAGAATCGGGACTGTGACTCATGCACCCCTGAGGAGACGCCTGTTCCAGTCGGTGTGAAGTCGAGTTCGTGGTCCACTTGCAGTTCGTAGAGTGCGTGGCCGCATTCGTGGATTAGGCCAAACATTGAGGCCTTGAAGTTCTTAGGCTCATACCTAGTTGTGATTCGGACGTCATCGCCAGCGATTCTTATCGAGAAGGGATGCGTGGAAACATCCTGTCGGAATCTCTTGTCAGGCATGTCGAGTATCGATGTGAGTTTCTGGTTTACCTGTTTCAACGCTTCAACATCATAATCGGCTTCTTCCAAAGGATGCTTCTCGGGGAATTTTCCCTGCGCGAGGGTCTTGGCGAGGATCTTCTTGAGTTGCGGGATGAGCACGGAAAAGATCTTGTCCAGATCGTCTATCGTCAGTCCTTCCTCGAAGAGGTCCAGTAGCGCGTTGTAGGGATGCGTGGAGGGGTTGAGATATTCTGCCTGCTTCCGTTTCAGATCAGTTATTTTTTCTAGGTGAGGCTGGAAGATTCGGAAGTCGGCCTTCTTCCGCGCTTCTCTCCAGGGGACGGACGCCTCGACAGTAGCCTTCTGCAGCTGCTCCAGCAGATCTGCTGGAATCTTCTGATAGAAATCCAGTTCTCTTTTGATGATTCGGATTACTCCCTTCTCTGCATCATTGAGAGTCCTTTGCTTCTCAGCCTTCTCGATGAGACCTGCTAGGTCGAGTGTCATCTTCTGGCGTAGCAGTTCGATCTCAGCCTGGGCCTGGCCTCTCGCAGCGGCTCCGGCCTCTGGCATATTGATCTCCAAATCCCATCCCAACAGCGCGGAGGTATGGGTCATGGCGGCGATCGGTTTGTACTTGGCTAGAAGCTCGAGGACAACAGGATTGCTGAACAGAGTCATCGAATCAGCTTTCGATCCTTCACCATTCACTATCTAAAAACATTCGAACAGTCGGCCTCCAGTTTCCGACGATAAACGAACAATACACAAGGAAGCAACTCAGATATGATAAATAGAGATGCCTCTGCAGGGTAAGTTCGAGTCTGAAAAAGAATGGCTGATGCCGTGTTCCTCGTTCTACTCGTACTACATGTTGGCTCGATAATCGCATGGATGGGAGGAGCTACATTGTTTGTTTCGGTCTTGACTCCCGCACTTAGAAGAATGTCTCCCGCATCGAGAGGCGAATTCGTCTTATCGGTAATTCCATCTTACATGAGGTTTATCGGGGGAAGCTCTATCGCGACCGCGGTGGCAGGACTCGCGCTTTACGCCTATATCACTCAGGTCGCAACCTCTCTCGCGCCATCCAACTCAGGTCTGATCTATATCCAAATCGGCGCGGTCGTGACTCTCATCGTACTTCTGATCGCCTTCGGCGTGCTAATACCAACTAGTCGGAAGCTCGTTGGGCTGTTGAAGCAGCCGCAGAAACAAGCCTCACCCGGCGGCGATGCCGCAATGTCTGTCCAGGCTGGAAACTTGCAGAAGAGACTCGGGATGGCTGCAAGGTTGGGAGTGTTCTTGCTCGCGGTGACTTTCATCTTGATGATTGTCGGGGCCAGCATCTAACGTTCAGTTCATGTACTTCGTCTAGAGCTGGCCGATCTGAAGAGTTCGCATAGTCTCTCGCTACCGCAACCGCTGATGACGAGGCGCTCCTTCGCGTTGTTCAATAGCTTCTGAGTCCAATTAACATCTCCCCCGTCAACGAGCTCCTGCTCCTTGCCCGAGGGGTAAATTACAAAATCTTGAAACATAGCTCGGCATAGTATCCTCGACCCTGCTTCCTGTCCTGGTCAAATCCGACCTTTACGCCCTTGTGTGAGGATTGAAGCTTGTCAACGATTCCTGATCGAACTATTGATCGTGGAATCTTAGAGCCGAAGTCGGAAACGGTGACCCGAAGAGGAATCTTAGAGCCTAGAAACTTCTTGAGCGCCGTAATGAAGAATCCGACGTGGAGATGCACCGTTTCGGTCTCAAATCGAAGATTGCCAGGGTCGCGGCCTGCACTACACAAGGAAAAGAGTCTGAAGTGTTGCCGAACACTTGGGCCGAGACTGATCTTCTGGCCCCTTAGAAGGCGGTGGCTTGCTGCGAGATGTACCGGAGCCGCATAACCAGTGGAGAAGGTCTTCTGCTCGCGGCATCTAACCGCGCATTCAAGCGCAAGTACATTGGTCGAGTCCGCGACAACCTCTGTATTCCGGATCGTCGAAACGATCCAGTCCTGACTAATTGGAGATAAAACGGAGGCGGCTCCCAGAGGGCAGACAGGTGAGAGTTCAACGGGTTGAAAGACTTTGGGTAGTTTCGAGAACGCTACTCTGTCCCATTCAAGAAGGCGTCCGGGAGTAGAGGCGGAAGGCTGGGTGAACCGGTTTGAGAGATGATCGTCAAGTAGCGCTTTCGGGTCAGCCCTCTTTGCTCTGCGCGCGTACACCTCCAGTAGCAATGATTGTAGATCGGTGGGTGCGAGGCGATCAGAGAGGATATCGGCTAGTTGGGGGACGCCTGCGTCTCTCTCGCGATCCGGTTCATGATTCGACTTCTATTGGAATAGTCGGAAGTTGAGGCCTCGGCTGGCGAGGTTCCCATGGGCCAAAATCAGGGGGTGCTGGTCATTAACTATTGACGTCGCGGACGTTGGATGAAAAGAGGTATTGGCCGGACTTCAGAATAGCGCCATCCAGGATTAATTGATCCTTCGCGGCTTGTATGTCGGAACTCCACTTGAACCATCGTGGTATCTGGTCTTCGCGGACAAGGACGCTTGCGTCGATTGTCTTCACAAGGAGTTTAGCTAACGCTTCGCTATAGGAGAGGCTTGCGCGACCTCTCGTTTCTTGGGTTCTTGTCTCCCACGTCTGCCATATGTTGGCGTGCAGATGTTTCTCAGGATGAGGGTCCTCAATGCCAACTATTAGTCCGTAGCTTTCTAGGTTGGTTAGTGAACGGTGAAACCTGGAATTGTTTTCTTTAGCTTCCAGCTTAAGCTTCTTTCTCAAGCGATCCGTACGGATCGAACCCTCCGTCTCTATGGCTTCCAGAATCTTCAGTTCGATGTCTGAGAGAATCTCTCGTTTGACCGCGGGGTCTTGGTGATGTCTCACGATGGTGTCGACTATCGGCCAGAGTTTGTTGGATACGAAGGTCCTAGTCCGTCTGAATATTCTGTCAGCGAGAATGTCCTCTCTTCCTTCAATATCCTGTGAAACATGGGCTACTGATTGGCCGGAGATCTTGATCGACCACCAATCCATCCAGCCAGTGAAACCCCTAGACGATGGCTTCCATGGTTTGCCTAATACTGCACTGATGAAGCTTGGAAGCTCGTTACCTCCCAGCGCCGAGACGAGACTCTTATCATGAATGAACTCGATGATCTCAGCTTGGGTCTTCAATCGGAGACTTGGCTTGAGTCGATGCTCTCGGACCCTGATAGCTTCTGCTTTCCTGATCAGCTTGCTTGTCTTCGAACTCAGGACACCTATCCCCGCTTTCGAGAAGCATGCATCTCCAGACTAATGTCAACGGCCGGAGCAGAGTGGGTAATTGCCCCGACAGAAATTACATCCACGCCCGTCTTCGCGTAACTTGCAAGATTCTCTCTTCTTATCCCACCTGACACTTCAACGAGCACCCGGTCTCGAAGACCCTTGCTCATCAACAAGGTCACTGAACTTCCCACTTCCTTCGGAGTCATATTGTCGAGCAAGACAATGTCAGCTCCCGCCTCAGCAGCCTCGACGGCCTGGTACGCGGTCGTCACTTCGACCTCTACCTTCTTTGTAAAACTCACCCGGTCCTTCGCCTTTCGAACACAAGCACCTACCGAACCTGCGAGTTCTAGATGATTATCCTTGATCAGCACAGCGTCATCCAGCCTGAGACGATGGGTGTCGCCGCCACCAAGCTCAACAGCCCGCTTCTCGAAATATCTCAGACCCGGAAGAGTCTTCCTAGTGCACGCAATTCTGACCTTTCCCTGACTCTCCTTCTTGGCGATTGACACGAGGTCTGCCGTTGCAGTTGCAACTCCGGACATGTGGGCCAGTATGTTCAACAAGGTCCGCTCAGTGGCCAACAAAGCACGCGCCGGGCCTCGAGCGGAAAGAACTATCGTCCCTGATTTGACACGACTGCCATCGCGAACTGTCGACATTCCTTGACAGCCAGCAAGGTCGAGAATAACTAGTGCCTCCTCAATGCCAGCGACCACCGCATTCTCCTTGCAGACCACTCGTCCTTCAGCTCTCTGCTTGGAGTCGATGAGAGCATCGGTAGTAACGTCTCCATATCCGATGTCTTCAGCTAGAAAGGATCTGACTGCGTCTTCTACAGCTAATCTCGCGGGATCCAAACTTCAACGAAACTGGAACCCTTCGAGGGTTCGGTATAAGCAAATAACACAATTCCGGGCGTCGGCACGGCTAGGCTGATTCGGCGGGCTGTACTATTTCGATTTCCCCACGGTGCACTTCGTGGCCGCACGAGCCTAGGAAGATGTCCAGGCCGTCAGGTCGAGCATCATCACGGTGTGGGCTTACGTGGACGAAAACTACCTGTTCATGATCTATTGGGCAGATTGCTTTGATCAGATTCACAGCGTTCGGCCGGATTTTAAGCGGGTTGACAAAGGATTCGAACTGCTGCTGGAGTCGCTCGTACTTGATCCCGAGGAATCCTGCGTAGATTCCGCAGAAGAACACGAAGATGCTAGCACCTAGTGAGATAGCGACTCCTATCGTCGTTAGAGTCTCACTGAAGACAAGGATTAGAGACACAGCCACAGGGAGTGTGAGCATGGCTAGACCGATGAGGATCTTGCCCATGATGGAAAGGAAGCCCATGCTGTTGCGATCTGCTCCGTCACTCTGTGACTAGTCTAGCAGTGTCTAGGTTTTTTGGAGTCCCTCTCTCGCACAATCTTCTCGACATGCTCGATGATCGTTTTCAGAGGCGTGCCAGGGCCATAATTTCCAGTAATCCCTAGCTTCTCAAGTCGAGGCTTGTCATCATCAGGAATGATACCGCCCCCAACGAGCAGAATGTCATTACCGCCCTTCTCTCGGACGAGCTTGGCGACTTTGGGAAAGGCCGTCATGTGGGCGCCATTTAGAAGGCTCATGGCGACAACATCAACGTCTTCGTCGATAGCCATCTGAGATACTTGTTCAGGGGTTGCGAGGAAGCCTGTGTAGATGACCTCCATTCCTGCGTCTCGGAGAGCGCGGCAGAGTATGAGGGCGCCTCGGTCATGACCATCCAGCCCAGGCTTTGCGACTAGGACGCGGATTTTCTTTTTTTCGCCAGGTGCTAGGTTCTTCGGGGGCAAGGCGCGAATCTACATTGTTTCAAGCATGTCTCAATAATTAAGGGCTATTGATTGAGCGCGCCAGCTTTATTTCGAAGAATCTCGGGGACGATAAGAGGTGTTGCTCAGAATGCAGCAGGTTCAAGTTCCAAAAGTTTCTCTCTCCAGTAGCGTATTGGATTGGCTCTTAGAGGAGGATGAGCCGTCAGCCCGTTATCATGCGCTAGTTGATCTCGAAGAGATGGGTCAGAATGATCAAAGCGTAGTCAGCATTAAGAACCGTATCGGAAAGGTTGGTTGGGCATCAAAGATTCTAGCTAAGCAGAAAGAGAACACCTACTGGGACAATCCCCGGTCTTGCTATGTCCCAAAATTCTCCGCATGCTCTTGGCAGTTAGTCGTCTTGGCGGACTTAGGACTTTCCTCCAAAGACCCGCGTGTAGACAAGTCCGTTGATCATTTCCTCGAACATCACAAAGGAAACATGGTTCGGGCCCTAGCGAAGATGGGATACGCTGAGGATCATCGAGTCCTCAGCGCGATGGATTGGCTATTGTCAAAACAGCTTCCTGATGGCGGTTGGAACTGTTCTCCTGCCGGAAAGCATGGATCCTTCATGTCGGTTGTCCAGCCGTTATGGGCTCTGTCCGAGATGATGGCGCATGACGCTAGGGAAGGGTGGGAAGCCTCAGCGAGGAGAGGAGCAGAATTTCTACTAAAGCATCGGGTGTACCGGTCTGACAAAGATGATTCTGTCGTGTTGCTTGATTTTCTAAGGTTGCACTATCCCTTGCACTACTGCTACGATTTTCTGCACGGATTGAGAGTCTTGACAGAGTTGGGCATCAAGAATGATCCAAGGATGAACGATGCGGTCTCGCTTCTAATGGAGAAGAGATCGCCTGAGGGAAAATGGATTCTTGACGGCGTCTATCGGGGATGGCGACATCCTTACGCAATGCATGGGGAGGAGACCGTCTCGCGACCCGAGGAGCGAGAACTCATCACGCAAGGATGGGGCAGTGAGAGGTCCTTGCAACTGGAGGAGGCCGGAAAACCAAGCAAGTGGATAACACTGCAAGCTCTACTCGTGCTGAAGAGGCTTGGGCTTCTATCCTTAGAATAGTAGAGCGTCGCTAACGATCGTCTTCGTCTTCGATCCGCTTTTGTAACGCTCTTAGCCGCTTCCTGTTTTCTTCGAGTTCGTCAGAGGTATTTGGACCGGTACGCTTGGCGCGTCCTCGACGCTGCTGCATGTCTTCTTCCAGAAGCTTGCGCTTACGAGTCTCCTCTTGCATCTTGAAGACAAGCTTTGCTTCCTCCCACGGAGGTAAGCGTTTCCTCTGAGCCATACCTCACAACTCTCCCAAAACAGGTCTTAGGACGGCTATTATGAGTCAATTCAGACTCAAAAACTTTCAGATTTTTGGACGAAGAGAGCGTCGCCGGTTCCTGAGATGATATCACTGTCTCCGTTCTACGTTCACGTTTAATAGCGACCAGTTTCTCGCCCCGCTTCAGAACGTCGTTGCGCCAAGACATCCTGAACGATGATTCACTGACCTTTGCGGAGAAGATCATTAGCGTCCGAGCCGATGATGCCGAGAAGATCCATCGCCCGGGAGACATTACTGTACTGCCCGTGGACCTCGCTATGGCTCAGGACAGCACCGGGCCACTTGCAATCAAAGTCTTCGGCGAGATTGGTGTCCCGAGGGTCTGGGACCCGTCCAAAATCCATCTCGTGATTGATCATTCATTCCCTGCTCCCGATGAGAAAGTCGCTAACCTTCATCATTTGATGAGAGAATTTGTCAAAAAGCACGGCGTACGACTCGTAGAAGGAAGCATTTCACACCAGCATCTTCTTGAGAATCATGTCGTCCCGGGAATGGTCCTTTTCGGCGCTGACTCTCACACATGTCAAGGTGGAGCGGTCGGTGCGTTTGCCACGGGAATCGGCAGCTCAGAGATGGCCGGTGTGTGGGCTTCCGGCAAACTCTGGGTAAAGGTCCCGGAATCGATCAAGGTCAACCTTACCGGCCAGTTCAAGAAGGGAGTCTTTGCTCGGGACATAGTCTCACACTTCATTGGAACAGTGGGGGAAGACGGAGGAAATTATCGGTCCATAGAATGGAAGGGACCCTCCATCAGAGATCTCTCCATAGCCTCACGAGCTTGCATCAGTAACAATTCTATGGAGTGCGGATGCAAACTCTCTATCTTTGAAGTAGACACATCAACACAGGAATACTTCAGGTCAGTAAATCGCAAGTCAATGTACGAGATTCATGCCGGGTCCAAAGCTAGCTACAAGGACGAATACGATATCGACATTGGAAAGATCGTTCCCGAAGTTGCAGAGCCTGGAAATGTCGATAAGGTAAAGGAGGTCCGTGAGGTAGAGGGCACACCGGTCGATCAGGCTTTCATCGGATCATCCACAAACGGACGATACGAAGATCTTGCTGTCGCAGCCAAGATATTGAAGGGTCACAAGGTCAAAACTGGAACTAGATGCGTAATCACCCCAGCGTCCAAGGGTATTTTTGAACAAATCATCAAGAGCGGACTGGCGGAGATATTTCTGCAATCAGGAGCGGTCTTCACTAATGCTACGTGCGGTGCTTGCGTAGGAACACACCTCGGCGTCTTAGGGGAGAACGAGGTCTGCATTTCGTCTTCGCCGCGCAACTACATAGGCCGGATGGGCGCGATAACCTCCAAGATCTATCTCTCATCACCTGCCACAGCTGCAGCCTCGGCCATAGAAGGTAAGATTGCAGACCCTAGGAGATACCTATGACAACCCCGAGCCTTCTGAAGGGCCGGACCTGGGTCTGGCCCGACGACGTGAACACTGACATTATCATCCCGTTCCGGTTCAAAGCCCGAACCAACGATCCCGTGGAGATGGCCAAGTACGCCATGTACGGATTCGACCCTGAGTTCTACAAGAAGGTGAAGGCTGGGGATCTATTTGTTGCCGGGAAAAATTTTGGGGGAGGCTCTAGCCGGGAACAAGCGCCTGTCGCTATCAAATATTCCAACGTGGCCGCGGTGATCGCGGAAAGTTTCGCGCGCATCTTCTATCGTAACTGCTTCGCAATAGGGCTCCCTGCGCTGGAAGTTCCCGGAATCACTAGACATGTGAAGCAATTTGATGAGATAGAGGTCAATCTGCAAGACTGGTCTGTTAAGACCCAGGATGGCAGTGTACATCCGGCGCTTAAGGTTCCAGAGTTCCTTAGAGGACTGATGCGGGAAGGAGGACTCGTGGAGTACTATAGGCGTCATCACAACTTTCCCTGGGAGACACTCGAGACCAAGGCTTTTGCACGTTAACAACTGCTCCTCAAGCTATAGCCCGTGTGGACGATCAGCTTACCTCCGTTGGTAGAGATTAGTAACAAACTGTTCTCGTTCAAGCCAGCCTGTAGCCGTGGCTGAATCCAAGGCTAGTCATTCGGCCAGAAGAAGTTCCCGCTCAATTCAGGACTACTCTTACTTATCGCCCTAGTGGGCACATTGGCGGCAACGATAATCTCGTTCTCACTCATAGTCCTGGGACGCGGCGGTCCTTCCGTTGCCGCATATGGCATCGGTTCAATGTCTCTCTTCGCATTCCTTCTTACCATTCAGGTCCTGCACGGGAAAAGCGAGAGCAAAGACGACTTTGTGAAAAAAGGAGCTGTCCGAACTGCAATCGCCACATCGTTCACCGTAGCATACCTAATGCTTCTCGCTCTGAGTCTCGACCCTGGGCTCGGGCTCAACCTGAACAACGGCATTCTAGCAAACTTCCATCTGGTCTACATTTTCACAATAGGAACTTACTTCGTCACAGCAAGCTTGGAAAGGATAGTCGACCTAGTAAAGGGAAAATCGTCACTCTTCGGCTAACCACTCCTCGCTTCTCCAGCAACTTCCTGTTTTCTTGCCCTTCCCTAGGAGGGAGATTCAGGTCTTCTCAGCAGGTATGATCCTATCCTAGTCAAGACAGCCTTGACTAATCCTTTTGTGGAAGCCGCGATAGCCTCATTGTAGAATCCAGCGAGGCTCGTCTATTGTTCCAGCGTATCATTACGGGTCTCGACGAGTTCCGAGGCATTCCTCGAGAGGCAAATCTCCTAATCTATGCGAGCTTCTTCAACTGGGCCGCTGCAGGTCTCCTCTGGATAACTCTCCAGATCTATCTTGTTTTAGAAGGCCTGAGCTTCGCCACAAGCGGAATAATTCTCACAGTCATCGGCATCACCAGCGCCTCAAGCACCCTTCTCTTCGGGGGATTGGCGGATCGCTATGGAAGGAAACGGTTCGTAGTCCTGGGCGGAGTCATTGCAAGCTTCACCCTCATCCTGTTCGCCCTCGTAGGGACAAATCTGCCGCTACTAGTTGGAACCGCGGTTCTATCCGGACTCTCCGAAGCAATGTATGCGTCATCCTGGGGGGCCATGCTTGCGGACAAGGCGACGGACGCAAAGCGCACCAGTGCTTTCAGCCTCTCCTTCTTCATATCAACGATCAGCGCAGCTGTCGGCGGTTTCAGCGCGAGCATTCTGGGATTGCTCAGGAATTGGTATTCGATTGATCTTGTGACAGGTCACCGGTATTTGTTCCTTGGAGTAGCCTTGCTTAGCCTGCTCGGGCCTGCGATCGCACTAACCGTCTCTGAGTCAAGATCCTCCGGGGCCGACCATCGGGGCTTTCAGATTATTCCGAAGAGATCTCGCAAGACTGTTGCCCAGTACTCCCTTGCTGGAATTCTGATTGCTCTGGGAGCGGGAATGGTTATTCCGCTTATTCCAGGCTGGGCGCTCTTGAAGTTCGGAGTTGTAGACGATGTTAGTGCACCAATTCTCGGAGGGGTAAACAGTCTAGTGATGGGGTTTGCAAACCTGGCCGCTCCAAGGTTAGCTCGCAGGTTTGGGACAGTCAAGACAATCGTCTTGACCCAAGGGTCGTCGACAGTTTTCCTTTTCTCGCTGCCCTTCTCTCCTAGCTTTGCCTCCGCTTCCTCGATCTACGTTGTGAGAAGTGCTTTGATGATGATGTCGAACCCGGTAGAGCAGTCTCTCCTAATGGGTCTCGTTCCTCCAGAAGAGCGATCACAGGCTTCTGCGGTGACAGCATCACTCTGGAGACTACCCAACTCTCTCAGCACATCAGTCGGCGCCTACTTCATGGGACTTGGTGGAACCGTATATCTTGCGCTACCATTCTTCCTGTGCACGGCTCTCTATCTCACGTCGATCGGTTACTTCTGGTCCGTCTTCAAAGATGTAAGGTTGCCAGAGGAAGAAATCGTTGTCGCTGTGCCCACTGCAACCTAGGGGAGGATTCCGCCCATCCTTGCTTGCTCGATTAGACCTGGCTTCTTGGTGAAGACTCCGGCTGTTATCTCGAGGGCTTTTTTCATGAGTTTCTCATCCTTCTGCATCTTTTTCAGCGCCCTCCTATTGAGTCGCTTGATGAGCCAGTTATTGCTTAGCGCATAGGTGGATGTGTAGTGGGCGTGCTGTCCTATCGCATCAGCAAACATTTTCCGACTTGACTGATATCGAGACAGTCTCTTCGCTGAAGTATCCCCTGCGCTTAGGGCATCTGCTATTACGTCTGCCAATACGAGTGCGTCTTGCAGAGACAGATTCACGCCTTGTCCAGCATGAGGATGGAACGTATGAGCAGAATCGCCGAGCAGCGCCACTCCATTTCCTACCCAAGGGTCGACTTTGATGAAGCTGGGAGTGAAATACGCGATTCTTGTCCATGCCTCCATCGCTCCAAAACCTTCGGTCAATTCAGGAGCAGCTTGAATGACCTCTTCTTTGAAACGTCCCAGTCCTTCCTTCTTCAAGTCTTCAAAGCTGCGAGTTCCAACGCAGTAAAAGATGTACGCGGCTCCTGGGCCAGCTGGCATTATTCCAAGCATCTTTCCCGGTGCTTGGTATTGTCGCGCCCTATCTTTCAACTCGGAAACCGGGCCAATCAAGCCTACCATGAAAGAATCCGAATATTTCTTCGTCTTTGTCGTGGCTCCGATCTTCTCCCGAACACGGGACTGTGGCCCATCGGCCCCTACGATTATCGAAGCTTGGATTTCAGAAGGCCCACCCTCGACGTCGCAACGTAGTCCCTGGGCAACTCCTTCCTTCCAAATGATCTCCTGGAACCGCGTATTCCATATGGTCTGAGCACCCAAGTTCTCAGCCTTGGACCCGAGAAGATGTTCCACCTGCACTGCGTCGGCCGTCATAATGTAGTTCTGTGGATGGTCAAGCAGTCCGTAGTCGGCTTCTAACAGAACCTGTTGGTTCCAGTCTCGCACTTCGAGGATTCTCTCGGCCGAGCCCATCTGCTGAACACTGTCGAGAACTCCGATCTTCTCCAGCGCTTCCAGGCCGTTGGGCTGGAAGGTTATGCCTCGAGGAGTCGAGTCGAGCCCTTTCCTGCGATCTAACAGAAGGGTCGAGATGTTTCTCTTCTGCAGTTCTAACGCCAGGGCTGAGCCTGCTATTCCTGCGCCAACTATCACAACATCGGCCTTTCCCTCCAAGTTTAAGTCGCCTGGCCGACTGAGACGATTACTAATCATCTTAAAATCATGCCTGCCGGCTCCGCGAGCTAGGATGGCTTCTTGGCTAGAATTCACGGACAAGGCCCAGCGGAACAGATCAACGTCTACAATCTAGAAACTGCAGTCGCACCCCATGTGTACAACAATGACAGACGGTACGCCGTTCTTGTCGTGGACATGCTGTACGACTTCGTGTATGGCAAGATCAAGTGCGATAGGGCCGTTCCCATGATTCCTCGTAGCGGAGAGCTCATAGATTCTGCTCGTAGTGCGGGTGTCCCGGTGCTCTATTCTAACGACTCCCATACAAGAAAGGATTTCGAGATTGAGAGGTGGGGGGAACACGCCATGCGTGGATCAAAGGGTGCCAAGGTCATAGGCGAATTGAGACCGCGGAAAAAAGATGTTCAGATTCCCAAAACAACCTACAGTAGCTTCTTCAATACGAAACTGGAGCGAGAACTCAAGCGAACTCACGATGGAAAGGGACCCAACACTCTCATCATCTCGGGTCTCCATACTGATTGTTGTGTTAGGCACACGACTGCCGACGCCTTCTTCAGAGGATACGAAACAATCATCGCCGAGGATGCAGTGAACTCTTTCACTGAACTGCAGTATCGGACCGGTCTTCAATACCTCAAGTTCTGGTACCTAGCTGATACACTGCCCACCAGGAAGATCGCGAAATTATTCTAGGAAGGGTCCAGGGTCGAGAAGACCCTCACGCGTCATTATCGATATGGATGGAGGCATCGATGATGCCCTCGCCATCATCCTCGCCCTCAAATCTCCTGAGCTGGAAGTTGTTGGAATAACTGCGGTCTCAGGCAACGTAACTGTAGAACAAGCGACAATCAATGGATTGAGAGTCATCGAACTTCTCGACAGGTCAGATGTCTGGGTCGCGCAGGGATTAGGGAACCCATTGTTCCGTGATCCGATTCGGGCCACCAGCTTTCACGGAAGTGACGGGCTAGGAGACTCCAACCTACCGCTTCCGAAACTTAGTCGAGCAAAGAAACCGGCGCTCGACGCTTTCATGGAAACTCTTGGCTCGTCTATGCAAAAATCTACCTCGATCATCTGCACGGGACCATTGACCAACATAGCGGCGCTCCTCACAGAGTTTCCGGACGCGAAGAAGATGATTGAGGAGATTGTGATAATGGGAGGCGCTTATTCTGTCACAAAATATGGACACGGAAACGAGACTCCAGTAGCAGAGTTCAACATCTACTCGGACCCAGAAGCCGCGAAAATCGTGTTCGAGGCGGATGTTCCAGTCAAAGCAGTAGGCCTCGACGTGACCATCAATCCTAATGTCCAGCTAACGAAGAGCGACTATGTCCGACTAAGAAATCGGAAGGGACGTGTCGCCGCTTTCGCGGGTTCAATCCTGAAAAATAACATCAAGACATTTGGCCGATTCGCTTTGCACGATCCGATGGCGGTCGCTGTCAAGATCAAACCATCACTTTTCCAATTCTCAAGCTATCATGTTCAGGTCGAGACTAGGGGAGAGTACACGCTGGGAATGACTGTTGCTGACAGGCGGGACTGGTTGCCAGTTGACGAACTTGTGGGAAGGCCGGTAATGGTCTGCACAGACGCCGATCGGAAGTTCAAACAGGTCTTTCTGAAGCGTCTAACAGCCTCCTGAGTGTTGTATACATCAACTAGTGTGTTTTTCGGGTGAAAGGTGTAGATTTTTAAACTCAATATTTGGCAATATAGGGCTACTATGGGAAAAGAAATCGGCCACATAGAAATGATATCTAAGGACCTCATGGCGACCAAGAAGTTCTACTCGAGACTCTTCGGCTGGAAATTCGAAATGGCTGGCGACGGCTATTCAATGTTCAAGACCTCTAAGAACGGTGTCGGAGGCGGCTTCATGCTCGGCAAGAAGGTCAAGCCGGGCTCAACCACATTCTACGTCAACGTTGACACTATACCGGCAACACAACAGAAAGCAAAGAGTCTAGGCGGACGGATATTGAAGAAGAGGAAGGCCATCGGTGGCGGAATGGGCTACTGGGGCACTATCGGAGATCCGCACGGCAACGTCGTAGGCCTTTGGAGTAAGAAGTAACCTAACGTACACGAACGGCTCGGACCTCCCGAGCTACGCCTAGTTAGGCGGACTATCGAGAACTCTCTTTTTTCGTCTACGCATTTCCTAAGGAGTATTGACGATCAAATCCGAGAACACCGTTAACCCTTTTTATGAGATAGGGTCTAAGGTGCTGACACCAGATCTTTATGCGGTTAACTAGCCTCTTCCCGGGAGCCTTGACGCTTCTTCTGCTGATTGCTGTCCCCGTGAATGCAGCGCCTGCCCTTCACACGGGTAGTCAGACCAGTTACAATCTATCCGTTTCTGTCTCACTCCTTCAGTCTTGTGCACCTGTTCTGAGTTCGACCCTCAGCGCCGGAATTGTCTGCCCAATGATCGCAATGATCTCGCCGAGCCTCAACATCAACGGGACCTTGGGCTGGATCGTCACTGATCTGAACTCCACCACAGCCACTCTTAACGTCACTCGGGATCAAGAATCCATCGATCTAGCAACCCGAATAGCCACTATGCTGCCGTTCATCGAGCCAGAAATGGACCAGGCTCTACGGATGGCCCAGACAAACATAGGCGCCACCATGCCAACAGGTGCTAGCTGGGGTTCGACCATGCCGGGCTTAGACGTCACGATGATGCGTCAACCCCCTCACACAATGTGGTGGGTCAACGGACCGCTCAAAGTAAACGACACTGTGTCAGTTCTAGTTTTTCCAACCAGTGTGACTGGCTCGACGAGTCTCGATCTTGGTGGCAGCATTGGAACTCGGTCTGCGTGGACTTTAGCGTTTCCTAGGATCGGATCTCCTCTGCCTCCAGACCCAATGACGACAATGGCTTCCACGATTCCGATCACCAACAACTTCGGATTCGCGCTTACTTTCAACTATGATCAGACCAGCGATCTTCTACTCTCCGCAAGCGCTGACATCCACCTTGGATTCGGCGAGGAAACATTCATCCCGCCAGCACCCTGCA
>WNGR01002794.1_pt1 | contig 22128 bp, 15 predicted proteins | sample 5407581 | NCBI WGS metagenome assembly WNGR01 (sample SAMN13153383, study PRJNA577476) | soil metagenome | isolation source: 80 cm soil or saprolite under Garry oak tree replicate 2 | place: USA:California | collected 2016-06-15
CCCGTCTTTCAATTCTCTTCCACTTCGACCTGCAATTGCTGTTTTAAATGGCGACGCGCTGCCTTTTTAATCGCGCGCCGTTCAGCCGCCACTGCTTGTTTCTCGGCCTGCCGCTCTCGCCGCGTTCGTGTTTCGGCGGACTTCGGCAAATGGGTGATCTTCGGCCGTTTCGGGCCAACTTTTCGTTCTTCTGGTTTTGCGTACGGGTCCACGATGAAGTTTAGCGCTCTTTGTTCGCAACAAACAGAATGGGAAGTGCGGCAAGCTGAAGAATGACGGAAAACAACGCCACAGCCAGGATTGATTTATCATAAAGCAATCCCATTACCGCGCTCCCGAGAAACCACGCAATCCCGTATCCAGTATCAAACAGACCAAACGCCGTGCTTCGTTTTTGCGGCGGAATGACGCCCGTCAACATCGCCTGCAACAGCGAGCCTTGCGCGCTCATCCCGACGCCCCAAAAAATCATTCCAATCAATGCGAAAATGGCGCCGCCGAGAAACACAAACGGAGCAGCAGCAGCGGAAATGATGAATGCGAGCAATGAAATATTCGCCCCGAACCGGTCGAACAAACGACCCAACGGGATTGATGCGAGCGCGCTGCTCGCCATCGCAACCGCATAAAACACGGGAATCAAATTTGCCGGCACGCTGTTTGTCTTGTGAAAATGAAAGCCGATCAACGCGAAATCGGCGAACCCGGCAGCAATCAGGGACCCTGCCGCGAGATAAATCCAGTAAGGACGAGTCAGATTCGTCGTTGCAAAATTGTGCCCGGTGTCTTCCTCTAGCTCGTGCGGACGCGGATGCAGCAATCTCGCTGTGACCAGAATCGCGAGACAAAGCAACGCTGGAATCAGTAGTACACCGAATCCGATTCGAAAACCGCCGTTAACATAAAGAACCAGCGCCATGAGCAGCGGTCCGATAGTCGCGCCGGCCTGATCGAGCGCTTCATTCAGACCAAATACCCATCCGGCCCCGATTGATTTTCCGGCGTACGACAGCATCGCTTCCACAGTCGGTTTGCGAATACCTCGACCAACTCGCTCCGATACGACCAGACCTGCCGCGAGCGGCCAGCTTCCAGCAAGAGCGAGTGCGGGAACAGCGAGCATATTGACCGCATATCCCAGGAACGCGAACGCCCAATGCCGATGCGATTTGTCCGCGAAATATCCCGAGACCGAGCGCAGCCCGTAACCCATGAGCTCGCCGAGACCGGCGACAAAGCCGATGATCGCGGCGCTCGCGCCTAAGGAGCCGAGAAATGGGCCGACGATTCCCCGCGCACCTTCATACGTAAAATCGGCGAAGAAGTTTGCGATACCGATGATGAGAACAAAATGCAGCGCCGATCTATTTTTCATGAACCATTAATTGACGCCCACCTCTGTCCCGCAACTGTGCGACTTCTGCATGGCAGGCGAACTGACGAATCTTGTAGGGCGTCTGTGCCAGACGCCAATGAATGATCGGCGTTTCATAGAAACACCCTACAACATTAGTCTTTGGTAGTATCCACCTATGGCGCCGTAGCTTCGGCGAAGGCGGATCCGTGATTAACCAATGAAAACTCTTGGAATTGTCGGCGGCCTCGGTCCTGAAAGCACGGTCGATTATTATCAAAGGATCATCGCGCTTTATCGCGAGCGACAGCCTGACGGGAGTTATCCGCAGTTCATCATCATCAGTGTTGATCTTAAGAAGGGACTCGATTTCATGGACGCAAGTGATCTTGCCGGCATGGCTGCGTATTTGCTCGAAGAAATCCGGAAGCTCGCTCGCGCGGGAGCCGATTTCGGATTGATCGCCGCGAATACGCCTCACATCGTGTTCGAGGACGTTGCGCCAAAGTCACCGATTCCGTTGATCAGCATTGTCGAAGCCACGTGCACGGCGGCGAAGGCGCAGAAGCTAAAGCGGCTGGCTTTGTTCGGGACGCGCTACACGATGCAGGCAACTTTTTATCCAAAAGTTTTCTCGCGCGAGGGAATCGAGCTTCTTGTGCCTGATCCTCAGGATCAGGATTACATTCACGATAAATACCTGAACGAACTGGTCCCGGGAAAATTCTGGCCGGAAACGCGCGCCGGTCTTCTTGCGATTGTCGATCGCATGAAAGCTGAGAGCGACGTCGATGGCGTGATTCTCGCTGGTACCGAGCTGCCGCTAATTCTGCATGGCGAGACCCACAATGGAATCCCGTTGCTCGATACAACCAAAATTCACGTGGAAGCGGCGGTGGCCGAGATGCTTTCGTGAGCGACCCGTTCACGAACGGGCCGGAGATGAATAATAGCCCGAACAGATCGGTGACCCTGGTGCTTGTTGGCTGGCTCTGCTTTGCAATTGGGTTGGCCGGCTGGTTCCGCAACGCGAGCGCGGCAACGGTGGCAGCAACAGTATGGACGTTGACCGCTCTCGTGCTGCTCGCGTGTTGGAAAATCGCTCCAATCAAAGTGTGGGCGCTCAATGTCGATCTTCGCTGGCTGGTATCATTTCATTTTACACGATTAGTTGCCGGCGCGTACTTTCTGGTGCTCTGTGGGCGCGGCGAATTGCCATGCGGGTTCGCGATGCGCGCTGGCTGGGGCGACATCATCGTTGCCGTGCTTGCGTTGCCTGTTGTTGCGGCGATGCGAACTCAATTCGCCAAGACGCTTCTGCTCATCTGGAACACCATCGGTTTGATCGACATCGTCTTTGTTGTCTTCAACGCGCTCAGGTGCGGTTTAGCAGATTGGCAATCGATGCATGCGCTACGGGAACTTCCGCTCAGTCTCCTGCCGACGTTTCTGGTGCCGCTCATTATCGCATCTCACGTTTTGATCTTCGTCCGACTTGGAAGAGCGGGAAATGCGGCGTGAAAGTTCGCGACGGTGACCGCGTCTGTGTGCCCCAATCGCAAATCGAAAATCTAAAATCGAAAATGGAATGTGGGCGGTGAAGGGTTCGAACCTCCGACCTACTGGGTGTAAACCAGCCGCTCTACCACTGAGCTAACCGCCCCCGTTTTACCTATGGAAATGCCCTCGAATGGCGTCATAGGCCTAACTACAATTCGACGAAAGGTTGTTTCGCCTATTTCGGCTTTCCGCCAGGAGGGGCTTCGCGTAAAAGGAAACCATGGCTTCTCCTTTAGCGATGGTCTCCAACCAGCGCAAACCCAAACTGCTCGATCAGGCCTTACGGCTCTTTGAAATCTCCCGCTTGCTCGTGTGTCTCAATCCCGTTGCCCGCGTCATCGTAAACGCGAATCAGAGCATCCTACCACGCGCCAGAGTGGATTTTATGGCGATTGCGCTCGGTTTTCCGTGGCGCTTGTGCTATTGCTCTCGGCCGCGGGCGAGCATACTAATAGGGTTCGCAAAAGCGTGAACTCCCAAGACACGTCTGCGGAGACTAAGCCGGATCTCCCACTCGAGATCGCACACGTCTTGTTAATCGACGTCGTGGGTTATTCGAAATTGCTGGCTGACGAGGAGATTGAGTTTCTGGAGGAATTAAATCAAATCGTGCGCAGCACCGCATGTTTTCGGTCGGCGGAAGCTAGCGGCAAGCTCAATCGAGTGCCGATGGGAGACGGGATGGCGCTGCTTTTTTTTCGCAATCTAGAAGAGCCGGTGCGCTGTGCGCTTGAGATCAGCAGAGCGCTGCAAGAGCATCCGCACATTCAGATGCGGATGGGAGTTCATAGTGGCCCGGTCAATCGAATTACCGATGTCAACGATAAAACCAACTTTGCAGGATCGGGAATCAACGTCGCGCAGCGAGTGCTAGATTGCGGTGAGGCCGGACATATTCTTTTGTCCGGCCATGTCGCGGAAGATTTAGCGCAATATCGCCACTGGCAGCCATTCCTGCATGATCTGGGCGAGTGCGAGGTAAAGCACGGACTACGCCTACATCTGTTTAATCTCTACAAAGACGATCTCGGCAATCCACAGGTCCCTGAGAAACTGAAACGAAAAAGGTGGAAGCAGGTGTCCACGGTTCGTCCAATAAGCGCGTCTCGGTGGCCCCAGTTCGGGCTTACAACTGCTTTGATCGTGTCAATAGGCGCGCTCGCTATCAGCTTCTTCATCTTTTTTCATCGAGCACCGCCGAGGACCAGGGCGCCTGCTCCCGGGACAACAGCTGCTAACGCGCTGACTGCTATTCCCGAAAAGAGCCTCGCCGTTCTTCCTTTCGAAAACCGGAGCGAGGAAAAAGCCAATGCCTATTTTGCCGAGGGAATCCAGGAGGAGATTCTGATGCGTTTATCTAAGATCGCCGATCTGAAGGTGATCTCGCGTACATCCACACAGCATTACAAAAGCGCGCCGGAAAACCTACCCGAGATAGCCAGGCAACTTGGCGTGGCTCACATCCTGCAAGGGAGCGTGCAGAAGAGTGGCGACGCAGTGCGCGTGAACGTGCAGCTAATCAAAGCAGCCAATGATTCCCATCTTTGGGCCGATACCTTTGATCGCAAACTGACCGACATCTTTACGGTCGAGAGCGACGTCGCAAAAGCAATAGCAGATCAACTACAGGCGCACCTCAGCGGTCAGGAAGAGCAAGTCATCGCTGCCAAACCGACGGATAATACCGAGGCTTACGATGCCTACCTGCGTGGGCTGGCTTATCGTCTGAAAACTCTAAATACACCCGCCAACTCCCTTGGTGCACAGAAGTATCTCAGAGAAGCGGTGCGGTTGGACCCGAAGTTCGCCCTTAGTTGGGCGCTCCTATCATACGTGGAAGCGGACGGCTACCTCACACTGACTCTTCAACCAACGGTCGCCCTCTGTGAAGAGGCGCGGCAGGCAGCCGAAACCGCGCTCACTCTTCAGCCCAACCTTGGCGAGGCCGTAGTGGCCAAGGGATATTACCACTACGCCTGTCTAAAGGATTACGACACCGCGGTGCGTTACTTTGAGCAAGCACATCAGCTCCTGCCCAATAGCAGCCAGATTCCTGAATCGCTGGCCTATGTCGCGCGGAGGCGAGGCCAGTGGAACCGGAGCGAGGCGAACTTCAACGAAGCCGAGCGGCTCGACCCGCGCAACGTTAACTTACTCACGCAGCACGCGCTTTCCTATGTCGATCTTCGTCGTTTCCCCGAAGCGTTGCGAAAGCTCGACCAGGTTCTAAATATTACGCCGGACGACCTGGATATCCTTATGGAAAAGGCGGCTATCGCGCAAGCGGAGGGCGACCTGCCGCGGGCTGCTGCGCTACTTGCTCCGCTGCATCCGAACGCCGACAACCCCCAGGCCTTGGAAACACAAGTTTATCAAACGATCCTGGAGCGCCGCCCTGCACAAATTATCCCTCGGCTAAAGGAAATACTGGCCAAGCCTGATCCAGCGTTGGGTTATACCAATGGCGAACTGCGCTTTTGGTTAGGCTGGGTCCAAGAAGTCGCGGGCGACCGTGCCGCCGCTCAGGAAAGTTGGCGACAGGCGCGTAGCGAACTGGAACCTTTTCTCAAAGAACAACCGGAAAATTATAGCCTGATTGGCGATCTCGCACTGACCAATATGGGCCTTGGTGACAAAGCCGCCGCATTCAAACTGATCGAGCGGGCGATGGTCGTGGTCCCCATCGAGAAAGACGCGAAAGATGGTCCCCAGCCGATCGAGATCCTCGCCAGGGTGGCAGCGCGCATGGGGGAACCCGACCGCGCCATCGCCGCTTTACAGAAACTACTCTCGACACCGTACGAAAGCGCGCTGGCTGAAAACGTGCCGCTCACTCCCGCGGTGCTCCGGCTCGATCCCATGTTCGATCCGCTTCGGAACGATCCGCGCTTTCAAAAACTCGTCGCTTCGCCCGTGCCGAAAGAAACAGCACCAACAGACGCCCGGCGCGAGGAAAAAAAGTGAACTTCACCACTCTTTGAACTCGCCAGCGTGTTCGTGCGACTCGATCACGTTGCCCGCTATATCGTGCTGTAAAGAGTCTTCGTGTTGATTGATAATGTCTAGCCTGATATTCTCGGCCCGCACGCAGGCGAAGAGCGTAACTTATGCCCAACGAAAACAGCCAGGCTGAGTCGGCGGAAAAGAAAAAACGAGAAATAGAAGTTCGCGATCTGAAGCCGAAGACCGACCCGAAAGGCGGCGCGACAGACGAGAAGAAAGATGATAAGCGCCCTTCCGGTCGAAAGGGTGAGGCGGACTTCATGCGTGGCGTGAACTAGAACCATCCCGCTGTTGCCGGGTCACAGCTCTTTGAAATCCCTACCTTGCTCGCGTGTCTACGCAATAAGCCATTAAGATTCGAGCCATCCTTTCACTCGCGAAAATAAGTCGCGACACCGCCGCGGGGACGCTGGCGCTCGAAGCTTTAGTGTGGCGAACTCGGCGGTCGAAGAAAAGCGACGCATCCTGATTGTTGATGACGACCGGGACGGTACCCACTTGATCAAAGTCCTTCTCGAAAAGATCGGCCCCTATCTTGCGCTGGAAGAGAACGACGCCGCCAAGGCTCATCAGAGTGCGCGGAATTTCAGGCCGGATCTAATCCTGCTGGACATAATGATGCCACAAAGAGACGGAGGCGAGATAGCAACAGAAATCGAGGCCGATCCGGGGTTGCAGAGAACGGCCATCATCTTTCTCACCGCGCTGGTCACGAAAGCCGAGGCAAAGGCGGGCCTCCGCATTCAAGGACATCCAGTTCTGTCGAAGCCGGTCAATATTCCCGAGTTGATCAAAAGGATTGAAGAAAATCTGCCCGCGCGCATGACATCTGGAGGGGTTCAAAGATGAACTTTGAGGAATTTCAAAACCAATCGCGACTTTATGTCATTGGCGCACTGGAGCCTGAGGAACTGAAAGAATTTGAGCGAGAGCGCAAAAAGTTTGGCAAAAAGGCTGAAGATTTCGCCACACAATGTTACGCCTTACATGAAGCATTCGCGCTTAGCTTGCGCTCGGCGAAAGCTTCCGCTGCAATCAAAGAACGGCTCATGTCCATGGTGCGAGAGCGGCTGACACATACCCGAAACGCGGTGGATGTTGCTTTGATGACTGAAGCCACTAAATAACGCCGATTGGGATCGATCTTCTTGCCTGTTTCATCTTACAGGCGAATCACAGCGTCATGTAAGCGGCTGTAACTGCCGGGCCTCTAGCGCATGAGATTGATTTGGACGCTCCAGGATGCCGCTTTTTCACCGTCCCGGAGTGAGACCCCGCAAAAGGTGGAAAGTTGAGTCGGGGGCCTATTTGGCTGGTCAGCTAATGCTCGAATTGCTAATCGCGAAATTTCTTGAGCCAGGCACTCCGGACTTTATTGAGCGACTTCACGGGAATTAGTGCTTTCCAGTCGAATTGTGCTGCGGCGGGAACGGGCAATCGTCGAGCAACGCGATAACTTCTTGAATCGGCAACGCATGAGTTTCTCGCTTGGAGCTGATGCTTTGTCGTACGATGCTCGGCTAGTTGCCGCTCGTCTCGACGTCGTTCGCGAATCTTACGACCGACAAGAGCCTTGAAGCTGTCCCGATCCCGACGGATTAAGAGAAGCTTTTCACAATTCATTTATTTTACTTCCCAATGATTCGACAGGGGGGACGACAAAAAGTTTCCCGGTTTCGGTCGCGTCTTGTATTCTGAAGCACAAGTATATCGCATTTACTTCAGCATCTGGATGTCCCTGGCTATGGGAGCGGCGGTGGTTAAGCAAAGCGATCTTTTTGACTAGCCCCCAACCTGATCGCTCACACCTGGTTGCATCACAGGCGTCATGCGCGTGCCGCTTATGGCTCTTTGAAATCGCCCGTGTGCTCGTGCGTTTCGATCACGTTGCCAGCTTCGTCGAACACAGCGTGATGTGAACGGCTGAAAAACTTGGCGTAGCCGATTGCGTTGCTGATTGCATCCGGCTCGCCATACCAGAGCCGACCGAATGGGAGTGCACGGGAATTAGTCCCACGCTAGCGTGCCGCAAGCAGCAAGGCTTTAGGATGATAAAGCTATCTGTTGGCTCCCTTTTCCGGCCTCGTTTTTGTGCGAAGCGCGGGTAAGCAAATAATCTTCAGCGATCTCGCGCTCGATGTCATAACGATTGAGCCTGCAAATCGTGCTCAGCTCCGATGATCTCCCGATGCGTGTCGAAATGAGCGGAAATCCTATCCGTTGCAGCAGCCGATTCGGCGGCGGGTTGTCAGCTTTAGGTTCGCAAACGATGCGCTTCAACTTGAATCGTTTGTAAAACTCGACTGCGGCCAGACAAAAAAGATACGGGCCGTGTCCTTTGCCGCGCAAATCCGAGCGCCACATGTGCAAATGAATGCTGCCAAAGTCACCCGGCACGATGTCTTTGAGTGAGGAATGGCCGATCGCCTCGCCGTTGATGCACCAGGCAAGCACAAAACTGCGCACGCCATCATCCGGCGCAACAAGCATCGCCTCCAGGTCGCAACGCATTCGCGCGGCTGACGGCAGGCGATCGATTGCGATTCCTAAGCGCTCGATCTCCGCTTTTGAAAGTCCAAGCCAATAATTGATGAAGCCATCAAAATCCTCGGCTGCAAGCGGTCGGACACTCAGGTCCATAAGTTTCGACGAGATGGCAAAATCAATTTCAGCCCGATTTTATGCAACTGAATTTATCTAGCGAGAAAAGCTGCTCGCATCCAACCGTTGTATTCTGGCTAGTTCGTAAACGAGAGGAATACCGCCAAAAACGAGCACGGCCAAAAGCGGAATTTGGGAAATTCCCGGAGCCGTGTGCATCGCGAAACGCAGAAGGAGATGCACCAGGATCGCGGTAGCCGAAAACACGGCGATGACGCTGGTCCTGCGGCGATGGAGGATGGTGACCGATTCCCAAAATCGGCTGGCTGGCGGCTGATGTCTCAGCTTTGGCGCGGTAATACCCTCGGCGATCATGGTTATTATATTCAGAACAGATCACTCGGCGTGAGTCGAGGATGTGTTCGCAGTCACTCGGAAACTTTGGAGCTTGAGAGCCGAGAAATTTTCTCGAAGTTCCGCGTGCCCGTCGTTCTCTTCTTCTCGCCTCAGCCCTCACAATCGATCGCAGCACGTCCCCACCTTGCAGCCCGCCGCCCCATCGGCCCGGGCCCGCGCCGTCTGTTGTAGCCAGAGTCGAACAATCGCGTCGATATTCCCAAGTCGATATATCCTGTAAGATTGGGTATGAGACTTTGGCGGAAGAATGGCCATTACGTTTTGGTGATCGGCATTTTCCAGAGCCCGGGGATCGGTCGGGCCGTACTGAAGAATCTCCATCGGGCCCGGTGCCGCCGCGCCGCTGCAATTCACGCTTCGGCCGGAGGCCGGCCGCGTGTCGAGGAATGTGGCGTCTCGGCGATCGGCGGAGCGGTCGCTGCCTCGGTCGTCGGCTTGGCCGTCGGGGCATTCATCTTTTGGCAGCGCGGAATTTTGGCGGATTACGGACCGGGCGTTTTGGCGCTGCTGCTGGCAGCGTTCGTGTTAGCGGGCGCTCTCAGCGGATCCGTTCTCGTCGGGTTGCTTAAGCAGCACGTTGATGAGGCTTTGCTAGCCCGGTCCGCGAGCACGATCCTGCCAGGCGAAACGGTTGTGATGGCTGAGGTCGAAGCCAGCGAAACGGCGCGCGTGCTAGTGATTTTGCGGGACGTGGAAGCCGAGGCGCCCGTGACGTTCGCTTTTCATTCGCCGCCACCTTTTTCTGTTGAATCGACTACGCAACCGCTCTGGGATGAACGACCTTCGAGTCAGCGTGTCTCGGAAAATGCCGCGCACCTCGCGCGCTCGATCGCAGTCAGCCGTGAAGCGAAGCCACGCGGGCGATCCTTCCTGCGTCGGTTGCGAGAAGTAGAGGGCGCGCTGGAATGGGCGAACGCGAGTCTCACGATGTCGGCCGAAATGCACCATGCCTTCGCCCTTTCGGCGGAGTGGCTACTCGATAATGCCTACTTGATTCGGGAGCAGGTGACTGATCTGCGGCGGAGTCTCCCACAAAAATATTATGGAAAGCTGCCGCTCATCGCTAGCGGTCCCGAGGGAGGGCTGCCGCGTGTTTACCATGTCGCCTCGAAAATGGTATCCGAGAGCGGCGGCTCATTGGAGCCGGAGATTATCCGGAAATTTCTGGTCGCCTTTCAGGCGATCACGCCACTGGACATTGGAGAACTCTGGGCTCTGCCGCTGATGTTGCGTTTGCAGTTACTCGAATGCTTGCGCACACTCGCGATCCAGGTCGAGCAACAGCAAAGTCAGAGCGAGGAGGCGGATTTTTGGGCCAATCGGCTCATCACCGCCGCGCGCCACAGCTCGCCGCGGTTGCTCAGGATGATGGAAGAACTGGTGGAACGTCATCCCGAGCCGACCGCGCATTTCTCGAGCGAACTGATGGCACATCTCTACGACGAAGAAGCGGCCCTCCCGCTGGTGAGCGGATGGCTGGAACGCTCTCTACGCGCGCCTCTCCTCGAAGTCATGCAGCAGGAACATCGGCGCCAGGCCGTGCAGCAGACTGCGCTCGCCGATGTGATCAATAGTTGCCGCCTCCTTGCGCAAATGGCGTGGCCGGAATTTTTCGAGTCGGTCAGCTGGGCGGAAAGCGAATTGGCCGCCGATCCCGCCGGAGTTTATGCCCGGCTGGATTTTGAAACGGGCGATCGTTACAGGACCGCGGTGGAGGAAATCGCCCGATGGTCAAAGCGTTCGGAACAGGAAATCATCGACCAAACGCTTTCGTTGGCGAAGGCCGCCGAGGACGAAGTCGCGCGACACGTCGGCTATTATTTGATAGACGCGGGGCGCCTCGCACTGGAGCGGGCAACCGGCGCTCGGGTGCCGCGGGCGGAACGGTCGCGCCGATGGCTTCGCGCGCACGCGGCGGGCGCGTATTTCGGAAGTGTTCTCGTGCTCGTGGTCACGATGGTGGCGGCTCCTCTGCTTTTCATTGCCGGGTCGGTCTCCGGTGTGACGCTCGGGCTGCTCGGTCTTTTGCTTCTCTTGCCCGCGAGTGACCTGGCGGTGCTGGCCGTGAATTATTTCGTGACCTCGGTTCTGCTTCCACAAGTGTTGCCGAAGATGTCCTTCAAAAAAGAAGGCATCCCCGATGATTGCCGCACGCTGGTGGTGGTACCGACGTTACTCACCACTGCCGACGCGATCCAAAGCGAGCTCAACCGGCTCGAGATTCGGTATCTCGGAAATACGGATGCAAATCTGCGATTTGCGCTCCTGACCGATTTTGCCGACGCACCGCGGCAGAGCATGCCGGAAGACGCGGAGTATATCGACATCGTTGCCCGCGGGATCGAGGAACTGAATCGCCGGCACGGACCGGGGCGCTTCTTTCTTTTTCATCGCGGGCGCTCGTGGAGCGAGAGCGAGCAACGCTGGATCGGTTGGGAGCGCAAGCGCGGCAAGCTCGAGCGACTCAATCGATTCCTCATCGGCGAATCCGCGCCCGAGTTGGAAGGATTTCTCTGTGCCGGCGATCGCACTCCACTCGAGGGTATTCGGTTTGTCATCACGCTGGATGCCGATACGCAACTGCTCCGTGGCGCCGCCCGGAGGATGATCGAGACCCTAGCGCATCCGCTGAATCAGGCGCGGCTTTCGCCGGATGGCCGCCGCGTGATTCGAGGTTACACGATCATTCAACCGAGCGTCAGCGCCACACTTCCGAGCGCCATGGCGACATGGTTCTCACGCATCTTTGCCGATCCGCGTGGGATCGATCCGTATACCCATGCAGTCTCCGACATTTATCAGGATCTGGTCGGAGAAGGTAGTTATCACGGCAAAGGCATTTACGAATTGCAGACATTTCATCGCCTCTTGTCCGGACGATTTCCAACGGCGCACTTGTTGAGCCATGATCTGCTGGAAGGCAGCTACGTCCGCGTTGGACTGGCGACAGACATCGAACTGCTCGACGTCTTTCCGAGCAGTTACATCGCGTGGTGGAATCGGCAGCACCGCTGGATTCGCGGCGACTGGCAAATCATTGATTGGCTGAAGCCGCGCGTGCCGGTGGGCGGCGGTAGGGTTGAACGCAATCCGCTTTCCGCCTTCAACCGGTGGAAGATCTTCGACAATCTGCGCCGCAGTCTGGTGCCGCCAGCGACCGTGGCCCTCCTGCTGGGGGGCTGGTTTCTCACGCCGGCCCCACTGCTGTGGAGCGGGATTATCGTCGGCTTGATGTTGTGGCCAGTCCTGGATTCTCTTCTCGCGCTTCTGTTCCATCCGCCGCCGCCCGGGACAAGATTTTGGCGCGAACCGCGCGACCGCCTACTGCGCTCGTTGTTCGCGGTTATTTTTCTGCCGGATCATGCGGGCATGGCACTCGATGCCATAACTCGCGTCGGCTACCGTCGGATCACTTCACACCGGTTACTGCTGGAGTGGGAGACGGCACAAGACGCGCACCGACGCGCAAAAAATCAGGAGCGACAGTTCGTTCTCGCCCGGCTTTGGATCCCGGCTGCATGCATGCTTCTTCTCGCCGGCGCAACGTGGCAGGGAACATCGGCGATGGTGGCCGCAGCGCCGTTCCTTCTTTTGTGGGCTCTCTTTCCGGTGGCGGTAATCGTGATCAATCGCCGGGCGAGAAGCTGGCGCGGCGGAATTTTGACGGCGGATGATCGACGGTTCCTGCGCACCGCCGCACGACGGACCTGGAGATATTTTGAGGATTTTGTGGGGCCGCAAACCTCTTGGCTGCCGCCGGACAATGTTCAGGAAACGCCAATGCGGGAGATTTTCATGCGCACTTCGCCAACAAACATCGGGCTTTCAATGCTGGCAACGGTGGCGGCCAACGACTTTGGTTATATCACGATCGACGACTTGGTGGCGCGCAACCTGGGCACGCTCGAAACAGTGAGTCGCCTCGAGCGTTTCGAAGGCCATCTTTTTAATTGGTATGAGTTGAGCACACTGAAGCCGTTGCAGCCTCGCTACGTCTCGACTGTAGATAGCGGCAATTTGCTCGCGAGCCTTTGGACCTTTGAAACGAGCTGCAATGAACTGGCCACGCGCCCGCTTCTGGACGCGCGCGCATTGCGTGGAATAGCCGACACGCTCGGCGTGATGCAGCAGATCGCCGCCACAATGAAGGAAGCGGAAGATCCTCCGGCGTTTCTGCGCTTGGTGGAGTTGACCACGGGTCAGGCGGCTAACTTGGAGGAACTCATCTTGCGCTTGCGCGCGGCTCGCCCGGCGGCGCAGGATCTACTGCTTTTCTTCCAGGGGCCCGAAACCGATCCGCGCGCTTACTGGGCGCAACAAGTCGCCAAGCAGATCGCGGCTTGGAATGCCATCACCGATAAATATTTTCGGCCGGTGGAAATCCTGATGGCCCCGCCGTCGCAATTGATGTCGTTAGGTGAAGCGACCCACGAAAGCCGGCGTGAGGCGCTCGCGGCGACCTTTTCGCTGCGAAACATTGCCACCGAGGGAATCCCCGGGCTCGTGCCGCTGCTCGCATTTCACGGGGAACGAGAGGGACCTGATCTTCCGCCACCCGTGCGAGAATGGTTCGATCTTCTGGTGACCGAGGCGGAGCGCTCGCGTCAGGCTGCCTCCGAGCAACTCGCGCAACTAAACGAATTAATCGTCCAGAGCCAGCAACTCGAAGGCGGCATGGGCCTGCGATTTCTTTACGATGAGGAACGGCGGATTTTTGCGATCGGGTACCGAGTGGCGCAACGGCGGCTCGACACTTCGTTCTACGATTTGCTCGCGAGCGAGGCGCGCCTAACGAGTTTCCTGGCCATCGCGCGCGGGGAAGTGTCGGTGGAACATTGGTGGGCTCTGAGCCGGCCGTTTGGCTCTGCGTACGGTCGGCTGCCCCTCCTTTCCTGGAGTGGGACGATGTTCGAATATCTAATGCCGCTCTTGTTTACTCAGACGCATGAGAATTCGCTGCTCGATCGCGCCTGTCATGACGCCGTGCACTGCCAGATTGCGTATGCCCAGCAAAGCAGCGTGCCATGGGGCATTTCGGAATCCGCCTTCAGCGCACTCGACCGGCATAACGTCTATCAATACCGCGCGTTCGGCGTGCCGGCGCTGGCGCTGAGGCGCGGACAGGAACAGGAAGTGGTCGTCGCCCCGTATGCGGCAGCGCTTGCTCTCGGCGTGCAACCGGCCGTCGCCATGAAAAATCTGCGGCGGCTCGCCACGCTAGGCAACCCTACGCTGCTTGGCGACTACGGGTACTACGAGGCGATCGACTATTCACGACGGACCGAAGCCGGCGGCGCGGCCGGGATCATGATCCATTGTTACATGGCGCATCACCAGGGGATGTCGCTGCTCGCCTACGACAATGCTTTACATGACAACACGATGCGGAGGCGTTTCCATTCCGACCCACGCATTCGCGCTACCGAGCCGCTCTTGCACGAGCATATCCCGGAACAAATTTTGCCGACCACCGGTGAGGTTCATGAAGAGCGACCGCTGCCTCGGGCGATTTCCGTCGGCGGCAGCGCAGTCGTAACGCAAACACCCGATATCGCCTCGCCGCGCATTCATCTCCTTTCCAACGGAACTTGCTCGGTCATGGTGACCAATTCCGGCGGCGGCTACTTGCGCTGGTTGGATCTGGACGTCACGCGCTGGCGTGCCGACGCGACCTGCGATGTGCCGGGCGCCGTCTGTTATATCCGGGAGCTGGAAAGCGGCACGATCTGGAGCAACACCCATCAACCGGTGCGAAGTCCCGAGCGCCGTTACACTTGGAGTTTCACGCCGGACAAAGCGGAGTTCCGGCGGAGGAGCGGGCCGTGCGAGACTTTTACGGAGATTGTCGTCTCCGCAGAAGACAACGCCGAGGTTCGGCGCGTGACTTTGGTCAACACCTCGCGCAAATCGTGCCGTCTGGAGCTGACCACCTACCTCGAGCTCGCTCTCGCGCCGCACCGGGCCGATCACGCGCATCCCGCATTCAGCAAGCTTTTCATCGAAACCGAATGGCTTCCGCATTGCAAAGCTCTCCTCGCCCATCGTCGTCTCCGCGGTCCCGACGAGCAGCCGATCTGGGCCGCGCACTTGATGGTCCCCGAGTCTTCCTCTTTCCCCGGCACGCCTGAGTTCGAAACCGACCGCGCCCAGTTCCTTGGCCGAGGCCGCACGCTGGGAAATCCCATTGCCCTTAGCCGCAGCCTAACGAATCGGGTTGGCGCCGTGCTCGACCCGATTTTCAGCCAGCGCCGGCAAATTACGATCCTGCCTAACCAACGATTTCAATGTGCGCTCGTCACGGTTGTTGCCGAGTCGCGCGAAGCCGTCATAGGGCTGGTCGAACGCTACGCGGACTTTCATACGTGCGCGCGCGCCTTCGAGACGGCGTGGACTCATTCCCAACTTGAAATGCGCCGGCTCCACATCCGCCCGGGAGATGTTCAGAGTTTCCGGCAACTGGCAGCCCACGTCCTTTTTCCGCAGGCTCAACTGCGACCGCCACCCGCGCGTCTCGGCCGGCGCTCGGAAGGTCAGCGTGCTCTTTGGCGGCAGGGCATTTCCGGCGACCTGCCGATTGTCGTCGTCATGATCGGTCACATCCGCGACATCGAAGTGGTGCGCGAAATTTTGACCGCGCACACCTTTTGGCATCTGCGTGGATTGAAGGCCGATCTCGTGCTGGTGAACGAGGAACTGCCCAGCTACGAAGAACCGTTGGCCGCCGATCTGCGCAGGCTCATTGAAGCGCAGGCGCACTTGACCGGCGTGGATCAGCCCGGAGGCGTTTATCTCCGCTCGGCGACTAAAATTTCGAAGGAAGAACTGATTGCACTTCAGGCCGCCGCGCGGATGGTCGTGGTCGCATCCCGCGGCACGCTACGCCAGCAACTTGCCGCGACCACACCGGTTATTGCGAAACCGCAGCTGCTATCGCCCGGCCGGCAGTTCCGCGAAGAGCCCTCTGCGCCATTGCCTTTCAAGGAGCTGACATACTTCAATGGCCTGGGTGGCTTTACCGAGGACGGAAAGGAATTCGTCATCTATTTGGCGCCCGATCAGCAAACGCCGCTTCCGTGGGTCAACATCATGGCCAATTCGAAGTTTGGTGCGCTGGTTTCTGAGTCGGGCGCCGATTTTGTCTGGGGCAGCAATAGCCAGAACGATCGCCTCACGCCTTGGTTCAACGACCCGATCTCCGATCCGCCCGGGACCGCCATTTACATCCGAGATGATGACATCGGTGTCGTTTGGTCGCCCACGCCTCAGCCAATCCGGGAGAGGGATGCCTATCGCACACGGCATGGGCAGGGTTATACAATCTTTGAACACAACAGCCATGCGATCGAACAAATATTAGCTACCTTCGTGCCGGTCGACGACGCCGGCGGCCTGCCGGTGCGTCTTCAGCGGCTGCGCCTCCGCAACAGCTCCTCGCGTCGGCGGAAGTTAACGGTCACCTATCACGCCACTCTCGTCCTTGGGTCCGATCCCGAAGAGACCGGCATGCACATAGTCACGAAATGGGATTTGCAAAGCAAGAGTCTGTTTGCCCGCAACTCCTACGAGCCGGAGTTCGCTGAACGCATCGTCCTTGCCGCTTCCGCACCGGCACCCACCTCATTCACTGGTGATCGCGCCGCGTTCATCGGACGCAACCGCTCGCTGCACGATCCTGCCGCGATGGAGCATGAACGATTGACTGGGGACACTGGCGCCGGTTTGGATCCTTGTGCCGCCTTGCAGGTCGTGGTCGAGATCGATCCGGGACAAACCGCCGAGATGACTTTTCTCCTCGGGCAGGCGGACGACGAAGAAAAGGCGCGTGCCCTCGTGAATCGATTTCGCGATCCCGTCAACGTCGAAGCTGCCTTTCAGGAAACCCGCCATTGGTGGGACCGGCTCCTGAGTACGATCGAAGTGGAGACGCCGGAGCATTCCACGAATTTTCTGCTCAACCGCTGGCTGCTTTACCAGACTCTCAGCTGCCGCGTCTGGGGCCGCTCAGCCCTTTATCAATCGAGCGGCGCTTACGGGTTCCGCGACCAGTTGCAGGACGTAATGGCCCTTGTGCACGCCGCGCCTGAAATTGCGCGCGGCCACATTCTGCGCGCGGCGGCGCGACAATTTGTGGAAGGTGATGTGCAGCACTGGTGGCACCCCGAGTCAGGCGCTGGCGTCCGCACGCGGATTAGTGACGATCCTCTCTGGCTTCCATTCGTCACCGCGCGCTACGTCCGCACCACCGGGGACGCCACGATCCTCGATCAGATAGTTCCGTTTCTCGAAGCCAAACCGCTCGAGGCCCAACAGACAGAAAGCCTCTCCATTCCGATCGTTTCCCACACGGAGGGCACGCTGCTCGAACATTGCCGGCGGGCCATCGCGCGGTCCGCCAGCGCCGGTCCGCATGGACTGCCGCTGATCAAAGGAGGCGATTGGAATGACGGCCTCAACCGCGTCGGACTCGGCGGCAAAGGCGAGAGCGTCTGGCTCGCTTGGTTTGAGATTTGTGTGCTCAATGATTTCATCGAATTGCTCGCCCTGCGCGAGCTCCGTGAGGAAGCAAAAACCTGCCGTGCCCGCGCCGCCCGGCTCGCACGGACTGTCGACGCTCAGGCTTGGGACGGAGGGTGGTATCGCCGCGGATACCTTGACGATGGCACGCCTTTCGGATCCAAGAAAAACGTCGAAGCCCGCATCGATTCTCTCCCGCAAACCTGGGCTGCGATTTCCGGCGCAGGTGACTCGGATCGCGTAGAGATCGCGCTGCGATCGCTGGAGGAAAACCTCGTACGTGAAGCCGACAACCTGATCTTGCTCTTCACTCCGCCTTTCGACAAAACCACCGCCGACGTTGGCTACATCAAGGGTTACCCGCCCGGCGTGCGGGAAAACGGCGGCCAATACACGCATGCCGCCACATGGGTGGCGATCGCTTTTGCCCGCCAGGGCGATGGCGACAAAGCCGTCCGACTTTTGCGAATGCTGAATCCGGTCGAGCACGCCCGGGACGAGAAGGATTGCGAACGCTACAAGGTCGAGCCGTACGTCATGCCAGGCGACGTTTACTCGTTACCCGGCCACGTCGGGCGCGGTGGCTGGACGTGGTACACGGGCGCGGCGGCTTGGACCTATCGCGTCTGGCTTGAAGAAATTCTGGGATTCCAACGCCGCGGCGCTACCCTCACAATCAACCCGGTCATCCCGAAAGATTGGCCGGGCTTCCGTCTGCGATACCGTTTTCAGAACACCATTTATCGCATCGCAGTCGAGAATCCAGACCACTGTTCCCGAGGTGTCACCCTAGTGGAATTGGATGGAGTCGCGGCAGCCGACAAAATTGTGACTTTGCGTGACGACGCGCTGCCGCACGAGGTGCGTGTTGTCCTGGGGACCAAATCGCCGCCGTAGGGACCGTCTTGTTCTCGGCCCGCGGCTGCCGGGGCGTAAGGGCGCGTTTGCCACTTACCAGAGTCGTGCAGCCGGCGATTACAACGGTGCTGGGGTGAGGCGCCGGACAGCCAAGGAAAGCATGAAGCGGGAAATGCCGCTGAAGATCAAGCTGACGCCGATCAGCGTTCCGATCACCCAAACGGAACTCGATGGCCAGTGGGCCCAGATCAAAAATCCGAGAATTAGCGTGATGATGCCGTCGAACAATACCCAGCCGGAGTTGTGGACATTACGATGTTGAAGTACAAAACAATTTCCATCACACCTTCGAACAGGAGAAATACTGCGAGGACAAGCGTGAGAGAGATCACGCCCAAAAGCGGGTTCATTAACATGTAGACGCCGGCAAATCCGTAAAGAACCGCGAGGAGCACTTTCCAGAGAAAGCCGCCGATGCTGTGAGATTGGAGGGCGAAGATTAGATGCGAAATGCCGGCGCATTTAAGAACCTGCTAAAACGCCTATCGAAAATTAAGGATTCAGTTGCATTAGAATTGAGTGATTGACTAAGGCTAGGCTAATCCTGCTTCAGTAGATCGAGGTCCGTTCCCGCTCGGGTGTCATCTTTCAAAGAAGCCGTCGAGAATTGTACAAGAATTTGTGCAAGAATTGGCCCATTTCTGCTCGCCCCTCTAACACGCAGCAGAAATTCGAGAATTTGCCAATTTACCTGGGTAAATTGCCCTAGATTTGACCGGCAACGAAAAGCCGAGAAATGGCTAAAACCGCAATTTTAAGTTCGTTGCGTCTGCCATTTCGCCACATCGGCGCCAAGCCGCGAACAAAGCTCACCACTCTTTGAAACCGCCCGTGTGCTCGTGCGTCTCAACAACGTTCCCTGCGTCATGGTAAACGCGAATCACAGCATCATGTGAGCGGCTAAAAAATTTGCGTAACCGATTGCGTTGCTGATTGCGTCAGGTGCGCCGCCGTATCAAGTCGGTGAGCCTGACTCTGCCTTGTGTGACGGGACCTTATACGACGATCGCCTGCACCTTACGGCTGTTGAAAAACGGCATTCGCATCATCACTGCCAACGGCGACAACGGCTACCCGCACAACACCGAAGACCAAGGTTTGCCCTCAGATGACGATCGTTTCGTCGAAAACAATATTCCTTTCAAAGCGATTGCCGCCAGCAATGCCCAGAACGACAGCGGAGTGTTCGAGTTGAGCTTCCGCGATGAGCGCTACCTGCCCTTCGAAGGAGCCGGCGCTATCAGTGATTGGTCACGGGAACTGTTCAGCGATCTCCCTTCAAACAACCCAGACCCCGCGAACCCCGACTTTGGCAGACCATTGCGCCAATTCGCTTACAAATCCATTTTGGATGCCATTCTGCACATCAAATACACGGCGAGAGAAGACGCCGGGCCGTTTAAGAACGGTGCAATTGCCCATCTTCGGGACTATTTCAGTCAAGACGGTGCAACACCTTCTCTGCGCATGCTAAATCTGCGGAACGAGTTCCCAACTCAATGGAACCGTTTCCTGAATCCAAGCAACCCGGCAAAAGGGAACGTGTTTGAATTAGAAATGTCACCGGAACTATTCCCGTTTAGGGATGAAAAGAAAAGAGTGAAGATCAACTCCGTTTGGCTATTGGCTTGCGCCAGAGATGGTGAGAATTATACAGCTGTGTTCAATCCTCCCTTGCCAGCAGCGCCCGCCGGCTCAGACACGTTCAAACTTGCCCAAGTCAATCAATACGGTCGGCTGTATTTCGGGCAAAAGGACGTTTCGGCTGCGAATGTGACGATTGATCTCATTGCTCCACCAGTGAAATGGCTACTGAAAATGACCAATCCTGCCAACCCGAATGGAATCTTAAATACTGATCCTGCAGAAGTGGAAGACGTGCTGTTGGTGTTTGGGTACGAATGGGAAGGACCGTAGAGTCACCGCGGTACTCGAGGCTCGATTTTCCGCTACGATTTCAAGCTTTCGATCGGGCCGCGGCCCATTCCCCGCGCGCGCGAGGGAGCGCGGCGCGTTGGCGAACAACATAGAACAGCACTGAAATTAGCAAATTTGTTGTGACTTTTCTTGTGACTCGGCCGATTTCGAGGCCATTTTACCTATGAATCGGCGGCCTCCGGTGCGCGTGTTTCGCGGATGGCTGCTTGCCAAAGTTTGGCGGGCTTGCCGGGAACGAACCAGCTCGGTTCTTTGCTCGAGCGGCTGAGCGTTGCTACCTAGCCTGCAACAGCCTTGTGAATGATGTTCACCAGAACCTCGTCCTGAAAAGGTTTTGCAAGGAAGCCAAAAGCTCCCGCATCGAGTGCGGTCTGGCGCACTGATGGATCGTCTCGTCCGCTAATGAAGATGATCCGCGTCTCCGGCGAATTCTCGCGGAGAGAGGCCTGCACTTCCAAGCCGTTCATGTCCGGCATCCATACATCGAGGACTGCCACCTGACATCTCGCTTGTTCGAGCCTAGAGAGAAAGGCCGCAGGATGGTTAAACTTCTCCACAATAAAACCGGCCGAATTAAGCAAACGACCGAGCGCCCTCAGCATGGAAACGTCATCGTCGAGGAGCCAGATACCATCGCGGGCGGAAGCGCTCAAAGGCGAGCCTTTCGCGTCCAAATCTTCGAAAGCATTAAAGGAATTTGTATTGGGCATGTCTTTATCGACTCGGGCTCGTGGAAGAGGAATCATTTAGTACTATGGGGATCTGATCGATGCCGCGCAATGAGACCTTAGTCTCATCCCACACGGGAGCACTGGCAGCACGAATTCTGCCACACCTTTTTTAAAAATACGTAAGCAAATGGGCAAGTGGCTGTCTCAAACTTTTGCTCGCGCTTCCGGTTATTTTTCTGCGGTTTTGCCTGCTCTCCGCGACCAGAACTAGGCGGCTTGGGAGTTGTCCTCCTTCGCCTGCGGTAAACAAACCGTGAAACAGGCGCCGCCCTCGTGACAATTTTCTCCCGAGAGGGTTCCGCCGTGCGCCTCGATAATGCTGCGAGAAATGGCCAATCCCATTCCAGTCCCCTCGGATTTTGTCGAAAAGAATGGCTCGAAAAGTTGCTCGACCATTCCGCTGGGAAAGCCAGGACCAGAGTCACGCACGCTGACGAGAATGTCCCCATTTCCGTTCCGGCCCGCGCGGATGACAATGCGTCGCGCATTTGGGCGCACAGCCGACATTGCTTCAAAGGCGTTGATGGTGAGGTTGAGAAGGACTTGCAAGAGCTGCACCGGATCTCCCCAAACCTGGCCCGCATCGGAATCAACTTCGTCAGTCACTTTTACCTCCCGTTCAATGGCATCAGCGTGCACAATCCGGATGAGCTCGCGAATGATGGGCCCGATCTGGATCAAAGCGCGGCGTGCCGCGTCTTTGCGGACCATATTGCGGACACCTTGAATGACCTGGCCGGCCCGGCGACCGTCAGCGACGATGTCGCCGAGTAACTCCGTCAACTGATCGGTTCCGATTTTGCCAGCCGCGAGTAAGCGCTGCCCGGCGCTGGCGTTCGCTACGATTGCCCCAATCGGATTGTTGACTTCGTGCGCAAGCGACGCCGCAAGTTCGCCCATCACCGCGACGCGGTTTACCCGGGCCAGTTCCATGTTTTGGCGCTCGTGCTCTAACTCCGCCTGCTTGCGCGCGGTAATGTCGATCACCGACGCCAGAACAAATAAACCTTGCTCAGTGTGAATCGGATTGAGCCCCACTTCGACGGGGAATTCGCTGCCGTCTTTTCGACGGCCAAAAAGATCGCGCCCGGC
>WNGR01010709.1_pt1 | contig 22128 bp, 24 predicted proteins | sample 5407581 | NCBI WGS metagenome assembly WNGR01 (sample SAMN13153383, study PRJNA577476) | soil metagenome | isolation source: 80 cm soil or saprolite under Garry oak tree replicate 2 | place: USA:California | collected 2016-06-15
CGGCTCGGCGTGCTCCTCCCTTGTCGCGGTGTAGTTCATGCTGCAACCGGGGCAGGTGAATTCTTCGATCGTCCAGATGCTGTTGGCCATTGCACCGAAATTGTTTTGTGACCTTGAGACAAAGCGTAGGTGCGAGGCTTTGCATCGACGTAAACCGGCCGTCGGAAATCCGGTTAATCGCCGTTAGCCAAACCCCGGCTACGGTCGCGAGCCTTGCATGTTTTTCCCGGTATGCGGGAGCGCCCGTCAGTCCAAATCACGCCGCCGGTCGGTCCAAGCGCGCCCTTGATCGGACAGCTAGATTTCACCCGATCGCCCTCGGTCGGGAGGGGCGGAAGTCGTTGGGGATGAGATCATGGGCAAGAAACTGATTTTGACAGCTGCGCTATTGGCGCTAGCAACGCCGGCATTTGCGGCTGACATCATCGACCCCGCGCCGGTGATGAAGGCGCCCATCCCGCCGGCACCGATCTTCACCTGGACCGGCTTCTATATCGGTGCCCATGGCGGCGGCGCCTGGAGCAAATGGACCGGCATTGACCCGACCGATCCGTTGGCGGTCTGGAGCTCCGTCAACGCCAGCGGCGGCATCGTCGGCGGCCAGATCGGCGGCAACTACCAGATCAGCAATTTCGTGGTGGGCCTCGAGGGCACCGGCGCCTGGTCGAGCGTCAAGCTCAATGCCGGCGGGCCGTTCGGGGGCGGAGCAGGGTTCACGCTCACGCTGAAGAACGATTACATCGCCACGGTGGCCGGGCGCTTCGGTGTCGCCTTCGACCACGTGCTGCTCTACGCCAAGGGCGGCGCGGCCTTCACCCGCGACAGGTACGACGCCAATAACGGCCTTGCCGGCGCGCTCGCCGGCTCCGCTTCGGGCAGCTTCAACCGTACCGGCTGGCTCGCCGGCGGCGGCGCCGAGTGGATGTTCATGCCGAACTGGTCGGTGCGGGCCGAATACAACTACATGGGCTTTGGCACGATCACCGAGCAGCCGGTGACGACGGGCAATCTGGTGGCCTCGCCGGCCAACGTGAAGCTGAACGTCCAGACCGGCACGGTGGGCGCGAACTATCACTTCTAGGGCGCCGTCCGCGGCGGTTTCGTCATAACTGATCCATCTCGACGCGGCCGGCCCCAGGGACCGGCCATAGTCCCGGTCGTCTTGACGTCCGGTCCGTTGCTGGCAATAACGCTAGCCCGCGCAAGTGCCGGACCCGCGTCGATGCCGCAAGGAAAGCCGTGCCTGTGAAAAGTCTGCGTCAGCTCCTGACGGGCGAGGACGTCATCCAGCTCGTGATCCGGCTCGGCCTGTTGGCGCTCCTGATCATCTGGACATTCCTCATCATCCGGCCGTTCGTGCCGATCCTGACCTGGAGCGCCGTGCTTGCGGTGGCGTTCTATCCAGCCTTCAGCTGGGTCGCCAAGATACTCGGCGGCCGGCCCAAGACCGCGGCCGCCATCCTCACCTTGATCACGCTCGGCATCGTCCTCGGCCCGGCGACATGGCTTGGCGTGAGTGCCGTGGACGGGGGGAGGGAGCTGGCGCACCAGCTTGGCACCGGTGACCTCGCGCTTCAGTCGGCGCCGGAGGCGATCAAGTCATGGCCGCTGATCGGCCCGACGTTGTTCGAGCTGTGGGATCAGGCCTACAACAACATCCGCGCGGTGCTGCGCGAGGTCGCACCCTATCTTCAGCCGCTGGCGGGACCGCTGTTGTCGCTCGCGGGCGATGCCAGCCTGGGAACGCTCCAGTTCCTGGTCTCGGTGTTCGTGGCCGGCTTCCTGTTTCCGCACGGGCCGCGGCTGGTTGCCGCCGGGCGCGGCTTTCTGTCTCGCATCGTGCCCGAGCAGGGCGAGCATTTTCTCGAGCTCGGCGGCGCCACCATCCGCGCCGTGGCGCAAGGCGTGATCGGCGTCGCCATCGTGCAGGCGCTGCTTGCCGGCATCGGCTTCAAGCTCGCGGCCGTGCCGAGTGCCGGCCTGCTCGCCTTCATCGTGCTGTTGCTGTCGATCGTGCAGATCGGCGCGTTCCTGGTACTGTTGCCGGTGATCATCTGGATCTGGACCGCCAAGGACGTCACCACGGCGCTGGTGCTCACCGTGTTCCTTGTCGTTGTCGGCTTTCTCGACACCATGTTGAAGCCGCTCGTGATGGGACGCGGTCTCAACACGCCGACCATCGTGATCTTTGTCGGCGTGATCGGCGGCACGCTCGCCCATGGTATCGTCGGCCTGTTCATCGGACCGATCATCCTGTCGGTGGCGTGGGAAATGGCGGCGGCGTGGATCCGGACGGAGGACCGGACGGAGGCTGTGAAGCGGAATGCGGTGCCGCCAGCCGACGAGGTTCGTTAGCGCCGCAGGCCCTGAGGGGCTGCGTGGCATGCGCCGCACCTCGCACGCGTGTGGACAACGGTGGGCAGCGACGGTAACCGGAGCGGCCATCGAACTTGTCTAATGAAATAGACAAGTTACCATGACCCGATTCTGTTCTCGGTTTGCGACAGCAATGGCGAAGTCTTCCAAATTGGTTGCTGCCAGGCGCGGCAAGGTTCTGCTGGTCAGGCGGCGGTCGGACGGCCTCTGGATGTTTCCCGGCGGCCGCAAGCGCGCGCGCGAATCCGAGAAAGACTGCCTGCGGCGTGAGATCAGCGAGGAGCTGCCGAAGCTGAAGCTCGGCCGGATCAGCCTCTGGAAGGAGGTGAAGGCCAAGAACAAGCGTTCGGGGCGCAAGATGAGCGACGCGATCTTCATTGCCAAGCGCGCCAAGGGCAGGCTCGCGATCGGCGACAAGAAGGAGATCGACCGTGCCGCCTGGCAGAAGCCGCGCGGGATCCGCCTGACCGCGACCTCGCGCTACATCCGCGATCGCCTGTTTCCGAGGAAGTCGCGGCGGAGGTGAATTCCGCGGCGCAGCCCGGGTGTGACAAATCGTCCGACCGCCCCAGCTGCGCGTGTGAACCAGTTCACATACTGTCGCTGAGTTCGCTGCTATGAAGGCGTCATTGCCTTACCAATTCATTTTTGTTGAAACGCCCCAGTGTCTCCAAGCACTGGGGTTTTTCGCGTCGGTCCCGTGCGTCAACCCTGCCGGCGCAAGAACCCCGTGATCGTGACCCTCTCCCAGATGCCGGCCGCCGCGAACGGGTCGGCGCGATTGAAAGCCTCGACCTCGGCACGGCCGGGGGCCTCGATCAGGAACAGGCTGCCGATCATCGTTGCGCCGTCATCGGACACCAGCGGACCCGACATGACGATCTTGATGCCGAAGCGCGAGGTATCGCCGAGGAACGCCTTGTGGGCGTCGTAATTGGCAAGCCGCGTCGGCAGCGCGCCGGTGCGGTCGAGAGCATGGATGGCAAACAGCATGATGTCTCCGGGACTTTTGAGGGACGGCTGTCATCTCAGCCGTCCCAGTGCTTGATCAGAACAGGCAGCTTCTACTTTCCGCCGAGCTTGCTGGCTTCCTCGAAGGTCGGGCAGCTCCGCTGCTCCAGCGGTGTGTCGAACGGCTGGTAATTGTCCTTGGTGATCACGGTTGGCTTCAGCACGATCTCGTTGATGACGGGCTGTTCGCGCAAGCTTCGGATCGCCATCATGGTGCCGAGGCATCCTTGCGCAAATCCGTTGTAGTCGCCGCTCGCCAGCAGCTTGCCGGACTTGATGGCGTCGATGGCTTCCTTGGTGCCGTTGATGCCGATCACCTGGGCTTTCCGATTGGCGCCGTCGAGCGCCTCGATCGCGCCGACCGCCATGGCGTCGTTGGCGGCGAGCACGCCGTCGATCTGCGAATTCGACTGCATCAGGTTCTCCATCACCTGGAGCGCCTGGAGCCGCTGATAGTTGCCGGGCTGCGAGGCCAGCAGCTTGGCGCCAGGTGCTTCCTTCAGCGCGTCGTTGAAGCCGCGGACGCGGTCGACATTGGTCAGCGAGCCCTTGACGCCCTCGATGATGACGATGTTGCCCTTGCCGCCCAATGTCTTGAGCAGGAAACGCGCTGTCTCGAGCCCGAGGCTGTAATCGTCGGCGCCGATGAAGGAGAGGAACTTGCCGCCGGCGGAGCGGTCGGTGATGTTGACGACGGGGATTTTGGCGTCGTTGATTTTCTCGACCCCCGGCACCATCGCCTTGTAGTCGACGGGCGTGAAGACGATCGCGCTCGGCTTCTTCACCACGACGTCTTCGATCTGGCTGAGCTGCTCTGGAATGGAGTCGGGCTTGGTCGGGATGTATTGCAGCGTCTTGGCGTTCAGCGTCTTGGCCATGTTGTCAGCGCCGACCCGAACCGTCTGGAAGAACGGGTTGGTCTGATTCTTCGTGAATACGGCGATGGTCTCGCCGTCGGCGCGGGCTTGTGTGGTGAACGCGGCGGCCATCAGCAGCGGCAGTGCGAAATAGCCCAATTTCTGTTTCATGTGATCACCATCCCTCATTTTGGTTTGTTGGATTGCTTGAAAATTCCTTACGTCCGGCGGCGCGTCTTCATGTCGAGCCAGACCGCGAGAATGACGATGATGCCGGTGACGAGCGGCTGCCAATTGGCGCTGACCGACAACAGGTTCATGCCGTTCAGCACCAGCGTCAGGATCAGCGCGCCGATGAAGGTGCCGAACACGGTGCCGACGCCGCCGAACAGCGAGGTGCCGCCGATCAGCACAGCCGCGATCGCCGGCAAGGTCAGGCTCTCGCCGATATCGGCCTCCGCCGAATTGAGCCGCGACAGGAAGATGATCGAGGCGAGCCCCGCCATGGTGCCGGAGACGGCGTAGACGAGCAGCAGGCGCCGCGCGACCGGAATTCCGGAGAGGCGGGCGGCGACGGGATTGGCGCCGATCGCATAGATCTCCTGGCCCCAGATCGTCCGCTGGGCAAACAGCGTTCCGATGCCGAGGAACACCAGCAGCAGATAGACCGGGATCGGCAGGCCGAACAAATAGCCGCTGCCGATCTGGCGGAAGCCGGCCGGGAAGCCGTGGAGGGTTTCGCCCGCCATGTACCAATAAGTAAGTCCGTTCAGCACCCAGAGCATGCCGTAGGTGGCGATGAAGGAGGGGATGCGTAGCGCCGTCACCATGACGCCGTTGAGGAGCCCGACGATGCCGCCGCAGGCAAGCCCCGTCAGGATGCCCAGCGCCGGCGAACCGGTGGTGTGGATCACGGTCCCGGCGACGCAGGCGGACAGCGCGACGTTGGCGCCGACCGAGAGATCGAGGCCGGCGGTGAGCACCACCAGCGTCAGGCCCGAGGCGATGAAGAAGGTGAGGCTCGCCTGACGCAGGACATTGAGGATGTTGCCGAGGCTGAGGAACGAGTCGTTCAGCACCGCCAGCACGGCGCAGATCAGGAACACCGCGAGCAGGCGATAGAACAGCTGGATCGCGTCCTGGGACAGGAAGGAGCGCGGCGGCGACAGGGCGTCCTTGGTGACGTCGGTCATGCCCGGCTCCGCAGGCCGTCGAGGAAGAGGGCAACGATGACGAGGACGCCGACGCTTGCGACCTGCACCGAGGAGGGCATCGAGATCAGATTGAGCCCGTTGCGCAGCACGCCGACGGCGATGACGCCGAGCAAAGTGCCGAGCAGCCAGCCATTGCCGCGTTCGAACGAGGTGCCGCCGACCGCGACCGCTGCGATGGCGTCGAATTCGAGCCCGAGACCCGCGGTCGGATGTCCGGAATTCATGCGGGCGGTCATCAGGAGGCCGGCGATGCCGGCCATGGTGCCGCCGATGGCGTAGACCGCGATCAGCAGCCGATTGGGCGAGAGGCCGGCATATCTGAGCGCCTCGCGATTGCCGCCGAGCGCGAACACGTAGCTGCCGAAGCGGGTATGATAGAGCAGGCCATGAAAGGCGGCGTAGGTGATGAGCGCCATCACGATCGGCACGGGGATGCCCAACAGAGTGGCCGAATAGATATCCCGGACGGTGTGGGGGATGCCGACCACGCTCTGGCCGTCGGATACGATCAGCGACAGGCCCTGCGCCATGCCGAGGGTGCCGAGTGTTGCCACGAAGGGTGGGATGCCCAAAATCGCGACCAGCCAGCCGTTGACCGTGCCGAAGGCCGCGCCGACGGCCACGCCGGCGCACAGCCCGAGCAGCATCGATTGGGTCGCGAGCGAGACGATGGCGACGCAGAGCGAGGTCAGCGTCAAGACCGCGCCCATCGAGAGGTCAAGCCCCTCGGTCATGATGATCAGCGTCATCGGCAGCGCCAGCATGGTCAGGATGGTCGACTGCACCAGCACGTTGGAGAGGTTGGCGGCCGAGAGGAAGCCAGGCGCGATCGCGCCGAACAGCACGATCAGTGCGCCCAGCACGATGGCGACGCCGGGAATGCGCTGGAGCGGATTGGGTTGTGAAACGACTGCGGCCTCACGCATGATGCATCCCCAATCGCACGATGTTCTCCTCGGTCAGCTCATTGCGTGCCAGGTGCCCGGCGACGCGGCCCTCGCGCATCACATAGGCGCGGTCGCAGACGTGGCAGATCTCGACCTGCTCGGAGGAGATCATCAGGGCTGCCGCGCCTTCGGCGACCAGCCGGTCGATCAGCGCGAAAATCTCGGACTTGGCGCCGACGTCGATGCCACGCGTCGGTTCGTCGAAGATGAAGAGCTTTGCGCCGGCGGCGAGCCACTTGCCGATCACGACCTTCTGCTGGTTGCCGCCGGACAAGAGGCCGACGGTCTGGCGCGCGCTCGGGGTCGCGATGCGGAGCTGCCGGATCAACCCGTCGGCCGTGCGCTGGCCGCTGCGCGGATCGAACAGCCCACTCGGAAACAGTTTTCGAAGCGCCGACACCACGAGATTGTCGCCGACCGAACGTAGCAGCGCGAGACCCTCGCTCTTGCGGCTTTCGGGGATCAGCGCGATGCCGCGGCGGGCGGCGACATCGGGCTCGCCGGAGATCTGTTTGCCGTCGAAGATGATCTCGCCTGACGTCGTCGGATCGGCGCCGAAGATCGCGCGCGCGACCTCGCTGCGGCCGGATCCGACCAGGCCACAGAGGCCGACGATCTCGCCCCGGCGCACCTCGATATTGATGTCCGAGATTCCGCTCAGCGAGGTCAGGCCCTTGACCTCTAGCAGCAGCTCGCCGGGCTTGTCGGCGAAATTGCGCGGATAGGTCATGTCGACGGTGCGGCCGACCATCATGCGGACGAGCTGGTCGGGCGTGACATCGGCCGGGCGAACGCCGTCGATGCGGCGGCCGTCGCGCAGGACCGTGATGCGGTCGCCGAGCGAAAACACTTCGGCCATGCGGTGCGAGATGTAGACGATGGAGACGCCATCGGCCTTCAGCCGCCTGATCAGCGCGAACAGGAGTTCGGTCTCGCGGTCGGAGAGCGCGGCGGTCGGCTCGTCCATGACCAGGATGCGCGCGTTCTGGCTGATGGCTTTCGCGATCTCAACCATCTGCTGCTGGGCGACGCCGAGCGTGTTGACGATGACGGACGGATCGATGTCGAACCCGATCATGTCCAGCAGGCGCTTGGCGTCGGCCAGGATCTTGCGGCGGTCGATGGTGCCGGGGATGCGGCCCTTCGGCTCGCGTCCCAGAAAGATGTTTTGAGCGATGTCGAGATAGGGGACGAGCGAGAATTCCTGGAAGATCACGGCAATGCCGAGCCTCTGCGCGTCCACTGTGGAGGCGATCGTGACCTTTTCGCCCTTGTGGAAGAACTCGCCCGCGTCGGCCCGGTAGGCGCCGCACAGCACCTTCATCAGGCTCGACTTGCCCGCGCCGTTCTCGCCGAGCAGCATGTGCACTTCGCCGGGGTAGAGCGCAAAGGAGACGTCATCCAGCGCCTTGACGCCGGGAAACTCCTTGCTGATGCCGCGCAGCTCCAGTAGCGGCGTCGCGGTATCCTCGTTGGGCGCGGGAACGGCCATCTGCGCCCGCATCACGTCGACGGCTTCGCCGAGTTCGTCGACGAGATAATCGATCTTGCCGAGTCCGATGCCGTGCTCGCCCGTGCAGGTGCCGTCCATGGCGATGGCGCGCGCGACCATGCGGGCCTGAAGCGCCTTGGCGCCGTCGATCTCTTCAGGCTTGGCGGGATCGACCAGGATCAGCATGTGGAAATTGCCGTCACCGACATGGCCGACGATCGGGGCGGTGAAGCCGTGCTCGTCGGCATCGCGGCGGGTGTCGGTCAGGCATTCCGCGAGCCGCGAGATCGGCACGCAGACATCGGTGATGACGGCGCGCGCGCCGGGCCGGAGGCCCAGGCCGGCATACAGCGTATTGTCACGGGCGTGCCAGAGCCTGCTGCGGTCCTCTGGCGCTTTGGCCCATTCGAAGCCGCGGCCGCCATGCTCGGCGGCAATGGCCTGCGCCAGCTCGGCCTGCTCGGCAACGGCGGTCTCCGAGCCTTGGAATTCGAAGAACAGCGTCGGCGTCTCGCGATAGCCGAGTTTTGCGTAGGCATTGATGCCGCGCATCATGACGTCGTCGAGCAGCTCGACGCGTGCGACGGGAACGGCTGCCTGGATGATTCCGATCGCGGTATCGACCGCGTGGTGCAGAGTGTCGAAACTGCACACTGCCGCCGAGATCGCCTGGGGCAAGGGATGCAGCTTCAGCGTGATCTCGGTGATGACGCCGAGCGTGCCTTCCGCGCCGACGAACAGCCGCGTCAGATCGTAGCCGGCCGCCGATTTGCGGGCGCGCCTGGCGGTACGGATCACGCGACCGTCCGCGAGCACCACTTCGAGCGCCATGACGTTGTCCTTCATGGTGCCGTAGCGCACCGCCATCGTGCCCGACGCGCGGGTCGAGCTCATGCCGCCGATCGAGGCATCCGCGCCGGGATCGATCGGAAAGAACAGGCCGGTGCCGCGTAGCTCGGCATTGAGCTGCTTGCGGGTGATGCCGGGCTGGACCACGACATTCATGTCGCTGTCGTAAACGGTCAGCACTTTGTTCATGCGCGCGAAGTCGATGCAGACGCCGCCCGCGACCGAGGACGCGTTGCCCTCGAGCGAGGTGCCGGCGCCGAACGGCACGATCGGCATGCCCGCGCCGGCGCAAAGCTTGACGATCTCGGCGACCTCCTGGGTCGTCTCCGGATAGACGACGATGTCCGGGGGCAGGGCGCGATAATAGGATTCGCTCTGGCCATGCTGATCGAGCACGCCGCGCGCGACGCTCGCGCGTGGACCGATCACGCCTGTGAGGCGTTCAGCCAATGCGGCTATGCTGACCCGCGGTCCCATCGTCTCTCCCTGTCGTCGTCGTCGCGGCCTCTTGTCAGGCCGTTCAGTTCTGTAGCCGGCTTACGCCGCCTGTGCGCTGCTCGCGACCTGCTTCAGGCCGAAATCATAGTTGAGATGGAAGTATGCGCTATCCGCCATGCGACCATCCGGCGCACGGCCGGCCGGGCAGCGCACGAAGTCATGGATCAGGCTGTCCTTGACGCCGAACACCACGTCGCTGTCGAGATATTTGTCGCCGGCCACGAACACGTGTGTCACCAGCTGCTCGAATCCTGGCGCCGAGATCATGAAGTGCACATGCGCGGGGCGCCAGGGATGGCGTCCCTGCGCCTCCAGCATGTCGCCGACCGGGCCGTCATGCGGGATCGGATAGGCAGCGGGCTTGATCGACCAGAAATGGAAGCGGCCGTTGGCGTCGGTATGGAAGCGCGCGCGCATCGCGAGATCGCCGATCTCGTCGAGCTGCTGCACGTCGTAATAGCCGTCATTGTCGGAATGCCACACGTCGACCACGGCGCCCGCGAGCGGCCGGCCGTCGACGGTCGAGACCGAACCGGTGACGATCATGGGATCGCCTTCCATGGCGCCGGAGATGTCGTCGCCGTTCTGCTTCTCCGGCGCGGCCTGGACGAAGAACGGGCCGAGCACCGTCGTCTCGGTGGCCCCTTCCGGCACCGGATGATTGATCGCGTCGACCAGCATGGAGACGCCCAGCGTATCCGACAGCAGGATGAACTCCTGGCGCTTGTCGTCGCACATGTGGCCGGTCCGGGTCAGGAAGTCGATGCCGAACTCCCATTCCGTCTGGGTCGGCCGGACCTCGCGCACAAAGGCGTGGAGGTGACGCACCAGGGCCTCGCTGACTTGCTTGATACGCGGATCGGTCGCGCCCGCGATGCGCTCCAGCACGGCGTCGGTGATCGTGTTCTCGTTGAAGTTACGCAATTGTGCCTCCGTCGATCAAAGTTTGGGCTCGCCAAGGCCGGACAGCTGTTCGAGATGCTTGACGGTCGCAATAAAGTCGGTCTCGCCGTCACCTTGCGCGACTAGCGCGCCGTAAGTTTCGCGCACCTGCGCTGCGAGCTGCAACGGCACGCCGACGGCGTGGCCGGCGCCCAGGATGAGGTCGAGGTCCTTGGCCATCTGCTTGCAGGAGAAGCTCGACTCGAAGTCGCGGGTTCGCAGCGGCGCAGTCTTGTACTTCACCATGGGGGAGGCGACCGCGCTGTCGTCCAGCACCTTCAAGATGTCCTGCCAGGCGATGCCGCCCTTGCGCGCCAGCGCCAGGCTTTCGGCCATCATCGCGGCCGAGACCGCGATCATGAGATTGACCGCGAGCTTTGCGTAGCGAGCTTCCTCGCTCGGGCCGAGATAGGTCTGCGCGCGGGTAAAGCTCGCGAACAGCGGTTTTGCGCTTTCAAAAGCATCCTTGGGACCGGATACAAAGCAGCTCAGCGCGCCGGTATGAACGATGCTGGCATTGCCGGAGACCGGTGCCCGCAGATAGGCGATGCCGCGGGCTTGCGCAGCAGCATCGACCTCGGTCGAGGCTTCGGCGCTGACCGTGCTGGTCTCGATCAAGATCGCCTTCGGCGCCATCGCACCGATCAGGCCGGTCGGGCCGAGCATCACGGCGCGCAACGCGGCATCATCGGGGAGCGACGTGACGACCAAGGGGCGTCCATTGACAGCCTCGGCCGGCGAGCTTGCAACCGCAATACCGTGTTCACGCGCCTCGTTGAGACGCGCTGCGCTCTGATCGAAAGCGGTGACGCTGTAGCCGGCCTTGGCGACGAGCTGCGACATCGGCAGGCCCATCTTGCCGATACCGATGAAGGCGATGTGTTTTGTCGTGTCAGTCATTTTTGTTGTCCGTTGGCCGCATCATACGGCGTGCCCTTGTCGTTCGATGTCCTGCACCAGCCTCTGGCCGGATCGGGCGAGCAGCTCTTTTTTCTGCGCGAGCCCGTCGACCAGCAATTTCCCGTTCCGCTTCTTCCAGACGCCGCCGATCATCACCGACTCGATATTGGCGAGGCTCGTCTGCATCACCACGGTGGAGACGGGATCGTGGACCGGAAAGAGGTTGAGGTCGTCCGCGTTGATCACCACGAGATCAGCGAGTTTCCCAGGCGTGAGCGAGCCGATCTCGCTCTCGCGGCCGAGCATGCGCGCGCCTTCGGTCGTGATCCAGCGCAGCGCTTCGCGCGCAGGGATCGTGGTCGTCGACGGGATCGTACCCTGGGTCTTGCGCGACTCCGCATTGTCGAGCGCGCGCTGCATCGACAGCGCGACGCGCGCGGCGGAGAAGAGATCGCCGGCCAGCACCGATTCCAGATCGATGCCGATGGTGGGACGCACGCCGCGTTTCAAAAGTCGTCCGGTGATCGGAAAGCCGTGGCCCTGGATCATCTCGTTCTCCGGCGTCACCGAGAACGTGACGCCGAGATCGATCAGTTTTTGCAGGAGATCGTCGGGCAGGTCGTTGCCGTGGACGATGTTGACGTGGGGGCCGACCAGACCGGCCTCGATCAGCTTCTCCCAGCCGCCCGGAGTCTTGGCCGGGCCACCGCCCTGATGCATCGAGGCGATCAGGTTGAACTCTCGGGCGAGACGGAAATCATGCATCGACACCTCAAGTGTCGAATAGTGCGGACCGAGAATGGCGAGCCCCAGCGTGACGAGGCCATTGCGATCGGCCAGGGGGCCAGCCAACAGGCGCTCGACCTCGCGGCGCGGATGCGGCACTTCCGAGAAGTGCGGTTCGCCCGGCTTCGGCTCCGGCTTGGGCGAGCCGTGGAAGAAGGCGGCGCGGATGCCGCTCTCGATCAGGCCGCGCACGGCGGCGTCAGTATGGGTCGGCGTCGGGTTGTTGTGGCACCAGTCGACCAGCGTGGTGGCGCCGCAATTGATCTGGTTCAGCGCGCCGACGAGCGTGGCGATGTAGATATCGTCGGGCCCGAACACGGTCGCGAGCCCCGCATGCATGCGGCGGAAATATTCGAGCAGCGTCCAGTTCGCCGCATACCCGCGCAACGCCGTCTGCCAGGTGTGCATATGTGCATTGATGAGCCCGGGGATGACGATGCGCCCGCGGCCGTCGACGATCTCGGTCTCGGCGGCGCCGCTGCCAAGCTCGATGCCGGGACGCACCTCGGCGATGCGTCCGTTCTCGATCAGCAAATCGCCGGCACGGAGATCGCCGATGTGTGCGTCCATGCTGATGATTGTCGCTGATCTGATCAGGGTGCGCCGCATGTCGATCAGGCCACAGCTTTGGTTGCGACCGGCGGCTCGCCGGCCCAGGCGCGTGCGATCAGGTCGCGGATGGCATTGCGCTCGAGCGGGTGCGGATTCCAGTAGGCATTGGTGACGGCGAGGTCGGCCGCCTTGTCGATGCCGCTCTCGGGCATGCCGATGTCGCGTAGCGCCAGCTTTGCGTTGAGCCGCGAGGCGAGATCGTACAGGCCCTGCGCCGCATCGGCCGTGCCAATCGCGCGCGAGATCCGCGCCATGGCCTCGGGCACTGCGGGTGCGTTGTAGGCCAGCGCATGCGGCAGCACGATGGTGTGGGTCTCGGCATGTGGCAGATCGAAAGTGCCGCCGAGCGTGTGGCAGAGCTTGTGGTGCAGCGCCATGCCGACGGTGCCGAGGCATACGCCGCACAGCCAGGCGCCGTAGAGCGCATCGCTGCGGGCCGCGCGATCATCGGCCTTGGCCGCTATGGCGGGCAGGGCACGTGCCAGCGCGCGGATGCCTTCTTCTGCCATCAGCGAGGTCACGGGATTGGTGTCGCGCGCGTAGAGCGCTTCCACCGCGTGCGCGATGGCGTTGATGCCGGAGGTGGCGGCGAGCGCCACCGGCAGCGTCAGGGTCAGGTCAACGTCGTAGATCACGGTCTCCGGCAGCACGGCTGTGTCGCGCACCGTGGTCTTCAGGCCGTTTTCGGTCTGACCGAGGATCGGGGTCATCTCCGAGCCGGCATAGGTGGTGGGGATGCAGAGCTGGTTGATTCCGGTGCGCAAGGCGAGAGCCTTGCCCAAGCCGGTTGTCGACCCGCCGCCGAGCGCGACCACGCAGTCGGCGTCGCACGCCTTCATCGCCGCGAGCGCCTGCTCGGTCACCTCGACGGGCGTGTGCATCGTGGCGCCTGCGAAGATGCCGGCATAGAGCGGGCCGAGCGCGGCGCCGAGCTTGGTGCCCTGCGCTTCCTGCTGCGGCGTGGTCAGCACCAGCGCGCGCTTGCCGCCGAGACGCTCGATCTCGGCCTTGGCCGCAGCCAACGTTCCGCTGCCGAACACGACGCGGCAGGGCAGATTTTCAAAGGTGAACGAACCGATCATGCGCCGGTCTCTTTGATGGGATAATCGACCTGAAAGCGGCCGATCCGCAAGTCGCCCAGCTCCTCCCGCACCCGCAGATGTTCCGGATGATTGGCGTAGGCCTTCAGGGCCGCGCTGTCGGCAAATTCGGAGACCAGGACGACGTCGCAGGCGTAATCGACATCGCTGACGTCGACCCCGACCTCGATATGGGTGAGGCCGTCGATCCGGCCCTTGAGGCCCTCGAACAGGGTTTTGACCTTGGTCCGGGCCGCGGAGCGCTCCGCGGGGGTCTCCCCGCGCAGCCGCCACATCACGATGTGCTTGATCGGGCCCGACATTTCCCAGATTTCCTCGCCTGCATCTTGCTTGTTGAGCCCATTCTGCCTTGCAGAAATCGGAAATAAAGGCCAAAAATCGTAAGTCTCTTTTCCGATATGTGCAAAAATGGATCGGCTTCTTCAGCTTGAGGTTTTCGCCAGGACGGCCGAGCTCGGCAGCCTCACCAAGGCTGCGGAGATCTTGCGGATGTCGAACGCGGCGGCGAGCCGGCACCTGAGCGCGCTGGAGGAGCGGCTCGCGGTCCGGCTGATCGAGCGCAACACGCGCCGGCAATGGCTGACCGAGGCGGGGCAGGAGCTGTTGCAGCGATGCAGCACGCTCCTGAACGAGCTCGCCGAAGCCGAGGATGCCGTCAGTGACCGCGCGCTGTCGCCCAAGGGCATGCTGCGCGTCACGAGCTCGCTGTCGTTTGCGATGATCTACATGGCGCCGATGCTGCCGGCGTTTCGCAAGCTCTACCCGAAGCTCGACGTTCAGATCATCGCCGCCAACCGCTATCCCGATTTCATCGAAGCCGGCATCGACGTCGCGATCCGCACAAGGGAGCAGGAGCCGGATTCCAACATCATCATTCGTCGCATCGGACAGATGCGCCGGGTGCTGGCGGCAGCACCTTCCTATCTCGCAACGCACGGCCAGCCCGAGCATCCCGCCGATCTCGCCCGTCACGACATGCTGATCTACAACCTTGCCAACGACCCCTATTCGCTGCGGCTTCAGCAAGGCAATGCGGCGCAGACCGTACGCATCGCGCCGACGCTGGACAGCAATGACGGTCAGGTCATCCGCGGTGCTGCGCTTGCGGGCCTCGGCATCCTGATCCAGCCGCTTTACATCGTGCAGGGCGACATCGCGGCCGGCAAGCTCGTGCCGGTGCTGATGGACTGGGAGCTGCCCCTGCTCACGATGAACGTGGCCTACCAGAACCGCGTCCGGCTGCCGGCCAAGATCAGGGTGTTTTCGGATTTCCTGGTCGACCACATCCGAGCGCATTCCGATGCCGGGATCTGGATGGAGACGACATAGAAGACGGTGCTGGCGATCCAGCAGGCGGGCTCTACTCCGATCGCCCGTGCGCCCGGCCCCGGCCGGTGGACGATCTCGACGAGGTCGCACCCGCCGCCGGCGCGGAAATCCTGGCAGCCGCCACTTCGCGCTGCTCCTTGCGGGCTTTCCGCGCGTTCCTCATCGCGCGCTTGATGAAGGGGTGTTGCGAGTCCTCGGCAAAGAACAGCACTACTTCGCAACCGGGACATTGCCTGGAATAGCCGTCCTGCAATCGCCCGGCGCGATCGCGAAACATCGTCTTGCAGCGCGTGCACTGAATTTGGACGAAACTCATGTGCGGACAACAATGACTAATGGAAATGGGGCTCTAGGTGAGCCCAAAGGTCTGAAGAAAGGTTGAAGGCCGGTTGCGACCTGATCGCATGTCTTGCCGCGCAACCGAGCGCGGCCGCGCTTGCCGTCTTGCCGCCAGGCATCGCCGGCCCGCCGCCGTCGGGCACTGGGATCAGACCGTCAAACCCGTGTGATTGGGCCGCTATTGCTTGGCAGCCAGCGCGTCCAGGCATTGGTTCAGATAGACAGTGCGATCCCTGGGAAGCACCTTGTCGAGGTCCGCCTTCAGCGCGCATTCGCGCTGACGTACCTGCTCGGCCCGGCGTTTTTCGGCAGCCTCGCGATATTCGGGAGCAACCTTGGTGGGATCGACCAGCGCCTGTGAGCGTGCGGGAGCCGTGGCAACGAGCGCAACGGCGATGAGGATAATGACCTGTTTCAAATGAGCCTCCGTAAAAAGCTCATTCTAGCGCTCCGTTTCGGAAGGCTCAAACGGCAAGTGTGATGAGAGCGACCAATAGCGCAGCCTGTCCGAGCCATGCCGCCGGGGGCCTGTCGCCGGAACTGGCTTCGACTACAATTTAGCCAAATGGGCCCGTTACTTCGGGGCGTGGTCGATCTTGTGCCCCAAATGCCCGGTGTCGTGATCGCGACGCAATTGGCTCAGCGACGTCTCGTTCAACTGATGCAAGACCTCGCTGAGCTGGGTCGCATCCGGATAGCCGGCCGCAAAACCCTTGCCGTAGATCTTGCGCAAAGTACCGACCAGCGTATTGCCGTGCTTCTTGCTGATCGCGCCATCCTTGTCCCGATGGCGGCTATCCAGGCCCTGTTCCTTCATGTCTCTCTCCCTGCGGCGTCTGCGCGCCTGAAGAGAGCGTGCTCCCAAACGGGTTGATTGGCAACGGTGTGGCGTGCGGGAGTTGAGGGCTGGCTGATGGCACCGCGACAGCGTTGCTTTCGCTTCCATCTCGTAGCTGTGAAGCCGCTACAGATTGTGTCGGAGTATTCGGCGCATCAGATAAGAGCGAGCGGCTGCGCGATTGGAGCTGATGCGATGCGCTCTGTTTTGGCGGTGAGTTTCTTGATTGTCCTGTGCACCTCTGCAAACGCTGCAATGGTGCGCCATTCCCGTGCGCGCCAACCGGTGGTGGAACGTCCGAGCGCGGATGTGAATTCTCGGGCGCGTTTCGCGGTCCCCGGGTGGAGTGACGATGCAACGCAACGCTGGCTGAACAGCGCCTCGTCCAATGTCGGACGGGGCGGCTAACAACCGAACTCGCTTGCGCGGTGGAGATGAGGGAGGCGGGGTGGCTACGCGGCCTGTTCCTCAAACGAGGTGTATACGCGACCATTTTGATCAACGATCTGAACGTCCCAGCATCCGTCCTCGATCAGCTCCCTGGCCTTCTTGAGGGCGGCGGCGAGTGACAGCCGCTTGAGGCTGACGACGCCTGCCGTGTCGAAACCGCTGATTTCAAACATGCCGTTCCTCCCGTTTTGTCGAATCCTACACTTTTCGCGTGAGTTGTCTGCGGCTTTTGTCGCGCTTCGAAGCAGGCTGCCCCATTCCTCAGGGGAGCACAACATTTTGCTTCGGCGAGAGCCGGGACACGCCGCCCGGGCAATTCGATCGCACAGCCCCGTAATCGGCCGGGGTGGCTGGGCATGCCAGGCGGCCACGTCGCTAACGTGGAATTAATCCGAAAAGCCCACAATTTTAGGCAGTTGTAGATGGGTGCTGCGTAGAGGGGTCGTCGCGAGGACGTTCCGGCGACGGCTTCCTTTTGCTCGCTCATGTGAGGTCAATGCACGTGACCACGACATCCGAAACGCAAGGCCTCGTCGAACAGTTCGACCCCGCAGCACTGGCACTTGCAGCCGCAGCGCCCGATCCCGCAGCCCCAGAAGCTCCAGCACCGAGCAAGCGGTCCAGCAGGAAATCGGTCCTGGCACTGTCGGTGTGCGCCTTGGCGATAAATGGCTCTGCGGCCATCTATACATTGCCGTTTGATGCCGCCTTGAAGGATATTCAGTCGGCCCAGCAGCAACACACGGCTTCGCTGCAGGAGAACAACCACGCATTGCAGCAAAATGCCGCGTTGCTGCAGCAGGATTCAATGGTGCTCCTTTCTCTGCGACAGAGCATCACGGACGAACGGTTCGATGCGAAGAAGATATCTTCGCAGCTATCTACGCTCATAGCGAAGGTCGACTCGCTGCAAAGTGCAATGATGTCGGACGTCACGTCCTCCATTCGAAGAGCGCATGCTCGCTATGGACTGTCCGCAGTGATGCGCAAACGGATGGCTCGGCAGTCGAAATCTGTAGGGCCTATTTCGGTTGGAGGAGCTCCCCTGACTGTGCCGGCTACAATTTCAGCCCCGGAAAGCTGAAGCACGTCAAGCAAATCGCTCGAGACTATGCCCGCGCTAGCTCGCCCGCTGGTTCACGCTGACGGGGCTTTTTACCTCGATTTGGAATTAGGGACGGTCGTCTATATCCACGGCTAGTTTAGGCGTCACCGTAATTCCTGATCCAGCTTTCACTGGCTACCCTTCACCTAAAACTGGCGCGCTACGCGTTGAGGGCCAGCATGTACCTTGCCCTTCTCGGCAAGCGTCTGCATCGGTTCTGAACGAGTGGCCCGAATAAATACGCCGCCGGGACACTGTATTTCGACCCCGGCGGCGCCCTGTGCCAAATTGGGTCCAGCAATCCCAGCTATCTAGATATTTTGCCACGCCGTGCTGGCATGTTTGTTGCTGGTCCTCAACTCTATCCGTCGAAGATGGGGACCATTGCATCCTTGGAGTAACAAATGCTCACAGTCGTAGAGTGCAGAGCGCAAGCAGCCGAATGCAAAAGGCTGTCTCAAGCCTCCGATATTTCCAAAGACCGCGCATTCTTGCTTAGAAACGTCGCGCGAAGTCTTAAGGGCGTCGCAACACAGCTCGATATGTTGGCTGCCAAGACAAGAGAGGAAGCAGCTCGGGAAGACCGGCTGTATCCCATTGTTGCCGGAGACTATGGCTCGAAGAATGCTTGGTGAGCGCGCTGGGGCTCGAACCCAGGACCCCGTGATTAAAAGAATTGTGCTCTTGGATTTTCCTCAATTATTTCAATGGAGGAGGGTACAAACCTCGCACTACTAACGAGCCCGAACGTGCCCGAAAAGAGGGGGTTTGTACCCCTCGTTTCACGATTTTCGAGGTAATCGAAATGCCTTCGTGCACACCCACCGCATAGACATCGGTCGGATAGTTTTAGGCAATTAACCATTTGTTGCCTAAGAAATTGCGTGCTCCCCTAGGTTGTACAATAGTATTCCACCGCACGGGGAAGACTCCAGAATGACAAAGCGATGGCTTGGCGTGGTCGTTTCGGGCGACCGCGTCACGTTGGTAGATGCCCAGATCCCCGATAACGGCGCCATTACCATAAACATGGATCGGCACATCCGCCTCCAGCAAGGGGACAAGGCCGACGCCTAACATGTGATTCATCAGCAACTTCGCGACTACGTCAAAGAAAACAATATTGAAACATCGATCGTGAAAGGTAGCGCGGTTAGCAGGAAGGGAGGCGGGAAACTCGCCAACCTGGAATCGGCCAAACTTCGTGGCGTCGCTATTTGCGCACTGCGAGAGGGCGGCCGGCCCGTAATCGTGGAAACGAAGGCGCATATCAGCAAGACATTCGGTGACCGCAAGGCCGACGAGTACATTCAGGATGATAAATTCTGGACGGAGAATACGGTCGGGCAGGATCTCCGGGGCGGAAGTAGGGAAGCCGCGCTGTTGCTCTTGGCGGTTCGCGGCGAATGAGTGGTTTCAAATCAGGATTGGCGCTCGGAGCGGAAATCAGCTCGGGGTTTTTTGGGAAAGTTTTCAACGCGCACGATCCGGTCCGCGGAAATGTGGCTGTAAAGGTGCTTCATCAATATCCTGGCGAGGCGGATGCCGCGTGGCTAGTTCGAAAAGAAACGTTGCTAGACGAAGGCCAGAAATTGATCCAAGCGGAGCACCCGAACGTTGTGCGGGTTCATCATTTGGTGAAGCAACCGACTGACGATACTCTTCATCTCGTAATGGACCTCTGCAAAGGCCTCTCTCCTCGACCCGTTCGTAGCAGGGCCAATGGATTTCCTCGCGGTAAGGAAGGCTGTCTCGGTGAATCATTCCTCGCGCATGCAGAGCATGGAGACCCAAAGCAGTATCGGTTGCACCACGATGACACCACGCAGCGATATCAGAACGCTTTGCAGTTCTTTGACGCGCTTTCGACACTGGCCTGCGATCCATGTTGGAACTGCAATGTTTCCCCCGGAAAAATCACTTGGGGAAGATCATCTGCGACCCGGATTTTCAAAGTTGCGTGGACTGAACATTCTCCGAAAAAACACGAATGGTCCGCAAACAGCTTTCCTGCCGCAGCGGGAAGAAAGCGTTCATTAGGCGCAGCAATAGGAAGTAAGGGGGATTGCGTCCGCGCTCTGAACAAGTTCTTTTCTAGCTAACCTTTTTGCTGCGCCATGCGCGGGGCAGAACATATTTGCCAGCGACATCGTCCCGGGTGATCGGTCGCAATCCCAGTTTTTGCTTGGCTTGGATTTTGCGATCCGTGCTGCAAACATCGCAATAGGATTGCGACGCCGTGACCCGAGTTGGGGCTGCCAGGGTCTTCCGCAATGGCGACATTTTGGCTGTTTGAACATCGCTGGACCCGCATCAATCTGCTGAAATAGAACGCATCATGAACGTTCGGGTCGGTCAAACGCTACTCTCAGTAGCGAGTCGATAACGCACAATTAAAAGTTAATCCCTAAGCCGGTCGACCATAGCAATCCGGCGACCCAATGGACGGTCCCTGTTCCCGTCAGATCAATCCTAATATTGGATCATTTCACGACTTTCAGATTGCCCAGCACCGACGGCCGCAGCTTTTCCCAGCCTGCCTCAAACTGCTCCATCGCCGCGCGCGCCAGTCGGAACTGGCTGACCTTCTTGCTGTAGTGATGCACCATCGCGGGGCTCATATTCACGATCGCAGCAACCCGCGCCTCCGAGCACCCAACCTCCAGCAGATTGTTAACGGCGTTCTTGCGGGTGCCGTGGAACACGACCCGTTCAGTGCGGAAACGTGCGAATGCCGGCTTGTTCATTTCCCGTTGCCACGCCGTCTTGAAGCCCTCGTACGTCCAGGGCTGCCCGTCCTCGCGAAGGTGCAGCATCTCGTGTTCTGATTTCTGAGCCCGGATGATCGCCCGGTACTCGGAATGAATCTGCACCGGAACGAGCTCGCTGGTCTTCTGCGCCACCAACGGCATCTCGCTGACCCCTTCGAGCGGGCGCCGCATCTTGATCACGTCGCTCAATCGCTGTCCGGTGAAAAGTCCACTGTAGACGGGTAGATGCAGACCAATCCTGGCATTTTGGAAGAAGTGCTCGAAGGCCCATGGTGACCAAGGGTCGTATGTGCCGCCATCCTCAAGCGTTTCGGTATGTTCGACAGGATTTGACGTGCCGTAGCCACGCGGGATGCCCCAACTGCATAGCCGAGACAGTACCGACCGAAACACACGGCCGGCCGAAGGCGTGTCCTTGAAGGCATCGATGGATTTCTGGACGTCGACTGGAGTCAGGCTGGCAACCGGATCATTGCCCCAAACTGCGTCGATATCGTCGAGATGCCTTTCGTACTGGTCGCGAGTGGCTTCCGCTAGACCGGGCCTCTTCTTCCCGTCGGCGTCGACGTTGAGCTGGTAAGCGGCGCTGTCCTTGAACTCGATGATGAGCGCGGAAAAAGTCTTCCGTTCTCCCGCGGCGAGTTGCTTGCCGACGGCATCAGCTTTTTCAACCGCCGCCCAGAAGGCGTCAGAATCCGGCTGGGGAAGGGGAAGCTGATGCCGGCGGTCGCAAACATCAACGAAGTGCCAAAGCCAGTCGCCGTCGCCTCTCCTGGTGGCGTCCAGGCGGTTGCACAACAATACGCGACGCACAAATTCTTCGCTGAACGGGTCGCTAGGCAGTTTAACCCGAGGCCATGCAGCCGCGGTCCCGCGGAATTTCTGGAACGATAATTCCAACCCCCCGCGCCGGCGCTTGGCGTGCACGTATCGCGGAAGCTCAGCCATGCCCGCTCCGCTTCTTGGCCGCAAATCGGTCCCCCAGGCTGCCTGCTTCCGACGTCAGGGTAACTTGCTCGGCAGAGGGCGCCGGGGTCAATCCGAACAATCCGGGCGTTCGGAGTTTTCTCCACTGATCTATAGCTTCCAGGGCAAAATACCCAGTATCGGGGTCTGGCGCCGGGAATCCCCGTGCCAGCAGACGGGGCAAAAGCTCCGTGAACCGATCCAAGGTGAGGTGCAGCCGGCGGGCGGCCTTTTCCGGAGGTACGTCACCGGGGTCGACGCGAAACCGAACCTCGGAGGCGGCGGGAGCGGTCATAGCCAGCCTCCACGGCACGCCCTGCACCCGGCCTGAATTTTCAGGCGGGGCGGTTGGCAATACGTGCCTTCATGGGATTGGGGTTTCCTCACCCCGCTTTGAGCCGTGCCGGCAGTCCTCACCTCACCCCACACCCCTAGAGGGGTGGTGGTGAGGATAGGATTTGGATTGGATTCCTCACCTTTCCTCACCTCACCTGTGCAGGTGGGGAAGGGGGTCAATCGCCTGCCCAATGCCCCACCTCCACGAACTTCCGGTTGTTGCCCTTTTCGTCCTTGTCCGTCACGACCTTGAGCATCTCGGTGCCGTACCAGTGCGGAATCCGAGGCAAAGCGGCCACCGATTCCGACGGAAGGCGGCCACCGATTCCGATCGAAAGCGGCCACGCGATCCGAACGAAGGCGGTCACCCTGTTGATAGGGTGAGACGGGGGGCGTTGTCGGCAATCTGA
>WNGR01005436.1_pt1 | contig 22117 bp, 22 predicted proteins | sample 5407581 | NCBI WGS metagenome assembly WNGR01 (sample SAMN13153383, study PRJNA577476) | soil metagenome | isolation source: 80 cm soil or saprolite under Garry oak tree replicate 2 | place: USA:California | collected 2016-06-15
TTCTCAGACATCGTGACGCTCAGCCCTACCTTCGTCTTTGGGGCGTCAATAGGTGTTGGTTCAACCTCAACTGGCTTGAATGGTTTCGACGGTGTCCTTGGGTGGGTGTGAAGTCCATCGCTGTGAATTCGCGCTGACGCATTACTCCATAGGATTGGCCCTGTCGACTCGACAAGTGGTGCCTTGACCATATTGCCGGACGACCTCTTCTCCCAAGGAACTATCCCTGCAGACCTTATTTCCGTGTCCTTTGAGCCCACAACCAATACATCCGTCAAGAATGGCGAGTTGACCTTTGGTGGCACTGACTCTACTCAGTTCACTGGAACCATCACGTTCATGTAAGCACACGTAGTCACTGAGCTCTAACTCTAACATGACCACGCTTACACCGAACTGGATAGCCCCCGTACGACGACTTTCCCTGCCAGTGAATTCTGGGGTATCGACGAGTCCATCCGGTACGGTGCTTCTACCACCATCCTATCGACCACTGCTGGTATTGTAGACACTGCAACCACCCTCATCCTTATCGCCACCGGTAAGCACCCCGTTGCTCTTAACCACATGTTGTGTACAAACCAATGACACTCGCGCAGACGCATTCAACCGCTACAAATCCGCGACTGGTGCCGTCAATGACGCCTCCACGGGCTTGCTCAGGATCACCTCGACTCAGTTCAGCAACCTTCAGTCGCTCTTCTTCACAGCCGGGGGCACGTCATTCGAGCTCACCGCGAACGGGCAGATCTGGCCACGCGCGCTCAACACGTTCATTGGCGGAACTTCAAGCAGCATCTACCTAGTCGTCAACGACATCGGCTCTCCTTCAGGATCGGGCCTCGACTTTATCAACGGCTACACTTTCCTTGAGCGGTTCTATTCCGTCTATGATACTACCAACAACCGCATTGGCTTAGCCACCACCCCGTTTACCGCGGCCACAACCAATTGAAGATAAAATTGGATGGCGGCTATTACGTCGGATCTGCAGCATCTGGACGGCCAGAACGAATACCAAAGTGTAATTTTTTTGTTGTTCTATTAGCACCAGTAGTTTGCTTCCCTCTCTTCGGTGTCTCCCATGGATACGTCGTGTCTTTCCCTTGGTATAAATTTAACCATCAGCGCATGGATCCACTCCACATGAATTGATTGAAGTGGTTGGAGAGTGGAGCCGACGCACGTCATGATAATTTGGACAGCCTACATGTTACATCCTGTCCACAATGCCTTAATCAACCTCTCTGGTGACGGTGCCCTCTTCTCTAAGCTCCAATAGCCCAGAATTCGGATGAACGACTTGGTAAGTCTATTCTCGTTCCATTACCGTTCGCCCACGTCTTGTACTTCGATGTCGGAACTTCCTGGTATATCGAGGGAGCGAGAAAATGGAAACAGCTTATGTGCTGACTGAGGAATGAACACGCAGATCTTGAGGTGAGAGGGGTTTGCAACGTCATGGATGATCTGTATGGCGAATGTAGTACTGCGCAGTCATGAGGTGTTACGAGCACCAGCGTTGCACGGCTACAGGTCGACGACGGGAGCTCCGGGTTGATCTGTAGTATGCAGTTATCGTGCGCCGAGTACTCGAACAGGCCGTAGCTCGGGTTGAAGATCTCGTGCGAGAGAAGGAAGAGTCACTCGCGGGAGACGCCGCCATAGTCGAGCGCGTCCTCGCCCCTCAAACTTGACCACGAACCGCTTGCGGGGGTCCTCCGGCCAGAGACGCACGATTTCCACGAAGGTGTCCCCGAAGACCCACCTGCAGCGCACGTCGCACTTGGCGTCAGCGATCAGGTGCATCGCCGGTTGGCTCCGTAAGTAGGTGGTCTTCCGTCGGCAGTCACGCTTGTAATGCGGGGCGTCTGCGTCACCTGTCGACGGCAGCCGCGGGTCGGCCACTTGGTCCTGCGCGTGTTGCGCACAAAGTAGATGCGCCGCGTCAACGTCACGCGTATTTCTCAACCCGATGGTAGCGGACCTAGCGCGGCGCAATTCACAAGCGCTGTCATCGTCGCCGCCGGGGGTAATTCCACGTTATCCTGCGCGCGCGGTGGCAAACAAATAAGGACAGGGGTCGGGCGTGCGGTGGCCCTCCCATCCGAAGGGCAAGCGCACGTCGGCGTAGGTACCGTCTGCGTTGGATGTTTTCGGAGATAGCGTCTCCTCGGCAGCGCGGGCGGGGAGGGAGCGTGAGCAGCGGAGATAGACGCCGACAGATTGGGGTATAGGCGAGTCCAGATGGTACTGCGTGTATTGTGGTCGACATACTGTAGTATGGGCGCCCGCGTGGGTCATATCGGAGGTCCCAGCTGGGTGGGAGACCCTCTTCGAGCGGTACAGGTTGTGCAACCGGTGTGGTGCGGGAGCAGGGACCGGGGCTGGGGCAGCCGGTTGTTTCTATGTGGAAGAGCGATGAGTTAGGATGGATGCGGGCTGCATTGGGATGAGGGGACCTGAGGACTACTTGAGAGAAGGATGAAACGGAACGAGATGGTGGTGCTATGTGGTAGGCGCTAAGCTGCCATCGTGGTTGTATGGTGTGGTTGGTAGCTATCATAACTGCGGGTGCGGTTTGGTACGAAGAGGATATGCACATATCGAGTTGTCGAGGAGGCTGATGGCCTTCTGCGGCGAGCGAGAGAACGTGATGTTTCCGTGAACTCACAATTTGGCCGTCGGGCCCAGGCTGGGGTTCAAGGTCCTGGAAGACCAACGCCGGAATGACACTTATGTATGAGAAGGGTTGCAAGAAAAAGAAACGTGGCAGAGGGGACTGCTTCCGCCTTGATGATTCAGGCTGAGAACGTCTCCGACGGTGATTGATACGGTTCCGAGGAAGCCCTGGTCGGATTAATCTTTTTTAACCTTATTACAGTATTTCTCATGGCATTTGCATTTGCATTGCGGCGTGGTCCTATCACGAGCGCGCTCATTCATCCCACAAGGATCTGCTGATTTTGTTTACCGCCTCAGGGGGAGATTCGGGCGCTTCATTGGTATTGCCTCTTCCACAACAACCCCGGGCCGGTGACCTTCCCACGCTTGCCCTTTGTTGACCTCCGAGTCGCCGCAGATCGCCGTCAAATCCAAGAGTTACTTGAACGTGTACCTTTTGTGCCATGCCTGTGGCTACTGATACTAGTAGCAAGGAGTCTTGTCTTGTCTTGTGGACCTTACTCGTGAGCAGTTATTTAAACTCTTGTTGACCTTCGCTCAACCCTGAGCTCTCAAATTCGAGCCCACTAGTCACTACTTGCCATCAAGCGCATGAACGGCATTTCTTAAAACTCACCGACCTAGCATCAGGGGGAGATGAGGGATCCGTTTCATCGGTTCTGGGACCAGCACTGAAGCCCAGCCTGAGCGACCTCCTAGCCCTCTTTTTTCAGCTCGTTCGACAGTGGGATGTCCTGCATCTTGTCCCTGGACTGGAGGACTCGGACTTGCCTCAACACGAGCAACGACAAAGCTCGATACTGTCACCAGCTTCGAGCACAAGGGACAGCACCCCACATTCCGTGTCCGAGACCGTGACGACCTTTCCCACCACTTCGGTCAATTGCTCTCACGACCAAAAGCTACCTGTTCTATTTGATCGGGTGACTTGAAGCGGCTTCACATAGAGCGTGGGAATGCCTCTCTTCCTAGATACTCACATATGCCTTAAGTCACGAACCTACCCACCCGCGTGGTCGCAAACACACGCCTTGCGATTGCTTCGAGAAACGTCCCACGGTGTTTCATGAGAAAGTTTTGGGTCCTGACCGACCTCCAATTTTAGAATTTCCAGACTTTAAAAGCCCATCGAAACCCCCGCGAGATTTCACTGTGATTCAGTCGTGATTCACTGCTGCCTCCTCAATTATACTCTCCTGTTCCAACCTGAGCCATGTTCCCGACTGTACCACTCACGGCTGTCCTCTTACTTGTCGTCAGAATTGCGGCAGACCCTATCGTTGTTCGCAAAGCACCGGTTTCATTGCCCATCGCTAGACGCCTCAACATCACTGGCGCCCATGACCTCATTCGAAAGGATCAGGCCCGTGCAAGAAATATGTTCGATACCAGCAAAGCAAAGCGGAGTGGCTCCCCCGGCAACGTCGGTATCACTAACGTCGCAGTAGTTTACGAAGCCAACGTCGGCATTGGTTCCTCCCCCACCTTCTGTGAGTGACGTTCGTTCATGCCTGATACGGATCCCCACACCCGCTTTTAGATAATCTCCTTGTCGACACGGGAAGCTCGAATACTTGGATAGGAGCTGGAAAGCCCTATGTTCGGACTAGCACCAGTGTGCCTTCAGGCGACAGCGTTGTGAGTATCACGCCTTCTTCGAATCAGTCGTATAGCCTCACTGATGCCTATCTGCCAGAGTGTGACATATGGATCTGGGTCATTCAGCGGTGAGTTTCTCCACGGAAGTCATCTTCGCTAAATCATTTCCCCCCTCCTTCAGGCGACGAGTTCTATGACACCGTGACACTCAGCCCAACCCTCGTCGTTCTCGACCAGGGAATAGGTGTCGCCTCGACCTCAACTGGCTTCCAAGGTTTCGACGGCATCCTCGGGTGAGTGTGAAGCTCCATCGCTGAGAATTTACGCTGACGCATTACTCCATAGGCTTGGCCCTGTCGACTTGACACTTGGTACCTTGTCGCCAGACTCAAACTCCGAGATCCCCACAGTCACGGACAACCTCTTCTCCCAAGGAACTATCCCTGCCGACCTTGTTTCCGTGTCCTTTGAGCCCACAACCAGTACATCTGTCAAGAATGGCGAGTTGACCTTCGGTGGCACTGACTGATAGCCCCGGTACGACGACTTTCCCCGCCAGCGAATTCTGGGGTATCGACGAGTCCATCCGGTACGGTGCTTCCACCACCATCCTATCGACCACTGCTGGTATTGTCGACACTGGAACCACCCTCATCCTCATCGCCACCGGTAAGTGACCCGTTGCCTAACCAGATGCCGTGCACAAACTAATGACACTCGCGCAGACGCGTTCAACCGCTACAAGACCGCGACCGGTGCAGTCCTTGACACCACCACGGGCTTGCTCAGGATCACTTCGACTCAGCTCAGCAACCTTCAGTCCCTCTTCTTCACAGCCGGGGGCAGGTCATTCGAGTTCACCGCGAACGCGCAGCTCTGGCCACGCTCACTCAATACGTTCATTGGCGGAAGTTCAAGCAGCATCTACCTAGTCGTCAACGACATCGGCTCTCCCACAGGATCGGGCCTCGACTTTATCAACGGCTACACTTTCCTTGAGCGGTTCTATTCCGTCTATGATACTACCAACAACCGGGTTGGCTTCGCCACTACCCCGTTCACCACGGCCACAACCAATTGAAGAGGATAAAATTGGGTGGCGGCCATTACGTCGGATCTGCAGCATCCGGGCGGCCATAATGGATGCCAAATGTAATTTCTTATTGTTCTATTAGTATCAGTAGTTTGCTTCCCTCTCTTTGGTATCTCCCATGGATACCTCGTCTCATTCCCTTGGTATATATTTAACCATAAGTGCATGGATCCACTCCACATGAATTTATTGAAGTGGATTGAGAGTGGAGCTGACGCACATTATGATAATTTGGAGGGCCTACATGTTACACCCTATCCTCAATGCCTTAATCAACCTTTCTGGTGACAGTGCCCTCTTCTCGGTGGTCCAACAGCCTAGAATTCGGATGACGACTTGGTAAGTCAAATCTTGTTCCATTACCCTTCGCCCACGGGTTGTACTTCGATGTCGGAACTTCCTCGTATATCGAGGGAGTGAGAAAATGAAAACAGTTTATGTCCAGGTTGAGGAATGGACATGCGGATCTTGAGGGTGAGAGGGGTGTGCAATGCCATGTGTGGCGAATGTAGTATTGCGCATCCATGAGGCGTTACTAGTACGAGCACCAGCGTTGCATGGCTACAAGTCGACGGCGGGAGCTCCGGGTTGATCTGTAGTATGCAGTTATCGTGCACCGAGTACCCGAACAGGCCATAGCTTGGGTTGAACATCTCGTGCGAGAGGAGGAAGAGCCACTCGTGGGAGACGCCGCCATAGTCAAGCGCGTCCTCGCCTCTCCGAACTTGACCACGAACCGCTTGCGGAGGTCCTCCGGCCTAAGACGCACGATTAGCACGAAGTCCCCGAAGACCCACCCGCAGCACATGCGCACGTCGCACTTGGGGTCAGCGATCAGGCGCATCGCCGGCTGGCTCCGGAAGTAGATGGTCGACGGCAGCCGCGGATCGCCCACTTGGTCCTGCGTGTGTTGTGCACAAAGTAGATCTGCCGCATCAACGTCACGCGCATTTCCCAACCCGATGGCAGCGGACCTAGTGCGGCGCAATTCGCAAGCGCCGTCATCGTCGCCGCCGAGGGTAATTCCACGTTATCATACGCGCGTGGTGGCAAACGAAATAAGGACAAGCATCGGGCGTGCGGTGCCCCTCCCATCTAAAGGCCTGGGTAAGTGCACGTTGGTGTAGGTACCGTCTGCGTTGGGTGTGTTTGGAGATAGCGTCTCCTCGGCGGCGCGGGGAGGAGACACGTGGGAGAGGGAACTGCTCGCCTTGATTAAGGTTGAGAGAACGTCTCCGACGGTGATTAATACGGTTCCGAAGAAGCCCTGGTCGGGTTGATTATTATTTCTCATGGCATTTGCACTTGCATTGCGGCGTGGTCCTATCACGAGCGCGCTCACTCATCCTTGCAAGGATCTGCTGATTTTGTTTGCCTCAAGGGGCTGACATTTGGGCTGGGCGCTTCATTGGTAATTGCCTCTTCCACAACGGCCCGGTGACCTTCCCACGCTTGCCCTTTGTTAACTTCCGAGCCTGCCAGTGAGTCGCCGCAGATCAAATCCAAGAGTTACTTGAACTCGTACCTTTTTGCCATGCCTGTGGCTACTGATAGCAAAGTGTCTTGTCTTATCTTGTGTGGGCCTTGACTTGTGAGCAGTTATCTAAACTCCTGTTAACCTTCGCTCGACCCTAAGCTCTCAAATTCGAGCCCACTACTTGCCAGTGCTATCAAGCACATGGACGGCGTTTCTTATAACTCACCGACCTAGGATCTGGGGGAGATGAGGGATTCGTTTCATCGGCTCTGGGACCAGCACTGAAGCCCAGCATAAGTGACCTCTCTTTTTCAGCTCGTTCGACAGTGAGATGTCCTGCTTCTTGTCCCTGGACTGGAGGACTCGGACTTGCCTCAACACGAGCAACGACAAAGCCAGCTTATATTAATTTGTTTTTGAAAACTCGATACTGTCACTAGCTTCGAGCACAGGGGACAGCACCCCACATTCCGTGTCCGAGACCGTGTCGACCTTTCCCACCACTTCGGTCAATTGCTCTCACGACCAAAAGCTACCTGTTCTATTTGATCGGGTGACTTGAAACGGCTTCACGTAGAGGGTGGGAATGCTTCTCTTCCTAGATACTCACATATGCCTTAAGTCACGAACCTACCCACCCGCGTGGTCGCAAACACTCGCCTTGCGATTGCTTCAAGAAACGTCCCACGGTGTTTCATGAGAAAGTTTTGGGTCCTGACCAACCTCCAATTTCGGGCCTTCCAGACTTTAAAAGCCCATCGGCATCCCCGCGAGATTTCGCTATGATTCAGTTGTGATTCACTGCTGCCTCAATTCTACTCTCCTGTCCCAACTCGAGCATGTTCCCGACTGCCCCACTCACGGCTGTCCTCTTACTTGTCGTCAGCGTTGCGGCGAACCCTATCGTCGTTCGCAAAGCACCGGTTTCATTGCCTATCGCTAGACGCCTCAACATCACTGGCGCCCATGACCTCATTCGAAAGGATCAGGTCCGTGCAAGAAATATGTTTGATGCCAGCAAAGCAAAACGGAGTGGCTCCCCCGGCAACGTTGGTGTCACTAACTTTGGAGTCGTTTACGGAGCCAACGTCGGCGTTGGTTCCCCCCCCACCTTCTGTGAGTGACGCTCGTTCATGCCTGACACGGATTCCCACACCCGCTTTTAGATAATCTCCTTGTCGACACGGGAAGCTCGAATACTTGGATAGGAGCTGGAAAGCCCTATGATCGGACTGGCACCAGTGTGCCCTCAGGCGACAGCGTTGTGAGTATCATGCCTTCTTCGAATCGGTCGTACGGCTTCACTGATGCCTATCTGCCAGAGTGTGACATATGGATCTGGGTCATTCAGCGGTGAGTTTCTCCACGGAAGTCATCTTCGCTAAATCCTTTCCTCCCTTTTTTAGGCAGCGAGTTCTTTGATACCGTGACACTCAGCCCTACCCTCGTCGTTCACAACCAGGGAATAGGTGTTGCCTCGATCTCAAATGGCTTCCAAGGTTTCGACGGTGTCCTCGGGTGGGCGTGAGGTCCGTCGCTGTGAATTTGCGCTGACGCATTACTCCATAGACTTGGCCCTGTCGACTTGACACGCGGTACCTTGTCGCCAGAATCAAACTCCGAGATCCCCACAGTCACGGACAACCTCTTCTCCCAAGGAACTATCCCTGCCGACCTTGTTTCCGTGTCCTTTGAGCCCACAACCAGTACATCTGTCAAGAATGGCGAGTTGACCTTCGGTGGCACTGACTAAGCACGCGCAGTTACTGAGCTCTAACTCCAAGATGTCCACGCTTACACAGAACTGGATAGCCCCGGTACGACGACTTTCCCCGCCAGTGAATTCTGGGGTATCGACGAGTCCATCCAGTACGGTGCTTCTACCACCATCCTATCGACCACTGCTGGTATTGTCGACACTGGAACCACCCTCATCCTTATCGCCACCGGTAAGCACCCCGTTGCTCTTAACCATATGCTGTACACACACCAATGACATTCGCGCAGACGCGTTCAACCGCTACAAATCCGCGACTGGTGCCGTCCTTGACGCCTCCACGGGCTTGCTCAGGATCACCTCGACTCAGCTCAACAACCTTCAGTCGCTCTTCTTTACAGCCGGGGGCACGTCGTTCGAGCTCACCGCGAACGGGCAGATCTGGCCACGCACACTCAATACGTTCATTGGCGGCACTTCAGGCAGCATCTACCTAGTCGTCAACGACATCGGCTCTCCCACAGGATCGGGCCTCGACTTCATCAACGGCTACACATTCCTTGAGCGGTTCTATTCCGTCTATGATACTACCAACAACCGCATTGGCTTCGCCACCACCCCTTTCACCACGGCCACAACCAATTGAAGGGGATAAAATTGGGTGGCGGCTATTACGTCGGATCTGCAGCATCTGGACGGCCAGAATGGATTCCAAAGTGTAATTTTTTTATTGTTCTATTGGCATCAGTAGTTTGCTTCCCTCCACGAGCACCAGCGTTGCACGGCTATGGGCCAGTGGTTGTCGTCGACGACGGGAGCTCCGGGTTGATCTGTAGTGTGTAGTTATCGTGCGTCGAGGTCTCGCACAGGCCGTAGCTCGGGTTGAAGATCTTGTGCGAGAGGAGGAAGAGCCATTCGCGGGAGACGCCCCTATAGTCGAGTGCGTCGTTGGCCCTGAACTTGACCATGAGCCGCTTGCGGAGGTCCTCCGGCCGGAGACACACGACTGCCACGAAGGTGTCCCCGAAGACCCACCCGCGGTGCACGCGCACGTCGCACTTGGCGTCGGCGATTAGGCGCTTTGCCGGCTGGCTCCGGAAGTAGATGGTCTTCCGTCGGCAGTCGCGCTTGTAATGCGGAGCGTCCGCGTCGACACCGACGGCAGCCGCGGGTCGCCCACTTGGTGCTGTGTGTGTTGTGCACAAAGTAGATGCGCTGCGTCAACGTCATGCAGATTTCCCAACCTGATGGCAGCGGACCTAGCACGGCGCAGTTCGCGAGCGCCGTCACCGTCGCCGCCGTGGTCGAGGTCCGGCGAAGGTCATTCCACGTTGTCGTGCGCGTGTGGTGGTCAATTTAACCGAAATAAGGACAGGCGTCGTACTTGCGCTTACCATTGTGGTTGACGTAAGTTACTGTAGTATGGGCGCCCGCATGGGTCGTATCAGAGCTCCCAGCCGGGTGGGAGACCCTCCTCGAGCGGCACGGGCTGCGCAAGCGGTGTGGGTGCGGGGCGCAGGGGCCGGGATAGCCGGTTGGTGATGTGGAAGGGCGATGGGTTCGGATAGACGGGGCTGCGTCGGGAGGAGGGGACCCGGGGATTGCGTGGCGGAAAGGAAGAAAAGGGATGGGTTGGTTGAAAACGGTGGTGCTGCGTGGTGGGCACTAAACTGCCATCGCGACTGTATGGTATGGTTGGGGGCTAGGACTCGGAGCTGCGGCCGGGGTCTGGTAATGTGTTGTTGGCGCCACCTGCAGAAATCGACGAAGAGGATACGCGCATATCGTTGAAGGACTGGGCAAGGTCGAGTTGTTCGGGAGGTTGAGAACGTCTCCAATGGTGATGCCGGTGATGATTGATACAGTACGGATCCGAGGAAACCCTTGTCGGATTGATCATTATTTCTCATGGCATCTGTACTTGCATTACAGCGTGGCCCTACTGTATCCCGAGCGCGCTCATTCGTCCTCGCAAGCCTCAGGCTTAAACTTGAAGGATCTGTTGATTTTGTTGGCCTCAAGGGCCGAGATCTGAGATCTGAGATTCGGCTTCACTAGTAGCCTGACTATTGCCTCTTACGCACGACAGCAACCTTCCCACCTTTCTTCCCACGCTCGCCCTTTGTTGACCTCAGGCTCACAGCAGATCGAATCCAAGAGTTACTTGGACGTGTACCTTTTGTTGGCTGGTGATAGCAAGAGTCTGTGTGGACCTCGACTAGCTTGACTCGTGAGCAGTTATCTGCTCCGAGTCCTGTTGACCTTCGCTCGACCCTGACTCTCAAATTCGAGCCTTAGTTTGATACTACTTGCTATCAAGTGCAGGAACGGCGTTTCTTATAACTCACCGAACTAGCATCTGGGGGAGATGGAGGTCCCCGTTTCATAGGTTCTGGGACCAGCACTGATGTTCAGTGACCTCCTCTAGTCCTTTTTTTTCAGCTGGTACGAAAGTGGGATGACCTGTGTCTTGTCGCTGGACTGGAGATCTTGTCTCACGAGCAATGATAAAGCCTTATATTAATGAAAAACTCTGATACTGACACCAGCTCCGAGCACAAGGGACAGCATCCCACATTCCGTGTCTGAGACCGTGATAACCTTCCCCACCCCTTTGGTCGATTGCTCTCACGACCAAAAGCTACCTGCTCTCATTTCCTGCTTCGTTTATCTGATCGGGTGACTCGAAGCGGCTCCACGTAAAGCGGGGGTATGCTTCTCTTCCTAGATTAGATACTCGCATATGCCCTAAATCACGATCGTACCTGCGTGGTCGCAAACACACGCCTCGCGATTGCTTCGAGAAACTTCCCACGGTGTTTCATGAGAAAGTTTTGGGACCTGACCGACCTCCAATTTCGGGCCTTCCAGACTTTAAAAGCCCATCGGCATCCCCGCGAGATTTCGCTATGATTCAGTTGTGATTCACTGCTGTCTCCTCAATTCTACTCTCCTGTCCCAACTCGAGCATGTTCCCGACTGCCCCACTCACGGCTGTCCTCTTACTTGTCGTCAGCGTTGCGGCGAACCCTATCGTTGTTCGCAAAGCACCGGTTTCATTGCCATTTGCTAGACACCTCAACATCACCGGCACCCATGACCTCATCCGAAAGGATCAGGCTCGTGCAAGAAATATGTTCGCTGCCAGCAAAGCAAAACGGAGTGGCTCCCCCGGCGACGTCGGTATCACTAACTTCGGAGTCGTTTACGGAGCCAACGTCGGCATTGGTTCCCCCCCCACCTCATGTGAGTGACGCTCGTTAATACTTGACACAGATTCCCACACCCGCTTTTAGACAATCTCATCGTCGACACGGGAAGCGCGAATACTTGGATAGGAGCTGGAAAGGCCTATGTTCGGACTAGCAGCAGCGTGCCTTTATCCGAGAGCGTGGTGAGTATCACGCCTGCTTCGAACCAGTTGTCCAGCCTCAACTAATGCATATCTGCCAGTGTGTGACATACGGATCTGGGTCGTTTTGCGGTGAGTTTCTCTCCACGAACGTCATCTTCGCTAAACTAAACCCTTTTCCCCCTTCTTCAGGAACAGAGTTCGAGGAGACCGTAACTCTCAGCCCTACCCTCGTCCTTCGAGCGTCAATAGGTGTTGCCTCAACCTCTGCTGGCTTCGACGGTTTCGACGGTGTCCTTGGGTGGGTGTGAAGTCGGTCGCTGTGAATTTGCGCTGACTTAATACTCCATAGGCTTGGCCCTGTCGACTTGACAATTGGTACCTTGACACCAGACACACATACCCCCGTCCCCACAGTCATGGACGTCCTCTTCTCACAAGGAACTATCTCCGCCGACCTCCTTTCCGTGTCTTTTGAGCCCACAACCAATACATCCGTCAAGAATGGCGAGTTGACCTTCGGTGGCACTGACTCCACTCAGTTCACTGGAACCATCACGTTTGTGTAAGCACGCGCAGTTACTGAGCTCTAATTCTAAGGTCTTAACGCTCACCGGGAACTGGACAGCCCCATTACGACCACCTTCCCAGCCAGCGAGTTCTGGGGTATCAATGAATCCATCCAGTACGGTGCTTCTACCACCATCCTCTCGACCACTGCTGGTATTCTCGACACCGGAACCACCCTCGTCCTCATTGCCACTGGTAGGTTGCTTGTGACTCTTGACTAGATGTGTACTCGCGCCAATGATACTCGCGCAGATGCGTTCAACCTCTACAAATCCGCAACTGGCGCCGTCCTTGATGCCTCCACGGGCTTGCTCCGCATCACCTCGGCACAGTTCGCCAACCTTAAGTCGCTTTTCTTCATAATCGGGGGCACAGCATTCGAGTTCACCGCGAATGCGCAGATCTGGCCGCGCTCACTGAATACGTTCATTGGCGGCACTGCGAGCAACATCTATCTGGTCGTTAACGATATTGGCACTCCTACTGGACAGGGCCTCGACTTTATCAATGGCTACACATTCCTTGAGCGCTTCTACACCGTCTATGATGCTACCAATAGCCGTATCGGCATCGCCACGACGCCGTTCACGACAGCGACAACCAACTGACGAGGATGACCACGGGAGCCATCATGGGCCATGACAGATCTGCAGTATCTGGATGGCCGAAGTGGATGTGAAAATATTGTTTTATTTGTCTCAGCAGTTCATTTCCCTCCTTGGTGTTTTCCGGTGGCTGTTTCTCTTGGGATAGTTCAACCATCAGGTGTGGATACGTCCGCTCCACATGAGTTTATGAAGATGTTTCTACGCCATAAAGGCTCTAGTTGGGTAAAGCTGTTGATTCCACCAAGTCTCCTGCGGATAGTATAATCAGATACGGTGCACTCTGCAATTGTGCTATACAGTAGTGTTGAGAAGCAAAACTTGAACGTGCGTAAATACGACGTCCACTGTCCGATAACTCTAGTGTTGACCGTCTATGCGCGTGCAGAGACATCCGCAGAGGATAGATAGGTGTCCATGTGTGCGTGTCAACTATAGAAAAGTCCCAGACAAGTTGAACCAGAATCTCCGCCACGTCTTGTAGATGCGGACGGATCTGACCTCCAGGAACGTCCTCATGCTGCTACTCCTCATGTGAAGGTGGACTCCGGTTCGTTATGGTAATGCAGCTTAGACAGCTCTGGTTTTCGAGGGCCATGGTGGTGGATCTTATTCCACCGGAGACGAACGCGGGCGCTCATACGTGCAGCGACCGCTGAGTTTCGTTTTGGTTTCGATCTTGGTCTCTGAACGGCCCATAAGTATGGCCTTTCACACGACTCTATATGTTTTACTAGCAAAGCTGTCTGTCCGTACGCAACTGACTACACAATCCAGAATTGCCCACGGTCCAAATTCCGTCACGAAACAAGTCACGAAAAGAGTCAAAAGACACGGATCTTCCAAAAAAGATCGGATGGTGTCTAAAGCTGAGTATAACAGTCACATACCTCTGAAAGGTTCACAGCCCGCAGAAACTCTTGTCAACTTGCGTGGCCTGGGCATCGACGACGTCAAGCTGCTGTGCCTTCCCATCCGTAAGGTAGTTCATGGCTTTAAGTGAGATGTCGAAGCCATCCGAGATCGTGTCGATGCCGATGACGTGGATCCAGTTACCCTTGTACGTCAACTTCCAGCACGATCCGCACAGTGGAGAGTTCCAACCCTTGATGGCGCTGACACCACCAATGTCGGGGAATGTGGGCAGTGAATCGAAGGTAGTGAATCCCTTGGTGATCAAGCCGTTGGCACCGTTGGAGCACGCAACGTTGTTCAGCGAAGTTTGGGGATTGTCGTAATAAGTGTTGTAGCGAACTTTGTCCGCAGATGCGACGGAAAAAGAGTGCTGCAAGAGAGATGATGGTGGAAGTGAGCTTCAATGTGAGGATATGATTAGAGAACGTGCGTTGACTGATGGGTTAGTAATGAGAACCCTCCCTTCGTCTTTGGGCTTTTATGTTTCAAGCACTCTGCGAGAACCTGTGCAAGAGCAGCCAAATAAGACCTCATAGCAAGCTAGAGAATCAGTAGAAAAGCGTGCGGTAGGCCAAGTCAGCCTGAGGTGGCATCGCATATTGCAGCACAGAACATCTCACCAAGGCCCGGCGCCAAACCTCTCCGGAGAGAGTGGTGGTAGACAGCATCGCCAGGTGAGGGCCAATCCCCATTAGCGAGATCATCTGACGACCGGTGATTAACGAGACTCAGGACAATCCAAAGACGCAGATCTGGGCTGTGTGGGCCTTGGTGTGGGTGCTCCATTCTATGACTACGGTGATGATGTGGGACACCTGGAGACGGGTGGTTATTCCCGGTAACAAGCCCCCGAGATCGCGAGTTCTGCGTCTGTATCCAGTCTTGGTGAAAGTGCTGAGCTCCTTAGTTATGTAGGCGCTGTCCGTGCCAAGGTCCGTGCATCCAGGAACCAAGCCAGGAGCTGTCATAGGGCAGTAGTAGGGCGCCACATTGACTAAACATTACAGCGTTTTCATATCGATAGGCGGGTTGGCGAAAAAGTGTTGAGTAGGCGGAGTCTCGGGAACTCTCATTGGGAGAAATGCCGGGACTCCCATACAGTATTCCTTTTTTGTATAGTAAAAAAAAACGAAAAATAAGACTTATTCTGTCTGATAAGATTTCCGATATCTAGTTATCTTCGTCCTCCGCTCACCCACCAACTCAACTTTTTTTTCGCCAACGCGCCTATTGTATCGATATGAAAACGGCTGTATAGTACATAAGAGCGATAGCAGCAAGAGTAGTGGGCGGAGTTGTGACCTTTAAATTCAAGTTCAAAGTTTGAGTCGCGAGCCAGGCCAAGAGCCAGGCTAGTCGAAATTCCCCTTGAAATCCCCAGTCACTATCGGTGGCGCGTGTCAGCGCTACGCCTGTGCTACGCCCGTCAGTTCGACCCGCTACACTCCCGCTACTACTGGACATCCGTGACACCAACAGCCTTCAAGTCGGACTCGAGTGTGCAGGCACAGTCAGTGCTCCTCAGGCTCAGCGGGGTCTGTCAAGCTGTTTCCTATCATCCTCCGGCGTCACTGTCTTGCTATGTTGTCCAATCCTGCAGACAAGCCCCCTTGGCGCACTCATGCATCATCGTTGACTGCTCTCGCTCACAGATCTGCACCATTTATCATGATTTTCTTCCTCATACACCTGACCGCACCTACTGCGGCTAACCTCGGTGGCTCCGCGCTCTCGTCCTAAACCATGGTCCGTTTCTCCTCCCCTCTTCTAATGCATCTTCTAATGCATACTTACTGCATTCGTCAACTCACAGCCAGCTGCTTGGGCGCGAGTACTACTAGACTATGTTCGGAGAGCGGTACCTCTTATTCGGGCCGTTGTTCCTACACTCGTCCAGCATGATCATCAAGCATCTTTTCTCTTCGCGCGTTTCGCGCCCACTCACTAGCCCGCTCTCCGTGACCTGATATGCCACGGCATTCTGCTTTCCCCCCATGGTTTCATCATGCACCGCCCCGTACCCGCGGACACGGTGCTGGCCACCTCGTCTCTCAGCCCGTCGGGGCTCGACTACGAGTTCGTCAGGGCTGCGCCCCGCGGCTGGCCTCGCCTGAGCATCGTGCTGTATTCTGCCCTTGTCCTAGGTGTTCGCCCTGCACCCTGCAGATGGGATCGGGATCATCTGGTCTACATGGGCCCCAGGCTTGAAGCTGCCGGGCGCAAGGCGAGACGTGCACTGGCCGGCGCTGTAGTGGTACCGGTTCTGATGGGGCTCATGGCCCTCGCTTGCGAACCCCTATGCGTTTGTATATACGGCAGTGCGGTACCAGGAAGCGCTCACACAATCGATTGTGTAACGTCTCTAATAATAGATGTTCATCAGCGCGTCCGCATGCACGTGCGCGCTTCTTATTGACTGGGGGGCAGCTCCATCATACCAAGGGTTGCTTACGAAGACAGAGAAGACAGAATTGACCGAACGTGTGATCGACGGCTGCGCGTTCAGGTGTGAGGCCGAGGTTCTGCGCAAGGCGCACAAGGGGGATCCCCCCGTCGTCGAGGCCAATTCGTGTATTATTCGTTAAGGTAGTGAATAGGAGCAGCTACACGGTTGCATAGATAACAAGTCCACCCGCAGTAACCTCCAAGTCCCGCGGGAAAACCATTCCCCCAGGGGACCGATTTTGGACGTTTGAATACCCTTGAAACGACCGATTTTTCGACTGGGGCTGCATGAGTAGAGGTTTTAATTCAGGGGGAAAGTAGCGAAAGAAGTCCACGCCGATTTAGATACTTGCATTCGACATCGTACTCGGGGACAGATTATTGACATTATTGACATGGGCCTTGACATGGGCGCTCACGTGCAGAGTCATGTGAACGTTTAGACAACCGCTTGAAAGTTGAAACGTTGAAATTTTGAGACACAGAGCACTTGCAGGAGGGCGGGAAGGGCTCTCCCTTACAGTAAACGATGCAGACACAGATACTCGAAGCGTCACACTTTTTACTGTACTCACATGATTCCAACCGACGGGTGAAGAGCTTGGTTCATTCGGCGCACGGCAAGTTCCGAAGCGAGGAGTCCGGACCAAACCAGGACTACAAACAAACGCCTCCGTTACACGTTCGCTACTGCTGAGATCAGCCTGTGAAGCTTCTGGACCTCTGAAGTGCAGATGGAAGGCTCAGAACTGGATGTGTTACTGATATAAAATTTGGCTGCTCAACTCGTGTTTCTCTCGAGGTTTCTCTCAAGTTGTCTTGTAACTCTTGTTAGTAAACTCGCATTACTAGTCCAGCCATCGGTGTCATCCACTGACAGCTAGTATGCATGATACTAGCACTGTATGGTCCCAATCCTGCACCCTTAATCGGCTCCCGCTAACTGTTCACCTTCCTCCATCATAACCACAGTAGGCCCCCTTTACACTTCAGTAACTCGGCGCGCATCGTTGTCGTCTAGACCTCCAGATGGCGCAGATATCCCGGAGGAGACGTCGCCGCTGCTACAACCCGAGCTCGCGTCACGACGAACTATCTCCGAGCGGTGGAAATCTGCACGGTCATCGTTTTTCGATGACAATTTAGGATTGTTCCTGGTCGTGGCCTCCCAACTCTTCTTTTCTGCGATGAACATGTCAGTTAAGTGGTTCAATAGTTCTGACGAACCCGTGCCGATTCTCGAGGTGAATGACGTGCCCCGAATGGATATTCTGCGTGAGCCAACTCTGAGATGCGCAGATAACACTTGTCCGAACAGTACGTATCCCGACATTTCATTGCACGATGTCGAAAACTGATGGCCAGCTAGACGATTACATGCGCTTTGTCGTTCGTCTACATGTGCATCCATCATTCGTTGTTTCAAGAGGCTGCCGCTCATTATTATCAGGTACTGGAAGAATATTTCAGACCCGTTGCTCGGTCCAAAGGGTGTCCGGATCTTGCTGGCGCTACGTGGTCTCTCGGGGTGCGTATCCTGCAAGTACGCATGCGGTCTTGCAGACATTCCTTGTTGTCGTCATAGATCCCTAGCTCTTTTCGGGGTGTATTTCTCTTTGCAATACTTGTCGTTGTCCGACGCGACAGTGTTGACTTTCATAGCGCCGATCCTCACAGGCTTCTCTGGAGCTGCATTTCTCAAGGAGCCCCTCTCTATCGGGGAGACACTTGCCGGGTGTAAGCATTTTTAGACCACACTCGCTACGATTCTATTCACCAGATGATAGTATGCAGTTTTCTCGGAGTCGTATTAATCTCCCGACCGCAGTTCCTGTTCGGTAATCCGCAGGAGTTTGCGGGTCTATCTGAAGTTACACCAACTCAAAGAATGCTATCCGTCATGTCAGAAGGATCTCGTCCCGTTCCCAGATATTCGTCTCACATTATTGTACAGTTCGGCTCTAATTGGCGTTCTTGGGATAGCCGGTAGCTGTGAGCTTGCTTTTCGCCACGTATCCATGTACTACTTTTTCCTTGACTTTTCATTGGAGATTTGACTCTCCGTGCGATGGGAGAACGAGCACACATACTCCATCCTGTCACCTCCTTTGCTTCGCAATCTGTGTTAGTTTCTGCTTTAAGGTATGCCCTATCCAATCCCCACAAAGGAACCTCTCAATACGTATTATAGCATGATGTTATTCAAGGTCCCTCTAGTCATACCTACGCGTACCTTGCATCTGGCTATGCTGTTTCTTAACGCCATATTTGGCGTTTTTGGACAGGTGTGCAACCTAGTACCAGCACCTTCATTATGTAATTCGACATATTCCCAACCCACGAAGATATTTTTAACGATGGGACTTCAACGCGAAACAGCAGGGCGCGGTGCTCTCGCAGTTTATACCTCGGTACGTCCTCTGCGCTCACCTTTTCTAAGGTGCCTCAGCTGTGATCTTTGCGACAAATTATTTTCGCTCTGATGTTCGAGTTTACCATTTTTCATACCACACCTTCAGCTCTCTCGATCATTGGAACTTTGATGATCGTGAACTCGGCTATCTATATCACCGTAATATTTCTTCTATCTCCACTCACTTAAAACTTATGTTCACTTCTCCATAGTTGACGAAGAAGACTGTCATCAAGCCAGCGGCTGATAGTTCCTCCAAGCGCTCACCACACGGCGCTTCCGCGTCGGACCACGATGGTTATCTGGAAGAAGCATGAAGACCTGCCCTGAGGCTTCCTCACTCTGGAGCTTCCATCGATTGCAAAGACTAGCGAGTGTTAAGGGCCGTCATCGATAGGGCGAAAGGAGGTCTCCACGCGTGCACATAAATTCAATTTGGGTAAATAGACATGACTGGTTCGCGAGTAGAACATAGACGGTCCTGATGATCAGGTCAATCACCTGCTGTACCAACCCGATGGCCCAGGACACAGGTGGGCCGTGAACCCGGTTGTGTGCGGGAAGCCGCTACCCTTGGTGTTCGCCGTGCGACGAAATGAAATTCAAAACCTCATAAATACAGGAAGGTAAAGTATGTCTGCACAGAGATCACGCCGTGCAGTCGGTACGCACTATGAAGACGGAAAGGAAGAGTGTGTGCGTCCGCCGAGAGAATGCGTGTGGCGGGCGCAAGCCAGGGAACGTTCGTACCCTGTGAGCCTGTGAGGAGTAGGAAACCTGTTGAAAGGAGGCGCAAAGCCGGTTGTAGAATGCATGACGCACAGAAGTTGCCAGATGATGTTGGAGGGGTGCACGGGGGCAGCGAGCAAGAGTAAAGAAAGGTAAGGCAGACATAAGTCACGTACAATACCGCGCGCGAAAGCCAAGGAAGAGGAGGGTGTAGGTGAGGCGCCAAGGGGAAAAGAACATGTCACTCCATTCGAAAAAACAAAGCAGTACGTGAGCGGTCACGGTGCACACCGCCGGGACGGAGGAAAGACAACACGGCAAACATGTCACATGAAAATTTCACATCCAGCCAGCTGAAATGCAAAAAAGAATGAGGTGTGCGCTGTAGATGGACGTCTCTGGTGGCAAAAGGAAAACAGAGAGAACGATAGAGACATGCAGTGTGTGCGAACACAGGCAAAGTGTGAAACGTCCACACAACGGACAGCGTTAAGAAAAGTTTAAAGTCCGATGATATCGGTGTTCGAGTGGTGTTCGGGGTCGATATTCGGGCCTCCGGAACCGTGACTGAGCGCTGAGCGCTGAGCACTGAGCACTGAGTACTGAGCGCTGAGCGCTCAGCCCAGTGCTAGCTGTCCCAACCCTGTGGCCTTTGTTGCCACAAACGGGTGATTAATTCGATGGTGACCTGCGCTTGGTCCTCGCCACACTCCACTAACTCGTTTCACTTGATGACCACATGTCCGGTCCATTCAAGGACCCTTTTCACACTCCTCTTAGTAGCGTGGGCGACCACGAACCATATCACGACGATCCCAGCATAAAGCCTATGCAAATAGACGATGTCAGGTCGTCAGCTTTCGACTCACCTCGTATGAGTATGAGCGACACCGGTACACCCCAACCAATCCGCCCTAGCTTCCTCAGCTCTGTTGGCCTCATTCCGACCCCGGGAACTGTCTCGAAGCGACACCCAACATACGTGCGTCACGCCTCACGATCTCAATAGGTGCAGAACCACGAACGTTGGCTCATCTCGTTTCTGCATAGGAACCTGTCCCCCTGCAGTTTTGGGTCGTAGTTCTGGGCTGTGCACTGCTCGCGATCATGGGAGTTGCTTTGGAGGTTGCACTAGGGATCTCAAATAGGAACGGCGGTCCGTTGCGCGTCATCCTGGGACCTGGCGTTGTGCTGACCGGACCTACCTATCATGTAGGCTTCGATGTCCCACAGAAAGATATATTCTCGTTTGCTTCAACGCAATTTTTGACCGTGCGTAGCGTTCCACCGTCCCATCCACTATCCTGTGCAAATGACTGTTCGTGAACTCAAAGTCATTCGTCCCCGCTCTCATTTTCGGCCCCCTTGCGCTCATGGTCCATGGTTTCGATTGGGCCATCCGAATGTGGAATGTGCGGTAATCGCGCAATGTGTCTGTCGCTTATCTCGTCTCACGATAACCACAGCCATACCTTCTCCTGTCCCGCGGGAATGCCTCCGCAGATGAGACCCTCCTAATCGATTATGTAGGTCGATCCTCTCCGTCTCCGTTCTTTTAGCTGCTTAAGCACCCGTATAGATTGCGGATAGGTAAATATTACCAGACCAGGAACCCATAATCCCACTTACTGACCCCTCAACCCAGCCGTCCGTCCATTACGTACAACGCACTGAAGTTCAGACACCAATTCGTCCTCGTGTCTGGAACCACGGCGCTAGCCACGTTTCTATTCCAACCCCTGGCCGGATCTGTATTCTCCATCCGACAACTCCCAAAAGCGTCCGGTAATTGATCATCACCATTTGTGCGCCGTCGCAGAGTTTCATCATGAGCACGCAGCGTCTACCGCTGAAAGCATCAGAGCCATTGGGCTCTCTCCGGACATTAACGATTTGACTGTATTTGCGGCATCTGCTGGGGTGAATAAACGCCGCCTACCATTACCCTCGTTTCCTAACATACTTTCTTCACTAGTTCGCGGAAGCTTCAGGTGTGCCACGAGCGCCGAACTAACATTTCCTTATTTGTTAATCACCCAATAATGTAGTCTTCAATGGTCTCGGTGACCCTGCCTTCATAAAAGACGGCTGGGCGACTGCCGAGTTTGTGGTAAGTACATTTATAACAAGCTAATCCTTGATCCTCATCAGATAATGTAGTTTCCCACTGATACCTATTTGAATGGCTCCATGTCCATCAACACAACCGGCATTCAAACCAACACGAACTGTGCGATTCCGAATCAAATTTCTGTCAATTCGTCCATTGCGACCAACTGGACGGTTTCTGCGATCTCTGCTGATGGCTGCACAGTAAACGCGACCCTCAATCCCAACGACGCAGATCAACAATTCGGAGTAAGCAATGTACCCAATTGCGGTGTCAATACCACGGATCCTACTTTCCAACCTGTGTGCTGCTCGTTCCCTCGTTCTCAGCCCTTGCTCATCCCGTTTAGGTTTTCTTTTGGTTCTGGGAACAAGAACCAAGTCGCTCCGCCGCCGTTTTCTGCCAAC
>WNGR01002069.1_pt1 | contig 22116 bp, 20 predicted proteins | sample 5407581 | NCBI WGS metagenome assembly WNGR01 (sample SAMN13153383, study PRJNA577476) | soil metagenome | isolation source: 80 cm soil or saprolite under Garry oak tree replicate 2 | place: USA:California | collected 2016-06-15
CCGGGGTAATGCTGTTCGAGATGCTCACCGGCGTCCAGCCGCACACCGGCGAGACCCCGCTCGCGGTGGCGCACAAGCATGTCAGCGACGTGGTGCCGGCGCCGTCCAGCCTGGCGCCCGGCCTGCCGCCAGCGCTGGACGCGCTGGTGGCCCTGGCCACCAGCCGGGATCCCGACCTGCGGCCGGCGGACGCGGGCCAGTTCCTGGGCGCGGTCAACGATGTCAGGCACGGCATGCCGATCGGCCCGCCGCGCCCCGATGGACCGGAGCCGCACGGCCTGCAGCAGCATGCGCTGCCCGCCATGCCGATGCCGCCTGTGCCGGCACCGCACGGCCAGCACGCGGCGCCGACCGGGCCGATGCCCGCCCCTGACCCGGTCAGCTACGCGGCTGAGCCGGGCAGCGGGACGCTGCCCCCTACCGACTCCGGATTCCCGTGGTTCGACGAGAACGACCGCGAGGCCGCCGGGTCCAGCCCGATGCCCGGTGGCCACGACGGGCTGAACCATACGCTGATCGTGCCGTCGGGCGGAGGCCCTTATGACGGGGGCCAGTACGGCGCCTCGACTGGCGCTATCCCGTACGGCGGCGTCCCCTACGCCGAGGGCGACGGCCTCGATGCCTACCGGCGACGGGTGCGCGATTACCTCAGGAACGAACCCCTGCTGCAGCGCTGGCTGTTCAGCCGCAGGTTCGTCTACCTGGCCCTGACCGTCGGGGTCGTCGTTGTCATCGGCGCCATCACCTGGTGGGTCACTGCCGGGCAGTACGCGAGGGTCCCCGCGGTGCGCGGGATGGCCGCCGCCACGGCCCAGGCCGAGCTGCAGAATCTCGGCTTCACCGTGAAGGTGGGCCAGGGCAGGCACAGCAACCTCCCGAAGGGCGAGGTCATCGCGACCGATCCGGCGATCGGCGCCAAGGCCAAGACCGGCAGCACGGTAACCATCGTCGAGTCCATCGGCCCGGTGATGATCGGCGTCCCGCAGGTGACCGGCATGCCGCTGTCCCAGGCCCGGTCCGATCTCAGGAAAGCGGGCCTGACCCCGGGCCCGGTGACCTCCGCCGCCTCGTCCACGATCCCGGCTGGCATCGTGATCAGCACCAACCCGGTGGCCGGCACCTCCTGGCCGCAGCCGAAGCCGGTGGGCATCACGGTCAGCGCGGGCCTGCCGCTGCCGAACTTCGTCGGCCAGCATTTCGACGAGGCCCAGTCCCAGGCGCAGTCCGGCGGGTACCAGCTGCAGCAGGTGGCCGACGGGAACAGCGACCAGCCGCAGGGGACCATCACCAGCCAGTCCCCGGCGGCGGGCACGCCGATCACCAGCGGCGAGGTCGTGACCGTGCAGGTCTCGAACGGGCCGCCTGAGGTCAGCATCCCGGACGTGTCGGGCATGGACGTGGGGCACGCCACCCATATCCTGCAGCAGGCGGGATTCCAGGTCGCCGTCAACCAGGGCATCGGCAGCCGGGTGGCCAGCACCAGCCCCAGCGGCCAGGCGCCGCAGGGCAGCACGATCACGCTCAACGTGGGCTTCACGTTCCCGTAACCCCCGGCCGGCCGGTGCGCACGCCGCGGTCACGCGCGGCCTGGCCACGGGCGGACTACAGCGGGGGGCCCTCGCCGGGCAGCTCCTGATAGGAGTACCGCTGCTCGCGCCAGGGATCGGCGGTGTTGTGGTAGCCGCGCTCCTCCCAGAACCCTCTGCGGTCCAGGGTCAGGTACTCCACGGCGCGGACCCACTTCACGCTCTTCCAGGCGTAGCGGGAGGGGACCACGAGCCGCAGCGGATAGCCGTGCTCAGGGCTGAGCACGGCGCCGTCGCGGTGGGTGGCGAACAGGGTGTCGTCGGCGGCGAAGTCGTCGATCCTGAGGTTGGCGCTGTAGCCGAAGTCGGCCCAGACCATGACGTGGGTCACGGCCGCGGCCGGGGGCGCGGCCTGCAGCAGCTCGGCCGCGGGGACTCCCTCCCAGCCGACACCGGGGATCGTGAACTTGGTGACGCAGTGGAAGTCGGCCACCACGTGGGTGCGCGGGAAGCGGCCAAGCTCGGCCCAGCTCCACCGGTGCTCCCGGCCTGATTCGGTGGCGCCGAGCACACGAAGGTCCCAGGTGTCCGGGCGGAACACCGGAACCGGGCCGTAGTGCAGAACGGGCCATCCCGCCTGGATGTGCTGGCCAGGCGGAAGCCCTTCGGCTGGCGAAACCGCAGCCTGCTGCGCGCTGGTTTCCGGATACCTCATGTCCGGCTGGCCTGCTCCTTCCAGCACTGGGCTACCAAAACCAGAGGGCAACCCGACCCGCCCACCGCAGATTGAGCTATCTTGCCACCTCGCCTGGCGGGCCCCAATCCGCACCCTCCTCGTGCCCCAGGGTGGGCGGAGTGGGCGGGGTGCGGCGGGGTGAGGCGGAGTGCGGGGGATGCGCTAAGGTGCGGCTCGTGTCTCATGAGTACTGGTATCCCTGCGGTGAGCAGTCCGGCTGAGCTGGATTCAGCACTGAATCTCACCGAGCGGGACGCGCGCCGGCTATTCGCCAGCGCCAGCGTGGCCAGGCTAGCCACCGTGACCGAGGCAGGCCGCCCGCACCTGATCCCGGTCACCTTCGCCGTGGACGGCGACCATATCTACATCGCCGTGGACGCCAAGCCAAAGAGCACGCGCAACCTGCGGCGGCTGCGCAACATCCGGGGCAACCCGCAGGTCGCCGTGCTGGCCGACCGTTACCACGACGACTGGACCTCGCTGTGGTGGGTGCGCGCCGACGGCCGCGCGGTCATCCTGGAGGACCCGCGGCGGATGGCCGGGCCGATCGAGCTGCTGACCGGGCGCTATGCGCAGTACCGTGACCTCCCGCCTGCCGGGCCCGTGATCGCGATCACGGCCGAGCGCTGGACCGGCTGGGCCGCGTCACCGCCGGGCTAGCGCGCCGCGATCACAGTGCCAAATATCACAGGCCGGCCACAGCGGGGATCACCTCGCTGCCGATGACCTCAAGCGGCGTCACCTCCCAGACCCTGGCCACCGCGCCGATCGCGGCCTGGAAACCCATCTCGGCCAGCGCGCCGAGCTGGTCGACGATCTCGCCGGCCCGCTCCCCCTTCTCGCCGACGTCGAAGCTGAAGTAGCACGTCTTGGTGATCTCGTCGTAGTCGCGCCCCTCCGTCTCGCAGTGCGCGCGCAGCACGTCGAGCTTGCGGGCGAGCTCGGGGCCGGGAAACAGGTTGCACGCCTGGGCGTAACGGGCGACAAAACGCAGCGTCTTCCGCTCACCTGATCCGCCAATCATGATCGGCGGATGCGGCTCGGACAGAGCCTGCGGCGAATTAATCGGCCGTTCCAGCCGGTAGTGCTTCCCGACATAAGGAGTTTCGTCGCCGCGCCACATCTGCAGGCAGATCTGCAGTGTCTCCTCGAGCCGCTCGAAGCGCTCGGCGACCGGCGGGAACGGGATGCCCAGGCCCACCGACTCCTCCTCGTTCCAGGCCGCGCCGATGCCCAGCCAGGCCCTTCCGCCGGACAGCACGTCCAGCGTGGTGACGATCTTCGCCAGGATGCCGGGATGCCGGTACACCGCGCCGGTGACCAGCGTCACCAGCTTGGCCCTGGATGTGCAGCCGGCCAGATACCCCAGCGTGGTGTAGGCCTCGAGCATCTCGCGATCGGGCGGGCCGAGGAGCCCGATCTGGAAGAAGTGGTCCATAACGCTGATGAACTCGAAGCCAGCATCATCCGCGGTCCTCGCCACCGCGGCCATTTCCCCGCCGAGCCGCGACGGGCCGCCGGGCCAGCTGAAGTCGGGAATCTGCAGTCCGATCTGCACGCAACCACCTCCACCGATGAGACTGCCACGCACCGGGAAATTGGGCGAACATCCAGGAACTTGGGACTTACTTTCCTGTGGCTTTGCCCTGATCTAATCTGGCGCTGACCGACCAACGCCTTTCCCTGCCTTCCCGCTGACCGGAGACCGAGATGAAGAGGGCCTATCACGCGGGCATCGTCATCGGCTCGGTATCCGCTGCCGCGGCGGCGCTGACGGCGGCCGCGCCCGCCCAGGCCGCCAGGGCGGCGGGCTGGCAGATCATGGCCACGGTCCATTACGGAATCGGGGCCAACGCCTCCGGCTACTCGGCCGTCGTCGCGCCGGGGAAGAACGACGCCTGGGTATTCGGCGGAACCAATCCAGGGGGAACGAGCGCACCGGCGGCCGAGCACTGGGGCGGAAGCCGCTGGCGCCCCGCGCCCCTGCCACCCGGGCTCGGCGGCTTCATCATCGCCGCGAGCGCCTCGTCGGCCACGAACATCTGGGCGGTCGGCAGCGGGTACGCGCTGCGCTGGAACGGCGTGAAGTGGGCGGTCGCGAAGACCTGGAAGCAGCCCGGTGAGCTGACCTCGGTCGCCGCGATTAGCCCGGCCAACGTCTGGGTCTTCGGTGGATCCGCCTTCACCGGCGAGACCAGCCCGGGCGCCTGGCACTACAACGGCCATGAGTGGATCAGGGTCACCGGCATCGCGTCCGGGATCTACCGTTCCAGCGCAATTTCCCGCCACAACATCTGGGCGGTCACAGCCAGCCAGTGGGGCGGCTCTGTCGTCCATTACAACGGCCACACCTGGCAGCCGGTGCGCTCCGCCGCCTCGGCCCTGGGCCATGCCCAGCTCGACGATGTCCTGGCCGAGTCCGCCAGCAGCGTGTGGGTATCCGGAATCTGGCCGGCTACCTGGGCCAACGGGCGCCTCGTGCTGGCCCGCTGGAACGGCCGGCACTGGACGCGGTTCGTGGCCCCCTGGCAGGTGCAGCATCCTGAGCGCTTCGCCTCGGACGGCGCAGGCGGCATCTGGATCCCGGTGGTGACCGGAGGATCAGGCGCGCGGACGTGGATCCTGCACCTGTCCCGCGCGGGCCGGTGGACACGCACCCCGATCGCGGCGGCTCCGGGGACCGGCGTCGGGGTCAGCGATCTGGCGCTGATACCAGGGACCACGTCACTGTGGGGCAGCGGCGGGATGCTGACGGCGCTCGGGGGGAACGCCACCATCTGGGACCACCGGCAGCCCCGGCGCCACCACGAGGCGATCGCCGATACCGGTTGATCCGCCCGATCAGGACTCGGACCGGGCGGGCGTATGCTCCTGGGCCGCGGCGGCCAGTTCCTCGGCCAGGTCGTCCGCGTCGAGCCGTGCCTCGATCCGGCGCAGGTCCTCGATCCGCGCCCGCGTCTCGACCTGGCGCGGGGTCAGCAGCGAGCAGCAGTCCTGGTCAGGCAGTTCGGAGATATGCAGCGTGGCGATCCGGCGCGCCTCGGCCATGATCTCGGTCTTGTCCAGGCCGATCAGCGGGCGCAGGATCGGCAGCGTGACCGCGTCGTCCAGCGCGGTGATGTTGGTCAGCGTCTGGCTGCTGACCTGGCCCAGCGAGTCGCCGGTGACCAGCGCCGCCGCTCGCAGCCGCCGCGCCAGGGCCTCGCCGGTCTTGAGCATGAGCCGGCGCTGCGCCATGATCTGCAGCCGCCCGGCCCCGGACGACGCCAGCCGCTGCTGCGCCCGCCCGAAGGCGACCACGAACAGCCGCGACCCGCCCTGGAACTTGTCCAGCTCGCGGACCAGGCCGTAGGCCTTGTACACCGATTCCGGCCCGGTCAGCGGCATGCCGGAGAAGTGCAGGAAGCTGCAGCGCAGGCCGCGGCGCATCATCCGGTAGGCGGCCACCGGCGAGTCGATGCCGCCGGACATCAGCACCAGCGCGCGGCCGCTCATGTTGACGGGCAGCCCGCCCTGTCCCGGCAGCCCCTCGGTGAACACGAACACCTCGGACTGGTCGACCTCGACGAACACCGTGGTGTCCGGGTGCGACAGGTTGACCGGGTAGCCGTGCGCTTCCTGGATCCTGGCCCCGATCAGCGTGGCGAGCTGCGAGGAGTTCATCGGGAACCGCTTGTCCCTGCGCCGGGCCCGGACCGCGAAGCTGCCCTGCCTGCCCGCGGTCAGCTGTACCGCGATCGCGGCGGCCGCCTCGGGATCCTTGGCCACCCGCACCGCGCGGCAGACCCGGGTCAGGCCCATGACGTTGCGCATGCGCTCGGCCAGCAGGTCAGTGGCGGTCTCAGCGCCGGCCCCGCCCGCCCCGCCGGCGAGGCGCAGCACGATGACCCCCTCGCGCTGCCAGAGCTGCACCCCGATGCTGAGATCATGCACTGCGCGCCTGATGTTGTCGTGGAGCAGGCGTTCAAACTGCTGCCGGTTCTTGCCCTTGAGCACGATCTCGCCCAGCTTCAGCAGAACGCATGGCTCGGGCAAGGTGGCGGCGGCATGGCTGTCGCCGCGGGAGGTTAGGGGCGGCGCGGACATCTCTCCAGTGTGCCAGCACCAGCGCCCGGGGTCGCCGCGCCGCGGCCCGCATGCTGCGGGTCGGCCATGAAGCTCGCCCAGACCGGGGCCAGTCCTCGAGGGCCGCGTGCCTGATCCGCCCGGCGGTCGCCTCCGCTTGCGGGCTAACATCTACAAGAAGTAACTTCTTTAAGAGGGGATTTTACGCTAGCTGCGGCGGCACGGCTTCGACGGCCTCCCGATCTGGTGGACGGAGTGGGGTGTGGGCTCGACACACTTCGGCCCGGTCCACGACAGTGTGCTGGGCGCACCGTTCGTGCTCAGCGGCTTTCACAGCGCGCAGGGGCGGATGGACGCGGTGGCGTACTGGGTGATCAGCGACCACTTCGAGGAGCTGGGGCGGCCGCAGCAGCTCTTCCACAGCGGCTTCGGGCTGCTCAGCGTGGGCAACCTGCGCAAGCCCCGGTACTGGGCGGTGCACCTGGCCGAGCACCTCGGCGACCAGGTACTCGCCGCCCGCGTCGACGGCGACGGCGCGGACGTGCTGGTCCAGGCCTGGGCTACCCGGCACGCCGACGGCACCATCGACGTCCTGGTGTGGAACGGCACGATCAACGCCGCGCTCATGGCCGGGGACCCGCGCCTCGACCGGCACGTGCAGCTCACCACCAACGGGCTCGACGCCCACTCCTACCAGGTGCAGCTGGCCCGCGTCGACGAGCACCACTCGAACGTGGTGGCTCACTGCCCGGCCGACGTGACCTGGCCCGACGAAGAGCTATGGGCACACCTGCGCAACCATGACGGGCTGGATCAGGAGCGGCTGCCAGACGCCCTGCCCGCCGACGGCACGGCCCGCCTCGAGTTTGACCTGCCCATGCCGGGCATCGCCCGGATCCGCTTGTCTGCCGGGAACGCCACAGCCCGGCACGGATGAGGAGAACCAGGATGAGACACCCCCCGAACATGAGATCGGCCGTGGCATGCGTGGCCGTCGCCGCGACGCTTGCGATCGGCACCAGCGCCTGCACGTCCAGCTCAACCCAGACCAGCGGCGGTCAAGCGGCCGGAGGGACGCTGACCATCCAGGGTGACCTCGGCAACCCGGCCCTGGTTGAGAACTTCAACCCGTTCCAGGCCGCCACCGAGATGCACGGCACCTACCTGATCTACGAGCCGCTGGAGATCCCCAGCCCGGTCAACGGCAGCTACACGCCGTTCCTCGCCACCGGCTACAAGTTCACCAGCCCGACGACACTGGTCTACACGATCCGCCAGGGCGTGAAATGGAGTGACGGCAAGCCCTTCACCCCGGCCGACGTCGTGTTCACGTTCGACCTGCTGAAGAAGTACCCGGCCCTCGACGGCACCGGAGTCTGGTCGCAGATATCGGGCATCTCCGCCGCGGGCCATGACGTCACGGTCACCTTCAAGGCGCCCAACGTGCCGTTCGCCGGCACGATCGCACAGGTCCCGATCGTGCCCGAGCACGTCTGGTCCAAGGTCTCCGACCCGGTGAAGTTCACCAACACCCACCCGGTGGGCACCGGGCCGTTCATGCTCGGCACGTTCGCGCCCACCCAGTACACGCTGAACAAGAACCCGCACTACTGGCAGGCCGCGAAGATCGCGCCGTCCCGCGCGGTCTTCCCGGCCCAGGCGACCAACCAGACCACCAACCAGCTCGCGGTCAGCAGCGGCCAGTTCGACTGGTCGTACACCTTCCTGCCGGACGTCCAGAAGACCTACGTGGACCACGACCCCGCGCACAACGTGTACTGGTTCCCGCCGGGCGGCACCATCGGCCTGTACCTCAACCTGACGAAGGCGCCCAACAACGACGTCAACTTCCGCCAGGGCATCTCGCTCGCGCTGGACCGCACGACGATCGCGAAGAAGGCGGTCAACGGCTACATGGCCCAGGCCAGCCTGTCCGGGCTGATCCTGCCGAACCTGCAGAAGTGGCTGGACCCGAGCCTGCCCAACCAGGGCCTGGTCAGCCAGGACAAGCAGGCCGCCATGACCGCGTTCGCCAAGGCGGGTTACACCATGCGCGGCGGCAAGCTGACCGGCAGCAACGGCAGCCAGGCCACCCTCTCCATCATCCTGCCGAACAGCTTCACCGACTGGGTAGCGGCGGCCACGGAGATCAAGAACGAGCTCAGCGCGGTCGGCATCAAGGTGAGCCTCGACCTGCCGGAGTTCCCGCAGTACTCGCAGCAGATCCAGGCCGGCACCTTCGACGCCGCGATCGGCGGCTTCGGCGGCACTGGCAACCCGTATACCGACTTCAACAACGCCCTGAATAGCAGCTTCGCCGCGCCGGTGCACACGCCGACGGCGAACAACTTCGAGCGGTTCAAGAGCCCGGCGGTCAACCAGGCGCTGGCGACGCTCGCCTCGGCCACGAGCCAGCCAGCGCAGCAGCAGGCCACCGACCAGCTCGAGATGACGATGTACAACACCGTCCCGATCGTGCTGCTGTACTACGGCGGCAGCTGGGGCCTGTTCTCCACCAAGCACTTCACCGGCTGGCCGTCGGCCAGCGACCCGTACACCCTGCCCACCAACTACAACAACGCGCTGCTGACCGTGGTGACGCATCTGACGAAGGCCTGACGTACGTTCTTGCCGAGGCATGGTGAAGGGAGTGCGTGATGATGTACGTGCTCCGCAAGGGGTGCTGTTCATCATCACGCTGTGGGCGGCCCTCACCCTCAACTTCATCCTGCCCAGGCTGATGCCAGGCTCACCGGTCGACGCGGCCCTGGGCAGGCTCGCGTCGGCCGGCGTGCCGATCACTAACGCCGAACGGCAGGCCGTCGAGATCCAGCTCGGCGTGCCGCACTCCAGCCCGTTCATCCAGTACGCCGACTACCTGAAGAACATCGCGGTGTTCAGGTTCGGCACGTCGTACTCGTTCCCCACCCAGACGGTCGCGCAGACCATCGCCAAAGCGCTGCCGTGGACACTGGTGCTAGTCGGCGCGACCACGATCTTCGCGTTCATCATCGGGACCCTGCTCGGGGTCTACGCGGGCTGGCGCCGCGGCAAGGCCACCGACTCATCGATCACCATCGGAGCGACCTTCTTCGGCGCGTTCCCGCCGTTCTGGCTCGGGCTGCTGCTGCTGTACCTGCTGGCGTTCAGGTACAGCTGGTTCCCGATCAAGGGCGGCTACGACCCTGGCAGCCAGCCGAACCTGAGCCTGCCATTCCTGTCCGACGCATTCCGGCACAGTGTCCTGCCCGCGCTGACGCTGGCCGTCACCCTGCTGTCCGGCTGGGTCTTCGGCATGCGCAATAACATGATCAACACCCTGGGCGAGGACTTCGTGACCTTCGCCGAAGCCAATGGCCTGCGCCCCCGGACGGTCGCGATGCTGTACGCGGCGCGCAACGCGCTGCTGCCCAGCGTCACCGCGTTCGGGCTGTCGCTGGGCGCGGTGGTCAGCGGGTCGGTTCTCGTTGAGGGCGTCTTCAGCTATCCGGGCCTGGGCAACCTGCTCTACATCGCCGTCACGAACCACGATTTCCCGCTGATGCAGGCGCTTCTCCTGGTTATCACCGTCAGCATGCTGGTCGCGATCTTCATCGTGGACCTGCTCTACGTCCGCATCGACCCGCGGGTGCGCCAGTGAGCACCCCGTCACCGCGCCCGCCGGGAGGCCGCGCATGACCATCATCACGGCCGTGCCGCCGCCCGCGGCCCCCGGCACCGGCGTCCAGGTCAGGACCGGTAGCGGCCGCAGGCTCCCCGGGCCATTGCGCTTCGGGGGCCGGGCGCTGCGCACGCTGTGGGGCAACGGCAAGGCCAGGGCCGGCCTGATCATCCTCGGCCTGATCATCGCCGTGGCCGTGTTCGCCCCGCTGCTGGCGCCGCACTCACCGACCGCGACAACCTTCACCCCCTACAGCGCCCCCAGCGCCGCCAACTGGCTCGGCACGACCGGCAACGGGCAGGACGTGTTCTCGCAGCTCATCTACGGGGCGCGGATCTCGCTGCTGGTCGGCGTGGGCGCCGGGGTCCTGGCCACCCTGGTGGCCGCGACGCTCGGCCTGGTGGCCGGCTACCGGCCGGGCCTGATCGACGAGGTGCTCGGCTTCGCCACCAACCTTGCCCTGGTCATTCCCGCCCTGCCGCTGATGATCATCCTGGCCGCTTACCTGCAGAGCCGGTCGGTGTGGACGATCGTGTTCGTCGTCGCGTTCACCAGCTGGGCGACCGGCGCCCGGGTGATCCGCAGCCAGACGTCGACGCTGCGCACCCGCGAGTTCGTGACGTCGGCGGTGTTCTCCGGCGAGCGGCTGCCGCGGATCGTGTTCCGCGAGATCCTGCCGAACATGACGTCGCTGGTCACGGCCAGTTTCCTGGCCGCGGCGACGGCCGCGGTGCTGGCCGAGGCCAGCCTGGAGTTCCTCGGGCTGGGCAACCCGGGCACGGTCAGCTGGGGCACCATCCTCTACGCCGCCCAGCAGCAGAACGCGCTGCTCACCGGTCAGTGGGCGATGGTCCTCGCGCCCGGCCTGGCGATCGTCTTGCTCATGGTGTCGTTCACGCTGATCAACTTCGGCGTCGACGCGCTGTCCAACCCGCGGCTCAGGGAGAAGTGATGGCCCTGCTGGAGTGCCGTGGCGTCAACGTGGTCTACGAGCCGAGCCGCGGCGAGCGGATCTGGTCGGTTCGCGACGTGGACCTCACGCTTGAGCAGGGCGAGTTCGTCGGGCTCGTGGGCGAGTCCGGCTCCGGGAAGACCACGCTCGGTCACGCCATCACCCGGATGCTGCGCCCGCCGGCCCGCCTCGAGAGCGGCGTGATCACCTTCGACGGCATCGACATCGCCGGCCTGCACGGCGAGGAACTGCGCCGGCGGCGGCGGGGCGGCTTCGCCCTCGTCCTGCAGAGCGGCATGAACGCGCTGAACCCGGTGCGCAGTGTCGGGCGTCACTTCGGCGACGTCCTGAAGGCCCACCAGCGGCCGGGCGGCGACCTTACGGCAGCCGGCATCAGGCGCCGCGGCGCTGCGCTGCTCGACAGCGTGCGCCTCGATTCCGGCGTGCTCGGCCGGTTCCCGCACGAGCTGTCCGGCGGAATGCGGCAGCGAGTCTCGATCGCGCTGGCCCTCGCCCTGGATCCGCGGGTGATCATCTTCGATGAGCCGACCACCGCGCTGGACGTGATCGTGCAGCGGGCGGTGATGCAGACGATCAAGGACCTGCAGCGGGACCGGGGATTCACCGCCATCCTGATCAGCCATGACCTCGGCGTGGTCCTCGAGGCCACCGACCGGGTGATGGTCATGTACGCGGGCCGGATCGTCGAGGACCAGCCCGCCCAGGATGTCGCCCGCCAGCACGGCAGACGACTCCGGCAACTACGGCGGCTTCGGCGTGGAGGGTCTGACGTTCCCGTATTACGGGACGGGCGCCGACGCGAGCCACCCGAACGAGGGGCTCTCGCAGTGCCATGGCTGCGCGACAGAGGACGTTGTCACGCCGCACGCCTCGTTCCTCGCGCTGGACGTCGCGCCGCAGCAGGCCTACGCCAATATCCAGGCGCTGCGCACGCTCTACCCCGGCGTCTACGGGACCGACGGCTTCTTCGATGCCGTCAACCCGGCCACCGCAGCTGTCGGCCACCGCGACCTGGTGCTCGATCAGTCCATGATCATGGCGTCCCTGGACAATGCCCTCAACGACCGCGCGATCCAGCGGGACTTTGCTCGCGACCCGGTTTCCTGGGCCGCGCACACGTACCTGCCGCTCGAGACGATGTCGATTTCGTAAGGGTCAGCCGCCCAGAACGGCGCACAGCAGGCGGTTGTCGCCGCGCTGCCAGAGGGTCCCGATCTCGGCGAAGCCGGCCTTCCGCAGCGCCTCGACGTGCACGGCGAGCCGTCCCGCCGGGGAGCCGTGGTGCTCGGCGTCCAGGTGCATGCTGTCGCGCCGCGCGGCCAGGCTGGCCAGCGCCGGATCCGCCCGGGCCGCGGCCCACCAGCCAGCCCAGGTCTCGGCGCAGGCCGCGGGCGGGTGCCGCCTCTCCTCGCGCTCGACCAGCGCCCGGCCGAGGCGGGTGAGCGTGGGGGCTGCCGCCGGGTCCTCGGCCAGGTGGTCACCGTCGAGTATCAGGCCGCCCGGGCGCAGCACGGTGGCGACCTCCGCGTAGACCGCGGCCAGCGCGCCGGCGGTGAGCCAGTGCAGGGCGGTGGTGCTGACCGCGGCGTCCGCCTGGCGGTCCAGGCCGAGCGCGGCGGACCATCCCGGGTCGCGCAGGTCGAGATCGGCGAAGCGCAGCCCCGGCCGGTCCGCCCACGCGGCCCGGGCCAGCCCGAGCAGCAGCGGGTCGGCGTCGACGCCGATCACCGTGGCGCCGGGAATCCGGCCGAGCAGGCGCACGCTGAGCGAGCCGGGCCCGCAGCCGAGGTCGAGCACCAGCGGATCCTCCCGGCCCGCCCCCTCGGCGACCGCATCGATCAGCGCGGTGAACCGCTCCTCCCGGTCGGGCATGAACAGCTGCTGCTGGGCGTCCCAGCGGTTGATCCAGGCCGTGGCCAGCGTCCTGTCCACTATGTTCTCTCCTTCCCTGTTCCCTGTTCTCAGCGCCGGACGGCGCCGGTCACCAGCCAGGCGCTGCCGCGGGCGCGCAGCACCAGCGTGATGAACCTGACCAGCAGCCACAGGCTGTAGGCGAGCCACAGCGCCAGCAGCCCGCCGTGCAGGCCGCGCACCAGCAGCACCGCGGGCAGGAACACGGCCAGCCCGATGACCCCGGCCACGGCCAGGTAGTTCTGGTCGCCCGCGCCGATCAGCACCCCGTCGAGCACGAACACCACGCCGGCCACCGGCTGCTGCAGCGCCGCCACCACCAGGATCGACAGCAGCAGCCCGCGCACGGCCGGGCTGGCCGCGAACAGCCCGGGCAGCAGCGGCCGGGCCAGCAGCAGGAGCAAACCGAAGCAGGCGCCATAGGCCACGCCCCAGCCGATCATGCGGTTGGTGGCGGCCCGGGCCCCGGCGACGTCCCCCGCGCCCAGGCAGCGCCCGGTGAGCGCCTGGCCCGCGATCGCGATCGCGTCCAGCGCGAGGGCCAGGAAGATCCAGATCCGGAACGCGATCTGGTGCGCGGCGACGGCCACGTCGCCCTGACGAGCGGCCACCGCGGTGGTCACCACGAGCGCCACCTGCAGGGCCAGCGTGCGCACGATAAGCCCGGTCGCCGCGGTCGCGGACGCACGCAGGCCCGCCCGGTCCACGGCCAGGCCCACCCCGGCACGCCGGGCGCCCCGGGCGATCACTGCCAGGTACGCACCGGCGCCCGCGGTCTGCGCGATGACCGTGCCCGACGCGGACCCGGCGAGCCCCAGGCCCAGGCCGAGCACGAAGACCGCGTTCAGCGCGATGTTCACCGCGTTCGCGGCCACCGCCACCGCCAGCGGCGTGCGCGTGTCCTGCAGCCCCCTGAGCACTCCGGTGCCGGCCAGGATCACCAGCATGGACGGCGCCCCGAACAGGCTGATCCGCAGGTACGTCACGGCGCCGTCGCTCACTTCTGGCGAGGCGCCGAAGACCCGGATGATCTCCGGTGCGAGCGGCCAGCCCAGCGCGAGCACGCCGATGCCGATCGCCGCCGCCAGCCAGATCCCGTCGACGCCCTGCCGGATCGCCGCCTCCCGGCGGCCGGCGCCCAGCTGGCGGGCCACCGCGGCGGTGGTTCCGTAGGCCAGGAAGATCGAGATGCTGACGAGGGTCGTGAGCGCCTGGCTCGCGACGCCGAGCCCGCCGAGCGCCACGGTGCCGATCCTGCCGACGATCGCAGAGTCCGCGAGCAGGAGCAGCGGCTCGGCGACCAGTGCACCGAACGCCGGTATGGCCAGTCGCAGGATGTCCCGGTCTATCTCGCTGCGCCCCGGCCAGGCCCGGCGGCCCGCCGACCCGGGCGCCTCGGCCAGGCTGGCCGGGTCGGCAGAGGATGGCACAGGGCTCTCCATCGGGGTGGCCAGGTTACTGGCGCCTGTCACTGGCTATTATCGTTTCGGCAGTAACGAAGCTAGTGGTGAGGATGTAACTGGTCAAGTGAATTTCACCAGTCACATGGACGCCGTGGTGACCGTGGCGGTCCGGCTGGCCAACGCGCTGACCACGGGCGAGGCGCACGGCAAGCCGTACCTGCCGCCCGGGGGCAGCGCGCTGCCCGCCGCGGTGAGCGCGGCGCTGCGGGCCGGCCGGCCCGATTCCCGTGACGTCTCGGCGGCCGAGGCCGCGGAGTTCCGCCGCGTGGCCGGGGAGATCCGCGCGGTCTTCGACGCGGTGGCGCGCGGGCGCACCGACGCGGCGGCCAGCCTGGTCAACGAGATGCTGGCCCGCACCGGCGCCCGGCCGCACCTGGACCGGCATGACGGCGAGCCCTGGCACCTGCACTTCCACGGGGCTGAGGACTCGCTGGTCACCGGCTGGGCGGCCGGGTGCGCCACCGGGCTGGCGGTGGTGCTCGGCAGCGACCTGCACGGCCGCCTGGGAGTCTGCACCGCGCCCCGGTGCGACCGGGTCTACGTCGACATCTCGCGCAACGCGACCCGCCGCTTCTGCTCGACTTCCTGCCAGAACCGGGTCAAGACCGCGGCATTCCGAAAGGCCCATCGCGCCCGGGCGAACCGGAGCGTCAGCCAAAGACAAACCGCGAGCCAGCCGCTCAGAATGGAAGGGCGCACGGCATGGAGGCAAGCGCGATTAGAACCCAGCCTTCTGCGGTTAGCCGAGGCAACGCTGCCGCCAGCCTGGCCGCTCTGTGGCTATGCGTTCTGGATCCAAAAGTCAGACAGGCGATACCCAGTCGCACGGAGGGTCGGGCTCAGCCGAAGAAAGTCTCGGCCTCGGCGTAGCGCTCGGGCGGCACCAGCTTGAGCTCGCCGGTCGCCGCCGCGAGCGGCACCTGGACGATGTCCGTGCCTCGCAGGGCCACCATCGCGCCGAACGCGCCCGCGGCCACCGCGCGGATCGCGTGCGTGCCGAAGCGGGTGGCCAGCACCCGGTCGAACGCGGTCGGGGTGCCGCCGCGCTGGATGTGGCCGAGCACGGTGGCGCGGGCCTCCTTGCCGGTGCGCTGCTCGATTTCGTGGGCCAGCATCTGGCCGACCCCGCCGTAACGGACGTGGCCGAACGCGTCCCGCTCCTCGGCGAGGAGCGCCCCGGAGCCGTCCTTGGGGTGCGCGCCTTCGGCCACCACCACGATCGGCGAGTACCTGGTCTGGAACCTGTGCTCCACCCACCCGCAGACCTGCTCGATGTCGAACGGCTGCTCCGGGATCAGGATCACGTTCGCCCCGCCGGCCATCCCCGCGTGCAACGCGATCCAGCCGGCGTTACGCCCCATCACCTCGACGATCAGCGCCCGGTGGTGGCTCTCCGCCGTGGTGTGCAGCCGGTCGATGGCCTCCATCGCGATGTTCACCGCGGTGTCGAACCCGAACGTGTAGTCGGTCAGGCCGAGATCGTTGTCGATGGTCTTCGGCACGCCGACGACCTTCACGCCCTCCTCGTGCAGCCGCGCGGCGACGCCCAGGGTGTCTTCGCCGCCGATGGCCACCAGCGCGTCGACGCCGAGGCTCGCGAGGTTGTCCTTGACCCGCTCCAGCCCGGACCGGCCGCCGGACGCCGCGCCCTCACCCAGCGGGTTGGTCCGGGACGAGCCGAGGATCGTGCCGCCGCGAGGCAGGATGCCGCGCACCGCCTGCACGTCGAGGGTCATGGTGTCGCCCTCAAGCGGGCCGCGCCACCCGTCGCGGAACCCGGTGAACTCGTACCCGTGCTCATCCGCGCCCGTGCGCACGATGGCGCGGATGACCGCGTTCAGGCCGGGGCAGTCACCGCCTCCGGTCAGAACTCCGACTCGCATGGATCTTCCTCTCGCGTGGTCTCCCTCTCGCCGTTCGCCCGCCACACTAGTGCCCATGAGCGTGCTCGCGATCGACGCCGGGACAACAGGCGTGACTGCCTTGGTCATCACCGCGGACGGCGCCGTGGCGGGCCGAGGCTATCAGGAGTTTCGTCAGTTTTACCCGGAGCCCGGCTGGGTGGAGCACCTGCCGGAAGGCATATGGCATGCCACCCAGGCCGCGTGCGGCCAGGCGCTGGATCAGGCCGGCCGGGATGCGGTGAGCTGCGTCGGGATCACCAACCAGCGGGAGACCGCCGCGGTGTGGGACCGGGCAACGCTCGCCGCGCCGCGGCGGGCCATCGTCTGGCAGGACCGGCGGACGGCGGACATCTGCGCGCGACTGCGCGAGCATGGTCACGAGGAGCGGGTGACCGCGCTGACCGGGCTGCGGCTTGACCCGTACTTCACCGCCACCAAGCTGACCTGGCTGGCCGAGAACGACCCGGCGGTGTGGGCCGGCGTCACCGACGGGTCGCTCGCGGTCGGCACGGTGGACTCCTACCTGATTGCCCGGCTGACCGGCGGCCGCCGCCATGTCACGGACGCCTCCAATGCCTCGCGGACGCTGCTGTTCGACATCGAGGCCGGGCAGTGGTCCGCAGAGCTGTGTCAGCTGTTCGGGGTCCCGCCGCACGCGCTGCCCGAGGTCGTCCCGTCGTCCGGTCTGGTGGCGCACACCGATCCGGAGGCGTTCGGAGGCCTGAACCTGCCGATCGCAGGCATCGCGGGCGACCAGCAGGCGGCGATGTTCGGCCAGGCGTGCTTCTCCCCCGGCGCCACCAAGTGCACATACGGGACCGGGTCGTTCGTGCTGTGCAACACCGGCGCCTCGATCGTGCGCTCGCAGGCCGGGCTGCTGTCCACCGTGGCGTGGATGGACAGTTCCGGCGCGCTGACCTATGCGCTCGAGGGATCGGTCTTCGTGACCGGCGCCGTCGTGCAGTGGCTGCGCGACGGGCTCGGCCTGCTCGACAACGCCGCGCAGAGCGAGGCGCTGGCGCGCTCGGTTCCCGACTCGGGCGGCGTGGTGTTCGTTCCGGCGCTGACCGGGCTCGGGGCGCCGTACTGGGATCCGGACGCGCGCGGGGCGATGTTCGGCCTTACCCGGGGGACGACCCGGGCGCACCTGGTCCGTGCCGCGCTGGAGGCTATCGCGTTCGAGGTGCGGGACGTGGCCGACCTGATCGCCGCCGAACCCTCCAGCCCGCCGGTTGCGAGCGTGCTCCGGGTGGACGGCGGCGCGAGCGCCAACGACCTGCTCATGCAGGTGCAGGCGGACCAGCTCCAGGTGACCGTGGAGCGGCCCGTGGTGGCGGAGACCACCGCGCTCGGGGCCGCGTTCCTGGCCGGGCTGGCTACCGGGACGTGGTCGTCGCAGGCGGAGCTCGCGGCGACCTGGCAGCTCGATCGCAGGTTCTCGCCGGGGGCCAGGGACGGGCAGGCCTACGCTCGCTGGCGGCAAGCCGTGCAGCGCACCATGGGCTGGGCCCGTCCCGCGCCAGAGCCCGGGTAGGGCTATGGCAGGCTCCACTGCTGCGCGGCCCGGCTGGCGCAGCCCACGATCTCCAGCTGGGTGCCGCTCGGCCCGGCGCCCGGGTCGGTCAGGCACTTGCCTGACAACGGGTTGACCAGGTGGCCGTTGCTCCTGGCCTGCCACTCCTGGCCGGCCGAGGAGCTGCAGCGCAGCAGCTCGGCCTTGGTTCCGGACGCGGGCCGGCTGCCCGGTACGGTCAGGCATTTGCCGACCGGGGTGGCCTTGGTGAGCCTGAGCTGCAGCCGGCCCGCGGCATTGGGATAGACCGTCCAGACCTGGGACTTGCCCCCGTTGCAGGAGTAGATCTGAATCTTGTTGCGATCTGCGGTGCTGCCGTGCCAGTCGTCCAGGCACTTGCCGGCCAGCCGTGACCTGACCGCGCCGACCGACGCCACGGTCCACGCCAGCGACGCCGAGCCCGTCATGCCGGTGCCGTCGGTCGCGTGCAGGGTGACCGAGAAGTACCCCCTGGCTTTCGGCGTGCCGGAGACGACGCCGCCCGCGGCGATCGACAGGCCCGTGGGCAGCCCGCTGGCGGTGAACCGCAGCGGCTGCGCGGTATCCGAGTCCTTCGCCGCGATCCGCAGCGGGGTGATCTTCGCTCCCTGAGTGCTGTGCCGCGTGCCCGGGCTGGTCACCGCGACCGTGTTGTCGACGGCCTGGAACGCGCCCGTGCCGTTGGGGGTGCCCCAGCCGGTCGGGCCGTCGTATCCGGCACTGGCGGTGCACAGGTAGGACCCGCCGCACGAGCCATCACGGCCCGAAGTGACATCGTTGAGACGGCTGGTGTGCTGGTACGGGTACTCGGCCGGGTAGGCGCCGGAACCCGGCGGGCCGGCCAGGGCGTAGGTGCCGGCGATGATCGGCGCCGCGGCCGATGTCCCGCCGAACACCTGCCACCCGGTATTTCCGCGGTAGGTGTCGTAGACGGCGACCCCGGTGCCGGGGTCCGCGTCGGCGGCCACGTCATTGTCGGTACGCCGGGAGCAGCCCGTGTCGGTCTGCCATGACGGCTTGGCTTCATCAGCCGAGCAGCCGGAACCCGAGGCTCCGGAGGAATCGTTCCAGACGCTTTCACTCCAGCCGCGCGCAGTGCCGCTGCGGTGGGCCAGCGAAGTACCGCCGACCGACGTCACATACCTGGAGGCGGCCGGATACCCCACGCCGTACCCGCTGTCGCCAGCGGCCGCGGTCACGGCCACTCCCGGGTGGTTGAAGTAAGCAGCGTCGTCCGCGGTATCGCTGGCGGTCTCGGCACCGCCGTAGCTGTTGGACACGAACTTGGCGCCGAGCAAGACAGCCGCGTTCACCCCCGTGCCCAGATCGCGGATTCCGGCGCTTTTCGCCTCCACCAGGATGATCCGGCAGTTCGGGCAGATCGCCGACACCATGTCCAGGTCCAGGGACTCTTCCTCGTCCCAGCCGGTCGTGCCGGCCGCGCGCGGCAGCGGGCTGGCCTGGCCCGCCTGGTTGACCTTGCGGAAGCATCCGCTGGCCACGGTGCAGGGAGGCAGGTGGTACTGGGATCGGTACAGCGCCAGGTCCGAGGCCGCTTTCGGGTCGTCGAAGGCGTCCACGACCGCGATCGTCTGGCCCCGGCCGGCCTCAGCCGAGGCCTGCGTCAGGTTGTAGGCGCTCCGCAGATCGGCGGGGCCGTACCCGGCCGGGATGCTGTCACGGACCAGGCCCGCGCGGGCCACCTCGTGGGTCCGGACCAGGGCCAGGCACACCGCCTGCCCGGACGGTGCCGCGACCGGACAGGCGTGGCGGAAGTCCGGGGCCGGCCCGGGGCTGGCCGCAGCCGCCGTGGTTGGCAGCACAGTGGCTGGCAGCACGGTGGCTGGTAACGCAGCGAGCGCGAGCGCCGACACCAGCCCCGTCACCGACTTCAAGGCGGGCCCTGACTTGAGGGCCGGCACTGATTTCAGGGCCAGCACCGGGCAGACGCCAAGCTTGCCGATCTTCACCATCGCCCCTTCACTGCTCGGGAACAGGACCAGGTAGCCATAGGACGACTGTCGGTGCTGGCCGGTTGACCTGCGCGGGCAGTGTCGCCAGGTATCTCCCGTTAGGGTCGTCTGGCGCTGAAGCGGCTGTGCCGCTACCGCGCCGCCACGACGTGGAATTCCACCCGGTAGAGAAGCGTGTCGTCGGTGATCGGGCCGGCGTGGGCGGCCCGCTGGCGCAGCGACTCCAGGTTCTCTTCGCCACAGCGGCGCACGTCGGCTGGCGTAATGGAGGAAAAGGGCATCAGTTCCACGGAGTCGACCTCGATATAGCCGGGGCCGACCGGGTACCGGCCGCCGACCCGGACCTTGGGCCGGCGCCAGAGCCGGAAGGAGACGGTGATGTCGCCGGAGATCACGTCGTCGCGCAGCTCCCGGCTGAAGTCCACCCGCCGATGCTAACTAACGGCCCAGGTCTCGAGTCACTCGTCGTCGGGCTCGTCCAGATCGGCGCTGGCCAACCCGGCGCCTCCTGCTCTGGTCTCCCCCGCCAGGTTCCTGGTCCCGTCTCGGGCCCCTGCTTCGGCCCCGTCCGCGTGCGCGGCCCCGTCCCCACGCGCAGCACCGTCCCCACGCGCAGCACCGTCCCCACGCGCGGCACCGTCCGTCACGGCCCCGTTCTCCGCCGCGGCCCCGCGCCCGCGGTTCCTCCGCGCCAGCGGCACGCTGACCTTCAGGCGCTGGGCGTACTGGTCGACGTACTCCTGGCCGGACAGCTTCATGAGCTCGTACATGATCTCGTCGGTCGTCGCCCTGAGTACGATCCGGTCATGCTCCAGCCCGTAGTAGCGGGAGAAGTCCAGCGGCTTGCCGAACTTGACACCCGGCCGGATCCACAGCCTCGGCGCGATCTTTCCTGGCGGCTGGAACTCGAAGGTGCCCACCATGGCGCACGGGATCACCGGCACTCTCGCTTCCAGGGCCAGCCTGGCCACGCCGGTCTTGCCGCGGTACAGCCGTCCGTCCGGCGTCCGGGTGCCCTCCGGGTAGATCCCGAGCAGCTGGCCTTGGGCCAGCACGCGCAGCCCGGTGCGGAGCGCGCGCTCGCTCGCCGCGCCGCCGGACCGGTCCACCGGAATCTGGCCCACGCCACTGAAGAATGCCTTGCTGATCAGGCCCTTGAGGCCGCGGCCGGTGAAGTACTCGGACTTGGCCAGGAACACCACCTTGCGCGGCAGCGGCAGCGGCGCGAAGAAGTGATCGGAGAACGACAGGTGGTTGCTGGCCAGGATGGCAGGCCCCTCTCTCGGGACGTTGTCCGTGCCGACCGCCCAGGGCCGGAACACGATCTTGAGGAACGGCCCGAGTATCGCCTTGACCACCCAGTAGAACACGCACATATGTTCCCACGTCATGGCGCCGCTGTGGATGCTGCGACGGATGCGGTTTCCCGGCAGCCAGCCCGGCGCAACCCTTCCGGCATCTCGGCATGCGACGATTCCGACTAGCGTCCGGCAGGGACGCGAACACCACGTTGGAAGGACCGGCCGATGCCAGTGTTGCCAGGCGCAGAACCCTTCACGCACACGGGCGGTACCACCGGCGTCCTGCTCTGCCACGGATTCACCGGCAGTCCCCAGTCGCTGCGGCCCTGGGCTGAGTACCTGGCCGAGGCGGGCCTGAGCGTCTGGCTGCCGAGGCTGCCCGGGCACGGCACGACCTGGCAGGAGATGGCACGGACCCGGTGGGAGGACTGGTACGCCGAGGTCGACCGGGCCTTCGACGAGCTCAGGGCGCAATCCGAGCAGATCTTCGTCATGGGCCTGTCGATGGGCGCCTGCCTGGCGCTGCGCCTCGCCGAGCTGCGGGGACCCGCGATCAGCGGCCTCGTCCTGGTCAACCCGTATGTCACTGCCGACACCCGTCTGTTCCTGCTCGCCCCGGTGCTGAAGTTTGTGGTGCCGTCGCTGAAGGGAATCACCAGCGACATCAAGAAGGAGCAGACCAGCGAACTCGGCTACCAGCGGATCCCGGTCAAGGCCGCGGCGACCCTGCCTGGGCTGTGGCGGATCACCCGGTCCCAGCTCGCCGACGTGACCCAGCCGGTGCTCGTGTACCGCAGCACCGTTGACCATGTCGTCGGCCCGGCCAGTCTCCGGGTGCTGCGCGAGGTGCTACCGGGGGGACAGCTGGAAGTCCGGGAGTGCCAGGACAGCTACCATGTGGCAACCCTCGACAACGACGCGCCAACCATCTTCGCGGGAAGCCTGGAGTTCGTCAGGACGCACAGCCGGGACGGGAGAGAATAGCGATTGCGACGAAAGGCAGGAAGCGCGAGGGTTATGACGTGAGTGGCGAGGACGCTGGCCGCGGGGA
>WNGR01003585.1_pt1 | contig 22078 bp, 17 predicted proteins | sample 5407581 | NCBI WGS metagenome assembly WNGR01 (sample SAMN13153383, study PRJNA577476) | soil metagenome | isolation source: 80 cm soil or saprolite under Garry oak tree replicate 2 | place: USA:California | collected 2016-06-15
TCGTCTATGGCAGCATCTCCGGCTTCGGCCAGGACGGCCCCTATCACAAGCGCCCCGGCTTCGATCAGATCGCGCAGGGCATGGGCGGGCTGATGTCGATCACCGGCGCACCGGGCGAAGGTCCGATGCGGGTCGGCATTCCCGTTGCCGACCTCACCGCGGGCCTGTTCTGCGCCATGGGCATCCTGACAGCGCTGCTCGAGCGCGAGGTCTCCGGCAAAGGCCAGTGGGTGCAGACCTCACTGTTGCAGGCTCAGATCTTCATGCTCGATTTCCAGGCCGCGCGCTGGCTGATGGAGAAGGAGGTCGCCAAGCAGGCCGGCAACAACCATCCGACCAGCATCCCGACCGGCGTATTCAAGACCTCCGACGGCTACATCAACATCGCCACTACGGGCGGGCGGATCTGGGAGCGCTGCGCGCAGGCGATCGGCGCGCCGGAACTCTACAGCCATCCCGATTATGCGACCGCGCCGGCGCGCTCCAAGAACCGCGACGCGCTCAACGCCAAGATCGAGGAGCGCACCCTGACGAAGTCGACCGAGACCTGGGTCAGGGAGTTCAACGACGCCGGCGTGCCCTGCGGGCCAATCTATGCCATCGACCAGATGTTCGAGGACGCGCAGGTCAAGCATCTCGGCATCGCGCAGGACGTGCCGAACGACGAGGACCGTCACATCCGCTTGGTTGGTCAGCCCGTCACGCTGTCGCGCACGCCGAGCAAGATGGTGGCGCGCCCGCCGGAATTCGGCGAACAGACGGAGGAAGTGCTGAACGAGTTCGGCTTCAGTCGCGATGAGATCGCCGACCTGCGGCAGCACAAGGTGGTGTGACGCCACATGCGGGCTTCATCGCGACGATCAGACAAAATGCCCCGGAGAAAACCGGGGCTTTTTGCATTTTCCGTGATTGACGGCCGATGGCCGCCGCGATCCGTCCGGCTATTGCAGCCCGCTCGGATTGGTCACGCCGCCGATGGCAGTGATCGTCCCGCCTCCACCGTTGCTGGTGAAGCGGTTGTTGGTATAGGAATTGACGGTGCCCGATACGCCGGTGCTGTTGAACGAAACATCGTTGTTGGAGAGGTTGACCGATCCTCCGGTCTGCTTGATGCCAACCAGGTTGAAGGAGATCGTGGTGGCGTCGACGTTGATACCGCCGCCCGAGATCACAATGCCTCCGACGGAATTGCTTGACACGAGCGAATTGCTGAGATGAACGGCTCCGCCGGTACCGACCGCAATACCGCTGGCAGCATTGATCACCCTTACATTGCTCAGCGTCGCACTGATCAGGCCACCGCCCGCGCTTGCCACCGTAATGCCGCTACCGCCCATGTCCCGAACAGTGGTGTTCACCACGTTCAGGGTTCCGTTCGTGCGTTGGTCGGCAATGCCGGTCGCCGTACTGGAGAAATCGCCGTTGACGAGGCAGTCCTCGATATTGACGAAGCTTCCGGCTCCCGCGCCGAATATCCGGATGCCGATGATGCCGCTGTCAAAACCCTGGAGGTTGATGTTGCGGATGTTCACCGTCTTGCGCACGTCGCTAAAGGAGTCGAAAGCGATGTTGATGCCGTTCGTTCCGGCATTGAGGATCGAGGAGAACACCTCGTGACAATCGATGGTGATCGATTTCGTGATGGTCACCGCACCGAAACCGCCGGGATCGATGCAGTTGATCTCGCCGTTCACCGCCGTCTTCGAGATCGCGCCCGCGAAGGTCTTGCACGGCGCCGTGCGACTGCACGGGTTGGCGTCGTCGCCGACACCGGACACCCAGGTTCGGCTGGCTTGTGCGCTGGCAGGACTTGCGAGGAGGAAGAGCGCGATGATCGCTCCGGCGATACCAAATGGCACAGTAAGGAATCGTTTCATTTCAGCCTCCAATAAAAAAAGATAACTGCAAATGGATCGTTCGGCCTCACAAAGAGCGGCTACGATGTAGCAGACAATTGCAACTCCGGGATGTTAACCATGTCACTAACGTGCGGCAACCACGGTGTTGCGGAGACCGCAAGACCACACGTCGCGTAGAACATCATTGAGGCATCAAAAGCCCATTCGGCCGTGAAAACAGCGGGACACAAATCATAGGACAGGATCGTTGCCAGATGCCACGATTACGTTGACGCCGCGTCCTGCACGCGATGCCGACGCGAATCGCCGAGCTGACGACAGAAGGTGATGGCGTCCGCAACTGACCCACGCTGAACGACAAAGCCCGGCACATGCCGGGCTTTGCTTTCAGGACTTGCTTAGTACTTCGCGACCACCGGGCCGGCGAATTGATAGTTGATACCGGCGCGCAGAATGTGGTCGGTGAAGCGCGACGACACATTGGCGCCGATCGTGGAGCCCGGCGCAAGCGTGAACGGACCGGACGAGAAGCGGCCGAGATCCATGTAGAGATATTCGAGCTTGGCGCTCCAGTTCTGGGTGATCTTGCCTTCGACACCCGCGCCCACAGTCCAGCCGACGCGTGTCTCCGAGGTCGAGCCGACCGAGGCGATCGCGACACCGGCGGGCGTGAAGCCGGTCATGGTGCCCGTGGTCTTGATCTCGCCGAAGGCCACGCCGCCGGTGCCGTAGAACAGCACCTTCGGGGTCGCCAGGATGCAGACGCGGCCGCGGACGGTGCCGAACCACTGCAGCTTCTGGTCGATCGTCAGGGTGGTGCCGGCGGCACCGCCGGCGGGTGGAAGGAACGTCAGGCCGGGAAGACAGGCACCACCAGCAGGCGCGACGCCGACGCAGGCGAAGCCGGCGCTGCCCTTCTCACCCGACCATTGCAGATCGCCCTCGACGCCGAACACGACTGGGATACCGCCAGCCGATTACTCATTTGAGTTCAATATGATAGATAAACAATCTTAGCGCGACGCAGGTTTCGCGCGCTGCGTCCATCCGACGCGGCCAGGCAGGCTGTCGATTACCGGCCAGAAAAGCAGCAGGATCGCCAGCGTCGTGATCGAGCCGACCAAACCGTTCGACCAGAACACTTTGAGGTCGCCACTGGAGCCGATCATCGACAGGCGGAAGGCATCCTCGGCACGGTTGCCGAGCACCAGCGCCAGCGTGAACGGCGCGAGTGGAATGCCGATCTTCTTGAAGACGTAGCCGACGGCGCCAAAGCTGAGCATCAGCCAGATGTCGAACATCGCGTTCTGGATCGCATAGGCACCGATCGCGCAGGACACCACGATCATCGGCGCCACCGCCGCGAACGGCACACGCAGGATCGAGGCGAAGATCGGCACCGTCGTCAGCACCAGCACGAGACCGACGACATTGCCAAGGTACATCGAGGCGATCAGGCCCCAGACGAAATCCTTGTGCTCGACGAACAGCAGCGGACCGGGATTGAGCCCCCACACCATCAGTCCGCCGAGCAGGATCGCGGCCGTGCCAGAGCCGGGAATGCCGAGCGCGAGCATCGGCAACAGTGCCGCGGTGCCGGAGGCATGCGCCGCCGTCTCCGGCGCGAACACGCCCTCGATGCGGCCCTTGCCAAAACTCTCGGAATCCTTGGAGAAACGCTTGGCGAGATTGTAGCCCATGAAGGACGCCGCAATCGCGCCGCCCGGGGTAATGCCGAGCCAGCAGCCGATGAAGGAGGAGCGCAGCAGCGTCACCCAGTATTTCGGCAGGTCCTTCCAGACGCTCAGCACGACGCGGAGCGAAATGCTCGCCGCGTGTCCGCGCAGCGCCAGCCGTTCCTCCATCGTCAGCAGGATCTCGCTGATGCCGAACAGGCCGATGACGGCGACCAGGAAGTTGATGCCGCGCAACAGCTCCGACGAGCCGAAGGTCATGCGCAACTGACCCGACACGGTGTCCATGCCGACGCCGGCGAGCAGGAGCCCCAGCGACATCGAGATGACAGTCTTGTGCTTGGCCTCGCGCCCGAGACCGACGAAGGAGCAGAAGGTCAACAGATAGACCGCAAAGAACTCCGGCGGACCGAACTTCAGTGCAAAGGACGAGATCATCGGCGCGAGGAAGGTGATCAGCAGCACCGCGACCAGCGAGCCGATGAAGGAGGACGTGAACGCCGCGGTCAGCGCTTCCGCCGCCCTGCCCTGCTGCGCCATCGGATAGCCGTCGAAGGTGGTCGCGACCGACCAGGCTTCGCCGGGGATGTTGAACAGGATCGAGGTGATGGCGCCACCGAACAGCGCACCCCAATAGATGCAGGACAGCATCACGATGGCCGAGGTGGGATCCATCGTGAAGGTCAGCGGCAGGAGGATCGCCACGCCATTGGGGCCGCCGAGGCCGGGGAGCACGCCCACGAAGATGCCGAGCACGAGCCCGACCATCATCAGGACGAGCGTCTTCCACGTGAGCAGGACGGCGAAGCCGTGAAGGAGGAGACCGAACGCTTCCATCGCCGGCCCGCCCTAGTAACCGAAGGCCGCTTCGAGCGGTCCCTTCGGCATGATGACGTCGAAGGCGATGTCGAAGGTGACGAACATGATCGCCGTGAATAGGAAGGCGGTGAGCAGCGACTTCCACAGCGCGATCTTGCCGATCAGGCGCATGAAGCCTGCGATCAGGAGAAAGCTCGCGACGTAGAGGCCGAGGAACTGCGTCACCAGGCAGAACAACAGCGTCGGCACGAACACCGCCAACACGCGGCAGGCTTGCGCCCGCGTGACGAAGGTCTCGGACGCCGCACGACGCGCGAGCAATGCGGCGATCAGGCCATAGAGGCTGCCGCCGCCGAGGATGATGGAGAGATAGAACGGGAAATAGCCGGGCTCGGGCCCGGTCGAATCCCAGGAGGCGCCGGCGCGCCAATTGTCGTAGCCGAGGATTGCGGCCAGCGCGAGCAGCAGGAGGCAGACGATGATTTCGACCGTGCCGGAGCTCGCTCGTCGACGACAATTTCAAGATCAGTTTGGGACATGGGTGAACAACAAGGCTCTGGCCAATCCCCTCTCCCCGCTTGCGGGGAGAGGGTTAGGGTGAGGGGGAGTCTCCACGAGGACGGTGAAAGCTGGACTCGTGGAGAGTCCCCCTCACCCGCATCGCATCTACGATGCAATGCGACCTCTCCCCGCAAGCGGGGCGAGGTGAAGACAGCTACTTCGCGACGAATCCGGCTTCGGTCATCAGCGACTTGTTCTGCGCATCGTCCTCCTCAAGGAATTGCACCATGTCCTTGCCGGTGAGGAAGATCGGCTTCAATGCCTGCTTCTCCATGTAGACCTTGTATTCCGTCGTCTGCGTCACCTTGTGGAACAGCTCGACATAGAACGCCTGCTGTTCCGGCGTCACCTTGCCGGGCAGGAACATCGCGCGCAGCATCAGATACTGCACGTCGACGCCCTCCTCCTTGCAGGTCGGGATGTCGGCCCAGGACTGCGTGTCCGTCACCTTGCGGTTGCCGACGAGCTGGGTCGCGGCCTCGCCGCCGGACTTGTAGGGCAGATAGGAGAATTTCGCGCCGGTCTTCTGCTCGAGGAAGACGGTCAGCACGTGATCCTCGCGCTTGGAGCCGGTACCGCCCATCTTGAACGGGGCGCTCGCGGCCTTCGCGGCCTCGACGAATTCCTTCACCGTCTTGGGGCCGGCGCTGTTGTCCCACAGCACGAACTGGTCGAGCGCAATCACCGAGACCGGGGTCAGCTCGCGCCAGTTGAATGGAATCTTCGCCGACAGCGGCAGCATGTAGATCAGCGAATAGGCGATCAGCACCTTGTTCGGATCGCCCTCGCCGGACTTCATGTACATCAGCGCTTCCGCGCCTGAGGCGCCGCCCTTGAGCGAGACCACGATCGGCTGCTTCATCAGATTGTTCTTCTGGATCGCGGCCTGCATCATGCGCGCCATCTGGTCGGAGGCACCGCCTGCGCCTGCCGCCACCACGATCTCGACGGGTTTGGTCGGTTCCCAGCCGGCGACCGCCGGTGCAGCCCAAAGCGCGGCCGTCAGCGCCATCGCGGCCTTCATTCCATGTCCCACGCGCATCGTCCCCAATTCTTGCCTATGTTCTTGTTCGGATTGGCAATTCGCGAAAGCCAAAGGCGGATTGCATTGTGCGGGCGAACGCCGGCCAGTTCAAGCTGCCCAACGTCGCACCGCTTATGACTTTGGAATGAGATTGATTGCAAGCGCGGCCGGCCCGCAAACGCGAGCCGTTTCAGCGCCCAGCCCTACAATGGTCGAGCGACATCATGCCGAGGACGAAAAGCTATGCCTGCCGAGTTGGGCGATTGTGGCGACACATGCGTTTGCCTACGCACCGCAAGGACTTGAGCCGCGCTACTTGCCCTTCCAGTTCGGCGTGCGCTTGTTGAGGAAGGCGTCCATGCCCTCGCGAAAATCTTCGCTCATATAGGCTTTGAGGATCAGATCCTCGCCTTCCTCGCGGGACAGCGTGCGGCGGATGCGGCGCACCGCTTCCTTGGTGGCTTCGAGGGTGAGGGGCGCATGGCTCGCGACAAGCTTTGCGGTCTCATCGGCGCGGCGCTGAAGCGTCTCGACGTCCGGCACGATCTCGCTGAGCAGCCCGAGAGCCAGGGCTTCCGGGGCCTCGACCAGCCGCGCCTTGAAGATCATGTCCTTGGTGCGGGCCGGACCGACCAGCGAGACAACGCGGCTGATGTTCGACATCGACAGGCAGTTGCCGAGCGTACGCGCGATCGGAAAGCCGATGCGGGTTGCTTCGGTGCCGATGCGGATGTCGCAGCATGCGGCGATGCCGGCGCCGCCGCCAGTGCAGGCCCCCGCGATCGCCGCGATCACGGGCACGCGGCACTGCTCGAGCGTGCCGAGCACGCGGTCGATCCGCGCCTCGTAGTCGAGCGCGTCCTGCGCGGTTTTGAACGCACGGAACTGAGAAATGTCGGTGCCCGACGCAAACGCCTTGTCGCCGGCGCCGGTCAAGATCAGCGCCTTGATCGAGCGATCGGCGTTGATCTCGGTGCAGATCTCCGCCATGCGCTCATACATGGCGAAGGTCAGCGCATTGCGCGCCTGCGGGCGGTTGAAGGTGATCCGCGCGATGCCGTCCTGGACGGAGTAGAGCAGGTCTTCGTTGGTCGTCGTCGGTGCGTTCATCGCGCCCTCACTTTGCTCTCGTTGATTTCAGGCAACGGCTGCCTTGGCCATCGGCACCACGTCGCGTCCCTTCAGGACGTCCATGGCCGCCAACACGCCGCCGCTCCTGTGCGGGATCTTTGCAAGATCCAGGCCCATCTCGACGCCGGCGAGCGTGCCCATCAGCATCAGATCGTTGAAATGCCCGATATGGCCGATGCGGAACACCTTGCCCTTGACCTTGTTCAGGCCGGTGCCGAGCGACATGTCGAAGTTTTCCAGCACCACCTTGCGGAAGTGATCGGCGTCGTGGCCCTCGGGCACGCGCACGCCGGTCAGCGCCGGCGAATGCGCGGCGGGGTCGGCGCACTGCGTCTCCAGGCCCCAGACCTTGACCGCGGCGCGAGTTGCGGCGCTGTGACGCTTGTGGCGGGTCCACACGTTGTCGAGACCTTCCTCCTCCAACATCTTGACGGCCTCGCGCAGGCCCATCAGCAGATTGGTGGCGGGCGTATAGGGGAAGGTGCCGAGCTTGTTGAAGCTGATGACCTCCTGCCAGTCCCAATAGGAGCGCATGCCCGGATTGGCCTTCGCCACCGCGAGCGCCTTCTCCGAGACGGCATTGAAGCCGAGGCCCGGCGGCAGCATCAGGCCCTTCTGGGAGCCAGCGACCGAGACGTCGATGCCCCAGGCATCGTGCTCATATTCCATCGAGCCGAGGCCGGAGATGGTGTCGACCATCAACAGCGCCGGATGCTTGACGCGGTCGAGCAGCTTGCGCACCTCGAGCGGCGGCGTCAGGCAGCCGGTCGAGGTCTCGTTGTGGACGACACAGACCGCCTTGATCTTGTGCTGCTTGTCGGCGGCAAGGCGCTTCTCGATCTCGGCGAGGTCGGCGCCATGGCGCCAGTCGCTCGGGATGAAGTCGACGTCGAGCTTGAACTTGTCGGCAATGCCGCGCCACAGCACAGCGAACTGGCCGGTCTCGCACATCAAAACCTTGTCGCCGGGCGCGAGCACGTTGACCATCGCCGCTTCCCAGGCGCCGGTGCCGGACGAGGGGAAGACGATCACGGGCTGCTGGGTGCGGAACACGCGCTGCATCGCGGCAAGCACGGCGAAACCGAGCTCGGCAAACTCCGCACCGCGATGGTCCAGCGTCGGCATGTCCATCGCCCGCAGCACCCGGTCGGGCACGTTGGTCGGTCCTGGAATCTGTAGGAAATGCCTTCCAGTATGCACGGTCATCGGCGTCCTTCCCGGTCTTGCCTTGATTTTGATGGCCGCCGAATAGCACCATTTGACCGGCTTGTCCCCTCTCCTTAAGGCGCCTCCCATGCATAACCGGTGGACCTCGGCCGCCCCCTACTCCGCCGCTACCACCTTCCCGGAGGGCAGCTGCTCCTCGGCCTCCGCAAACGGACGCTCCGGGTGCATCAGGAACGCGGAAAAGCCGCCGAGCAGCAATAGCCCCATCGACATCAGGAACGGCAGGTACCAATTGCCGGTCGCGTCGATCACGAAGCCCGCGACCAGCGGGGAGACGATCGCGGCGAAGGCGGACCCCGTGTTCATGAGTCCGGATGCGGTCCCGGAATGTTTCGGGGCGATGTCCATCGGGATCGACCACATCGGGCCGATCACGAGCTCGGCGCAGAAGAAGCCCGCCGATAGACACAAGGCAACCACGGTGATGTCGTGGACGAACAGGATCGGAAACAGCGAGAGCAGTGCCCCCACAAATCCCGCAACGGTGACGCTGAGCCGCGCCAGGCGGACATTGCCGGTGCGATCGAGGATCTTGTCCGACAGCACGCCGCCGACACTGTCGCCGACCACGCCGGCGAAGAACACGCCGGAGGCGAACAGCGCGGAGTTCTTGATGTCGAGATTGTAGTTGTTCTTGAAGAACAGCGGCAGCCAGTTGAGATAGAGCCACAGGCTCCAGCCGTAGCAGAAATAGGTCAGCGTCACCGGCCACATGCGGCCGAACAGCGGCCCCCACGGCACGCGCGGTCGCTCGCCGGTCGGGCGCGGCGGCAGCGTCGCAAGCTCGGCTTCAGTGATGGAGGCGTGTTCTTTCGGCTCGTTGCGGAAGTACCAGACCCAGATGACGCCCCAGACCAGGCTGACGAAGCCGAGCACGACGAACGTGCCGCGCCAGGTCAGCCAAAGGATCAACAGCGCGACCACCGGCGGCGTCACCGCATTGCCGAGCCGGGCGAAGGAGTGGGTCAATCCTTGCGCGAAGCCGCGCCGGTTCGCCGGCGTCCAGTATTGCATCGCGCGCGTTGCGGTCGGGAACGTCGCACCCTCGCCAAAACCGAGCGCGAAGCGTGCGATGAACAGCGCGGCCAGACTGTTCACGAAGCCGGTCGAGATGGTGGCCACCGCCCAGATCATGCCGCACCAGAACAGCGTCTTGCGCGGCCCGAAGTGATCGCCGACCCAGCCGCCGATCACCTGGAACAACAGATAGGGATAGGCGAAGGCAGAGAAAACGAGGCCAAGCTGGGTGTTCGAGAGACCGAGCTCCTTCTGGATCTCGCTGGCGGCGGTGCCGATGTTCACCCGGTCGATATAGGTGATGAAATACATCGCGCAGAGCATCGCCAGCACGACATGCGTGGCCTTGAACCGAACTCCCATCTCCACCCCTCCCTGATCGCTTCTTATGATTGTCGTTGCGTGTGCCCTGCGCGATTTAAGTGCCGACCACTTTAAGATGCGGCGAGGAATTGCCCTGCGGGCGTTGCTCCAGCAGTTTCATCGCGACATCGACGCCGCCGGAGCGGTGCGGCACGCCGGCGACCGACAGGCCCATCTCCACGCCGGTGAGCGCGCCAAGCAGCGTCAGCGCATTGCATTCACCGAGATGGCCGATGCGAAAAACCTTGCCGGCGACTTTCGACAGGCCCGAGCCGAGCGACATGTTGTAATTCTCGAGCACGATCTTGCGGAACTGGTCGGCATCATGTCCCGGCGGCATCAGCACCGCGGTCAGCACCGGCGAGAATTCGGCCGGTTCCTGACAGAGCACCTCGAGGCCCCAATGATTGACGGCGGCGCGCGTTGCCGCAGCTAACCGCTGATGGCGCGCGAACACGTTGTCGAGCCCCTCTTCGAGCAGCATCGCGATCGCCTCGCGCAGGCCGTAAAGGAGGTTAGTCGCCGGCGTGTAGGGGAAAAAGCCCTTTGTATTGGGCTTGAGCATCTCTTCCCAGTCGAAATACGAGCGCGGCATCTTGTTGGTCTTCGAAGCAGTGCGCGCCTTCTCCGAGATCGCGTTGAAGCCGAGGCCGGGCGGCAGCATGAAACCCTTTTGCGAGCAGCTGACGCTGACATCGACCTTCCATTCGTCGTGGCGGTAGTCGACCGAGCCGAGCGAGGAGATGGTGTCGACCATCAACAGCGCCGGATGACCAGTGCGGTCGATCGCGGCGCGGATCTCGGCGATACGGCTGGTCGCACCCGTCGAGGTCTCGTTGTGCACGACCATCACCGCCTTGATCGCGCGCGCGGTGTCGGCGGTGAGCTTCGCTTCGATCTGGGCCGGGTCGGCGCCACGGCGCCAGTCGCCGGGAACGAAATCGACCTCGATGCCGAAGCGGCCCGCCATCTGCCGCCACAGGGTGGCGAAATGGCCGGTCTCGACCATCAGCACCTTGTCGCCCGGCGACAGCGTGTTGACGATCGCAGCCTCCCAGGCGCCCGTCCCCGATGAGGGGAAGATCACCACCGGACCCGCGGTCTGGAAGATTTTCTGGCTGCCTTCGAGCACGGTCCGGCCGAGTTCGCCGAATTCCGCGCTCCGATGGTCGATCACCGGCATGTCCATGGCGCGCAACACGCGCTCGGGGACCGGGCTCGGGCCCGGAATCTGAAGGAAATGGCGTCCCTGATGCATGAAAACCTCCCTGGCAACGGATTTTGGCCGGCTCATCTGGCTATTTTGCATTCATTTTTTGTTATTTCAATCGAAATTTGGTATTCAAATACGGACGTCGACGCGACCAACCGAGCAAACTACTGTGCTGCAAATGAAATCCACGATTCCCGACACTGGGGTTCCAATCGCCCCACCGGCCAGCAATGGTGGCGACCGCCAGGAGGCCTCGCTCCATGGCGAGATCCTGCTCCGGCTGCGCGACTATGTCGTGGAAGGCAACATTCCAGACGGCGCGCGCGTTCCCGAACGCCAGCTCTGCGAGATGCTCGGCATCTCCCGCACGCCCTTGCGCGAGGCGTTAAAAGTGCTCGCCGCCGAGGGCCTGATCGAGCTCCTGCCCAACCGCGGCGCGCGGGTCCGCCAGCTCAGCCAGCGCGACCTCGAGGAGCTGTTCGACGTGATGGCCGGGCTGGAAAGCCTGGCCGGGCGACTGGCCTGCGAGGCTATCACCGACGATGAAATCGTCGCGATCGAGCAGCTCCATTACGAGATGTACGGCCACTATCTGCACCGCGACATGCACGGCTATTTCCAGACCAACCAGCGCATCCACGAGAGCATCGTCACGGCCGCACGGAACGAGACGCTGAAGACGGCCTACGCCAACTTTGCCGGAAGAATCCGCCGCGTCCGCTACTCCGCCAATTTCGCCCGCAAGCGGCAGCGCTGGGCGGAAGCGATGCGCGAGCATGAAGCGATCCTCGATGCGCTGCGCCGCCGAGCCGGCAGCGAGCTGAGCGACATCCTGTTCCAGCACCTGCGCAACAAGCGGACGGCGGCGATCGAGCACCTGACCGAGCCCCAAGAGGACGCGCCGGCCTCACCTTGAGGGGCGGCTAGCTTGCTCATTTTGAATTCATAATATAATCGATCAGAAACGAGAATGAATAATCCAGTGGGTGCAGACCGCCCCGCTGGATCACTCCGGGACCAGGGATGACAAACGCCTCCTCGCTCGAACGGCGCCTGCGCGCGGAAATGACCGGTGACGTCCTGTTCGACGGCTTCAGCCGCGGCCGCTACGCCACCGACGCCTCATTCTACCAGATCGTGCCGGCGGGCGTGGTGGTGCCAAAAACCATGGACGAGGCGCTGAGGGCGCTGGCGATCGCGCGCGACGAGGGACGCAAGGTCACCCCGCGCGGCGGCGGCACCTCGCAATGCGGCCAGACCGTCAATGACGGTCTCGTCGTCGATCTCTCAAAACACCTGAACCGCATTCTGTCGCTCGACGTCGAGGCCCGGACCTGCGTGGTCGAACCCGGCATCGTGCTCGACGACCTCAACCGCCAGCTCAAAAAGCACGGCCTGTGGTTTCCGGTCGACGTCTCCACGGCCTCGCGCGCCACCATCGGCGGCATGGCCGGCAACAATTCCTGCGGCGGCCGCTCGCTGCGCTATGGCACCATGCGCGACAACACGCTGTCGATGGAAGCCGCGCTCGCCGACGGCACGCTGGCGCGTTACGGCGAGGTGTCGCGCGATCTCTCCGACATCGAGGCCAGCAACAGCGCGCGCGCCCTGTTCCGCGACATGCTCGATCTCGGCACGCGCGAGGCCGACGAGATCGCGGCGCGCTTTCCAAAGGTGCAGCGCCGCGTCGGCGGCTACAATCTCGATGCGCTGGTGCCACGCAACGCGCCGAACAACATGGCGCATCTGCTGGTCGGCTCGGAAGGGACGCTGGCCTTCACCACCAAGGTCGAGCTGAAGCTGTGGCCTGTCATCCGCAACAAGGCACTCGGAATCTGCCATTTCGGCAGCTTCTACGAGGCGATGGATGCGGCCCAGCATCTGGTCAAGCTGAAGCCGATCGCGGTCGAGCTGGTCGACCGCACCATGCTCGCGCTCGGGCGCGACATCGCGATGTTTCGGCCGATCATCGGCGCCGCCATCAAGGGCGATCCGGATGCCGTGCTGGTGGTCGAGTTCGCCGAAGAAGATCAGGCCGACAATCTTCTGCGCCTCAAGCAGCTCCACGAGCTGATGGGCGATCTCGGCTTCGGCTGGGATAACGACAAGCGCAAATGGGGCGGCGTGGTCGAGATCACCGAGCCGGCGCTTCAGGGCGGCATCGCCGATTTCCGTGCTGCCGGCCTCAACGTGATGATGTCGATGAAGCAGGAGGGCAAGCCGGTCTCCTTCGTCGAGGACTGCGCCGTGCCGCTGCCGCACCTCGCCGACTACACCGCGCGGCTGAGCGAGGTGTTTGCCAAACACGGCACTAGCGGCACGATGTATGCTCACGCCTCCGAGGGCTGCCTGCATGTGCGCCCCGTGCTGAACCTGAAGCTGGAGAAAGACGTCAAGGCCATGCGCGCCATTGCGGAGGAAGCCTTCGCCATGGTGCGCGAATACAAGGGTTCGCACTCCGGTGAGCATGGCGACGGCCTGGTGCGCTCGGAATTCCACGAAACGATGTTCGGCGAGCGCCTTGTTGCCGACTTCAGGGAGGTGAAGCATCGCTTCGACCCTGAAAACCTCCTCAACCCCGGCAAGATCGTCGACGCGCCGAAGATGGACGACCGGTCGCTGTTCCGCTACCGGCCCGACTATCGCATTGGCGAGCTGAAGACCAAGCTCGACTGGTCGGCATATCCCGGCGCCGGCGGCGGTTTCCAGGGCGCGGTCGAGATGTGCAACAACAACGGCGCCTGCCGCAAGCTCGAGGGCGGCGTGATGTGTCCGTCCTACCGCGCGACGCGGAACGAGAAGGACGTCACCCGCGGCCGCGCCAACACGCTGCGGCTCGCGATCTCCGGCCAGCTCGGCGCGGGCGCGCTTTCCTCCGATGAGATGATGGAGACGCTCAAGCTCTGCGTCTCCTGCAAGGCCTGCCGTCACGAATGCCCAACCGGCGTCGACATGGCCAAGATGAAGATCGAGGTGCTGGCCGCCCGCGCAACCTCCCACGGCCTGACGCTGCGTGATCGCCTCGTCGGCTATCTCCCGCGCTATGCCGATCTCGCCGCGAGTCTCGCGCCACTCGCCAATTTTCGCAACCACAGCCCGCTGCTGCGAAAGCTGTTCGAGCGCTTTGCCGGCATCAGCGCGCGCCGCGCCCTGCCCGCCTTCCGCCGCGATGTGTTTACACCGCCGGCTGACAGCGTCGGACCGGGGGCCGGCCGCGAGGTCGTGTTGTTCGCCGACACTTTCAACCGCATCTATGAGCGCGAGAACCTCGACGCCGCGCTGCGCGTGCTCACGGCCGGCGGTTATCGCGTGCATCTGCCGAAGCCCGCGGACGGCCGCCGTCCGCTGTGCTGCGGGCGTACCTTCCTCTCCGCGGGTCTCGTCGATGAGGCCCGCGCCGAACTCGACCGGCTGGTTGCGGCCTTCGCGCCATTTGCCACGCGCGGCGTGCCGATCGTCGGTCTCGAGCCGAGCTGCCTGCTGACGCTGCGCGACGAGCTCTCCTCGCTGCGCAAGGATGATGACGCCAAGGCGGTCGGCGCCCATGCGCTCACCTTCGAGGAATTCCTGGTGCGCGAGGCCGAGGCCGGTCGGCTACAACTGCCGCTCGGCGCTGTCGCCGACAAGGCAATGGTGCACGGCCATTGCCATCAAAAATCCTTCGGCGCGTTCAAGCCGGTCGAGCAGGTGCTGCGCCTCGTCCCTGGCCTCAAGGTCGAGACCATCGAGTCGAGCTGCTGCGGCATGGCCGGCGCCTTCGGCTACGGTACTGAGACCTACGACGCCTCGATCGAGATGGCTGAACTCTCGCTGCTGCCCGCCGTGCGCAGCGCGGATCAGGCGACGCTGGTCGTCGCCGATGGCACCTCCTGTCGCCACCAGATCCACGACGGCACGCAGCGCGAAGCCCTTCACGTCGCGCGCGTGCTGGCCATGAGCCTCGATCGCGCGACCACCCAATCCACCACTCACGCTGCAAAGGAACCCAGCCATGGCTGAACTCACACTCGACACCGCCCGCAAGATCCTCGACGCCGCCTTCGCAAAGGCCACCGAGCTGAAGCTCAAGCCGCTCGTCGTTACTATTCTGGACGCACGCGGCGTGCTCAAGCTCGCCGCCGCCCAGGACGGCACCAGCCTGATGCGCGCCGAGATCGCCCAAGGCAAGGCCTATGGTGCGCTCGCCATGGGCATGGGCTCGCGCGCGCTGTACCAGCGCGCCCAGGAGCAGGCCTATTTCATCGACGCAGTGAACACGATTGCAAAAGGCGCGCTGGTGCCGGTCCCCGGCGGCGTGCTGATCCAGGACGGCACCACCCTGCTCGGGGCCGTCGGCGTCTCCGGTGACACCTCCGACAATGACGAAGCCTGCGCGGTCGCCGGCATCCAGGCAGCGGGGTTGAAGGCGAACGCGGGATAGCTCGTCATTCCGGAGCGCGCGAAAGCGCGAGCCCGGAATCCATCGTGCGACACGTGAAGCGGAACAATGGATTCCGGGCCCGCGCCAAGTGGCGCGCCCCGGAATGACAGCGGAGGAGACCGCCGGCCCGCGCGCCTGTTTCGCAGCCGCGTCAAGCCTCCGCCATCAAAATATTCCACTTTACCGAAATTCGGATTTGTCGTACGTATTCGCCATCCTGATCCGGGAAAAGGGGCGGTCGTACGTCGTCACGAGCCGCGGATCAGGCTGCGGTGGACGCGGGCGGCGTCGATGCGGAACGTGGTGTGCAGGGCGAGTTGAACCTCGTGAGCGCATCGCGGGCCGCGCTCGACGAGCGGCGCTGAACGCGTACGGCAAAACCGTGTGGTCCTGGCCGTCGTTGCTACGGTCAAGCCTTTGCGGAGGCGGCGTCGCTTCAACCGGGGCGGCGTCCGTGAATTTCGCGAAGGCGACGGAGGCAAGACAGAATTCGTCTCCGGGGAGAGCGCGTATAAGCCGTCAACCCACTGCGCAGGGAAGGCCGGATGTTTCGGCTGCCCTGTCATCTCTCCTGTGCATCGCGTGCGCAACGTTCTCGCACGGGAGTCTTGCGGGTGCCAGCCGGCACCCGGCCTTCCCTGCGCCCTCTTTGATAGAGGGTGCGAAGCGACCTGCAAAACTCGGGCAGAATGCGCCGCGAGAAGGCGAATGTGTGTCTGCTGTTTGAAATGTGGTGTCGACGCCCAGAGCGCCAATCCATCACCGTCACCCCCGCGCAATGGCGAAGCCATTGTCGCTGGAGGTGTGCGCTCTGCGGCGCGCTCGCGCCGCTGGGCAAGCCTCGAAGGGCGACGGCCCGACTGCATCTCGGCCGTTCATCCTTCGAGGCTCTCCACGCGGCGCGTTGCGCCGCATGGTTCGCACCTCAGGATGACGGGTCTACCAGCGTCATCAGCCCCTCACCGCCCTGTCCATGTCGGCTTGCGCTTCTCGCCGAACGCCTTCAGCCCTTCCTTCGCGTCCTCCGTCATCGCGAGCAGCGCGATCTGGCTTTCCGTGTAGGCGATGCTCTCGTCGAACGACATCGACGCAATGGCGCGCATCGCATACTTACCGCGGCGGATTGCGGTCGGCGATTTATCGACGATGCGGCCGATCAGCCAGTCGACCTTGGCGTCGAGCTCGGCCGTCGGCACGACGTAATTGAGAAGGCCCGCACCTTGCGCTGTCTTCGCGTCGAACGGCTCGCCCGTGAGCGCCCATTCATTGACGAGGCGCGGCGGCGCGATAGTCTGCAACAGGCTCAGAACCTGCATCGGAAACACGCCGACCTTCACCTCCGGCAAGCCGAAGATGACGTGATCGGCCGCAACCGCCATGTCGGTCATGCACAACAGGCCCATGCCGCCGGCCATGCAGACGCCACCGACCCGCGCAATCGCCGGTTTCGTGGCGTTCTGTGACAAACGTAACAGATCGGCATAGTCGACATTTGGTTTGGAATGATCCATCGCGAAAGCCGCGCCGGAATTCTGCAAGTCGGCGCCGGCGCAGAACGCCTTGTCGCCCGCACCCGTCAGCACGATGACGCGGACGTCCTTGTCGGCATGCGCGTCGCGATAGCCTTTTGCGATACCGGCGATCACATCGCCGTTCAGCGCGTTACGCTTCTCCGGCCGGTTGATGGTGATCCAGAACGCCTGCCCACGCTTTTCGGTAATAACGCTTGTGGTGTCGGTCATGGCACGCCCGCTTCCTTGCTCCCGCTTGCAGCCATTTGCGGCAGGCCGGGCGGCGGGCGCAAGGGCAAACTGCAACGCTGTGTCACCATAGCGTGTGGGCGCAACTTCGCGTCGCGATTGAATTATGGGTTGTGGCCGTTATCCTGACTGGAGATTTTTATCACCGATGAGCCATTTCATGCGCGCTATAATGGCATTGTTGCTGGCAGGCTTGATCATCGTGAGCGGCGGCACCGCAAGCCGTGCGGCCGATGCGGCCAAGATCGCGTTGGTCGTCGGCAACGCAAAATATCCCGACAATGAATTCGTGCTCAACGACGCCGCCAACGACGCACAGGACGTCGCCGAGGAATTGAAGCGCGACGGTTTTGTCGTCGACCGGCAGATCAACCTCACGGGCGATGCCGTGCGGCAAACGCTGGATCGCTTCTATGCCCGCATCGCGCCGGGCTCGGTGGCACTGATCTTCTTCGACGGTTTTGGCATCCAGTCCAACCGTCAGACCTACCTCCTGCCGGTCGACGCCCAGATCTGGACCGAGCCCGACGTCTCGCGCGACGGCTTCAGTCTCGATACGATTCTCGCCGAAATGAATACACGCGGCGCCACGATCAAGATCGCGCTGATCGATGCCTCCCGCCGCAATCCGTTCGAGCGGCGCTTTCGCCGCTATTCGGCAGGCCTTGCGCCGACGATCACGCCGAGCAATTCGCTGGTGCTCTATTCCGCCGCGCTCGGCGCGGTGGTGGCGAGCGGCCAGACCGATCACAGCCTGTTCGTCACCGAGCTGTTGCGCGAGATGCGCGCGCCCAATGTGAGCGCGGAGCAGGCGCTGACCAACACCAAGAACGGCGTGATCGGCGCGACCAACCGCGAGCAGGTACCCTGGCTGTCGTCGTCGCTGACGACGGAGTTCTCGTTCGCCGCCCGGCCGCCGGACAACAAGGGAGCCGATCAGACGTCGTCGAAGGCCGAACCGCAGAAACCGACCTGCGACGTGCCGCAGCCCGACGCGGCGCCGAGCGCGGACGACCTCGCCAGGGATCCCGTGATCGCCGATCTCACCCGCAAGCTCGCAGCCAACGCCGCAGATACCGTCTCGCGTTACAAGCGCGGCCAAGTCTATGCGATCAAGCGCGCCTATGCGCTGGCGATGCAGGATTTCGACGCGGTGATCCGCCTCGATCCGAAGGATGCGGAGGCGCTCAACAACCGCTGCTGGACCCGGGCCGCAACCGGCGATCTGCAAGGTGCGCTCGCCGACTGCAATCTGGCGCTTCAGGTCGATCCCGGCTTGAGCGATGCACTCGACAGCCGCGGGCTCGTCAACCTCAAGCTCGGACGCACTACCGAGGCGATCAAGGACTATACGGATGCGATCCAGCGCAATCCGCGCTCGTCATCCTCGCTGTTCGGCCGCGGCGTCGTCACCCGCAAGAGCGGCGGCGACGGCTCAGCCGATATCGCGCTGGCGAAATCCATGGATCCGAACATCGCGACGGAGTTTGCAGGCTACGGCGTGACGGAGTGCGTGCCCTGAACCACAATCAACGTGCTCGGCCTCATGGTTCGAGACGCGCCGCAAGCGGCGCTCCGCATCATGAGGGTCGAACTCTCGCCACGAAACCAGACCTCATCCTGCGGAGCCCGCCGAAGGCGGGCGTCTCGAAGGATGGCCGATCAAGCCGCGGCGGCCTTCCTGATCCAGACCTTGTTGTCGTGGAACGCGGCCCCGCCGATCGGCGCGACAGCTTCGGCGCCCGTCAGCATGTTGATGCCGCGGCCGCCGATATGATTCTTGTTCGGATGAACGGACTCCGCGATCAGCACGCCGCGCCGCACGCCCTCGAACAGCGTTGCGACCAGCGTGGTCTCGCCGCGCATGTTGCCGAGCGTCACGGCGTCGCCGTCGGCGATATCGAGCGCGGCTGCGTCCATCGGATGGATCATCACACTCGCCTTGCCCTCGCGTGCCTGCGAGGATGGCGTCTCGTTGAAGGTGGTGTTGAGAAAGCTGCGCGAGGGGCTGGTCGCAAGCCGGAACGGATGGGCCTGGTCGGCGTGCTCGATCACGGCCCAATGGTCCGGCAGCGACGGCATCTTGTCGAACTCACCCATCATCAAGCCGAACGGCGGATTCGCCCAGTCGGCCTTGAAATGGAATTTCTTGTCGCCGTGCGCAAAGCCGTCGAGATAATGCGCAGTGCGGAAGTCCGGTTGCAGGTCGCGCCAGACATCGGCCTCGAGGCCAGCGATATCGCCGTGACCGCTCAGCTTCAGCGTCGCGTCGACCAATTCGCGCGGCGTCATCTCGAAGCCCTGATGCCTGGCGCCAAGGCGTGGCGCCAGCGCTTGCAGGACCTCGTGGTTGGAGCGGCATTCGCCGGGCGGATCGATCAGCTTGGGCCCGACCGAAATGTGCTGATGACCGCCACCGTAATAGAGGTCGTCGTGCTCCATGAACATCGTCGCCGGCAGCACGATGTCGGCCATCTGCGCGGTCTCGGTCATGAACTGCTCATGCACAGCCACGAACAGATCCTCGCGCGCAAAGCCCTGGCGCACCAGCGCCTGCTCCGGCGCCACGGTCATCGGGTTGGTGTTCTGGATCAGCATCGCCTTGATCGGGCCCTTGCCGTGCAACGCTTCCGCATCGCCGGTGAGGATGCGGCCGATCTGCGACTGGTCGAGCGCGCGCGTCGTCTTGTCGATCGCGTCGTGGCCTTCGATGATGGATTCGTTGAAGTGCCACAGCGCGTAGTTGTTGAAGAAGGCGCCGCCGCCTTCATATTGCCAGGCGCCGGTCATCGCGGGAATGCAGAGCGCCGCATGCATCTGCGCCGCGCCATTGCGCGAGCGGGTGAAGCCGTAGCCGAGACGGAAGAAGCTCCTCTTGGTCTCGCCGACCAGCTTGGCAAAGGCCTCGATCTCCGACACCGGCACGCCGCAAATGGCGGAGGCCCATTCCGGGTTGCGCGTCTTCAGATGCGCCTCGAGCTCGGCCGGGCAATCCGTGTATTTGTCCATATAGGCGCGGTCGGCATAGCCGTCGCGAAACAGTACATGCATGACGCCGCAAGCGAAAGCGCCATCGGTGCCGGGGCGCAGGATGATCTTGATGTCAGCCTGCTTCATGGTCTCGTTGTCGTAGATGTCGACGGCCGCGATCTTGGCGCCGCGCTCCTTCCGCGCACGGGCGGCGTGCGTCATCACGTTGACTTGCGTGTTGACAGGGTTGGTGCCCCAGATCACGACGAGGTCGGAGAGCGCCATCTCGCGCGGATCGACGCCGGCGATCTTGCCGGTGCCGATCGCATAGCCGACGCGTGCAACGTTGGCGCAGATGGTCGAATAGAAGCGCGAATATTTCTTCACATGCGTGAGGCGATTGAGGCCGTCGCGCATCACCAGCCCCATCGTGCCGGCGTAGTAATAGGGCCAGATCGATTCTGCACCGAACTCGCGCTCGGCCTGGTTGAAGCGGTGCCCGATCTCGTCCAGCGCCTCGTCCCAGGAGATGCGCGCAAACTGCCCGGAGCCTTTCGGCCCGATGCGGCGCATCGGATACATCAGCCGCTCCGGGTGATGGATGCGCTCGGCGTAGCGGGCGACCTTCGCGCAGACCACGCCAGCCGTATAGGTCTGCTTCTTCGAGCCGCGGACACGGCCGATGCTGCGGCCCTCGACCACCTCGATATCGAGGGCGCAGGCCGACGGGCAATCGTGCGGACAGGTGGAGTGGCGGATCTCGATCTTGGCGTGCTGGTTCATGGCCAATTTCGTAACACCAAAATACCAGCCAGCCGAGCGCATTTATCCGGCAATGCCCATGCGATTTGCTCAGACCGCGCGCGCCGCCGGCTCCTGCCGCGACCGGGAAATGCCGCGCAATCACACCGAAAATGGTCCGATATTCCCGACCCGATCGACTTTGTGAGGCGTCGACAGTCCGCGCCACCTGCCGCTACAGTGCCGGCCAACAAGAACGACATCAGGGAGGCCGCATCGTGGACACGGTGAACATCCTCAGCGGAGGCGCGGCGCAAGGCCTCGTTCGCGGTCTCACAGAGGCCTTCCAGGCTCAGACCGGGTTTGCGATCGATGGCGAGTTCAGCGCGGTCGGTGCGATGGCGGACAAGTTGCGCGCGGGGGCGCCGGCCGATCTCGTGATCCTGACGCAGGCGCTGGTCGCAAAACTCGCCGAGGAGAAGCTCGTCATCCTCCCCTCGATCGCCGATGTCGGCCGGGTCGAAACCGCGCTGGCGGTTCGCAGCCGCGACCCCAGGGTGACGGTCAGAACTGAAGCCGATCTGCGCGAGGTGCTGCGAGCCGCAGATGCGATCTTCGTCCCGGACATCAAAGCCTCGACGGCCGGCAGGCACGTTGCAAAGGTCCTGGATCAGCTCGGCATCGCCTATGAAGTTACTTCGCGCCTCAAGATCTTTCCGGACGGCGCGACCGCGATGCGGGAGCTCGCGGCGTCCGCTGCGCAAAAGCCGATCGGGTGCACGCAAGCAACCGAGATTATCGCAACCGACGGCATCGCCCTGTCGGGATCGCTGCCGCCGGGATGCGAGCTCGTGACCATGTACACGACCGGCGTCACCGTGCGGGCTGCACATCCGAAAGAGGCAGCCGCACTGGTCGCATTGCTGGCCGGCGCAGATCAGAGGGAGCTACGCCGGCGCGTGGGCTTCGCCGGCTAGATGCGGATGGCCCTATTTATTCAACTGCGTGAGGCCGGTCGGCGGGCCGTCGACGGCGGTCCAGCCGCCGTCGACGAACAGCGTGCTCCCGCTGACATAGCTCGCGGCATCAGAGGCGAGATAGGCGACCGCGGTGGCGACCTCGTCGGCGCTGCTCCAGCGGTTGAACACGGTGTGGCCGGCGTAGAGATTGTAGATGTCGGGGCGCTGCTTGAACGGACCGGTCAGCGCGGTCTCGGCGATGCTCGGCGCGATCGCGTTGACGCGAACGCCGGAGCGGCCAACCTCGGAGGCAAAACCCT
>WNGR01006608.1_pt1 | contig 22068 bp, 23 predicted proteins | sample 5407581 | NCBI WGS metagenome assembly WNGR01 (sample SAMN13153383, study PRJNA577476) | soil metagenome | isolation source: 80 cm soil or saprolite under Garry oak tree replicate 2 | place: USA:California | collected 2016-06-15
CGTAACGCGCGGCGAGGCGCTCGAGCATCTCGGCGCGCGAGACCACCTGATCCATGGTCCAGCGGGTGGCGCCGCCCACGTCCATGTACTCGATGAAGCGCACTTCCGCGCCCGTGCGCTTGCCGAACTCGATGAGGTCGGCGAGCTCGTCGTCATTGGTGCCACGGATCACCACGCTGTCGAGCTTGAGCCCGCTCCAGCCCATGCGGTGGACGGCCTCGATGCCCTCGAGGACCTGGGCGTGGCTGTCCCGCCGCGTCAGCACCCGGAAGCGGTCGGGCCGGAGGGTGTCGAGGCTGACGGTGACGCGGCCGATACCGGCCTTCCGAAGCGCCTCCGCCTCGGCGGCCAGGAGGATGCCGTTGGTGGTGATGGCGAGATCGCGGATGCGCGGCTCGGCGGCGATCATGGCCACGAGGCGCGGAAGATCCTTGCGCAGCAGCGGCTCGCCGCCCGTGAGGCGAACCTTGTCCACCCCGAGGTCGGCGAACACGTTCACGAGCCGGGCGATCTCCTCGAAGGTCAGGATGTCGCCCCGCGGCAGCCACGCGTACTCCTCCTCCGGCATGCAGTAGGCGCACCGGAGGTTGCAGCGGTCCGTCACCGAGAGACGCAGGTTGCGGAGCGGACGCAGCCACGCGTCGTTGATCACGGCAGATCGACCCAGACCTGGTCGCCTTCGAGGCTGACGGGAAAGCACGCCATCTTGACGGCGGGATTGTTCATGTTGGCGCCGCTCGTGACATCCCAGCGCCAGGCATGCCAGGGACAGACGACCACGGTGCCGTCGAGATCACCTTCGCCCAGGGGCCCGCCGCGGTGGGAACACGCATTGTCGAGGGCGTAGAAGGCGCCGGACACGTTGAAGAGGGCGAGGGTCCGGCCGCCCGCCTCGACCACGCGCCCCTCCCCGGGCGGCACATCCGTGGTGCTTCCCGCGCGCACGCGAGTCATGCGCGCCCTCAGGCCGTCGCGGGCTCGCCGAGCCCGGCCCGCTGCCACTCGCGGAGCAGACCCGGCTTCTTCACGCCCACGTCGAAGTGGTCCCAGGGGAAGACCTCGGCCTCCGGCCGAGGGCGCTGCGTGTAGAAGGCGGCCGAGCCGCTCCACTCGCGCAAGGCCCGGCGCCAGTCGCCCTCGAGCCGCGCCGCGAGCTCGATGAAGTCGGCCACGCGGCGATCGCCGCGGGCCAGGAGGGCCTGCAGCCCCGCCTCGCGCGGGTTCTCGTGCACGACGCGCACGGAGAGCCGTCGCGCGCCCTGCTTGATCGCATCCAGCTTGGCCTCGAGATCGCGCGGCTCGTCGAAAGGCGCCCATTGAAAGGGCGTCCAGGGCTTGGGCACGAAGGAGGAGACCGACAGCGTCAGCTTGCCGAAGGGGTGACCGTCGGGCCCCGGCACGCGCAGCCGCTCGAGCATGCGGCGCGCGAGGTCCACGATGGCGAGGACATCTTCCATGGTCTCCGTGGGCTGGCCGATCATGAAATAGCACTTGAGATTGGGGATGCCGTACTTCCGGAGGAGATCGCAGGCGGCCAGGAGCTGCTCGTCGGTGATGACCTTCCGGATGACCCGGCGCAGCCTCTCCGTGCCCGCCTCCGGCGCCATGGTCAGCGTCCGGTGTCCGCCGCGGTGGAGAGAGGCCACGAGATCCTCGGTCAGGCTGTCTGCCCGTAGCGACGAGATCGAGACCTCGACGCCGTACTCCTCGAGCATCTTCATGAGCTCGCCGATCCACGGATAGTCCGACACGCAGGCACCCACCAGCCCCACGCGCGTGGACTCCTTGGCGATCTGGGCCACAGACTCCCGCAAGGCCTCGAGGCTCCGGTGCCGCACGGGCCGGTAGATCTGCCCCTCCAGGCAGAACCGGCAGCCTCTCCCGCACCCCTTGCCGACTTCGAGCAGGGCCATGTGGCCATACTCGGCCTTGGGCGTCTTGAGCATGGACCGCGTCTCGAAATCATCCACGTCGCGGAGCCGCCGCTTGACGATCACGGCCGGGGCCCCCGGCGCGCGGGGCGTCACCGCCTCGATGGTTCCGTCCGCCGCGTAGCCGACCTCGAAGGCGCCCGGCACGTAGATGCCGCCCAGCGACTCCAGGCGCTCGAGAAAGCCGCGCCTCCGGCCGAGTCCAGCCTCCGCCCCGCTCGCGCGCCACGCCTCCACGATCTCGCCCACCAGCTCCTCGCCCTCCCCCACGGCGACGGCATCCATGAAGGGGGCCAGGGGCTCGGGATTGGAGAACGCGCACACGCCGCCCATGAGGACGATGGGGTCGCCGTCGCCACGCTCGGACGCCCGCAGAGGGATGCCCGCCATGTCGAGAAGACGGACCGCATTGATGTAGTCGCCTTCGTAGGTGACGGAGAATCCGATGAGGTCGAAGTCCTTGAGCGGGCGGAGCGACTCGAGGGAGAAGGGGGCCGTCCCGCTCCTCCGCTGCTCCTCGAGATCCTCGGGATCCGGGAAGAAGACGCGCTCGCAGACCGCGTCGGGAATGGCGTTCAGGTGCTCGTAGATCGTCTGGAAGCCCAGGTTCGACATGCCCACCGCGTAACTGTTCGGATACACGAGGGCGATGGACATTCGTCCGCCCCAGTCCTTGTGGACCTGGCCTTCCTCACCGGCGAGCAGGCTTTGGGCTTTGCGCTTGAGCTTCCAGGACATGCCGTGAGTTTACCATGCCGGCTGCGACACCACGGCCGCGGCGGCGGTGGGGACGAGGCGAGGAGAGAGACCTCGGGGCCTTGAGCTTAGACCCCCATGATCTGCACGTCGATGTTCCGCGGCCGCGGGCCATCGAGCTCGGCGAAGAGAATGGACTGGAAGCGCCCGAGGGACAGCTCCCCCCCGCTGATGCCCACGGCCACGCTGCGGCCGAGGAGGGCCGCGCGCAGGTGGGAATGCGCGTTGCCGCGCTCGCAGTCGGAATAGCGCGGATCGTCGTGGCGGTAGCCGTTGTTCTCGGTCACCAGCGACTGGATCATCGTCTTGACGTCCTCGATGAGGGCGCCCTGGAACTCGTTGACGAACAGCGCGCACGTGGTGTGCAGGGAATTGACGAGCAGGATGCCTTCCTTCACGTCCGCGCTCAGCATGATGTCTCGGATCTGCTTGGTGATGTCGAGGACCTGGGTGTGGTTCTCACTCAGCATCGTGAAAGTCTTCCGCACGACCTTGAGGGTCTCCACTGCCTTGCCTCCCTCGTCGCGGGCGCGTCCTGCCATCAACGCCCGTGCAGGTGTTCACCGCGCTGCTGGTGCCGAGGGAGGGAATCGAACCCCCACGGCCCGGCAGGGCCAGCGGATTTTAAGTCCGCTGCGTCTCCCAGTTCCGCCACCCCGGCGCCTGCTGCGCCCGCCGGCTCGACTTGGAGGCGGCGAGCGGATTCGAACCGCTGAATAGAGGTTTTGCAGACCTCCGCCTTAGCCACTTGGCTACGCCGCCGCATACCTCAAGGGGGCCGGCCGGACCCGAGCCCCGCAAATTTTTCATGGAGCGGGAAACGGGATTCGAACCCGCGACCCCAACCTTGGCAAGGTTGTGCTCTACCACTGAGCTATTCCCGCACGAAAATCGTCCTGTCCACGGATCGAACGGAGTGTAACAAAGCGCTTGTCTGGTGTCAACTTACGGGCCTTTTGGCACCCCCTCGCGGAGGTATCGGGCGGCCTCCTCCGGGGGGGTCGGATTTATGAAGAAGCCCGTTCCCCACTCGAATCCGGCCATCCGCGTCAGCTTGGGAGCGATCTCCACGTGCCAGTGGAAATGGTCGAGTGCCGGCGTCTTGAGCGGGGCGCTGTGAAGCGTGAGGTTCCATGCCGGATCGCTGAGCACACGGTCCATCCGCCTGATCACGTCTCCCAGGACGCGGGCCAGGGCCAGGAGCTCGCCGCCGCCCATCTCCTCATAGCTCGACCGGTGGCCCTCGGGCAGCACCCAGGTCTCGAAGGGGAAGCGCGGCGCATAGGGCGAGAGCGCCACGAAACCTCCCTCGCCCAGGATGAGGCGCCCGAGCCCCCTCGCCTTTGCGTGCATCTCCTGGCGGATGATGTCGCACCAGATGCAACGCTTCTTGATCCGGAAATGGCGGAGCGCCCCCTCCAGCTCACCCTCCACCGCCAGGGGCACCATGGGCGTGGCGATGAGCTGGGAGTGCGGATGCTCGAGGGAGGCGCCCGCCGCCTCGCCGTGGTTCTTGAACACGCTGACGTACTCGAAGCGCTTGTCCTTCTGGAGATCGATCATGCGATCCCGCCAGGCGCCGAGCACGGCGGCAAGATGCGTGTCGGACAGGGTGGCGAGGGAAGCCGTGTGGTCGGGCGACTCGACGATGACCTCGTGCGCGCCGATTCCGCTCATGCGGTCGTAGAGACCCTCGCCGGTGGGCTCCAGCTCGCCCTCGATCCTCAGCGCGGGAAACTTGTTCGGGACGACCCGCACCGACCAGCCGGGAGCATTGGGCGCGCTCCCCGGCCCGCGCACGGCCAGCACCTCGTCGGGCGTGCGCGTCTCCTGGCCCGCGCAGAACGCGCAGGGCCCCGCGCTGACCGGGTGCGCGGGCGTCGAGAGGAAATCCGATGGGCGCCGCGATCGCTCCGTCGAGATGATGACCCATCGTCCGACGATGGGATCGCGGCGGAGCTCAGCCACGGACGGCGCCTTCTTCCTCGGGCCGCGGCTCGCGCGCGAGCAATGCCTGGAGGGCGTCGCGCACGGCGCGGCCGTCGAACAGCACCGCCGACACCTGCTCGCAGATCGGCATGGACACGCCCTTGGTCCGGGCCAGGGTGAGCGCGGAGGCGACGGTGCGCACGCCTTCGGCGATCATGGGCGTCGAGCTCTCGACCTCGGCCAAACTGCGCCCACGCGCGATCCCGAGCCCGAGGGCATGATTGCGGCTCTGCGCGCCCGTGCAGGTGAGCACGAGATCTCCCAGGCCGGCCAGCCCGGACACGGTGGCGGGCCGCCCGCCCAGGGCCACCGCGAGTCGGCCGATCTCGGCCAGTCCCCGCGTGATGAGAGCGGCGCGGGCATTCTCTCCGAGCTCGAGACCGTCGCTCAGTCCCGTCGCGATGGCCATGACGTTCTTGAGCGCCCCTCCGATCTCCACGCCGATCACGTCGCGGTTGGTGTAGAGGCGCAGGCCCGGCGCGGTCAGCCTCCCCTGCAGCTCGTCCGCGGCCGCGACGTCCGACGAGGCGACGACGAGGGCGGTGGGGCGGCCGAGGACGACCTCGCGGGCGAAGGAGGGCCCGGACAGGACGGCCACCGTTCGCCCCGGCGCGATCTGAGAGAGGACCTCGGACATGCGAAGCGCGCTGGCCGGCTCCAGCCCCTTGGTGGCGGACAGCAGGATCGCGCCGGGAGGCACGAGGGGCGCCATCGGGGTCAGCACGCCGCGCAAGAAGTGGGAGGGCACGGCGACCACGACGAGGCCAGCGCCCGCGAGGGCCTCATCGCGATCGCCTGTGATCTCCACGAGGTCGGGCAGACGCACGCCGGGCAGGTAGCGTGGATTCTCGCGAGCCGCCGCCATGGACCGCGCCACAGCCGCGTCGCGAGCCCATAGCCGGGTCGGCGTTCCCAGGCGCGCCAGATGCGCGGCGAGGGCCGTGCCCCAGCTCCCGGCGCCGACGACCGCGGCGCCGCTCATGCCGCGGGCAGCCGTCCGCCCAGGCGGTTTTCCTTTCCGTCAGCGAGACGTCGGATGTTTTCCCGGTGGCGCCACAGGATGACGAGGGCCGCGAGCGCCGCCGCCCCGGTCGACGCCCGCGGATAGCCCAGCACGAAAACGCCGACAGGCAGCACGAGCGCGGCCGCCATGCAGGCGAGCGAGACATAGCGAGAGATCGCGACGATCGCGATGAAGAGCACCGCCGCGGGCAGGACGGCCTTCGGAACGAGAGCGAGAAACGCCCCGAGCGCCGTGGCCATCCCCTTGCCTCCTCGAAATCGCAGGAAGACGGGCCAGCAATTGCCCACCACGGCCAGGAGCGCACCCGCCGCCCCCCACGCCGGCTCGGGTCCCAGCACCTCGGCCACGCGCACCGCGAGGTAGCCCTTGACCACGTCCCCGAGCAGGGTGAGGACGGCGGGCACGGGTCCCAGGGTACGCAGCACGTTGGTGGCGCCGATGTTTCCGCTCCCCTTGCCGCGGATGTCGAAGCCACCCGCGGCCCGCGCCACGAGAAAGCCGACGGGGATGGCGCCGATGAGATAGGAGGCGACCAGCCCCAGCGCCCTCACGGCCAGCGTTCCTGGTCCTTGATGAGCGTCCGCGGCCCCGCCTTGAGGAGGAAGCGGTAGAAGTAGTCCGCGCCCGAGAGGACGGTGAAGCCGAGCGCGACCCACAGGGTGCCCCACGACAACAGGTGGAAGGGCAGGAAGTCGCGCGGCACGCCGCGGTCGAGGATGAGAAAGGTGATGGCGACGTACTGGGTCACCGTCTTGATCTTGCCCAGTCCCGAGGCGGGCACGATGACGCCCATGGACAGCGCGACGCCCCGGAGCCCCGTCACCGCGAGCTCGCGGCCGATGATGACCATGGCCATCCAGGCCTGGATCATGTCCACCTGGACGAGGGAGATGAGGGCGGCGGCCACGAGGAGCTTGTCGGCCACGGGGTCGAGGAGGGTGCCGAGGCGCGTGACCTGGTTGCGGCGCCGGGCCACCCGCCCATCGAGCCAGTCGGTCAGGGAGGCCGCGAAGAAGATGAGGGCGGCGATCAAGACGTGTACGCGTGACGACGAGATCAGGAAGACGATGACGAAGGGCACGAGGACGATGCGGACGAGGGTGAGCGCGATGGCGAGGTTCATCTGGTGGCGTCCGGCCGCGCACGGCGGCGCAACCGAGTATCGGCTGCCCCCTCCGCGCAAGTCAAGGTTGCCCCCTCGGGTGTGATCAGCCCGTCGCCCAGCACGGGCACCATGTCCGCCGTGTCGACCACGAGGCAGGCATCCAGATCGACGGCGCGGGCTTTCGCGGCCAGGGTCCTCGCCCAGGTCGAGTCGGAGCGCAGCCGGTCCAGGCGCGAGCCGTAGAGGCGCCCCAGGGCCTGGGCGGCCAGGGCCTCTCCGCTCGGCTCCGTACCCTCCTCCGCGCCGCAGAGCTGTTCCACGAGGAGGCCCGCGCACACCGCGTCCTCGAGCGAGAATGCGCCTTTCTCTCCCGCGCAGAGCACCGTCACGTCCTGCCCGCGACGCGCGGCCCACACGGCGGCGGCCGAGACATTGGTCAGGGCGGCCACGGCCACCGCGTCGGCTTCACGCGCCTTGAGCATGGCTCCCGTCCCATTCGTGGTGGTAAGGACGAGCGTGCGTCCGCCCACGCGCGCGGGCGTGCACTCGAGCGGCGAGTTTCCGAGATCGAAATCCTCGATGGCCTCGCCGTTCCGCTCGCCGGCGAGCAGCAGCCCGGGGCGCCGGGCCGCGACGTCGCGGGCCTCCTCGGGGGTGGCTACGGGAATCACCCCCGCGCAGCCTGCCACGCAGGCAGCAACCACCGTGGTGGTCGCCCTCAGCACGTCGACGACGAGGGCCGTTCGCCCGGCGAGAGCCAGGCGCGGGAACTCCCCGGGCGTCAAGGCCACATGCACGCGCATGGGGAGGAGGCGAGGACCTATCGGCCGCCGTCCCGGAGGGCGCGGATCTTGAGGCGAAGAGCATTGAGATTGATGAAGCCCTCGGCGTCCTTCTGCCGGTAAACGCGGTCCGCCTCGAAGGTCACGAAATCCGTCCGGTAGAGCGAGCGCGGCGAGCGCCGCCCCGCCACGGTGACCGTACCCTTGTAGAGCTTGAGCCTCACCGTGCCCGTCACGTCCTTCTGGATGCCGTCCACGAGCGTTTGAAGCGCCTCGCGCTCCGGGGCGAACCAGAAGCCGTAGTAGATCGTCTCGGCGTAGCGCGGCACGAGGGAATCGCGCAGGTGCACGACCTCGCGGTCGAGGGTCAGCGACTCGAGGGCCCGGTGGGCCACGTGCAGGATGGTCCCCCCCGGGGTCTCGTAGACCCCCCGCGATTTCATGCCCACGTACCGGTTCTCCACGAGGTCGACCCGCCCTATCCCGTGCTCGCCACCCAATCGATTGAGCGCCTCCAGGAGCGCGGCGGGGCCGAGACGCCGGCCGTCCACGGCCACGGGATTCCCCGCCTCGTAGTCGATCTCGATGTACACGGGCACATCCGGGGAGGCCTCCGGCGAGTTGGTGAGGAGGAACATCTTGGGCGGCGGCTCCGTCCACGGGTCCTCGAGGATTCCCCCCTCGAAGGAGATGTGGAAGAGGTTGCGATCGGTCGAGTACGGCCGCTCCGCGGTCACGGGCACCGGGATGTCGTGCTTCCGCGCGAACTCCATGAGCGAGGTGCGGGAGTCGAGGTCCCATTCCCGCCACGGGGCGATGACGGTCAGCTCGGGGGCGAGAGCGGCGTAGGTGAGCTCGAAGCGGACCTGATCATTGCCCTTGCCCGTGGCGCCGTGGCTCACGCCGTCGGCCCCTTCTTCTCGAGCGATCTCCACCTGGGCCTTGGCGATGAGGGGCCGCGCGATGGAGGTGCCGAGGAGGTAGGAGCCCTCGTACACGGCGTTGGCGCGCAGCATGGGAAACACGAAATCTCGCACGAACTCTTCCCGGAGGTCCCGGATGTGTACGGAGGAGGCCCCGGTGCGCAGGGCCTTGTCGCGCACGGGGATCAGCTCTTCGCCCTGGCCGAGATCCGCGCAGAAGGCGATCACGTCGCACTTGTAGGTCTCGATGAGCCAGCGCAGGATGACGGAGGTGTCGAGCCCGCCCGAATAGGCGAGCACCACCTTCTTGACGGACTTGCTCATGCCGTGCCCGAGAGGTGCAAGACGATGCCTTTCTGGATGTGCAGCCGGTTCTCCGCCTGGTCGAGGACGATGCTCCGCGGCCCGTCCAGGACCGCGTCCGTGATCTCCTCGCCGCGGTGGGCGGGCAGGCAGTGCATGACGAGGGCCTGCGGAGAGGCGAAGCGTAGCAGCGTGTCGTTGACCTGATAGCGCTGGAAGGCCTCGAGGCGCGTCTCGCGCTCCCCCTCCTGCCCCATGCTGATCCACACGTCCGTGTAGAGCACGTCGGCGCCCTCGGCCGCCTCGCGGGCATCGGTGGTGACGCGGACCACGCCCCCCAGCGAGCGGCAGGCCTCGAGCACCTCGGGAAGAGGCTCGTAGCCCGGCGGACACGCGGCCCGCACCTTGACGCCCGTCAACGCGGAGAGGAAGAGCAAGGAGTTGAGGACGTTGTTGCCGTCGCCGATCCAGGCGAGCTCCAGTCCCTTGAGCTCGACGCCGCGCTCCCAGAGGGTGTAGAGGTCGGCCATGGCCTGGCACGGATGCTCGAAATCGGAGAGCGCATTGATGACGGGCACCGTGGCGTGGCGCGCGAGCTCCTCGAGGGTCCGGTGGGCGAAGACACGGGCGGCGATGCCGTCTACCCAGCGTGAGAGATTGCGGGCGATGTCGGGCACGGACTCACGCTTGCCCATGCCGATCTCCTGGGCGGAGAGATAGACGGCCGCTCCCCCCAGCTGGACCATGGCGACCTCGAAGGTGACGCGCGTTCGCAGGGACGGCTTCTCGAAGATGAGGGCGAGGGTGCGACCGGCGAGCGGCGTCACACGCTCCCCCGCCTTGACCTTGGCCTTCAGCTCGGCGGTGAGCTTGAAGATGTCGAGGACGTGCTTCCGGTCGAGGTCGCGGATGGACAGGAGATGATTCACGGCGCCGTCGCCTTCAAGGCGGCGTCGATGATGCCGCACGCCTGCCCGATCTCCTTGTCGCTCACGATGAGGGCGGGGGCGAGGCGGAGCGTGTTGTCGCCCGCGGTGAGGGCGAGCAAGCCCCGCTCGCGACAGGCCGTGACCACGTCACCCACGGGGGGCGTCACGTCGAGCCCCACGAGGAGGCCGCGCCCGCGCGCCGCCTTGACCGCCTTCGGGTGCTTGGCGCGAATTTCCTCGAGGGCCTGGAGGAGGACCTTGCCCATCTGCGCGGCGCGGTCGGCCAGCCGGTCCTCGATCAGAATGCTGAACACCGTCACGCCGACCGCGGTGGCGAGCGGGTTACCGCCGAAGGTCGACCCGTGGCTGCCCGGCGTGAACACGCTCGCCACGTCCTCGGTGGCGAGGGTCGCCCCGATGGGCACGCCGTTGGCGAGGGCCTTGGCGAGGGTCATGATGTCCGGCGCCACCCCCGAATGCTCGTAGGCCCAGAGCTTGCCGGTGCGTCCCATGCCTGTCTGGATCTCGTCGAGGATGAGGAGGATGCCCGCCTCGTCGCAGAGCTTGCGGAGGCCGGGCAGGTAGCCGTCGTCGGGCACGATGATGCCGCCCTCGCCCTGGATGGGCTCGACGAGCACGGCGGCCGTCCGGCTGTCGATGGCGCGCTCGAGGGCCTTCAGGTCGTTGTAGGCGACGTACTTGAAGCCGGCGGGAAGCGGCTCGAAGCCGTGGTGGTACTTCTCCTGGGCGGTTGCCGTCACCGTGGCCAGCGTCCGGCCGTGGAAGCCGCCGTGCATGCTGATGATGTCGCCGCGGTCGCTTCCGCCGTGCTGCTTGGCCCACTTCCGGGCGAGCTTGATGGCCGTCTCGTTGGCTTCCGCGCCCGAGTTCGAGAAGAAGACCCGGTCCGCGAACGAATGGTCGCAGAGCAGGGCCGCAAGCTGCGCCTGCTGGGGGATGTGGAAGATGTTCGAGACGTGCACGAGGGTGGCCGCCTGCTCCCGCAGCGTCCCCACGACCTTGGGATGGCAATGACCGAGCGCGGTGACGGAGATGCCGCCCGTGAAGTCGAGGTACTCCTTGCCGTCCGAGTCCCACACGCGCAGGCCCTCGCCTCGCACCAGTGCCACCGGCTGCCGCTTGGTGAAGGTCATGAGCCGCGCGTCCGAGAGCTCGATCATCCGCTTGGTATCCACCTGGCGTCTCCTGTTAGAGGACGATCTCCGTCCCGATGCCTTCCTTGGTCAGGACCTCGAGGAGGATGGCGTGAGGGACCCGGCCGTCGATGATATGCGCCTTCTGGGCTCCGCCCGCCAGCGCCCGGAGCGCGGACTCGACCTTGGGCAGCATGCCTCCCTCGATGACCTGGCTCTTCATCAGGCGCTCGGCCTCCCGCTTGACGAGCGTCGAGATGTGCTTGCCGTCATCGCCCATGATCCCCTGCACGTCGGTCAGATGGATGAGCTTCTCCGCCAGGAGCGCGGCGGCCACGTCCCCCGCCACGAGGTCGGCGTTGATGTTGTACGTCTCGCCCGCCGAGCCGACTCCCACGGGGGCGATGACGGGGATGAAGCCGCCCGCCTCGAGGACGCGGATGGGCTCGGGATCGACGCTCTCGACCTCTCCCACCAGCCCGATGTCCGCGAGGCTGCCGTCGGCCTGACGGTGCATGCGCTTTCGCGCGCGGATCATGGAGCCGTCCTTGCCGGAGAGCCCCACGGCGCGGCCGCCGTGCAGGTTGATCAGCCCGACGATCTCCTTGTTGATCTTGCCCACCAGCACCATCTCGACGATCTCCACCGTCTCGGGATCCGTTACCCGCATCCCGCCCACGAATTTTGGCTCCTTGCCCAGGCGCTTCATGAGGGCCCCGATCTGCGGGCCTCCGCCGTGGACGATCACCGGCCGCATCCCGACCAGCCGGAGGAGGAGGACGTCGCGGGCGAACTGCTCCTTGAGGTCGGCCTGCTCCATGGCCGCGCCGCCATACTTGATGACCAGGGTCTTGCCCTGGAAGGCGCGGATATAGGGCAGCGCCTCGAGCAGCACCTCCGCCCGCTGGATGGCCTTCGTGTCCGTGCTCACGCCCTCGCCCTTTCTTTAAAGGATGTAGCGCGAGAGGTCCTCGTCCTTGAGGACGGGGGCCAGGTGGGCGCGGACGTAGTGGGCGTCGATGGTGACCTCCTGGCCGCGCATGTCCGGCGCGGCGAAGGAGACCTCCTCGAGCAGCTTCTCCATCACCGTGTAGAGCCTCCGCGCCCCGATGTTCTCGGCGCGCTGGTTCACCGTGGAGGCGATCTCCGCCACCTCCTCGACGGCGTCCTGCCCGAACGTGAGGGTCACGCCCTCCGTCTTCAGCAGCTCCACGTACTGTCGGATGAGGGCGTTCTGGGGCTCGCCAAGGATGCGGACAAAATCCTCGCGCGTCAAGGGCTCGAGCTCGACCCGGATGGGAAAGCGCCCCTGCAATTCTGGAATGAGGTCCGAGGGCTTGGAGACGTGGAAGGCGCCCGCCGCGATGAAGAGGATGTGGTCGGTGCGAACCATCCCGTACTTGGTCGTCACCGTCGAGCCCTCCACGATGGGCAGGAGGTCGCGCTGCACGCCCTCCCGGGACACGTCGGGGCCGTGCGTTCTGGGCCTCCTCCTGGGCGAGGAGCCGTCGCGCCTCGCCGACCTTGACCCGCCGGCGGCGGGTCTTGCCCGGCATGAGGTTGGCCAGCATGTCCTTGATGTTCATGCCGACCTCTTCCATGCCCTGGCCGGAGAAGATCTCGAACATGGGTCCCGCCTGGACCTGCACGTCCAGCTCGATCATGCGCTCGTCGAGCTTGCCCGCCTTGAGCTGGGCGCGCAGCTTGTCCCGGGTGGCGTCTCGCGAGGCGTCGGGCGAGATCTCTTCCAGCGTGCCGCTCGAGAAGGCCTCCCCGGGCCGGCGCGGAAGGAGGAGATCGAGCACACGCTCCTCGGCGAGGATCTCGGCGCGCTCCCGCACCGCGGTGGCCATCTCGGCCTTGACCATGGTCACGGAGAGCTCGGTCAGGTCCCTGATCATGGACTCGACGTCGCGTCCCACGTAGCCGACTTCCGTGTACTTCGAGGCCTCGACCTTGATGAAGGGGGCCTGGGAGAGCTTGGCGAGCCGCCGCGCGATCTCCGTCTTCCCCACGCCCGTGGGCCCGATCATGATGATGTTCTTGGGCGCGACCTCGTCGCGGAGCTCCGCGGGCAGGTTCTGGCGCCGCCAGCGGTTCCTGAGCGCGATGGCCACCGCCTTCTTGGCCGCGTGCTGGCCCACGATATAGCGGTCCAGCTCCGCCACGATCTGCACCGGAGTCAACGCCGGGGACCCGTTCATGGCTGCAGTGTCTCTACGGTTATGTGGTCGTTGGTGTACACGCAGATCCCGGCGGCGATGCGCAGCGCCTGCTCGGCGATCTGCTCTGCTGCCAGGTCGGAATGCGCGCAGAGCGCGCGCGCGGCCGCGAGCGCGTAGGGCCCACCCGAGCCTATCCCGATCAGGCCATCGTCGGGCTCGATGACATCGCCCGTGCCGGAGACGATGAAGGAGACCTCGGCGTCGGCCACTGCGAGGAGCGCCTCCAGGCGGCGGAGGACGCGGTCCATCCGCCAGTCCTTGGCGAGCTCGACGGCGGCGCGCGACAGATTCCCGCGATGCTCCTCGAGCTTGGCCTCGAACTTCGCGAACAGCGTGAAGGCATCCGCGGCGGCGCCGGCAAAGCCCGCGAGCACCCGCCCGTGATAGACCTTCCGCACCTTGCGCGCCCCCGCCTTGACGATCGTCTGCCCGATCGAGACCTGACCATCACCAGCGAGGGCCACGCGGCCCTCGTGGGCGCCATCACGCTAGTTCGCCCGCGGATGCGTGGAATCGTAGACCTTCATCAGGTGTTCCGGGCTCACGTGGGTATAGCGCTGCGTCGTGCTGAGCCGGCTGTGGCCCAGCAGCTCCTGGATGAGACGCAGGTCCGCGCCCTCGCCCAGCATGTGCGTGGCGAAGCTGTGTCGAAGGGTGTGGGGCGTCACGCGCCGGTCTATGCCCGCCGCGCGGGCCCGCTGCTTCACGATGCGCTGGACGCTCCGCGTGGTCAGGCGCCCGCCGCGCGCGTTGGTGAAGAGCGCCCCTCTCGCCTCGCCGCGCACGGCGAGCCAGCTGTCCACGGCATGCAGGGCCTCGTCCCCCACGGGGACGACACGCTCCTTGCCTCCCTTGCCCAGAACCCGCACCGTGCCCTGCCGCCGGTCGACGTCGTCTCGATCGAGGCCGCAGCACTCGGCGACCCGCAGCCCCGTGGCGTAGAGCAGCTCGAGGACGGCACCGTCACGCAGGCCGGCTCCGGAGCGCTCCGTCCGAAGATCGAGAAGCTCCTTCGACTCGTCTTTGGGAAGAAAGGAGGGCAGGCGTTTCGGGAGCTTGGGGCTCCGGACCTGCCGCGCGGGATTCAGCTCCACCACGCCCCGCCGGGCGAGGAACTTGAAGCAGCTCCGCACGGTGGCGAGCTTCCGCGCGATCGAGCTCTTGGCGAGCTTGCGGTCGTGCAGCCAGGCCAGCCATGCGCGGATGGCCCGCCCGTCGGCGGAGTGGAGCTCCGTGACGCCCTGGCGGGCGAGGAAGGCGCGGAGCTCGGCGAGATCGGTGGCATAGCCGCGCAGGGTGTGGGGTGAGGCTCCGCGCTCGTGATCGAGATATCGAAGGAACTGGGCGACGGCGTCCGGCATGCCGGACCTCTCAGGCGACCGAGGGGACGACCTCGGCGCGATAGCCGCATTCGCCACGAATGCAGGTGCGCGTGCGCTTGCCCCCCTTGGCCACGCGCTCCGTGAGGAAGGGGGCACCGCACGTCGGGCACGGCTCCAGGATAGGCCTCGCCCACGCCACGAACTTGCAGTCGGGGTACTTGCTGCAGGCGTAGAACGTCTTGCCCCGGCGGCTCCGGCGCTCCACGAGCTGGCCCTCGCAGCCGGCTTCCGCGCACGCGATGCCGAGGGTGACGGGCTTGGTGGTCTTGCATTCCGGATAGCCCGAGCAGGCGATGAACTTGCCGAAGCGGCCGTGCTTGATCACCATGGGCTTGCCGCAGGTGGGACAGCTCTCCTCCGTGGGCTCGTCGGCGGGCTTCTCTCGCCCCCCCAGGTCCTTGGTGTACTTGCACTCGGGATAGGAGGAGCATGCGAGGAACTTGCCGAAGCGTCCCCACTTTTCCACCAGAGGCTTGCCGCAGTCCGGGCAGGGCTGACCCGTGTCCACGCCGCCCTTGAAGTTGTCCATGCCCTTGCCCGCGCGCTTGAGGTCCTTCACGAACTGCTTGTGGAAGGCCTCCACCGTCTTCACCCAGTCCGCGTCGCCTTCCTCGATCTTGTCCAGCGACTCCTCGAGCTGGGCCGTGAACTCGACGTCCATGACCTCGGGGAAATACGGCACCAGCATGTCGTTGACCTGCATGCCGAGCTCGGTCGGGAAGAGCGTGCCCTTCTCGCGCCGGACGTACTCGCGGTCCTGGATGGTGGAGAGGATCTGCGCGTACGTGGACGGCCGCCCGATCCCCTGCTCCTCGAGCGTCTTGACGAGCGAGGCCTCGGTGAAGCGGGGAGGTGGCTGGGTGAAGTGCTGCTTGGGATCGAGGGCGAGGAGCTTGAGGATCTCTCCCTCGGTCAGGGGGGGGACCACGGACTCCTGCTCCTCTTCCGGCGTCGTCTCCGACTCCTCGCGCGACTCGACGTAGACGGCCATGAAGCCGGCGAACTTCAGGGTCGAGCCCTGGGCGCGGAAGAGACACCGGCCCGCCTCGATGTCGGCCGACACCGTGTCGTAGACGGCCGGCAGCATCTGGCTGGCCAGGAAGCGCTCCCAGATCAGGCGGTAGAGCGCGAGCTGGTCCTTGGAGAGAAACCGCGTGAGCGCCTTGGGCTCGCGCTCCACCGCGCTCGGGCGGATCGCCTCGTGGGCCTCCTGGGCGCTCTTCTTCGCCTTGTAGGTGGGCGCGGAGCCCGGCAGGTACTCGCGCCCGAGCCGCCCCGTGATCCACGTGCGCGCCTCGTCCTGCGCCTCGCGCGCCACCCGCACGGCGTCGGTGCGCATGTAGGTGATCAAGCCGACGGCGCCTTCGCTGCCGAGCTCGATGCCCTCGTAGAGCTGCTGGGCGAGCATCATGGTCTTCTTCGCCGTGAAGTGGAGCTTGCGGCTCGCCTCCTGCTGGAGCGTCGAGGTGATGAAGGGCGCGGCGGGATTCCGTCGCCGCTCCCCGCGCGTGACGCTCTTGACCCGCCAGGTGGCGCCGTGGAGCCCGGTCATGACCTTGAAGGTCTCGGCCTCGGAGGGCAGGCTCGCCTTCTCACCCTTGACCTCACGGAGGGTGGCCGTGAAGTCGGGCGGGTTCTTGCCCTTGAGCCGCGCGTGCAGCGACCAGTACTCGGTGGCCACGAAGGCCTGGATCTCGCGCTCGCGCTCCGTGATCAGGCGCACGGCCACCGACTGGACGCGCCCGGCCGAGAGGCCGCGCCGGATCTTCTCCCAGAGGAGCGGCGAGAGCTTGTAGCCGACGAGGCGATCGAGCACGCGCCGAGCCTGCTGCGCGTCCACTTTCTTGATGTCGATCTTGCCCGGGTGCAGGAAGGCGGCCTTGACTGCGCGCTCGGTGATCTCGTTGAACATGATCCGGTGCGTCTTGGCCTTGGGCACCCCCAGCTCCTGCGCGAGATGCCAGCCTATCGCCTCGCCCTCGCGGTCCGGGTCGGTGGCGATGTAGAGCGCGTCGACGTTCTCGGCGGCCTTCTTGAGGTCGTCGAGCACCTTCTTCTTGGCGGGCAGCACCCGGTAGTCGGGCTTGAAGCCTTTCTTCTCGTCCACGCCCAGCTTGCTCTTGGGGAGGTCGCGGACATGGCCCATGGAGGCCCGCACGATGAAGCTCGAATCCAGATACTTCTGGATCGTCTTGACCTTGGTGGGTGATTCGACCACCACCAGCGATTTCTTGGCCACTCTCTATCCTTTCGCGTGAGACTCAGGCAGCCACGAAGCGCTTGCCTTCGAGCTGCCGGATCCGCCCTTCGATCTCGAGCGTCATGAGAAACGCGGAGGCCCGTCCGGGCGCCAGTCCGCTCCTTTCGATGATCTGGTCTATGCCCACGGGTTCCTGCCCGATAACTCGAAGCAGGAGAAGGCTTTCGTCATTGCCTGCTTCTCGATGATCAGCCTGCCCTTGACCGTGGGCGAGGCGGTCAGGGCTACCCACGTTCGCCGGGACAGCCACTGGCTTCACCTGGTCGCGGAAGCGGAGGGGAAGCTGGCCGACCACGTCCTCCCATCCCTGCACGAGGGCCGCGCCGTCCTGGATGAGGCGATGGGCACCCCGGCTCATGAGACTGGTCAACGGTCCCGGCACCGCCATGACCTCGCGCCCGAGCTCTCCCGCGAGGCCCGCGGTGATGAGCGAGCCGCTCTTCTCGGCGGCCTCCACCACCACCACACCCAGCGACAGGCCGGCGATCACGCGATTACGCACGGGGAAATAGCCCGCGAGCGGTGGCGTGCCCGGCGCAAACTGAGACACCACCGCGCCGCCCTCGGCGACTTCGAGCGCGAGCCGACGGTTCTCCGGCGGATAGATCACATCCACGCCCGAGCCCAGCACGGCGATCGTGCGGCCGCCCGCCCGGAGCGCGCCACGGTGGGCGGCGCTGTCGATGCCCCGCGCGAGCCCCGAGATAATCGTGATCCCGCGGGACGCGAGGTCCGCGGCGAGACGCTCGGCGCACCCGATACCGTATTGCGTCGCCTCGCGCGCGCCCACGATCGCGATGGCGAGGGTATCATCCGCCTCCACGCGTCCGCGCACCCAGAGACGCTCGGGCGGCAAGGGAATCTCCCGCAAATTCGCAGGGTACGAGATCTCGTCGCGGGTGATACACATCGCCGCGGCGGCTGTCTCACCTTGGATACGCTCTCGCGTGACGCTCATTTAATGTCCATGCTCACGACACAGTGCCGACCAGTATAGCAAACGACCTTCGAAACCCCTCCAAACCGCCCTTCCTGGTACTGGGTCAAGTTGCGAGTCAGACCCACTCAGCCCTCGCCTCGGGCTGCGCCCTCAGCTCGAACAGCCACGCCCGAGGGAGCCAGCAACGCGAGGCGTACGTGGGTGTACGTTGAGCGTTGCTGGCGACCGAGAACGTGGCATTTCGAGCTGAGCGGCCCGGCCGCGCGGCGAGAGCTGAGTTGATATGGCGAAGCAAATTGGCCCAGTACCTCAGCGGACGCGCGAGCCGCCATTGGTCCGGCCCGCGAGAAATCCGCGCGCCTGAGTGGCTGCCTCGCTTCGCGGATATTGCTTGATCACCTGCTCCCAGGCCGCGCGCGCCCCCGCCGCGTCCCCCATGGCGCGCTTGCACAGGCCGATCTTGAGCAGCGCCTCCGCGACCTGCGTGGTCTGCGTGTAGTTGTCGACCGTCTTCTGGAACTCCACGACCGCCTGCTTGTAGTCGCGCTGCCGGTAGAAGGCCTCGCCGATCCAGTTCTGGGCGGCCGCGGCCTGCGGGTGATTGGGGAATTGCGTGACGAACTCCGTGAACTCGAGGGCGGCCTGGCCATCTTCCCCCGCGCGGAGCTTGGCGAGGGCCGCCGCGAACATGCGATCCGCGTCGGGATTGCGGAGCGTCGGCGTGGGTGGCGCGACCGCCGCGCGCGGGGGCGCCGCGGGCGGCAGCATGGGCGGCGGAGGCTGCGACAAGGCCGCGGGCGGCGGCGTGGCCGGAGGGGTCACAGGAGTCGCGCGCTGGATGGCCTCCACGGCGAGACGCGCGTCGTCGACGGAGGCCTTGAGCTTGGCGAGCTGCTCGCTGAGGCTCTTGAGCTCGGTCACGAGAAAAGCCTGCTGGGCATCGAGGGCCTTGACCTCGCCGGTCAGCCGCCCGACTTCCTGCGTCTGCGTCTCCTGCGTTTTTCTCACGTCCTCGAGGGTGGCGGGACGCGGGGGCCGCTCCACCGCGGAGCGCTCCGCGGGTCCGGATGCGGGCGCCACGCTCTTGCTTCCGCTCGAGCAGCCGGCGACGATGAGGCCGACCACCGCGCAGATGATCGCGTGAAAAAAGAGACCAGCCATGATTGGGCACCGTAGCATCCGGTTCCACGCCAAGTCAAACCGCAGACGCAAGTGCGCGCCATTTTTGACTCAATCAGGCCTTTTCGCTAGCATGCGCACATGATGGCCTTTCGAGCCGAGACGTGGCCGAGCTGCCGCAGGCACGAGCGTGTGGCCGTGCGAGGTAAGCGCCGAAGGCACGAGCCGAGAGCTGAGTCGAGAGCGAGTACCTAAATGGACATCGAGTGGCCTTTCTATCTTTCCGCGCTGGCCGCAGGCGGCCTGTGGGGCTACGTCAGCCAGCGCGGCGGATTCTGTCTCGTGCGCGCGGTCTCCAACATGGTCCTCATGGGCGACGCGACGATTCTGCGCGCGTACGGGCTGGCGTTGCTCGTGGCCATGATCGGCGTGCAGGCCCTGCAGGCGGGAGGCCTCGTGGAGATCCCGATACGGCCCTTTCACTGGCTCTCGAACGTCACGGGCGGCCTCATCTTCGGCGCGGGGATGATGCTGGGCGGCGGCTGCTCGGGCAGCACCTGGTATCGAACCGGCGAGGGCGCGGTGGGCGCGTGGATCATCCTGCTGGGCTTTGCCCTCGGGGCCACTGCCGCGCGGCTGGGTTCCCTCGCGCCCGTTCGCGCGTCGCTCCAGGCTCCTGCCATCACGATCGGCGGCGCCCCTCCCACCCTGGCCACGATGCTCGGCGTCTCACCGTGGCTCGTCATCCTGGTGCTCGCGATCGCGGGGGCGATCTGGATGGCGAGGGCGCCGGGCGAGCCGCAGCATCGCAAGTGGCCCTGGCCCGCCACCGGCGTGGCCGCGGGTCTCCTCATCGCGGCCGGCTGGTGGGCCTCGAGCCTCGGCGGGCCGCCCGTCGGTCTCACCTTCGCCGTCAACACCGGCGAGCTCCTCACCTACCCGCTCGTGGGCTTCCCCAACCGTGTGAACTGGAGCATGGTCATGCTCATCGGCGTGCCCGTGGGGGCATTCATCGCCGCCTGGGGCTCGGGCGAGTTCAGCTGGAAGCTGCCGCCAAGCTCGAGCCTCGTCAAGATCTTCTCGGGCGGGCTTCTCATGGGAGCCTCCGCCATCGTGGCCGAAGGCTGCAACGTGACGCAGGGACTGACGAACGGCGCGACCCTGGCCGTGGGCAGCCTGGTGACGCTCCTGTCCATGCTCGCGGGCGGCTGGCTGACCCTCTGGACCCTGTATTTAAGGAAGGAGTAGCGGAGGCTCTTTTACTTCCAGTTGTTCACGACCTGCCGGAGTATGGCGAACTCCCCGATGTGGTAGGCGTTGTGGTCGACGATGAGAATCGCTTCCCGGAGAATCGTCTGGCCGTCACCGTGCGGGATCTTTGCGTGCAGGTCGGTCCGCGGGTTCTTGACGAGGGCGATCATCTCCTTCAGATCGCTCTGGTACCTGGCGATGGTCTCGTCCCAGTCCTTCTTTGTCGCCTTGGCGTTCTTGGCCGGCCAGTATCCCCGCGGCCACTCGAGCTCCTCGTAGTCCGGATTCCTGATGAAGTCGATGATGTCCCACTGCGCGATCCGGATGTGCTCGAGCAGGTGCCAGAAGGTGTACGGCACGTTCGGCGGTCTGACGTTCATGTCCTTGAGGGGGAAGCCCTTGACCGCATCCGCCAGCGACATGTGCGCTTGGGTGCCGAGGAAGATGGCGAGCTGCTCGCGCAGCGCCTTGTCGCCGCGCATCGTCTAGCGGACCTCCCGGAGCAGGATGACGGGCACCATCTCGCCCGCCGCGATCGTGCTGTCACCGGGAATCACGGCGAGGCCATCGGCGGCGACCATGGAGCGAAGTATCCCGGAGCTCTGATCTCCGGTGAGCCGCGCTCCGTAACCCCCCGACTCGTCCGCGGTCAGCGCCACGCGCAGGAAACCTCGCCGTCGGCCCGGATTCGGGATGGCGGCGAGCGCCCGGGCCTGGACCACGGGCCGTTGCAATCGTGCATGGCCTCCCAGCCGCCGCAGCGCGGGGCGCACGAACAGCTCGAAGGTGACCATGGCCGAGACGGGATTGCCCGGCAGCGCGAAGACGGGCAACGCGCCCTTCCCCGTCGACGGAATGGTCGCGAAGGCGATGGGCTTGCCGGGGCGCATGTTGACGAGCCACAGGTGCTGCTCGGCTCCCAGCTTTTCGAGGGCCGCCTTGACGAAATCGTGCTCGCCGACGGAGACGCCCGCCGAGGAGATGAGGAGATCGCAGCCGAGTCCCCAGCGGAACCGCGCCTCGATCTCCTCGAGCCGGTCGGGCGCCACACCGAGAGGAACGGGCTCGCCGCCCGCCTCGATGACCTGCCCCGTCAGGGAATAGGTGTTGGAGTTGGGGATCTGCCCGGGGCCCAGGAGTCCGCCCAGGTCCACGATCTCGTCCCCCGTCGAGAGGATGCCCACGCGCGGCTTCCGCACCACTCGGACCTGCGCATGGCCGAGGGCGGCCAGCAGACCGAGCTCGGCCGGCCCGATCAGGCGCCCGCGCTCCAACACTGATTCGCCCGCGCGCATGTCCTCGCCGCGGGGCCGGACGAACTCGCCAGCCTTGACGGGCCGAGCCACGAGGAGCGTGGTCCCCTCCGTCGTGACCTCCTCTTGCGGAATGACGCTATCAGCGCCGTCGGGTAGCGGCCCGCCCGTGAAGATGCGGAAGGCCTGTCCGGCGGTGAGCGGCTTGTCGGCCACGTGCCCCGCGGCAATGCGCCCGGCGATCTCGAGCCGTGCCGGAGACTTCGTGGAAGCGCCTGTGGCATCGGCGCCCCTCAGCGCATAGCCGTCCATCGAGGAGTTGGGCCATGGTGGGAGATCGAGGGTCGAGGAGACGGCGTGGGCGAGCACGCGGCCGAGGGCGCGCGTGAGGGGCACCTGCTCCTCACCGAGGGTACCCACCCGCGCCAGTATCCGCTCGAGGGCTTCTTCGACCGAGATCATGCGGGCATTGTAGCAAGGGGTCCTGGCGAGCGCCTTCGCGACCAGAGGTATCCGAACGAACACGTCAAAGACCGCATTCAAAGTTTTTCGCTTGACAGCTTCGTCGCCGACCCTCGGTCGTGCGGCGGCAACCTTCAGGTCGTACCAGCCCAGCGGCACGCACAGGCTCACCGGTCGACAGTTGGATGCGATCGGAACAAGAATCACTTCCCGGTCGAGATCGCACGCCTCGAAGTCTCCCGGAGGCCCAGAAAATCAGGGGCTACAGTTAGTTGAAGAG
>WNGR01006310.1_pt1 | contig 22062 bp, 18 predicted proteins | sample 5407581 | NCBI WGS metagenome assembly WNGR01 (sample SAMN13153383, study PRJNA577476) | soil metagenome | isolation source: 80 cm soil or saprolite under Garry oak tree replicate 2 | place: USA:California | collected 2016-06-15
TGGACGCGCTCTCCCGCGGCGATCTGCCGCTCGACCGCGCGCTCGCCGTCTTCGAGGAAGGGCTCGCCTTGTACCGACGCTGCCACGCGATCCTCGCGGATTCCGAGCAGCGCGTGACGAAGCTCGTCGCCGCGGCGGAAGGCCTTTCCGAAGAACCGTTCCCCATCGAGTGAGCGCGGTTCGTCAAAAGTCCGCAGGATCCTCGGTGGCCGACGCGTCGTCGATGATCCGCCATGGTCTCTTGTACCCGACCCCGCCCTTGGCCTTGCTGCGGCTCTCCCCTTGGGACTTGTAGTCCTCTTGGATCGCGATCGCTCGTTCGGGCACGGTCGTGATCGAGACGTCGGAGAGGTCCTTGCATATCGCGTACAGGGAGTCCTCCGTGTAGCCGAACGGCGCGAGGAGCGTCTGGCCGGACCGGCACAGGAGCTTGACGTACTCCCACGCGTCCGGCGTCTCACTTCCTTGGAGGAATTCCGCGACGCGGACCTTCTGCTCGGAGTCGCGGGCGCGGGCGTCCATCAACACGTACCGCACGGACTCGCCCGGTTCGACGGAGAAGCCGCGTTTCTCCATCTGCTTCAGGGCCGCCGCGGTCGCCGTGAGGACGATGTACTCCGGGAGGGCGCGGGACACGCTCTTCGTGAGGATGAACTGGTGCACGGGGATCGCGCGGTCGAGAACGCACTTCGCCGTCCACCGCAGGATGTCGACGGCCTTCGGGATGTGCTCGCGGAACTCGGCGGCGTTCGACGCGAGGCTGAGCTCGCCGAGCATCGCCTCCTGGCAGATGTTGATGAACTCGGGGGTGTCGTGCTTTCGTAGCTCGATGCCGCGAAGCTTGAACTCGTCGTCCTGGAAGAGGCCGTAGTAGCGGTTCAGTGCGCCGACGCCCGTCGTCTTGCACGGCAGGAACACGATCCACTTGTAGCGGCCCTCGAGCTCGATCGGGAGGCCGATCGATCCGGCGATGTGCTCGCGGACCTTCTCGATTGGATCCGCGTCCGGCTTGGGCCGCAGCCAGACGGAGTCGACGATGCCGTGGACGACCTCGTACCCATGGGATTCCGCGATCTCCATCGTGCGGACGAGGATGTCCCGTGCGAACGCGTTGATCGCCTCGTGGCACTCGATGCGGCCGAAGCGGGCATTTTTATAACCTTGATAGCCGAATGATGTTACTAAAGTCCACTTGAGAATCGTGTCGCGTCCTTCGTACACCTCTTGCAGCGGGCCCGGCTCTTTCTTCATCTTCTTGTAATATCGTCGTCGCTCGATTAGCGGCTTCAGCACGCGACCGACGATTCCGACGCGTCGCGTGCACAGATGGTATCGCAACTCGGGGACGGAGAGGCCGTCCGTCGTGCAGCAGGCGCAGTCGAGCGTCTCCGCCGAGATGTTGTATTTCACCATGATACTCGGATACAGGGAGGAAAAATCGAGTTCGTAGAGGCCTTCGTGCACGCCGACTTCCGGCTCGAACGTGAATCCTCCGCGGTCGCCGCGCAAGAGATTCTCCGCGTCCTTGAATTCCTCGGGCCGGTTCTTCTTCCAGATGACGAGTCGGCCGTCGTGGTAGGCCAGGTTCACCTGCATGGCACTAAAGGCCGTGCCCGGGGTGAGCCGTGCCTGCTCCTGCGGCGTCAGCGTCGACAGCCGTGAGAGTTCCGCGAGGCCGGCGAAATCGCTCTCCCGCATCGCGAAGTGCCCGCGGTCGAGATGCAATCGCCCGCGCAGGATGTACTGGCCCGGCTTGTAGACGATCTTCCCATATGTGAAGTACGATTTCCCCTTGCGCTCCGCGAACTTGTCCGCATCGCGGCCGAGCCGCAGTTCGACGCCCAGTTGCTCGGCCTTGCGGGCCAGGTACGGCATCGTGAACGCGTCCCCGCCATCCGTCATGAGGATGTCCGGGTCCGTCGACCGCACCGCCTCCCCGATGCCCCGCACGATCGCCTCCTCGTCCCCGTCGATCTCGATGTCGTCGAGGCGCGCCCCGAGGAGCTTGTCCTGCATCCGCGGGATGCCGGCCGGATTGTCCACGTGAACGTCGAGTAGCGATTTCTTCAGCGGCGGCAGCGGGTATTCGAGGGCGAAGTGCTCCTCTTCCGCGGTCCACGTGCCGTTCGCGTAACGCACGAGCCCCATCGGGAAGATGTCGTGCTCCATCGCGTACCGTTGGCTGAACCGCAAATCCACGTTGAACAATTGATGGTCTACGTATCCGCCGTTCGAGTCGAAGATGTGCGCGAGATGGCGGATGTCGCGGTAATGTCGCGGCACGATCTCCAGGACGGGCTTCGGCTCGTCGTCCTCGAGGGCGATCCGCCTTGAGACCTCGCGCACCTCCCGCACGCCGTCGAGGATCTCGATCCGTCGTCGGATCGCGGGCAGCTCGCCGGCCGGCGCATGCAGGAAGAACGTCGGCCATGACCGCCCGTCCTCGATCCGGCGCGCCCCGTGCTCGTTCCAGAGCCAGAGGACCATCGTGTCGCGGTCGTAGTCGGCGTAGGCGTCGATGATCCAGCCGTGCGTCGCTCTCCCCCGGAGGCCCTCGAGAGGCGTCTCAGGCGCCTTGAGCCGATGCGGGGGAGGGGTCGGTGAAAGTGCGCACGAGGAGGACCTCGTGAGGCGCGAGGACCATCCGCAGCCGGACCCGAAAGGCCCGCCAGCGGAACAAGCGCCGGAGTGCCCCGCGAGGAGCCTCGCGGAACCCCGATGCCGCGAAGAGGGCTTGGGAGAATGCATTGTCCCGGGTCACCGCCGCGAACGCGTGCGTCGCTCCGCCGGCCTCGAAGCGCCGCAACGCCTCGCCGACCAAGCGGCGCCCGATGCCGCGTCGCCTCATCCGCGGATCCACCGCGACGAAGTACACGTACCCGATCGAGGACCGTCCGCGGAATGCCCTCCCCTCGAGGAAGCCGATGAGCGATCCCCCTTCCTCCGCGACGAGAAGGGGCTTCGCGCGCCGGAGGCCGCGGACGGCAAAGAGGGCGTACGCTCCCGTGAACGACTCCCGCGCGATCCGCTCGAGGGCGTCCCGGTCGGTGTCTTCGCCTCCCGGATGATCACGGGCGCGCGGATTCGTCCGTCGCGGAAGAACGTTCCCGTTTCAATGCCTCGATCTCCCGCTCCATCTCGAGGAGGATCGATAGGATCGCGAGGATCGACGGATCGATGTGGGCGCAGTAGCTCGCGGCGCTCGCGTGCTGCCTCGATTTGTTCAGCAGCCGGTCGAACGCCTCGCGGTCCTTCTCCCGCAGTGCACGGCGGTAGTCCATCCAGTCGTTCAGGATCGACTCGAGATGCAGACGGTACGTCGGGATCGTGCGGCCCATGTGTGGGATGTGTGCCGGTCCCCCTCAAGAACGACGCGGGAGGAGGGATGCCCGAAACTACTCCCCTGCCGGTCGTGTGGTCGCACGGCTGATAAGGACGTCCGAATCCTTATGGGGCCTTCGCCGCCTCGAAGGGACTCAGGGTTCCATGTCATCGAAGGCGGCGGAAGCTCCCGCTCCCCCCATCACCGATTCGGCGTTGGGCGGCCGTCTTTTCGTTGCGGGACTGTGCGGGCGGCGCCTCGGCTCCGGGCTCGTCGTCCTCGCCCTCGTCACGATCCTGCTCGCCTCGCCGCGCGCGGCGGCGGGCACGTTCCCGGTCTCGGTGGAACAGGTCGTCGTCGGCACGACGGACGGCACGGCGGGCGTCCAGGCCGAAGACGGAATCCGGGAGTCGATGCGGGAAGCCGACGTGGCCCCGGACCCCCTCGCCTATCCCTCGATCGAGAACCTGAGCAAGGGGTCGCAGGTCGCGGGAGTCTTCCCGGCGGACGTGCAGAGCTCCGACGGCGTGTACGTTCGATACCGCGAGGCGACGACCGCTCCCGTCGTCGTCCAGGGCAACCCGGCCGTGACGGACCCCGGATGCACATGGACCGCGTGTGCGAACGGCATGGCCTCCGACGACGCCTACGCGTCCTCGTCCGCGGGCGGCGACGCAGGCGTCTTCCAGAGTTTCACCTGGAGCATCCCGGCCGCCGCCGCGATCACTCGCGTGGAGGCGGGATACGAAGCGTTCGATCCGACGGGCAACGATCACCTCACGATGACGATCTCCTGGGACGGCGGGGTGAGCTGGTGTCCCGCGCGGACGACGGGCAGCCTGCTCGGCGCGGATCCGAACGCGTACTCGTTCCTGGACTTCACGACGTGCACCGGTCATGCGTGGACCCCGTCGGACTTCGGGACAGCTATCGCGACGAGCATCACCCACAGCCCGCAAGGCCCGCCCGAGACGATCGACCTCGACGCGAACGTCGTCCGGGTGACGTACCAGCCCCTCGTCTACGAACTCGCGCTGCAGTACAACTGGACGGGGGTCGCCTCGGGCCAGGGGTACGACCTGCGCGTCAAGGGTCACGTCTCCGACGAGAACGTCTCGGTCCAGGTCTTGACGCCGCCTTCCGTCTGGACCCCACAGCTGACCTTCACTGACACGGCGGACCAGGTCCTGACGTACAGCCTCGCTGCCTCCGAGTTCAACGCCGGGAACGTCTCGATCCGGTTCGTCGATGCGCTCGGGCCCGACGTCGCTCCCTCCGACCTCTGGATCGACTACGTGGACGTCTTGACGACGGTGCTCGCGTATCGCCTCGACGTCAGCCAGACGGTGACGGGCGTCGGCGGCGCCAACCCGACGCTGGACGTCGAGGGAAACATCAGCGTGGGCGGCGAGAACTTCGACGTCTTCGCCTGGAACTTCACCGCGAGCGCATGGGGTCTGAAGATGGCATCCGTCTTCACGGCGGTCAACGAGAAGCACCGCGTGGCCCTGCTCCCGGACGAGATCTTCAACGGGACGGTCCGCATCGATTTCCAGGATCGGGATCCGGCCAGCACCGTGCCGGCGACGCTCACGCTCGATCTCGTCCAGGTCTCGACGACGGACCCGACGTCGGGTCTGTCGAGCATCCTCCTCGGGGGCGGTGTGATCGCGGGGATCGCCGCGGCCGCCGCGTTCGTGTTCTTCGTCGTCCTCCCGAGACGGAAGACCTCGGCCGACGACGCCGAGGCCGCTCCGGAACCCCCGCGCAACGGCCGGCTCCCCTCCCTGGGCGGCCTGCTCGCGAAGGGTGGGGCTCCCCCGCCGGACCCGGCGATCGCGGTCGGCGACCTACGGCCGGGGGGCGCGTACCTCGTCGACGAGCAGAAGCCCGCGGCGGCCATGCGGGCGCTCGAGCACGTCACCCAGATGGGCCGGTCCGGCTTCGTCATCACGCGGCGGAACCCCGTGGATGTGCAGCGTACGTTCAAGCTGCGGCACACGAAGACCGTCGGGCTGGGCGAGAACCGGGACTCGGGGAGCGGGTTGGTCCTCACGGCCTCCTTGGACGTCATGGCGACGGACACGGGCGATTTCCTCCGGACGAACCCCGTCGGGGTCGTGCTCATCGATTGCCTGAAAGAACTGGTCGAGGGCAACGATTTCCCGTCCGTCCTGCAGTTCCTCCGCGGAGTCGTCGGACAGGTGTCCGCGGGGCAGCAGATCCTCCTGGTCTCGATGCCGCCGGGGATCCTGCGCGGCCGGGAGCTCAAACAGCTCGCGCAGCAGTTCGAGGTCGTACGGATCACGTGAGTCGGTCGCCGCCTTACGCGGGTCCCGACTCCTCCTTCGTCCACCGGCGCATCTTGCGGAGACACGCGCGTCGGTCGTCCGGCGTCCCCTTGAAAATCTCGAGGGTCACGGGCCCGGCGTACCCGCGCGCCTTCAGCGCCTTGACGTCCCGCTCCACATCGATCCCTCCCTTGCCGAACGGGAGGTGCTCGTCCCCCGTCTCGCCGTGGCCGCCGTGGTTGTCGTGGATGTGGGCCAGCGCCAAGCGGTCGCCGAGCGCCTCCAGGTAGGTCCGCCCGCCGTCCGTTCGGCGGTCGAGGTGCGCATGCCCGACGTCCAGGCAGTACCGCAACTCGGGGACCGCGTCGAGCGCCTTGCGAAGGACGTGCGGCGGCTCGTCGACGTTTTCGATCGTCACCGCGACGCCGCGGTCCGTAGCGGCCTTCACGAGATCCGCGAACCACGACGTCTTCGCCTCCGGCGAGGTCCTCGGCGCGGAACGGGCTTCCATGAAGTGCGCGTTGAAGATCCGCGTGCCGATCGGCGCGAGGGCGTCGATGAAGCCGACGAACCGAGCGAGGTCGGCCTGGTGGAATCGGGAAGGTGGCAGGTGCGCCGTCTCCAACGGGATCTTCTCCGCGAGGTCTTCCGCCTCGTCTTGCAGGGCCGCCGGCTCCAGCGACAGCCATGTCAGGTCGAACTCCGCATAGTCGAAGCCCGACTCCCGCAATTCCGCGATCTGCTTGGGGAACGGCTCGCGGCTGTACGTCGAACCGCCGATGCGCACGCGCCCGACGAAAGAGACGGCCGGTATAAGGCTTCCCCGACGCGCCATCGGTCGCCGTCGTTTGGGCGACCTACCACGAGAACCGCAGATGCTCCGTGATCCGGATCTCCCGCGACGCGGCGTCGTGCAGGCCCAGGGCGGGGATTCGCGGGACGGCATCGGCGAAGTCGTCCAGGGTCGTCTGATCCGGCGGCACGGACGCATACCATTCCGACGTCCCCGTGTCGAGGCGGTCGATCCGCACGCCGCCTTTCCCGTGCGCGATCCGCACGATCCGGTCCGCACCCTCGTACAGCTCCCGCCGGATCGACTTGCGGCGGTGGAGCTTCGCCAGGCCGGCGTTCGTCACCAAGCCGACGATGTCCCGCTCCGCGACCGTTCGCCGGATCGCCCGCATGGACCGCTGGAAGAGCTGGTGGGCCTCGCCCACCTCGACGTCCTCGTCGAGGAACATCTCCGGCAGGCACGCGAGGACCGCGAAGCCGGCGTGGGTCTCTCCCAGCTTTCTGTCCAGCATGTCCAATATTAATGTGGTCATCTGGTGGCACGTGAACGCCCGGGCCACGTGCACGCGGGGCAGGACTTCCTCCCGCATCAGCCCGACGCGTTTCCCGAGGGCCACCATCCCGTGCGGGTCCACGGAGTTCCCGCCGTCGAGGAAGACGACTTCGTGGCCTTCCATGACCGCGCGGACACACAGGAGGGTCGTGAGGTGGAACACGAAGTTGGAGCCGCTGTCGACCAGGGTGATCTTGCCCCGCTCGAACGGACCGAGGATCCGGTCCAGGGTGGGCACGAGGGTCGTGAGGGCCGGACATGTCTCGACGCGGACCTCCGGGACGACGATGGGCTGCGCGACGAGCGCGATCGCGAATCCTCCCCGGATTCGATGGGGACGACGGTATAAAGTCGGGGGCGGAGGGGAGGGATGGGCGAAAGTACTGGGCGACGCATCCCCGCGGAGTTATTTCTATCCCGACCGCGGCCTATTGTCGCCCCGAGGGAGGACCGTGCGCCGACGAACGTTTGTGATGGTGCTTGGGTCGGCGATCAGCGGGGCCATCGTTTCGCTGATCCTGGCGGTGTCGTACCTCCCGCTAGTCTGGGCGCTGGTTCGCTCCCGGAACGCCACGACCTATACGTGGTCGCGCGAATTCTCGAGCGGCTCTGGCGGGAGGACGCGCCGATGCTCAAGACCCGCCTCCATGTCGCGGCGAACGTGAACTACGACGTCTTCAGCCGCTACCTCTCGTGGATGCTCGACCGGGGACTCGTGGCCCTCGAGAATTCCCCGGAAGGCCACGAGCGCGTGATCCTCACGCCGAAAGGCTACGAGGCGTACCGGCGCCTCGTGCAGTGGATCAATGAGGTGGTGCGCGGGCTCCCGCCCCGTGGATGACCGGGTCCCCTGGCAGAGTCACGGGGGAGGAGGCGGGGTCGCCGAGGCCGCCGCGCGCGCCCGCTTCCGCCGACGGATTGTCGACGTCTGCATGGCCGCCCCGAGGACGAACACCCCGAGCCCTGCGAGAGCCGCGGTCGTGGTCGCGACGCCGAGGAGATACAGGCCCAGTGCGAGGAGGAGGCCGCCGATCGCCGCCGTCACGATTCCGATGATGTCGTCGATGAAGTAGTACGCGATGCCGAACACGACGATCAGGACGAGCAGCGCGGCGATGAGGGGGGTGTCGATCTGGCCCGACGTGAAGCGGGCCTGCCCGCCAAGGAGGCCGTAGACGCCGGCACCGGCGAGGAGTCCGACGAGGAACGCCAGCGCTACCTTCACGAGCTTCGTGAACAGGATGGAACCGATGATCGCGCCCACCAGCGCGAGGATCAAGGCCGCGCCGACGCCGAACGCCGCGCCGAACAGGTATCCAACGGCGCTCCCCAGCAGCGCGCCGATCAGGGACATGACGCTCGACCAGATGCCGTGGCCCCAGAACGCGAGCGCCAGCCCGACGATCACGAGGACGATGCCGATGATCACAGCGGCCTCGCCGGAGACGAACGGAAGGCCGGGTACAGCCACGGCGAACGATTCGACTCGCCCTATAAAAAGACAGCGCGGGGGCGTTCTCCCACGCCGACGTCTATCCGCCGCCGAAGACCTCGTCCGCGCGCTTGGCGATTTCGCGGATCCGGCCTTCGTCGACGGCCTTGGGACCGATGATGTGCTCCCGCACGTTCTCGTTGTCGTAATCGAGGACGTCGATGACCGTCGGGATTCGGATCGCGTCACCGATCACCGCGACCGTCCGCAGCGGCAGCTTCGCGATGATGTTCTCCCACATCTTCTTGTCCGGGACGCCGGCAAGGGCCGCCTCGACGTCGGACGGCTCCTTGAGCGACATGACGAGCCGGTTCGCGAGTTGGCTGCGCACTTCGTCCGAGATGCGGGACGGCCGTTGGTCCACGAGGGCCAGGATCAGATTGAACTTCCGCGTCTCGCGGGCGAGGCGGCTGAACGTGTGCGCGTACGGCGCGATCTCCGGGCTCAGGAACTTGTGGGCCTCCTCGAGGAACAGGACGAGCCGCGGGAATTCCTCGTTCCGCTCGGTGTACAACTCGAAGAGGCGGCGGGAGAGGATGTTCGCGACGAAGAGGTACACCATCTGATCGGTGCCGTAGTCCCCGAAGTCGAGGACGACGCTCTTCCCTTCCCGGATCGCGGCGAGGATGTGGTGGAACGCGTCCTTCCCTTCCTTCGTCTCCTTGAGGAAGGGGAGTCGGTCCAACCGGCCGATCCGGCGCTTCAGGCCCTGCAGCGACATCTCGTGGGCCCGCTCCGACCCGAGGACCTCCATCGAGGACTCTTTGATCGTCGAGATCAGGTCCCGCCCCGCGCGGCCCTTTGCGATCTCGTACAGGGTGTCGACCATCGGCGACGTGAGGTCCTGCAGGGCGACGATCAGGTCCTCCGGCGTGATCTCCCGCGGGTCGAGGACGAACGGCCTCGCCTCCTTGTTCTTCGGGTCGAGGGAGAGGATCTCGACCTTTCCCGGGAAGAAGAACTTCAACCCTTCCGTGTTGTCCGTCGCGCTGAAGACGCCGTATTCGCCGTGCATGTCGAAGATCAGGACGGACCCGACGTCCCGTGACAGGATCCCCGCGCACACGAGCTTGTTCAGGATCGACTTGCCCGTCCCGGTCCGGCCGAAGATGGCGAACGGCTTCTCGACGAGCTTCTTCATGTCCAGCTGCACAAAGAAGGGCTCGACGCCCGTGATCGTCCCGAGGGTCGCGGAGGTCTCGGTGACCTCGTAGATCCGCTCGACGTCCTCCCGGACGGCGTGGCGGCACGCGGAGAAATACGGCGGGATCGTCTGCGGCTCGCTCAACTTCTTGGTCTCGCGGTCGACGAGCTGGATCATCCGGAGCTTCGCCTTGCTGTAGAAGATCGGCCCGCCGTACCCTTCGTGGGTCTCCAGTCGCGGCACGATCACGTCGCTGATCGTCGAGCCGGCGAGTTGGTCCGCGATGTCGCTCGGTTCGTTGAGGACGTCCTCGACGAGGCAGAAGAAGTCGTACCGCGCGCCTTCGACGATTACGGGGTACGCGATCCGGAGTTCCTCCGGATTATGCAATTGAAGCTTCGCGACGAGGCCGTCAATCACGGACGCGGCGACGATCTCCCCGATCTTCATCGGAGGTCCCTCGCGACCTTGTCCAGGTATTCGTGGAACGCGCTCCGCTTGCGGCCCTCGACCTGCGTGAGCCCGTCGAGGATCGTGCGCGCGTCCAGGCCCATCCGGAGAGCCATCTTGATGACGGCCCCCTGATAGACCGGCTTGAGCTGCCGCACCGTCACCGCCATGCGGTGCGCCTCGATGAGGGGCCACGGATACCCGACGGAGACCAGGCTCTTCGCGTACGCGGCGAGTTGGCCGAACGCCTCCTCGGGTCGGTCGCGGAACGTGCCGAGGTCCACCCGGAACCACTTCCGGGCCCTCGCATGCAGGCGGGCGTAATAGATGTCCCCATAGAGGAGGCCCTCCTTCAGTGCTTCCGCGGCCTTCGGAGCGCGGGCGTACGCGATCGCGTCGGGCGGCAAGCGGTCCTGGCAACGGGCCATGAGCTCCTCGTCCGTCAGCGTGTGGCCGAACGAATGCAACTGGCTGTCCTTCGAGATTCCGACGAGGAGATGTCCGCGTTTCTCGCAGACCTGGACGAGCCGCTCCATGACGGAGAATTGCTTCGGGAACTCGGACAGGGTGCCGTCCACGGCGACGACGCACCCTTCGAGGTCGTCCGCGAAGTTGATCGCGGTCTGCCCTTCGATCAGCCGACGGTACTCGTTCACCATGTCCCGCGGCTGCTCCTCCCTTCGTTCCTTCGTGAACTCGAAGAGGGAGCGATGCAGCTCGTCCTGCGTCGCGACGAACTCCTCGAACGTCGAGACGCCGACCATGCGCTGCACGAGACGCCAGTCCTTCCGCCGGAACGCATGCCCGTCGAACGCGTACCGGAGCAAGCCGACGGAGATGAGCGCGAGCCACCAACTCGAAAGGTTCAACAAGAAGGAGTACGAGCCATCGACCGCGATCATGTCCTTCGCCGGTTCGGCGCAGCGGAACGTCCGGAAGTCCGGCACTTCTTCCGGCGGCAGCGGCACGTCCCGGTGGTGCTTTACGAGGAGCTCGAGCTCCCGGCGCATATCATCGACGTAGCTCATGCGAGCAACGCCCCGACGCGATGGCGGCTCATGAAACCGTAGGGAGCCCTAGCATCCTGCCACAAGCACCGCGATCTCCGCATGGTATGGGGTCGGACGCGGTATTTGAGTCTGCCTAGCAGTAGTGTGAACGCGCCACGGCGATGGTCCTTAGGCGGTGGTGGCAGCGCTTACCTCAAGGTCCTTTGGGTGGGTGCCCGTTAAGCGACCTTGACATGTTGTGGCGAGGCGATGGAGGTCTGAAATGGACCAACGAGAAGGGGTCCGGTTCACAGTCTTTGTGACGTTGGCCCCTATCGGGGTTTTTTTCGGTGCGCTCGCGCTCCTGAGTTTGTTCAGGGGGACGATGTCTTGGCACACGGCCGAGGATGGAATAATCGGCCTGGTATGTACCGGGGCTGCGGTTGCCTTCCGACCGATATCTGGCGGACCCCAAGCCATCCGTCTTGTGTTGGGGCTTCTCGGTATTCTTGCTGTCTTCGCCGCGGCGACAGTAATTGTTTATCTGGTCACCGGGAGTTTGGCTCTCGGAGGAATTGTTTATCTCGCCGGCTGGGGCGTCGAGGTCGGCCTAGGGGCCCACCTCGTACGAAGGCTTGCACCATTTGGTCCACCCAGAACCGGCTCAAAGCCACGGACGCCAAAATCAGGTGATTGACAACGTCCTCGCCCGAGCAAGTAAGCTCGAGCCACATCGATCGCGGCCCGCGGATCGACGACCTTGTTTGAACAGCGCCGAAGGAAACGAACGTGTAGGGGGGCGTACTCGAAGTGGTCGGTTCTGGGACGGAAGGAATATACCCCCCGCGGAAGTTCCGCATGTCGTGGTTGTCGTCGCGAAGATAGGGATTCGTGGAAAAGGAAGGGTCCGAACGCAGGAAGGGATGTATGACGTCAGCGCCGCAGACGACGAATGGTTCGTGGTTTCAGGGCCTCCTGGCGAAGGATCCGGACGCGTTCGGTACCGCGACGAGCTGGATTTACTCGAGATTGAGCGACGGGGTGTCAAACTCTCGATTCACTTCAGGCCAGAACTCGAGCACACGACGTTCGAGGTGAACGGACATGTCTACGAAATGGCTACTACGGACTTCGGCGACATCTCGATTCGGGAAGGGAGCCGCCCCGTCGTCCGCGGTCATGGGACGGTCAGTGGGGTTCGACTTCTGGCGGTCGCAGCCGACCTCGCGCCCCTAGAACGGGAACTGGCGTTCGGTTTCGCGCTGCGCCTCAGTGCGCAGGACCGGGACCTTTGGGACGAGGACCATCCACTTCTTGCGCGTTGGGGACTGTAGTCGAACCATCTCGCATCCACGCGAGAGCTCACGCCGTAATGGCGGACCGGAATATCCGTCATGCGAGGACTTCCGCCCGCGACTCCTGGTTCGGGGTCATCGTGACGCGGATCCGGCCGGGGAACCGGTCCGCGACCTCCGCAAGGTGCGTGATCAGGATGACCTTCTCAAAGACCTCCCCCATCCGCAGGAGCTTCTGGACGAACAGTTCCCGCGAGACCTCCGTGTCCAGGGATCCGAGGTCCCCTTCGTCGATGAACAGCGTCTTCATCCGACCGAACGTGCGGCCGATCTCGTGGCCGCGACCCTCTTCGTACGTCTCGAGGCGGATGCGGCCGAACCGGCCATCCGTGAGTTCGGAGAGGTTCTTCGAGGCCTCGATCTCCAGTTCCGGCAAGAGTTGGTCGACCGCGTACATCACGACGCCGCGTTTGTGGAAGACGCGGTTCACCAGGACGTCGTAGATCTCGAGTTCCCCGCGAAGCGGAGGGCCTCGAGCGTTGCCTTCGTGGCGGCGAACGCCTCTTCCGACGGCCGCAGGTCGGCGAGTTCCGTTTCGAGGTCCGCCCGCTCCGTTTCGAGCGCCTTCCGCTGCACCTCGAGGTCCGTGAGCCGCGCGCCCACGTCGCCCACCTGCCGCAGGAGGACGGCGAGCTCATCGAGCCGCTTCCGCCGTGCCGCCTTTTCCAGGACGGAGTGACTGACCAGTTCGAGACGCTTCTCGTCCCGCTCCGTGAACGGGACCGCGTCGAGCTGCCGCAGCGCCTCGATCTTCGCATCATCGAGGGGCTGGATGAGCCGATGGCTGTCGTCCGCCTCGTGCCGCAGGTCGTCCTTCAGTTGCTCGAGCTGTCGCTTGTACTCCGTCAAGACGAACGAATCCTGGTCGATCGAAGCGACCTTCTCGTGCACTCGGGCGAGGGCCTTCTCCGCGCGGGCTTGCTCCTCGCTGAGCTCTCGCACCAGGTCGACCCGGTCCTCGAGCCATGCCAGCTCGCGGGCGATTCGCGTCACCCGTTCTTCCAGTCGTCCCTCGTCCCGGAGGGAGCTGAACGCGGTCTCCCGGTCGACGTCGGTCCGAAGGGAGGCGATCTTTCGATGCAGCTCGTCGATGCGGTTCTTGATCTCGTCTCGACGTTTCTCGTGCTCTCTCTTGGCGAGGTCGAATTCCCGCTCCGATGCGCGCGCCGCGGCCTCGCGTTGCGTGTGCGTCGCCTTCGTCTCTTTCAAGCGATCGAGTTCTTCGCGCAACCGATCGAGGTCCTCGGTCTCCTTCTCCAAGAGAGCCCGCTCGGGCTCGAGCTTCGCGGCGATCTGTCCCTGGTCTCGGACTTCCGCCGCGCGGGCTTCAAGGGATTTGAGACGCATTGCGCGGTCCTCGAGGGCCGCGGACGACCGCACCCACCGCTCGTGCTTCGCCTCGAGTGTCTTCATCTCCTTCGAACCGAGCTCGAAGTCCGTCTGGAGTTCCGCCACGCGGGCTCCGCGCTCTCTTCGTTCGTGGTCCAGGCCTCCCAGCTGTTCCTGCAGTCCGGGGAGGCGGGCGAGTGCCTCTTCGCGGGCGGCGATCTCCGCCTCCTTCGCCTGGATGTCGCCCCGCACGGACGCGAATCGCTCCTTCGCCCGCTCGAGGGCCTGCTCGAAGATCTCCAGGCGGAAGAGTTTCTGGAACACCGCGAGGCGCTCCGATCCGCTCGCGGCCCCGAGTTCCTTCATCTCCTCCTGCCGCACGAAAGTCGAGTTCCGGAAGCCATCGTAGTCGAGGCCGACCACGTCGCGGAGGGTCCGCTCCTTATCGGGGATCGTGCCCTGGACGGCCTCCGCGTCCCGCGTGACCTCGAGGTACGACTCCTTCTTCGTCGTGAAGCCGCGGGTGACCTCCCACCGTTCGTCCCCTTGGCGGAACGCCACGCGGACGTAGCCGTTCGGGCGACAGATGTCCGCGAGCTTGACGCTCTGGATGTCGGTCCGCGCTGTCTTCCCGTACAGGGCGAACGTGATCGCATCGAGGATCGACGACTTCCCCGCGCCGGTCCGGCCGGTGATGACCGTGTATTTCTCCGGAAACCGGAGCGGTGGGACCGTCTTCTCCAGGTATCTCATGAATCCCCGCATCTCGATTTCCTCGAGGACGAAACCCTCGGGTCCCGCGGGCGGCTCGAGGTTCGGGACCGCGGCTGTCTCGACGTCCGCGTCGGCCCTCAGGCGAGCGCCTCCTTCAAGACTCGGCGGGCCTCCACTTTGATCGCCTCTCGCTTCGGGTGGTCCGCGAGGACTTTGTCCACGTAATCGGACAGCAGGCGGCCGGGGTCCAACGTGAACTCTTCCGTGACCACTCGGGGTCGGCTCGACGAGACGAACTTGATCTCGTAGTGGAACGCGTCGCGGAGGCGGTCGGCGAGGCGCTTCTCATCCAGCCGGTTGCGGAGCTCATCCGGCAGCGTGATCTCGATCCGGACGAGGTGGCCGGCAACCTCCGGCGGGAGGGCCTCGAGGACCTTCTCCGTCACGTCGTCCCCCATCCCGACGACGGCCTCGACCTTGTCCATCGGTCGCGCAGGGAGTTCGATGAAGGACCAGCTACCGTCCGGCCGGACCGCGAGGAATCCCTTCGGATCGAGCCGCTCTCCCCAGTCGATTCGTTCCGGCGCGCCGGCGTACACGATTTTCCCGTCGACCGTCTGGTGCATGTGGATGTGGCCGAACACGACGAGGTCGACCGCGTCCGGCACCATCTCCGGCGTGAAGGTGAAGTCGTTCGGAACGACTTCGGACGGCGCGGTGCTTGCGTACCGGACGCCCTGGAATTCGAAGTGGCCGAACAAGATCCGCAAGTCCACGCCGCTCAGGTCCGTCGCGCGATTGTGGATCCACTCTTTCCACGTCTGCCGGGCCGCTTCGTAGGCCAACTCGCGGGGGACCTCTTTCCCCAAGGTCTCCCGCACCTGCTCGACGACTTGCTCCGGATGCATGTAGGGGATCAAGATGAAGCCCAGCTTGCGGCCTTCGATCTCCCGGATTTCCACCTTGGGGCTGCGGAACACCTTGACGTGGGCGTACCCGCGGTAGTCGTCCAACGACGTGGACCGCGCGGTCCTCCGGGGCTCGTCGTGGTTCCCGGCCAGGATCCACACCTCGATCCCGGCGGCGCCCAGGGGCTCGATCACATCCCTTCGGACCATCTCCCGGAAGACGGGCGCAACGTGCGCCCGGTCGAAGAGGTCGCCGAGGATGCAGAACAGGGCCGCTTGGTGGTCAATCGCCCACCGGGCCGCCTTCGCGAAGTTCCCGTGGAGGTCGAGCGCCCGCTCCGAGATGCCCGTCTCCGGATCGATCCGGAAGTCGAAATTCAGGCCTTCGTGGACGTCGCCCACGCAGACGATTTCGTGCATCCGCGCGTGCAAGGGGGCCGCCCTACTTATAATGTCGACGAGATGGTTGGCGAAACTATCCGACGAACCGCCGCGGCGACGTTCAAGCTCCCCACCGGATATCCCCACGCGTGCTGACCATCGTCCTGGCGGACAGCGAGCTGGAGCTCGTGCCTCCGTCCATCGCGGGCCATCCCGCCATCCGGACGTCCGCGAGGAAGCGCGGCCGCTCGCCGACTTCGATCCTGCTCGACAGCAGCCTTCACCACCCCGCCCTGAAAGGCGTCCCCGAGGGGGAGCGCCGCGGCCGCCCGGACCTCGTCCATGGGTTCGTCCTGATCTGCCTCGATTCCATCGTGAACCAGGAGGGCCGCCTGACGACGATCGTGCACACGCGCCACGACGATGTCCTGCGGTTCGCTCCCCAGACCCGGATCCCGCGCAACTACACGCGGTTCGTCGGCCTGATCGAGGAGTTGTTCGCGAAGGGCCGCGTGCCCGACGACGACCCGCTCATCACGCTCGAACGCGGCGTCGACCTGAAGGCCGTGCTCGCCTCGTGCGAGGGTCGTTCGTGGGCCTTCGCCGAGGGAGGAGCCGCGACGGACCTGAGGACCGCCATCCCTCGCCTCAAAGGCGAACTGACCGCCGTCATCGGCGGCTTCCCGCACGGCACCTTCCGCAGTCCGGTCGCTGATCTCTGCGACCGCGTTGTCTCGCTTCACGCGAATCCGTTGAAGGCGTGGACCGTCGCGGCGGAGGTCCTCGTCGCATGGCGCATCCGGGCGGATCGGCGCTCGGTCGTCGAAGCGGGACGCGCGAAGCGGGACGAGTCCCTCCGGTCGGCGGCCGGTCGCCACATACTCCGCGAGGAGCCGGCCTAATGCGGGGGAGAGCTTGAACCCGTGGCCGCTCAACCCGGCCGCCACGAAGAGGCCCTGCGGACCCACGGCGTCGACGACCGGGTAAGCGTCCGGCGTGACGTCGTAGACGCCCGACCAACCTCCCCGTGGTTGGGACTGCGCCATCGAGGGGAAGCGCTTCGCGAGGCGGGACCGCAAGTCGCGGACCGTCGCGGAGGGCACCGAGTCGTCCGCGAGCTCGTGCCGCGGGATCGTCTTGCGGGGATTCGTGTCCATGTATCCGACGAGCGTGTCCTTGTCGCCGTCCGGCCGCGAGTACGTGTTCCCGTAGAAATCGAAGTGGATCTTCGGCGGCGGCCCGAACCCGATTGGCCGGCGGAGGATTGAGACATCCCCGCGGACGAAACGGATGGGCAAGCGGACTCCGAGCGGACGCGCAAGGGACGCCGTCCAGTTGCCGGCGGCGAGCACGACGCGCTCGGTCTCGATCAGGCCGCCTCCGGAGATCCGGACGTCGGTGACGTTCTTGCGCTTCGTCACGATCGACCGTACCGCGCATCCCTCGCGAACAATCGCCCCGCGACGCTCCGCGGCGCACGCCAATCCGGTCGCCGTCGCGATCGGGTCCGCGTAGCCCGCGTCCGGGTCGTAGACGAGGGCTGCGTAGTCGGCGGCATCGAGCGACGGCTCGAGGGTCCGCGCTTCCTCCGGCTTCAGCCGGACCGCCCGGACGCCTTCTTGCTGGAGCAGCCCGAGCAGTGCGTCGAAAGCCGGCAGATCCCGCGTCCGCGCTCCAGAGAGGAAGCCGGTCGTCCGAAAGTCGCACGAGAAGCCCGTCTCGGCGGCGAACCGTTGGAAGAACTCCAAGCTCTCTCGGGCGAGTCGGATCCCGAGGCGCGCCTCGTAATGCTGGCGGACCAGGGCACCGCTGTGCCCCGTCGCGCCGGAGGCGATGTGCCCCTTCTCCAGGAGGACCACGCCGAGGCCTCGCCCGGCCAGGTGGAACGCGACGCTCGCCCCAATGCAACCCGCACCCACGACGACCACGTCGGTTCGTTTCGGAACGGCGGGGGCCGCCATCGCTCCGGACATCGAATCGCTCCTTATCGCGATTTCTATCGATTTACATTCACGCATCTGGATATATGTGGACTCTCGATACGACAAATCCTTATCTCGCATGACCTCCGATGAGCCCGACGTGCCGGACGCGTGGCAGATCGGCCTCGGCGAAGAGCGTGCGCGCGTCGCGATCGTGGGTTGCGGCGGGGCCGGCTGCAACACGTTGCGTCACGTCACGGCGCCCCCGAATGCGGTTCGGATCGCGATGAACGACGCGCCGCATCCGTCGATGGCGGAAGCGGCCGCCCGGATCTTGATCCCGGCGACGTCCCTCGAGGGGTACGCGTCCATGGATGCGAAGGCCGTGCCCCAGATGGAAACGGACGAGGAGAAGGCGATCGCATCGGCCTTGCTGGACCGGGATATCGCCCTGATCATCGGCGGTCTCGGTGGTCAACTTGGCGGCTGGGGAATGAGCCTCGTCGGCCGGGTCGCACGGATCCTCGGCGATGCGAGCGTGGCGTTCGCCACCGTCCCGTTCACGATCGAGGGCCCCATCCGCCGGCAGCTGGCGGAAGCCCAACTCCGGCTTCTGCAAGCCCGCGCGGACGGCGTCGTGACGTTCAGCAACGATGGGCTCCTCCGGATTGCCCGCGACCTGCCGCTCGGGAAGGCCTTCGCCGCGCTCGGCGGAATCATGGCGAAGCCGGCGGCGAGCCTCTCGGGGGTCCTCGCTCGGTCCGACGTCGCCCCGTTGCGTCGGATGCTCGCCGGGGTCCGCGACTGGCGGTTCGGGATGGGTACCGGACGGGATCTCCATCGGTGTTTCCTCGCGGTCGAGGAGGCATACGCCTCGCCGTGGTTCACGTCCCTTCCGGAGGAGATCAGCCACGCCCTTGTCCTCGTGTCCGTGCCGGAGCCGGACCGCGAGCTGCCGGAGGTCTTGCGGCAGATCCGCCTGCGGTCCCCGAACGCGGTCCTCGCCTGGGCTGACGTATCCTCGGTGGCCGCCGACGACCGGGCGTCCGTGCAGATCCTGGCCGGCACGTGATCGGCGTCCCCGCGCGGCTCGGACGAGCGCAGGTTGATATACGTCGTCATCCTCCGGGCGTGCTACGGACTCGCACGGGTCGTCCATGTCCTCGATCGGTAAGGAAATCCGGATTCGCCGCGTCTTGGTCGGCGGCAAGGCCCTCATCGTCGCGATGGACCACGGGGTCTCGTCCGGTCCAGTGCCCGGCCTCGAGGACATCCGGAAGGCGGTCGCGAACGTGGCGAAGGGGGGCGCGACCGCCGTCGTCTTGCACAAGGGCGCAGTCCGATTCGCCAAGGACTACTTCGACGAGAAGCTCGCCCTCATCCTTCATCTGAGCGCATCGACTTCCCTGGGCGCCCGCGCCGATCGGAAGGTCCTCGTGACCGGCGTCGAAGAAGCGATCTCCTTCGGTGCGGATGCGATCAGCGTGCACGTGAACATCGGCGGGGAGGACGACGATCAGATGATCGAGGACCTCGGGGCGACGGCAGGGGCGTGCGACCGGCTCGGCTTCCCGTTGCTCGCGATGATGTACCCCCGCGGTCCGAAGGTCCGGAACCCGTTCGACGTCGACGTCGTGAAGCACGTCGCGCGGGTCGGAGCGGAGCTCGGGGCCGACGTCGTCAAGACGCTGTACACCGGATCTCCGGACACCTTCCGGGAGGTCGTCCGCGGCTGCCCGGTGCCCGTCGTCGTGGCGGGGGGGCCCAAGCTCGACTCGGATCGGGCCGCGCTCGAGATGGTCGAGGGCGCCCTCGCCGGCGGCGCGGTCGGCGTCTCGATGGGCCGGAACATCTTCCAGGCGAAAGATCCGATCGGCACGACGCGGGCGATCGCCCGCATGATCTTCGACGGGGCCTCCCTCGAGGACGTCTATCGCGGGTGAGCCCCATGGACCGTTTGGTGTGGGTGGGGGCCCTTCCCCGCAAGGACAAGGCAGACGTTGGGTCGATCGTCTCGACCGCGCTCGAGGCCGGGTTCGATCAGATCGTGTTGGCGGCACTCGATCCCTCGCTCGCGCGGCTCGGCCGCTTCTCGCCGATCTTCCTGAAGGACGATGCGTTCCTCTTCGACGGCGAGCCGATCGGCCGCCTTGCGACGATTCGTTCCGCGAAAGACGAGTCGGCCGTGCGCGCGCTGCGGGGGACGACGAAGCATGTCGTCGTGCGAACGGAGGATTGGAAGGTCATCCCGCTGGAGAACCTGATCACGCACTTCCAGGGAAGCGGCACTCGCCTCCTCGTCGAAGTCCACGATGCCGTGGAGGCGAAGCTCTTCTTTGAAACGATGGAGGTCGGCGTGGACGGCGTCCTCCTCACGACCTCCGGGGCGAAGGAGGTCCGCGCGTTGCGGTCGGTCCTCGAATCGTTCCGCGAGGTCGTGCCACTCGAACGGGCCACGATCACCTCGATCCGGCCGCTCGGCCTCGGCGACCGCGTGTGCGTCGACACGTGCTCCTTGCTGCGCACCGGGGAGGGGATGCTCGTGGGGAATAGCTCCGCGGGGCTTTTCCTCGTCCACGCCGAGACGTTCGAATCGGGATACGTCGGCGCGCGTCCCTTCCGAGTCAATGCAGGCGCCGTGCACGCGTACGTCTACCTGCCCGACGGCCACACGAAGTACCTCAGCGAGTTGCGCGCAGGGGACGAGGTCCTCGCGGTCGATTCGACGGGCCGCGCGAGGTCCGTGATCGTCGGCCGCCTGAAGATCGAACGCCGGCCGCTCGTGCTCGTCGAGGCGGAGGCGAGCGGTCGCCGCGTCTCGACAATCGTCCAGAACGCGGAGACGATTCGCTTCGTCACCCCGTCCGGGGGAGCGGTCTCCGTCGGGGAGATCCAGGAGGGCGACGCCGTGCTCCTACGAACGGAAGAGGGCGGCCGGCACTTCGGGATGCGGATCCAGGAGACCATCTCGGAGCGCTGACATGACAAGGGTCGCGGCGGTCATCTTGGCGGACGGCGTCGCGGATGCGGAACGCCAGGCGCGGATGGCGCTGGCGGCTGGTGCCGACCTCGTCGAGCTGCGGTTGGATCGAATCCGCGACGTGGGCGTCGGCGATGTGCGCCGGCTTGCCTCGGCGGTAGGCCCTCGATCGATCCTCACGGTCCGATCGGCTTCGCAAGGCGGGTCCGGCCACCTGACGGAAGCCCGGCGCAGCGAACTTCTCAAGGAAGCCTGCACCCGCCCCTTCCCATACGTCGACATCGAACTCGAGCGGGACCGCCCACGCGCAGCGGAACTGGCCCGCCTCACGAGACGCCATCGCGCGACGCTCATCGTTTCCCACCATTTCTCCCGGCCCGCCGGCCTCGGGCAGGTCCGGGAGGCGTTGGACGCGTGCGCGGCGATCGGACCCATCGCGAAGGTGGTGGTCCCCGTCGAAACGATTGACTCAGCGGTCGAACTCGGGGATCTCGCGAGGACCGAGGTCGAACGCGGGCGTCGGCTCGTCGTGATCGGCATGGGGGTGGCGGGCATGCTCACCCGCGCGAGTGCGGGATCTGCGGGGCAGGAGATTCAGTACGCCTCTGCAGGGCCGCCCGCGGCGCCTGGGCAACTCTCACTGGCGACCGCCAAGCGACTCCGGGGGCGGGATTCGTGGGTCCTCGGTCTCGTGGGGCATCCGCTCGGACACTCCCTCTCGCCCGCGATCCACGAGGCAGGCCTCGAAGCGCTCGGCCTCCCGGGAACCTATCTCCCGTTCGACGTGGATGCGGCCGGTCTGGAGTCCCTCTTGGCCGCCTCGGACCGCTTCCGGATCCGCGGATTCAACGTCACGATCCCGTACAAGGAGTCGATCGTGGAGGCGCTCGACGAGCTGGACGGCGACGCCGAGCGGCTCGGTGCGGTGAACACGGTCGTCGTCGGCGACGGCTGGACGAAAGGCCACAACACGGACGTCTTCGGCTTCCGCCTGTCGTTGCGGTCCCTCGGGTTGCGGGTCGGAGAGCGTCGGGTCCTCGTGATCGGCGCCGGCGGCGCCGCGAAGGCCGTGGTCCATGTGCTCCTGCGCGAGGGGGCGAGCGTCGCGGTCGCGAACCGAACCGCCGCACGGGCGGAAGCGTTGGCGGACGCGTTCGACGAACCGATCGAGATCCTTCCGGTCGAACGACTCGACCAAAGCGGTCCGTGGGACCTCGTCGTGAATGCGACGCCGCTCGGGACGAAAGGATTCGCGGCGGATCTGCCGGTGCCGGAGGCCGTGATCGCGAAGGCCGGGTTCGTGTACGACCTGGGCTACAACCCGCCGGACACCGCGCTCCTCGCCGCGGCGAAGCGGCTCGGGAGGCCCCACGCGTCCGGCCTCGAGATGCTCCTCCATCAAGCCGCAAAATCGTTCGAATTGTGGACGGGCCGGTCGCC
>WNGR01004883.1_pt1 | contig 22055 bp, 19 predicted proteins | sample 5407581 | NCBI WGS metagenome assembly WNGR01 (sample SAMN13153383, study PRJNA577476) | soil metagenome | isolation source: 80 cm soil or saprolite under Garry oak tree replicate 2 | place: USA:California | collected 2016-06-15
TCGTCGCCAATGAATCAGGGTGGGTGGACCTCGTGCGGTAATCGATTGTGCGCTCGCGTGAAGAGAAGCGGCGGATAGGGAACACACCTATCCGCCGCTCGTGTTTTGGCGTCATGACCTACCGTCGCATTCGGCGCAGGCCCATATTCCGCCCACTTATGATGGAGTTGCTCACATGAAAACCCAAGGCGCTACCAGGGACGTCGTCTTCCTGTCGGGCGTGCGGACAGGATTCGGGGCGTTCGGCGGTTCACTGAAGGACTTGTCGGCGATCGACTTGGGCGCGGTCGCTGCCCGTCACGCCATCCAGCGCTCCGGCGTTCCCGCGGGCGACTTCGGACACACCGTGTTCGGCAACGCCCTCCAGACCTCGGCCGACGCCATCTACATGGCGCGCCATGTCGGATTGAAAGCCGGACTCCCGATCGAGACGCCGGCCGTCACAGTGAACCGGCTGTGCGGCTCCGGGTTCGAGGCGATCACGCAGGGCGCGCAATTGATCCTGCTCGGCGAAGCCGAGGCGGTGCTCGCCGGCGGCGCCGAATCGATGAGCCAGGCGCCGCACGTGGTGCGGGGGGCGCGCTGGGGACTGCGGCTCGGGCCGGCCCCACTCGAGGATCTGCTCTGGGAAGCGCTGAAGGATCCACAGTGCGGCCTGTCCATGGCCGAGACCGCCGAGAGCCTCGCCGAGAAGTACAAGCTCACGCGCAAGGAAGTAGACGAAATAGCCGTCGGCTCGCAGCAACGCGCGAAGCGCGCGTGGGACGCCTGCGCGTTCCAGGACGAAGTCATCCCCGTGACGGTGAAGGTGAAGGGAAAGGAAGTCGAGTTCCGCGCCGACGAGCACATGCGGCCGGACACGACGCTCGAGATCCTCAGCGGATTGAAGCCGTACTTCAAGAAGGATGGGCTGGTCACGGCCGGGAACGCCTCCGGCATATCCGACGGCGGTGCAGCCACGGTCATAGCGAGTGAGGAGTATGCGAAGGCGCACGGGTTGAAGCCGCTCGGCCGTCTCGTGGCGTGGGCCGTCGCCGGCGTCGAGCCGAAACACATGGGTATCGGACCCGCGCCCGCCGCTCGCAAGGCGCTGGAGAAGGCAAAGATGAAACTCGAGCAGATGGATCTCGTCGAGGTGAACGAAGCGTTCGCGCCGCAATACCTGGCGGTCGAGCGCGAGCTGGGGCTCGATCGCAGCCGCACCAACACCTGCGGCGGCGCGATCGCGATCGGACATCCGTTGGCAGCCACGGGGACGCGCATCACGATCCATCTCTTGCACGCGCTGCGGCGCGAGCAGAAGCGCTTTGGACTCGGCTCGGCGTGCATTGGCGGTGGTCAGGGGGCGGCCGTGATCGTCGAGGCCCTGTGAGCGACATACTGCTCGGGGCGATCGGTCTGATCGCCCTCTATCTCTTTTCGGGCCTGCGCGTGCTGCGCGAATACGAGCGCGGCGTGTACTTCCTGCTCGGCCGTCTGCGGCCCACGAAGGGGCCGGGACTGATCTTTCTCCCTCCCGTGCTGGCGCGGATGCAGAAAGTGTCGCTGCGCGTGATGGCCATCGACGTCCCGCCCCAAGACGTGATCACGCGCGACAACATCTCCATCAAGGTCAATGCCGTCCTGTACATGCGCGTAAAGACGCCCGACAAGGCCGTGGTGGGAGTGGAGAATTACCTCTACGCCACGAGTCAGCTCGCGCAGACGACGTTGCGGTCGGTGCTGGGTGAGACGGAGATGGACGAGCTGCTCGCGAACCGCGACAAGATCAATGCGATCCTGCGCCAGACGATCGACACGCGCACGGAGGACTGGGGCATCGAGGTGTCGGCCGTCGAAGTGAAAGACGTCGATCTGCCGCCGGAGATGAAGCGGGCGATGGCGCGTCAGGCCGAGGCCGAGCGCGAGCGGCGGGCCAAGGTCATCAACGCCGAGGGTGAGCTGCAGGCGGCAGAGAAGCTTGCGCAAGCGGCGCACATCATCGGCGCCGAGCCCGCCGCGATTCAGCTGCGCTATCTGCAGACCGTCAACGAAATCGCCTCGGAGAACAACTCGACGACGATCTTTCCGATTCCGATCGATCTGTTCAAAGGCTTCATGGAGAAGATCGCCGACTCCGGCAGCCGCGCCCTTCCCGCTCGCACGGCGGGCGAGCGGTTGCCGGCGCTCCGAAATAAGGGGAAGGCGAAAGTCTGATGGGGAAGGGTGGCGAGCTCATCAGCCGGGACGCGCTGGAGCGCATCATCAAGCGCGCCGCCGAGCTGCAGGCGGGAGAGCGCGACATCGGTGAAGGGCTCACCAACAACGAAGTCCTGGCGCTCGGCAAGGATGTCGGGATTCCCGATCGCTATCTGCGCCAGGCGATGCTCGAAGAGCAGACGCGCATCACGCCGGAAGTGGCCACCGGCACGTGGGCGTGGCTCACGGGGCCGCGGTCGATCGTCGCCCACCGCGTCGTGCCCGGCGATCCGGCGACGGTCGAGCGCGCGCTCAGCCGCTGGATGACCGACGAAGCGTTGCTGCAACCCAAACGGCACTACGCCGATCGCACGTCGTGGGAGCCGAAAGCGGGCGCGTTCGCCTCGATTCAGCGAGCCCTCGCCGGCAAGCGCCGCTACTCGCTCGCCCAGGCTGACGAGATCACGGCGCAGGTCATCCAACTCGAGCCGGGATTCTGCCTGGTGCGGCTCGAGGCGGATATCCGGCAGCAGCGTACCAAACGCATCTCCGGCGGCACCGTGCTGGCGGTGATCGGGTGGGGCCTCACCGGGGCGACCGCGCTCATCGCGCCGCCGCTCGCCCTCGCGCAGCTCCTGATGCTCGTTCCCGGCGTTGGCCTGACGATCGGCGGCGCGGCAATCGCCCGCACGTATCGGGGAGCCAACGAGCGGATGCAGATCGCCCTCGAGCAGGTGCTCGACCGGCTGGAGCGCGGCGAGATTCGCTCGTCGTCCAGCCAGGACGCCCTGCCGGGCGCGCAAACGTTCGTCCGCATCGCCGAAGAAGTGCGCAAAGCCTTCGAGAATCCAAGGCCGAAACCACGAGGCTAGGAGCTGATGACCGATATCACGCGAGTCGGAGTCCTGGGGTGCGGGTTGATGGGGAGCGGGATCGCGCAGGTCGCCGCCAGTGTCGGCTACGACACCATCGTGCGCGATGTGTCCCAGGAGGTGCTCGATCGCGGCCGCGCCGGTATCGAGAAGTCGCTCGCGAAGTTCGTGGAGAAAGGAAAGCTGCAGCCCGCCGACCGCGACGCGACGCTCCAACGGCTGACGTTCACGACCACCGTCCGAGACCTGAAGCAATCGGACATCGTCATCGAGGCGATCACCGAAGACCTGGCCCTGAAGAATGCGCTCTTCAAGGAGCTGGACGGGCTGTGCGGTCCGGGGACGATCTTTGCCTCGAACACCTCGAGCCTCACGATCGCCGAGCTGGCGGCGGCCACCAAGCGCGCCGATCGGTTCGCCGGCCTGCATTTCTTCAACCCCGTGCCGCTGATGCCGCTCGTCGAAGTCGTCCGGACGGTGACGACATCGGACCAGACGTTCAAGCGCGTATTCGCGTTCGCCGCCTCGCTCCACAAAGAGCCTGTCGCCGCCAAGGACAACTCCGGCTTCATCGTGAACCTGCTGCTCGTGCCCTATCTGCTGGATGCGATTCGGGCCGTGGAGCGCGGCGTCGGCAGCGTGCCCGACATCGACAAGGCCATGCAGCTCGGGTGCGGATATCCGATGGGACCGCTGACGCTGCTGGATCTGGTCGGGCTCGATACGACGCACCACATCGCCGAAATCATGTTCAAGGAGTATTGCGAGGCGCGGTATGCGCCGCCGCCGTTGCTCAAGCGCATGGTGCTTGCGGGGATGCACGGAAGAAAGTCCGGTAAAGGCTTCTACGACTACTCGTCCAATCCTCCCATCGTCAGCAACCTGGGACTCTAATGCTCGGTTACGACGCTCCTCGCTGGCACGCTGTACTCAACGATCTCCCAGCTGCTCTCCTCCTCGTGGCCGTGCTGTTCGATTTCGCGGCGGCCGCCACGAAGCGCGAATCGCTCATGTGGGCCGCCATTTGGACGCTGTGGGCCGGCGTGATCGGCGGCTGGGCGGCTGTCGTCGCCGGCGAGCTTGCCTCCGACGTAATCGAGCATGGCCAAGCGGCTCACGAGATCATGGAGAAGCACGAGACGATGGCGTTGCTCACGATGGGCGTCTTCACCGTCGTGCTCGTGTGGAAGATGGTGCGGCGTTTCCAGATGCCGTCGCAAGAGCTGGCGCTCACGCGGGCGCTGAGCATCGCCGGACTCGTGGGACTCGTGTGGACTGGAGTACTCGGCGGGAAGCTGATGTTCGAGCACGCGGCGGGGATTCCCACACACACACTACAAACTGAGATCCCGGACCGGGCTGCGGGCCACGAACATGAGGAGGACGAAGAGCACGGGCACGGAAGGGCGGATACGGCCAAGGCCGCGCCACACGTTGACCCGCCTGGGACGCCGCCGCACACGCATTAGATGAAGGCCATCGTGATCTGTGCGCTGCTCCTTGCCGCTTGCACACCGGCCACGACGCGTCCGTCTTTCGCACCGGTCCCCGAAGCGCTGCACGCGGTGATCAACGCGTCACCTGCCGACGTCACCCAGACCGCGCAGGCACTGCTCGCGGCGGACTCGATTGCCCTGCATTTCGTGAGCCTGCGCGACGCGTTTCTCGAAACGCAGGAGTTCGCGGGCACGCACCGCGTGCGTCTCTGGGCCGATCCTGATGTGCCCGGCAAGACGCGCGTGACGATCGAAGCGGTGTACCGGCCCATGGCAGACCCGTCGCGCACGCCGCGGGATCTCGAGCGCGCCGCGCCGCCCGGCTCGCCAGGTCAGCTCCGCGCTGAGCAGCTGCTCGCCGCGTTAAAGGACAAGCTTGGAGTCACGACCTACTAGCCTGCGGCAGAGCCTCGGCGCCCTCGAATACTTCACATTCGGTTTCGGCAGCATGGTGGGCGTGGGCTGGCTGGTCATCATGGACGACTGGCTCGCCCGCGGCGGACCGGGCGGCGCCATGCTCGGATTCCTGGGCGGCACGGTTCTCCTGCTTCCCATCGCCTTGACGTACGGCCGCCTGGTGCGCGCGATCCCCGACGCCGGCGCCGAGATCGCCTACACCGAACGCGTGTTTCCGCAGCCGGTGAGCTTCGCCGCCGGGTGGATGATGGTGCTCGCCTACGCCATCGTGTGCCCCTGGGAAGCCGTCGCCATCGGCAACCTGCTCGCGAGGATTTTTCCCGCGATGAACGACGTCCCGCTGTACACAATCGCGGGCAAAGTCATTACGCTGCCGCGGCTCGTCGCGGGTCTCTCGCTCACGGCACTCATCGGTCTCGTCAATTATCGTGGCATCCGCACGAGCGGCCGGTTTCAGGACTTCGCCACGCTGGGGCTCCTCGCCTGCTTTGCGGTGTTTGTCGTGCTGGGGTTTGCGCGCGGGAACGCGGCGAACCTACAACCTCTATTCGCTTCGTCCGGTCCATTCATCTCCGTACTGTTGGTCCTTCAGATCGTGCCGTACTTCATGACCGGGTTCGAGTCGATCCCGAAAGCATCGGAGGAAGCGCGATCTGACCTTCCCGCCGCCTCACTCAGCCGCATGATCATGGCGGCGATCAGCGCGGGTGGGTTGTTCTACGTGCTCGTGATCGCCGTAGTGGCCTGGGTCTATCCGTGGACCGATATCGTGAGCCAGCACCTCGGCACGGAGGCCGCGTTCGCGCGCGCATTTGGCACCCCGTGGATCGCGCGGCTGATTCTCGCGGGCGCGTTGCTCTCGCTGTTCAAGATCTTCAACGGCAGCCTCGTCGCGGCGACGCGGGTGCTGTACGCGCTGGGACGCCGCCGCCTCTTGCACCCCTCCCTCGGCGCGGTCAATCCGCGGTTTGGAACTCCCGCGATCGCGATCTTGCTCGTCACGGTGCTCACCGCGGCGGCCGCCTTCCTGGGAGACGCGCTGCTGGTCCCGATCACGGAGGTCGGATCCGCCGTCTCGGGGTTTGGCTGGTGCGCCGCGTGCCTCGCCTTCATCGCGCTCGCGCGCCGCCGCGGCGAGCGAGCCGGCAGCGCGCTCGCCCTGGCCGGCGCGATCGTGAGTGTCGCGATTGTCTTGATGAAGGTGGTGCCTGGAGTGCCGGGAAGCTTTACGACTGCGGAGTGGCTCGCCTTTATTGCCTGGTGCGTCCTCGGGCTGGCGCTTCGGCGACGAGTCCCTGCACCCATCGCTCCATCTGTCCGAGATCGATAGTCGCGTCGCGGCACGGCCCGTTGGGCAGCTGCATCGTGAGGCCCAGAACCGGAAGTTTCCCGGCGACGTCGCGCAGCCCGGTCATCATGTCGCGCTCACACGCCACCGCCACCACGGCCCGCGGCCGGCGCTCCCGGATCACGCGCCGCGCCAGCTGGCCCCGCGTCGCGACGAACACCGGCACCTCGTAGCGCCCCGCGATCTCGAGCACACCGTCGAGCGCCTGTTTCGAGAGGCAGCGGGGAATCAGGACCAGGAGCTCGCCCTTCCCGACCGTCCGGCCCCGCCGCTCAGCCAACGTGTTGTAGACGTCGATCGCGGCGTGCTCGACCCAGTCGCGCTTCCCGAAGCCGCGTGCGACCAGGGACGTGTAGTTCATGAGCTGCAGGTAGGGACCGCGCTCCATCAGGCGCTCAGGGAGCAGATTCCGGCCGCCGTAAAAGGACGCGGCGAGCACGCTCAGGTACAGCGTCGAGAGCCCGGCGAGGACGCCGAGCGCAATCCACAGATCTTGGGACAGCGGCGCCCAGAGCACTGCCAGCCGGGGCCCGATCAGATAAAGAAGAAGGGCGACAGCGGCGGTTGCGACCGCGACGGTCAGCGCGGCGTACCGGAAGAACAGTCCCGGGGCCGCCGAAAAGTCGCCGCCCCCGGGGAGTGGCCGCCCGTTCCATTCGTCCCACTCATGGCCCAGCCGCCGGTCCACCTCGATATGGATCAGCTGAGCACGGGGTGCCTGCGAAGGGGGCGTTGCAGTCTGTAGGGCAGCCATCGGGAAACGAAGCTTCACGCGGCGGTTCGCCCGTGTCAAGTTTGGAGCGTGTTAGTGACCGACCCTCGTGTCCGCGCGGCATACGCCGAAGGCGCGGGGATCTACCGCATCGTGCCCGCCGCCGTGGCGATTCCCCGAAATACCGACGACGTCGTCGCCCTCGTCCGCCACGCGGCGGACGCTCATCTGGCCCTGATCCCGAGAGGCGCAGGAAGCGGGATGCCGGGCGGCAACGTCGGCAGCGGCGTCATCGTCGATTTGAGCAGCGGGTTCTCGGGGCTCGCGGTCGATCCCGAGAGCCGCATCGTGCGGGCTGGCGCCTCCGTGACCTGGGCCGCCGTGAACGCCGCCGCCAAGCCCTACGGCCTGCGGCTGCCTCCCGACCCCTCCTCCGGGGCGTTTGCCACGAGCGGCGGTATGGTGGCGACCAACGCCGCCGGCGCGCGCACGGTGAGATACGGCAGTGTCCGGAGGTGGGTGGAAGCGTTGGAAATTGTCGACGCGGATGGCACCGTGAGACTCGTGGAGCGGGGAGCTGGGAGCGGGGAGCGGTTCACCCTGACACCAGACACCCGACACCTGATTTCCGACCGCTTTCCCAAGACCTCCAAGAACTCCTCCGGGTACGCGCTCGATCGCTTTGCGGCAAGCGGCGATGAGCTCGATCTGCTGGTCGGATCCGAAGGAACGCTCGGCATCGTCACCCAGGTCCACTGGCGGCTCGATCCCATTCCGCCCGACATCGCGGGCGCCGCGCTCGGGTTCGCCGATCTCGACGCGATGGTCGAGGCGGTGCCCTACCTCCTGTCATTGCAACCCTCGGCGCTCGAGCTGCTCGATGCTTCCTTGTTGCAATTCGTGCCGGATGCACCGAAGGTCGCCTGTTTGCTGCTCGTCGAGTTCGAGCGCGAAACGGGCGCCGCCGCGCGCGGCGTCGTGGGCGACGCGGTCCGCGGGCTCAAGGAGTCCGTGGCGCATGTCGAGACCGCGGTCGATCGCGCCGGGCTGGAGCGGCTCTGGAGCGTGCGGCGGCTCGCGTCACCGGCGCTCGCGCGACTCCCGGCACACCAGCGCTCGCTGCAGGTCATCGAGGACGGATGTGTTCCGCTCGACGCCCTGGGGGCGTACATCGCCGGCCTCCGGACCGCCGCGGCGCGTCACGGCATCCCCATCGTGATGTTCGGCCACGCCGGCGATGGCCACATCCACGTCAATGCGTTGCCCGACACGACGGCGGATGGCTGGCCCGGCGCGCTGCACGAGCTGTTCGATGAGGTCACCGATCTCCTGGGCCGACTCGGTGGCGTGCCCTCGGGCGAGCACGGCGTCGGCCGGCTGCGCGCCGGTATCCTGGAGCGCTTTTACGGAACGGAAGTGATGGACCTGTTTCGCGCCGTGAAGCGCGCCTATGACCCGCTGTCGCTCTTGAACCCTGGTGTTATCATTCCCGCGACCGATTGGTCGCCCGTGGCGGCGCTGAAGGTGGGCGTTGCAGCCGCGGTCATCCCGGAAGACATCGCAACGCGACTACGTGACGTGGAGCGCAGCGCCGCATGGGCCACACCGAAACTCGAACTGACACGCTAGCACCGGTGGAAGTCTTTCGCACCCCTCGCATCTCGCTCATCGCTCGTCCCCAGTTTCTCGAACCGGAACATCTCGCGGTGCAGTGGCGCGGCCCGGGGAGCGACGGCGAACGGCTGGCCGAGTACGCGGGCCGGTTGTGCTACATGAGCCAGCACAATCCGGTGAACCGCACGACGGCCGAGTACCTCGAGAACATCAAGAAGCAGGGCCATGGCTCGGTGCTGGAGCACGCCGTCTACGTCCTGCTCATCGAGGGGATCTCGCGCTCCTGCTCGCACGAGCTGGTGCGCCACCGCGCCGGCTTCGGCTATTCGCAGATCTCGCAGCGCTACGTGGATGAATCGCATGCCGCGTTCGTCATGCCGCCCGCGACGCTTGGCGACGCCCGGCTCGAGGAGGAATGGCTGCATCAGGTCACCGAGGCGCAGGCTGCCTATGTCCGCGCCGTCGAAGGTTTGATGCAGCGCTACGAGTGGGTGAGCGACAAGGTGCACCGGCGGAAAATGGCCCGCGAAGCCGCGCGCAGCGTGCTGCCGAACGCCACCGAGGTGAAGATCGTCGTCTCGGGGAACGCCCGCGCCTGGCGCACGATGCTCGAGCTGCGCTGCGGCGAAGGGGCCGAATTGGAAATCCGCCGGATGGCGATCGCGGTGTTGCGCGTGCTGCAGCACGAAGCGGGTGCGCTGTTCTCCGATTTCGAGATTTACGGCGCCGACGACAAACAGGAAGCGGCTCGGGTTACTTTTCACAAAGTTTGACGGCGTAAGAAAGACGACGTCTAACAAGATCGTCGAACAAAAACGTCGAACGACTTCGTTAGACGACTTCGTTCGACGTCGTTTTCCTACGTTTCTCTCTTGCGTAGTTATGGATGTTTTCGTATTCTGTTTTCAGAATGCGAATAGGTCTCGCATACAACGAGAAACCCGACGCGACGCCGGCGTCGGATGCCTACGCAGAATGGGATGACCCGTCCACCATCGACGCGGTCGATCAGGCACTGAGTCTTTTCGGCAACGTCGTCCGTCTCGAAGCCGACGAATTCCTTCCGCAAAAACTCGCGCTGGCGCGTCCCGACATCGTCTTCAACATGGCGGAGGGATTGCACGGTCCCTGCCGCGAGTCGCACGTGCCCGCGCTGTGCGAGTACCTGAACATCCCGTACACCGGCTCCGATCCACTCACGCTCGCGTTGACCCTCCACAAGGGACGCACGAAAGAGATTCTCGCCTTCCGCGGCGTACCGACCGCGCCCTTCCGCGTCATTGACACGGTGTCGGATCTCGAGCGGCTGCCCCTGCCCTATCCGCTGTTCGTGAAGCCGGTCGCAGAGGGATCCGGTAAGGGTATATTCGTCAACAACTTATGTGAGTCGCCCGCGCAGCTCGCGGAGCGCGTGCCGTTCCTGCTCGAGCGCTACGCCCAGCCGGTCCTGGTCGAGACCTATCTCCCGGGACCAGAGTTCACGGTCGCGATCCTCGGCAACAACGGCGACGTGCGGTGTCTTCCCATCGTCGCATTCGATTTCGCGACGCTGCCCGCCGGCGCTCCGCCTGTCTACGGCTACGAAGCGAAGTGGATCTGGGATACGCCCCAACATCCGCTCGCGATTTTCCAATGCCCGCCCACCGCCGTTGCCGATTCGCTCTGCCGCGAGACCGAGCGCGTCGCCCTCGACGCCTATCGCGCCCTCGGCTGCCGTGATTGGTGCCGCATCGATGTCCGCGTGGACCGGTTCGGCGTACCCAACGTCGTCGAGCTGAATCCGCTCCCCGGGATCATTCCCGACCCGGCGATGAACTCGTGCTTCCCCAAAGCGGCGCGCGTCGCCGGCTACGGGTACGACGAGCTGATCCAGGAGGTCATGCGGATCGCCTGGCGACGGATAACCGGTTCCGATGTAGGGGCGCAGCATGCTGCGCCCCTACCCGCCCCCCCCGCGATTTCCGCGTGAAGGTCGTCATCCTCTACGATCCCGGCGCCGATGATTGGACCGCCGACGACATCGCCGGGGTGTTGGAGGCGGTGGACGACATCGCGGCGATCTTCGGCAGGCTCAACCATCAGGTGCAGCGCATTCCGGTCCGGCACGACATGCGGTGGTTCAACGCCTGCCGGGGGGGGCGCGCCGATCTCGTCTTCAATCTCTGCGAAGGGGTGCGCGGCGTCGCGCAGTGGGAGGACCACGTCGTCGCCACGCTGGAGCTGGCCGGCATCGCCTACACCGGCTGCGGCCCGTGGACCACGGGGGTGTGCCGCCGCAAAGCCGTCGCCAACACGCTGCTCGAGCGCGCGGGACTGCCGGTGCCGCGCTGGACGATTGCGCAGGGGAAGATCGAGGACGATTTCCCGCTGCCCGCCATTGTCAAGCCGGCCGCGGAGGATGCGAGCGCAGGCGTCGATCGCTCGTCGGTCGTCACCGATCGCAAAACCCTCAAGGCGCGCATCGCGGCGATGACGGAGCAGTTCGACGAAGTCCTGGTGCAGCAGTACATCCCGGGACGCGAGTTCAACGTCGGCATCGTGGGCGATCGCACGCTTCCCGTCGCGGAGATCGATTTCAGCAGGATGCCCGAGGGCGCGTGGCCCATCCTCACCTATGCCGCCAAATGGCACGTGGGATCGCCCGAGGACCTGGGGAGCCGGCCGGTGTGCCCCGCCCAGATCCCGCAACGCGTGGCCGACCGGCTGTGCCGGCTCGCCGAGACCGCGTGGCGGACGATGCAGGGGAAAGGCTACGGCCGGGTCGATGTTCGCATGGACGACGCCGGTCGTCCGTGGATTCTCGAAGTCAATCCCAATCCCGATCTCACGGACGAGGCCGGGCTCTCGCGCATGGCGAAGGCGGCGGGATGGGACTACCCGGAGCTGATCCGCCGCATCGCCGAGCTGGCGCTGCGCGAAGCGCAAGGCACCAAGGCCGCGCGGGAGTTGCTCGCGGCGCCCCCCGTTCCGGCTGCGCCCCGTGCGTCCCCTCCGCCCAGTCGGGCGCGCACACCGCGCACGGCTTGAGCAACTGACGCGCGCCACCGGTCTCTTCCGCGAGGAGGAGGTCGCCACCGCCGTCGAGCTGCTCGACGAGAGTTTGGCAGGGGACGACGACTATCAGTTCGTTGGCGCATTCGAAGACGATCAGTTGGTCGGGTACGCATGCTGGGGCCCGACGCCAGGCACCGCGGCAACGAGCGATCTCTACTGGATCGTCGTCGACCGCAGCCGCCAGGGGGCCGGGGTGGGATCCGAGTTGCTCGGCGAGGTCGAGCGCCGGCTGACGGCTGAGGGCAGACGGCTGGTGGTCGTTGAGACCAGCTCGCGCGCCGATTACACAGCGACGCGCAAGTTCTATGAAGCCCGCGGCTACACCAGAGCCGCGACCATCCCGGGCTATTACGCGCCCGGTGACGATCTGGTGATCTATACCAAGGATCTGACACCTGGAGACCTGGCAAGAACTGCTCCGTAGGAAGAGCATCGCTTCCCTCGACGCCCTGGCCGCCCGCTTCGGCGCGGAGCACGTCGGGGATATCGCCCGTCTCCGTCAGGCCGTCGATAACTTCGAATTCCGCATCTCTCCGGCGATGGTCGACTTGATCACCTCACCGGGGGACCCCATCTGGCGGCAGTACGTACCGACGGTCCAGGAGCTGGAAGTTCACGACGGGCTGGTCGATTCGCTGGACGAAGACGCGAACTCGCCGGTGCCGAACATCACGCACCGCTATCCGGACCGCGCGCTGTTCCTCGTCTCCCCGGTGTGCGCCGCCTACTGCCGCTTCTGCACGCGTCGGCGCAAAGTCGGCGACCCCGAGAAGATCCCGATGGCGCAGCTCGAATCGGCGTTCCGTTACCTCGAGGAGCATCATGAGATCCGGGACGTCATCATGTCGGGCGGCGATCCCCTGCTCCTGTCCGACCGCCGCATCGATGACATCTGCAAGCGGCTCAGGGCGATTCCGCATCTCGAGGTGCTGCGCATCGGGAGCCGGGTGCCCTGCCACCTCCCCGAGCGGGTGACCCCCGAGCTGTGCGCCATCCTCAAGCAGTACCATCCGCTCTACATCAACACGCATTTCAACCACCCCGATGAGCTCACGCCGGCGGCCGTGCGGGCGCTGGGGATGCTGGCCGACGCCGGGATCCCGCTGGGCTGCCAGACGGTGCTCCTCAAGGGCGTGAACGACGATCCGGAGGTCATGAAGCTGCTGATGCAGCGGCTACTCACCGCACGGGTGCGGCCCTACTACATCTATATGTGCGACCAGGTGGCCGGCGCCGAGCATTTCCGGACCACGGTCGAGAAGGGGTTGGAGATCATCAAGGCGCTGCGGGGCTGGACGTCCGGCCTGGCGGTGCCCCACTTCGTGATCGACGCCCCGGGGGGCGGTGGCAAGATCCCCTTGCTGCCCGAATACGTCGTGAAGCTGACGGACACGGAAGTCGTGCTCCGCAACTACGCCGGCAAAACCTACCGTTACAGCCAACCGGTCGAGCCCATCCTCGTCGGCTGACAGAGTAGGGGCGCAGCATGCTGCGCCCCTACTTCCCTACTTGCGCAGGTTCCAACCAATTCGCATATTTATGTTGACCAATGCATAAACATACGATGCCCCGGCTGCTGGCGAATATTCACGGCGGACCCTCTCGAGGGAGCGGCGGGGCGCGATAGCGTGCAGACAAAACCCAAACCCAGCCAGCCCGCTCCCGTAACAGAGCGGGCTTTTCGTTTGCTCGATCCCTGGCGCGAGCGCGACGCCTGCGGCGTCGGCTTCGTCGCCCGCGCCGACGGCGAGCGCACCCCCGACATCCTGGCGATGGCCCTGACGGCCGTCGCCCGGCTCGCCCATCGCGGCGCCGCCTCCAACGACAAGTCGGGTGACGGCGCCGGCGTCCTGACGCAGATCCCCCACCGCCTGCTCGGCGTCGGACCGGTGGAGCGCGTCGCGCTCGGGATGTTCTTCCTGCCGGCGGCGGCACCGGCGCGCGACGCCGCGATCGACCTCATCGAAACCGTCCTGGTCGGGCTCGGCATGTCGGTGCTCGGCTGGCGCGTCGTACCCGTGGACGCCGGCGTCCTCGGCCCGCTCGCCGCGGCGAGCCAGCCGGCGATCCGCCAGGTGTTCGTGGGGCCGCCGTCCGGTCCCGCAAACGCGCAAACCTGGGAGCGGCGCCTCTATCTCGCCCGCCGCGTGATCGAGCGCCGGGCGGCGAGCGCCGGGCTCCCGGTCTTCGCCTGCTCGCTCTCGTGCCGCACAGTCGTCTACAAGGCACTCCTGGTCGGTACCGAGCTCCCGGGCTTCTATGCCGACCTGCAGTCCCCGCTGTTCGAGACCGGCATCGCGGTGTTCCACCAGCGGTACTCGACCAACACGCTGCCGAGCTGGCCGCTCGCGCAGCCCTTCCGGCTGCTCGCCCATAACGGCGAGATCAACACGCTGTGGGGGAACCGCAACGCGATGCTGGCGCGGGAACCGGCCCTCGCCGCGCCGGTGTGGGAGCGGGACGTCGAGCTGCTGAAGCCCGTCATCTGGGCCGACGGCAGCGACTCCACGAGTCTCGACAATGCGTTCGAGCTGCTCGTCCGCTCGGGACGCGATCCGGTCCACGCTCTCATGATGCTGCTCCCCGAGGCGTGGGAGCGCGTTCCCGACATGCATCCCGCCTTGCGGAGCTTCTACGAGTATCACGCCGGGTTGATGGAGCCATGGGACGGCCCGGCCGCGCTCGCCTTCAGTGACGGCGTCGTCGCGGGCTCGGCGCTGGACCGCAACGGCACGCTCCGCAACGTCGTGCTCCGCAGCGCCGATGCGAAACTCGAGGTCGCGCAACGTTGCCCGTATCGCCGCTGGACCACGCGCGTCGTGCGCCAGTTGCCGGCGGAGGTCCCCGCGCTCGGGCCTGCGCTCCCGGCCGACGAGCTGACGGCGCGGCAGCATGCGTTCGGCTACAGCCATGAAGACTTGCGCTACATCATCGCGCCGATGGCGGCCGAGGGCCGCGATGCGATCTGGAGCATGGGCGACGACACGCCAATCGCGCCGCTCTCCCGGCTGCCGCAGAGCCTGTACGCCTATCTCCGCCAGCGCTTCGCGCAGGTCACCAACCCGGCGATCGATCCGCTCCGTGAGGAGCTGGTGATGTCGCTCGTCATGTACCTCGGCCGGCGCGGCTCCGTGCTCGCGCAGCGGCCGGGCGGCAAGACGCTGCTGCGCATCGAGCACCCGGTGCTCCTGGCGGAGGAAATGGCGGCCGTGCGGCGCGCCGGCGGCTCCGACCTGACGACGCTGAGCGCGGTGTGGGAGGCCGCGGCCGGGCCCGCAGAGCTGGAACGCGCCCTCGATACGCTCGCGCGAGACGCCGTGACGGCGGTACGCCGCGGCGCCACGATTCTCGTCATCAGCGACCGCGACGCCGACAAGGCGCGCGCGCCGATTCCCATGCTGCTCGCCATCGGCGCCGTGCATCAACGCCTGGTGCAGGCCAAGCAGCGGATCCGCGTCGGCCTCGTCGCCGAGGCCGGCGACGCGTGGGATGTGCATCATCTGGCGGCGCTCTTCGGCTACGGCGCCGAGGCGGTGCACCCGTGGCTCGCATTGCAGTGCCTGCGCGACGTCGAGTCCTCCGCGGAGAAATACCGCAGCGCCGCGGAGAAAGGGCTGCTCAAGATTCTCTCCAAGATGGGCATCTCGACGCTGCAGTCGTACTCCGGCGCGCAGATCTTCGAAGCGATCGGACTCGGCGCCGAGGTAATGGAGCGCTGCTTCACCGGGACGGCCTCGGTCATCGGCGGTATCGGCTTCACGGAGATCGCCGAGGATGTGCTGGCCCGGCATCACAGCGCGGGTGTCCTGCCCGATTACGGGCGCGTGCGCTATCGCCGCGACGGCGAGGACCATGGCTGGTCGCCGCCGCTGGTGCGTGCGCTGCAGCACGGCGAATACGCCGGCTTTATCGAGGGCACCCGCACGCGCGCGCCGGCCGGCCCGCGCGACCTGCTCGATTTCCGCGTCCAGACGCCGGTGCCGCTCGACGAGGTCGAGCCTGCCGAAGACATCCGGCGCCGGTTTATCTCCAGCGCCATGTCGCTCGGCGCGCTGTCGCCCGAGGCGCACGCGACTCTCGCGATCGCGATGAATCGTATACACGCGCGGTCGAATTCGGGGGAAGGCGGCGAGGACCCGGCCACCTACGTCGCGCGCGCGGACGGCGATCGCGCCGACAACCGGATCAAGCAGGTCGCCTCCGGCCGCTTCGGCGTGACGACGGCGTACCTGGTCCGCGCGGACGAGCTCGAGATCAAGATCGCGCAGGGCTCGAAACCCGGCGAAGGCGGCCAGCTTCCGGGCCACAAGGTCACCGACCTCATCGCCCGGCTCCGCCATGCGGTGGTCGGCATTCCGCTGATTTCGCCGCCACCGCATCACGACATCTACTCGATCGAAGATCTCGCGCAGCTGATTCACGATCTCAAGCAGGTGAATCCGGCCGCGCGCGTGGGCGTGAAGCTCGTCGCGGAGGCCGGTGTGGGCACCGTCGCGGCCGGCGTCGCGAAGGCCTACGCCGACTACGTGCTGATCTCGGGACATAACGGCGGGACCGGCGCGTCGCCCTTGTCGTCCATCAAGCACGCCGGTTCGCCCTGGGAGGTCGGCCTCGCCGAGACGCAGGCGATTCTGATGCGCAACAAGCTGCGCGAGCGCATCGAGGTCCGGACCGATGGCGGGCTGCGGACGGGACGCGATGTCGTGATGGCGGCATTGCTGGGCGCCGAATCGTTTGGGTTCGGGACCGCTACTGTCGTCGCGCTCGGATGCGCCATGGCGCGCCAGTGTCACTTGAATTCCTGTCCGACGGGGATCGCCACGCAGCGGCCGGATCTGCGCGCGAAGTTCCGCGGCACCGCGGAGCAGGTCGTTGCCTACTTCACGTTCATCGCCGAAGACGTCCGCCGCATCATGGCATCGCTCGGCGTGCGCCGGATGGACGACCTGATCGGGCGCGTGGAGCTGTTGCAGCGCATCGAACGGCCGGAGACCCCGCGCGCCGCCCTGCTCGATCTCTCGTTGCTGCTCGCGGCACCGGCCAGCAACTCAGAGCCGCGCCGGCGCACCGTCGAACGGAACGTCCGTCCCGGTCTCGTGTCGCTCGACGCCGAGATTCTGGAGCAGAAAAGTCCCGGCCCTCGGGTCTTCGCGATTGGCAATCACCATCTCACGGTCGGCGCGCGCATCGCCGGGCAGCTCGCGCGTGAGCACGGCAACCGAGGGCCAGGAACCCCGCTGCGGCTGCGGTTCCGCGGGAGCGCCGGCCAAAGCTTCGGCGCGTTCGCGCTCCCCCGCATGCATCTCCAGCTCGAGGGGGAGGCGAACGACCACGTCGGCAAGGGTTTGTGCGGCGGCGAGATCGTAATCAGGCCCTTCCGAGGCGCTGGGTACGCGACGGGGGCACTGATTGGGAACACCGCGCTCTATGGCGCGACGTCGGGGCGTCTGTTCGCGGCCGGGGGCGCGGGCGACCGGTTCGCCGTGCGTAACTCCGGTGCGATCGCCGTGGTCGAGGGAGCCGGCGACCACTGCTGCGAGTACATGACCGGCGGTATGGTCGTGGTGCTGGGGCCGGTGGGCCGGAACTTTGCCGCGGGCATGTCGAACGGCATCGCGTACGTGCTCGACGAGCGCGGGATGCTCGAATCGCATTGTAACCTGGAGATGGTTGTAGTCAGCGGGCTCAACGCGATGGACGAGCGTGTGCTGCGCCAGCTGATCCAGCAGCACTTCCACAAGACCGGCAGCGCCCGCGCCCGGATGATTCTGGGACAGTGGGATTCCTACCGCACGCTGTTTCGCAAGGTGGCGCCGCCTGCGACGGCGACCGTCGATCAAACAACGACACCTGCCACGGTTATTTCGACACCCTAGAGGGTGCGCGCTGATGGCCGAGCACAGGCTTTCAGCCTGTGAACAATCGTAGTACTCTACGGTCCATGTCTCCACCGCTCCCGTCGACGTTCAAGGTCGGGCTCGTGCAGATGCGCATGAGCGACGACCCGGAAGCGAATCTCGGCAAGGCCGTCGCCCGCATTCGCGAAGCCGCACAGCAGGGCGCGACCCTCGTGTGCCTGCCGGAGCTCTTCCGCACGCCCTACATCGCTCAGCGGGAAGACCACGCGCTGTTCGATCTCGCCGAGGCCGTCCCGGGACCGACGACCGAGACGCTTGGCAAGATCGCGAAGGAGAATGGCGTCGTGCTGATCGCCTCGCTGTTCGAGCGCCGGGCGGCGGGGCTGTATCACAACACGGCGGCGGTCATCGACGCCGACGGGAAGGTCAAGGGGATTTATCGCAAGATGCACATCCCCGATGACCCCGCCTATTACGAGAAGTTCTACTTCACGCCCGGCGACCTCGGCTTTCGCGCCTTCGACACGAAAGTCGGGCCGATCGGCACACTGGTCTGCTGGGACCAGTGGTATCCCGAAGGCGCCCGTCTCACGGCACTGCAGGGTGCCAACATACTGCTCTATCCGACCGCCATCGGCTGGCACCCCGCGGAGAAAGCGCAGTACGGCGAGCAGCAGCTCGACGCGTGGAAAACGATTCAACGCAGTCACGCGATTGCGAACGGCTGCTGGGTCGCCGCGGTGAATCGCGTCGGCCTCGAGCGCCTCGGCGGCGAGGGAGGGGGAGCGGGGATCGAGTTCTGGGGCCACTCGTTTGTGTGCGATCCCTTCGGCATCATCGTCGCGGAGGCCGCTGAGGACGAGGCACTAGTGCTCGCGCAGGTCGATCTGGCGAGGATCGAGGAAGTGCGCCGGAACTGGCCGTTTTTGCGAGACCGACGCACGGATGCGTACGGCGGTATCGAGCATCGTTTTCTCACTGATTGAGTCATCGGTCGTCAGTCATCGGTTGTCGGTGGTTATCGGTAAGAACTGACGACCGATGACCGAGTACCGATTACCCGCAGAGTGGGAGCCGCACGCGGCGACCTGGATCGGCTGGCCGCACAACGTCACCGATTGGCCGGGTAAGTTCCCTCCGATTCCGTGGGTGTACGGCGAAATCGTCCGCGCGCTCGCGCGGGGCGAAGTGGTCCGCATTCTGGTCGACTCCGCAGCACAACAGACTCAAGCCAGTCGCATACTCACGAAGGTCGGTGTGGATCTCGCCCGCGTGGACTTTCTCCGCTTTCCCACCAACCGTGGTTGGACGCGTGACTTCGGACCGATCTTCGTCCGCGGCGAGAAAGGCCTGGCGATTGCGCGCTTCCATTTCAACGCCTGGGCCAAGTACAAGGACTGGAAGAAGGACGACAGGGTCCCCGTGCTCGCGGCAAAGCAGCTCAAGCTCCCGCTCGTCGACGCGAAGGTCGTATTGGAAGGTGGCAGCATCGACGTCAACGGTCGCGGCACGCTGCTCACGACCGAAGAGTGCCTGCTCGACCCGAAAGTGCAGACCCGCAATCCCGGGTTGTCGCGCTACGAGATCGAGAACGTCTTCCGGGACACGCTCGGCGTCACGAATACGCTCTGGCTCGGCAAGGGGATTGCCGGGGACGATACGCACGGCCACGTGGACGATCTGTGCCGCTTCGTGAAGCCCGGGACGGTCGTCCTGTGTCGCGAGGAAGATCCAAAGGACGCGAACTACAAACCGCTCGCGGAGAACCGCGAGCGGCTGCTGGGCATGCACCTGGAAAAAGGGGCGAGCATCGAAGTGATCGACCTCCCGATGCCCGCCCCCCTCTACTTCGATGGCGTCCGGCTTCCCGCCAGCTACGCCAATTTCTACATCGCCAACGCTGCCGTGCTGGTGCCGACGTTCAACGATCCCAAGGATCGCATCGCGTTAGGCATCCTTGCCGAGCTGTTTCCCGACCGTCCCGTCGTCGGTATCCATGCCGTGGATCTCGTCTGGGGGCTCGGCACGCTGCATTGCCTGACGCAGCAGGAGCCCGCGGCTAATGCAACTGCCAGATCTCAACCCGATTCCCCGTAAAAATCGGAACCAACACCCGATTCCGTTTCGCGTCGTACCCGATATCGGCTGGGCTCGGCACGCCCGTGATCACCTTCACTTCCTGCCCGGTCTCGTACGAGGAGACCGTGGAGTCAGTCCAGCTCGACACCAGGATCCGTGTGCCCGCGACCTCGACGCCGTCGAATCCGCCGGCGCCCTTGGCGATGACCTTGGGGGCTTTGTCCCCCGGCTTCCACGCGAGCACCGATTTTGTGGGCCCGAACGACACGATGATGAACCGCTTCCCGACGGGGTCCACCGTGATCCCGTTCGGCCAGCCGAGACTGTCGCCCCGCGCCGCCACCGTCACCTTGCGGTCGGGGCCGATGCGGAAGACGCGATCGGGCCCGGGATGCAGCACGTTGCCCAGGTCGTCGAACCGGATGCCGGTATCCGTGATGTAGATCGCGCCGGTCGCGGCGACGGCCACGTCATTCAAGAAGACTGCGCCCAGGCTGTCCAGCTTGACGCTGTCCACCGGCGCGCCGGTCCGCGCGTTGAACGCGCGGATCACATTGATGTCCGCGACCCAGAGCGTGTCGCCCAACACCGCCAGGCCCTTCGGCGCGTTGAGGGTCACACCGGCCCGGCCGCCCTCGATGAACTTGAGGTTCTCGATTGCCCCGTCGGGCCGCACGCGGCTGATGAAGCCGTTGTTGTCCTTTGCCGTCGGGGAGCCGTTGATGTTCGAGACGAAGTAGATGTCCTGCGTCGAATCGTCCAGCACCGATTCCGGGGTGGAGAAGCCCGCTACCGTCAGCATCCGCGTGGCGCCCGGGGCAGCGGGCGGAGGTGGTGGCGGCACGACCCGCGTGGTGTCGAGCGGTGCGGTGGTGTCGGCAACGTTGGAGGCTTGCCGTTTGCGATCGACGGGCTGGCAGGCCGCGGCGACAGCGAGGGTCATACAGAGGACGGTCGCTCTCATCAGGGCTCTTCCTCCTCAGCCAGGGCTGCGATGTGTCGCAAGACGCGCTCGTGGATGGCCGCGACGATACGGCCGGCGGGCAGTGTCCAATAGCGCTGTGGGAACATATCCACGACGTACGCGGTGCGCCCTTCAAGGCGCGTGCGGCCGCCCGGCAGGGGCGTGAGCCGGAACTCGCCATGGGTCGCACGGAAGTACCCGTCCAGGTGCGGTGGGTTCACGTCGCGGTACGGGCTAAGCTCCGACATGGGGGGCGCCTGCGCCGTGATGTCGAACGCCAGCAGCCGGTTGTCCTTCCATGCGGTGATCGGCTCGACGAAGCTGCCGGTCGTGAAATCGCAGTAGCGAATGGCGCCGACGCCGTGGCCTTCGATGCGGGCTCGCATGGGCGCGGCCACCCCGGCCCGAAACAGCAGCTCAGTCGGCGGCGGCAGATCCGGGAAGGTCACGACACGCCGCCACACCACATCAGGCGGTGCGGCGATCTCGATGACGGTGACGACTTCGTGCGTTGGTGGAGTGGCGCGCGGCTCGACGCCGATGAAGAACGGCACCACCAGGGCCACGGCGCCCGCCGTGTACGTCGCGCGCCGCGCCATAACCCTGCCGAGCATGGCACCTGGCCAAGCAACGATCCACGCGATGGGGAGTGCCATCACTACGCAAACGGCGCCTTCGAGCGCGAACACGACCAGCGCGCCGGCGGCGATCGTCACACTCGCGAGCGCGATCATGATCGACTGGCCGGCGGGGCGCGAGTAGCGGTAATTGTAGATGTACGAGCTGATGTACCCGATCGTAAACGGCACGCCGAGGAACAGGCCGGCGGAATAGCTGCGTCGCAGATAAACCCCGATTCCCACTGTGATCAGTGTGATTCCCAACGACGCCGCGACGCCGAGCATCGCGCTCTTCAGCCGGTCGTCCAGTGCCGGCGGCGGCGCTTCGACCGGCCGCGCGACTCTCGTCCTGGACGGCGCTACCGACAAATCCGCCATGAGCAGGAAATTCAGCCCCGGAACAAAGAAGAGCAGCGCGATCCACGGGCTCAAGTTCGCGTCCGCCGCGCGGCGCATCGACATGCTCACGCCGATCCAGAGGAACGGTAGCGCGAATGCGACGAGCGACGGCAGGAGCCAGTGGGGAGCACCGCGCAGCAGCTCGGTGCGCGTGCTCAGCAAGGGCGACAGATAGTTGAGCGGCGTCCACACGCGCCCGGCGAAACGCCAGATGAGCAGCGCGTCGACCGCGTACTTGAAGACCATGAGGCCGAGGCCGTGACGGAAGTACGTTCCGCGACTGACGGGATCGCGGAATCCGAACCACAGCCGCAGCCAGCGGGCGAGCATGCTACGCTTTCGCCTCCTCGACCTCCTTCTTCCGAGCCTCGGTCACCTTCGCCGCGATTTCCGGCGGCGCGTCCTGATACACGTGGAACTTCATCTTGTACGTGCCGCGGCCGT
>WNGR01009207.1_pt1 | contig 22053 bp, 22 predicted proteins | sample 5407581 | NCBI WGS metagenome assembly WNGR01 (sample SAMN13153383, study PRJNA577476) | soil metagenome | isolation source: 80 cm soil or saprolite under Garry oak tree replicate 2 | place: USA:California | collected 2016-06-15
TCAGATTGGTCGAGTCCGTCATGTCGCCGTAATGCATCAGGAACGGCACGTTGCCGACATGCGGATCCTGGTAGAGATGGTCGACACGCGCGGTGTTGAACGAGGACGAGCGCCGCTTGATGCCGTGCACGACATAGCCGAGCGACAGCAGATATTCGGCGAGATAGGCGCCGTCCTGACCGGTCACGCCGGTGATGAGAGCGATCCGCTCACGCATGGCTAGTGCCTCAAATTCCACTCAGAGAAGAGCGAACAACCGTTATCGAGATTGCTCCGTCAACCGTCACTGCCGGCACAAAACCACGCGCAAACCAGCCCTTCTTGGCCATATCGACGATCCAGGTCAACCCCGGACATTGCGCAAGCAGGGGCTTAATTTGAAATCTCTACCGCGCGGCGACTACGGTTTTTCTCTCAGGGCTTCGAGGTGTCGCTCGGCTTCGCCGGGGTCTCCCACGGCCGCTTACCATCGCCGTTCCGATCCCACGGTCGCGCGGAAGGACCGCTCTTCGTCTCTTCGGCTTCCTTAGCGCGGGCAGCCCTAATCCGATCCCGGAATGTGGGTTCAGGCGTGGCTGGCTCCGGAGTTGCGGCCTGCGCAGCTAAGGCGGCCACCGAAAGAGTGATCGTGATGATCACAAGAGATGTTTTCATCCTCGTCGATAGCATATCCAATGTCGCGGCGTCCGATTTTGTTTGCCCGCTCCCTCGAGGGCAACGCGGCGTTTCGTCGTACGCATTCACAACCGGACCTTTGGCTCAAGACCGGCCCAGTTGAAATCTTCGCTCGCGACCGGACAGATAGAGCTCGCGCATCGCCTCGCTATCCTCCATCACCAACAAGCGGCGGTTCTCGGCACGCTACGCACAGACAAAGCCGCTGTCGCGCGCAACGCCGTGCTGGGTCATCCGGCACGTCCTGCCCGGTGCCGTACGTAGTGCATCGTTGCGAGGCGGGCCACGATGAGAAACGGCAGCGGCGCGTAGCGCGATCAGGCCGGCCCCGCCTGCCAAATGAGTTCGACAACCGGCGCTCTTGGAGCCCATCAACTTACTCGCGACTCAATGGTGCCGAAGAGCAGGTAGTTCGCGATGTAACCGACGCCAATACGCCGATGGCGCAGGCTGAAATGTTGTTAAGTGAGGTGACACCCCCACGCAAAAAGCCCGCCTTGATCCACCTCACAAGACCTTAGCATTGAGCGCTCGGACCCAGTTGCGCCTTCCGCTTTCTTTGCCCTCAACTACTACTTCTGCCGCTCGCGGTCCTCGTATTTTTCTCCACAACGGTCCACAACGGGGATCACCGCGCTTCACGAGTTCGATCTCCTGAATGGGAGGAAAACAGCGAAGGAGCGCGTAGCTATCCGAATAAGGAGGCGGCGAACGAACGCAGGCATTCGCGCCTACGGCCAGATCAATAGACTGACCATCACGTAGCAAATAGCTGCAGTTGCTGATTTTCTGCGTCCTATTGTCGTCGGCCATGGCCGCACTCAGTGAAGTCAACGTAGTCAAGGCAATCATGAGGGCACGCATCCTGCTTCTCCTTAGTTGAAGATCCAATCTAAAGACCAGGCGCCCCTGTTTTTCATACTACCAGCTCCTGCACGCTCGTTCTAGACTGAGCCAATTCTCTACCTGGAAGCTTGCCTGTTAACGACCAATCGCTTGTCGCAACTCGCCTTTGGGGGCGGACCGTTCTAACAACATCTCGTTCGTTCAGTGCGTCGCAGCGTGGAAGGCATTGGGGAGATATTTGGCCTCTCGGACGCGACACGCACGCCCAAGATGAAGGCAGATTTTCCTATGACACGAATAAACCTTAGCCGCATGAATTGAAATGTCAGCTGAGGTATGTCGTTGACGTCGGGCGTGGACCGGGCGCCCGCCGCTCCGATTGCTCAGCACTCGGAATACGACGGCCTCACATGATTTCGCTGAGGTTAAAGAAACAGACCAACTTGCGAATAGCTTATCCAAGTCTTCAGGAATGCAGTGACTTGTATGACGGTACTTCACAGTTCCATCACTGCAACCCAAGTCACCGCGATTTATCATTCCGTATCAATACGGAAGACGCCGAGGATCCAATCGCTAGTTTAGCAGTCGTTAGGGCATAGGATTTTAGCTCAATCACCAACAAGGAAGGTGATTGATGCAACGCTATGAAGTCCTGGAGAGGATCCAAAACGCAACCCGGTTCCCCAAGGCGACGCGCGGATGGAAGCTCTGGCCTGCGCTCGCGTTGTGTCTGTTGATCTGGCAAACACCAGCCTACGCTGCATGCACGGCAGGAACCGAAAATGCGTACCCCAGCCGCGCGGTCGTGAATGTCCGGGATTTCGGGGCCAAGGGAGACGGCGTAACCGACGATACCGCCGCGATTTTGCGGGCCATTGATCCGGCGCAGACGCTGACTGGCCCGTTCACAAGCCCTGGCATAATCAATCCCCTTGCAGCTCCAGTGTTCTACAATAAGCCGGTCTATTTTCCGGCAGGAACATATCTTGTCAGCAATACGATCGAGAAGAGAATTAAAGACAAGATCAGCGGCTACCTTGGCCTGACCAATGGCCGTTATTTCAGTGGTCTCATCCTGCTCGGTGCCTGCCAGGACCAAACGATCATCCGGCTAAAGGACAACGCGCCCGGATTTGCGAATCCATCCAGTCCAAAGGCGGTCATCTTCTCGGCCTCGTCGCTCATCCTGCAAATGTCTTCGGTCATCGACGCCAGCGGCAACCTGCTTGCCGGGAAGACGCCGGCTGATGTCGTCGCGACAAGCAAACTTGGCGGCAAAGATTACATCAACAAGGGCGAAGGCAACGACGCTTACATCAACTTCATCGAAAACATCACGGTAGACATCGGCGCTGGGAACCCTGGAGCGATCGGGATCGACTTTATCGGCAGCAACGTCGCGGGCATTCGCAACGTCGCCGTTCGCGATCTTTACGGAACCGCCTTGACTGGAATTAGCATGAAGCGCTTCGGCCCTGGGCCGTACTATGTGAAGTCTGTGCAAATTGTCGGATTTGATGTCGGGATTGACATCTCGCAACCGGAGTACGCCGCAACTCTCGAACACATCAAGATCACCAATAGCCGGAGTGCCGGATTACGCAACAACCAGAATAGCGTCGCTATCCGGGATCTGCAGGCAAGCACATCGCCAGGCCCCGCAATCGTCAACCTTGCTGCGGCTGGGTTGGTCGTGGTTGTAGACGGTACGCTGCAGAATACGGCCAGTTCGGTCCTCGCGGACGCAGTACAAAATAAAGGGTATCTCAACCTGCGGAATGTCCGCATTTCGGGATTTTCAAGCCTGTGCGGTGCGCCCGCGCCAAGCACGGCGAATGGCATATATTACGGCACTACGTTCTTGCAGAAATCTTCACCAAGCTGGGCAATCGGAGCGCAGGATTTTCCAGGCACATCGCTTGGCGCGCTCGCCAACGGCGCAGATATCACAAGCTACGGAGCCGACCCAACGGGAAAAACAGATTCAACACAGGCTATCCAGAACGCGCTAAATTCAGGCAAGGCGACGATCTATTTCCCCAACGGACAATACATGATCACTAAGAGTCTGATTGTCCCGGCAGCAGTTCGGCGGATCGAAGGTCTGTTCTCGACTATCCGCAAGGGCGCGTGGATCAACCCGGTAACCGCCTTCTTCCAGGTCAACAACCTCAACTATCCATTCGAAGTATCGCATCTTAATTTCGACAATACCAATCTCGGTAGCAACATCGCGCTGTCCGTCGGTGGCACCAACCCATTTCTAGTTCGCGATTCCTTCAGTCTAGGAATTTCCGCCGTACAGTTTGTTGCCGGCGGGTCTGGTGGACAGCTCTTTATGGAGGATGTCGCAACTGGTGGCCTCTCGTTAACTGGGCCGGCGCAAGTATGGGCGCGGCAACTCAATACCGAGGGCGGGGGAACCCGGATTACCAATACGAACGCGGATCTGTGGATCCTCGGCATCAAGACCGAAGGAAACGCAACAGTAGTCAGCAGCAGCGGCGCCAACTCGCGGGTGGAAGTGCTCGGGGGCCTAGTTTATAGCGTGAATACTGCTAATCCAACCGTGCCCGCATTCAAGAATACAGACGGGCGGATGTCCGTGAGTTACGGTGAAGAAGCATTCAGCGCGGCCACTGCCTACACAATCCATGTTCAGGATGTTCAAAAAGGCATCGCCGTAAACCACAACGCGACTGACTTTCCCCAACGGCTGTTCGCGGGGCGACAATTCTATCCACGCATTGTGCCGCAATTCACGACAGTTCAGTAGGGAGCGGTCAGCTTAGGTCGCAAGACGAGGATTCCGTATCAACGGCTTCCTCGTCTTGCAGCTCACTCATTTGCGCCGGCCCAACATTCGTTGCGCCGGCGCCGAAGAAACAAAATGGAGAGAGTAGCCGAAAGGGGTAAGGCCTATCGCTATGCGCCCTCCTCACAAAGGAATGCGAACCGCGCCGTAAGGTAAGCCCGGATCAAACGACATCGTATTCTTTAGCAGGATATTGCAGACGACGCCGCCGAGAGCGGAGATCGGCGGGCTTTACTCGGCCCAGTCAACCGTGCTGACCAAGAGCGGCGCGGCAGGCTTAGACACCGTGATCTGAACAGTCGAGGTGCCCTTCTCGAAGCGGTTCTTGCCGACCACGACCAGGGTAAATTTGTCCGTTCCAGAAAAATCAGACTTTGCAAAGTAGCGGAAGCCTGGACCAACCAGCACGAGTTCGCCACTCGCCGGCTGGTCCGCGACCGAGACGCTGTAGATCTGCATCGTCGACCAGCGCAGACCCTGAATGCATTCGCCGCCCGGCGCGATGGTCATCGACCATTCCATGGTGTCACCGGCAAGCTTGTAGGGCTTGATGTCGCGCATGCAGTTCGGCGTGGCATTGGCGGCGGACGCCGATGCGAGGACGGCCAGCATCGTGGCGATGGATGAATGGATTGAAGTTCGTGACATGGTTCGGCCCCCGGGTTTGCGGATGAGCATGGGGGCTTAGGCTGAACGAACGGTAAGAGCCGAAGGCTCGGCGCTCCAGGTTGGTAAACGGAGGGCTAACTAGCAACGCCCCCCTCTTGGCTGTTAACAATTTGGGTTCGTTCTGCCAGATCGCCCGTAGATTAGTGCGCTCGGTCAACCCTCAAAGCTTTGGAAAAACTGTTCGTCGAATCTTGCAACAATTTGGCTGGCGATCCTTCCAGACGCACCTTTCCCGCATCAATATAGACGACGTGATCTGCATTGACGACTGTTTCGAGGCGATGTGTGATAAGCAGCACGGTTCTGTCCGAGAACTGCTGTTTGATTGCAGCTCTCACGCTTTCCTCGAGGTCTCGATCGAGAGCACTCATTGCTTCATCGAGTATCAGGAACTGCGGGTCGCGCAAGATAGCACGCGCCAACCCGAGACGCTGACGCTGCCCGCCTGAAAAGCGCATACCCTGTTGCCCAATCCACGTCTCGTATTTATCAGGCAACGCTCCGACGAAATCTGAGATGCCTGCCACACGAAGCGCATGCAGAACCTCGTCCTGCGAGGCATTCCTCCTGGCCATACGAACGTTGTCGATTATAGTACCTTCGACAAGGTCCACGTCCTGGCCCGCAATCGCAAGCAATCCAAGCCAGTTGGTTCGAAGCACTTCCTCAAGCGGTCGACCGTCAATCCTGATGACCCCATCCGTTGGGGAATACAGTCGAAGAAGCAGGTTAACAATTGTGGTCTTACCCGCGCCGCTAGCGCCCACCAGGGCGGTGGTCTTGCCAACTGGAATGTCAAAAGAAACCTGGTCGATCGCTAGATCCGTGTTGGAATCGTAGCGGAAGCTAACGCGATCAAAGGAGATTTTGTCCCGTAAAGCCGCGATAGGGTATTCTCCCGGATTAGGATAATCCTTATCGTCGGTCGACAACATGAGCCGAATGGAACGCAACTGGGGCCCAATTTGCGCCATATACAATAAGTTGCCTTCCAACTCGCGTAAATGAGGCTGCAATCGATAAAGCAGGGCCACGGCCGCGAGAGTGGTGGCAAACCCGACATTCCAAAAATTCGCGAAAGCGATAATGGCGCAAAGCAACAAAAGATATCCGACCTCTGTCAGCGGATAGATCAGAGCATTGAGGCGCACAAGGCCCAATGCAATCTGACGAGCCTCGACTGATGCGCATTCAAACCTCTCTTGATGCGATTTTTCCTGACCGTACGCGCGGATTGTACGCATGCCTTGGAGGGTCATGAGCATATGCTCGCCTAATTCTCGATGGACGCGTTTGACTTTGCTGCCAAGTGCTCGTGTCGGCGAAGAAAGCCAGCGCAGTCCCTCAGAGATGAGGATAGAAGCGACTAGTGCTGCGACGGTAATTTTCGCTGAGAGCGCCAGGAGAAATGAGGCAAAAAGAAAGATCGAGCAGGAACTGACAATGATTCGCGTGAAGCTGCCGTACGCGCCGGAAATCAGCCACGTCTCAGTCCCCAGTACTTCCATGAGCTGCGCCTCATCGTGGCGCTGAATAAAGGAGTAGGAAGCCGACAGATATTGCAGATGAACCTGGTTGCGCGCGAATTCGTTGATCCGCTCACCAATTTGCGCACTGATGAGACCGTTGGCAAAGGCAAGCGCGGCTCGTGCCACAATGAGAGCAAATATGACCGCGGCGGTTTCTGTTGGACCATGAAGCCAGTTGGCGGCACGCCGCAGTGCCTCGCCCAAAAGGCTGCCGGTTGAAGTCGCCAGCTCTACCTGACCCATCGCAAGATAGAAGAACAGAAGGATAAGGGTTATGCCTACGGTTTCCGCTAGGGAGCAAGCCAAACCTAGAATAACCAGCACAGGCGTCACCCAACGCGGAAGCGGCGCTAGGTCGAGTAAGCGCAACAGGTCAGCGAACGCGGCGCGTCGCGGAGCTCTCCGTTCCGACGGCGATTTGCAATTGTTGAGACTCATCCGCATCAGTCCGGTTGGTCGATGGGAAAGTACACGCTACTCTGCTGCTCCCCCCTCGCTATCGAGCGGAGTTTTCTAATTTGTCCTCTCAATGTGATCAGCATGTGGTGCGGCAGGTCGACTGCAAAAACCTTTATGATCAGCAGGGGATCTCGACAAATTAACAGGGATAGTGAAGACCCGAAGTGGCCGAATTGGCCTCTAGCCAGCGCTCTCCAGAGCAACCAGCTACCGTATTTCCGAAGCCCTAGGTTTAACCTTTCCGTCCGGTTGGGATGGCGACCGACCATCTCATCCACAACAAGCATCCATGACTGAAGCATGCGAGGCAAGTTGCTCGACATATTCTCAGGCAGGTAGCGGTAGCCGATCAGATACTCCGGCACCACCGCAAAATGATATCCCTCCGCCACACGGCAATAAAAAAGGTGATCCTCGCAACCTTCGGCGCCGGCTTCGCGAAGCCTGCTGTCGAAGCCGTTCGCGGCAAGCAAAGCCTGCCGGCGGACCAAAACGGCACTGCCATTACCGATGAAATTCCCAGCAAAAATTTCATCAAGAACATCACCCGCGCAAAAAGCTGGCACGCCCCTGCCGATCATACGGCTTTTTGCATCAACAAGAACGTACCAACTGTAAATCAGACCCGTCCTTTCGCCTCCCAGAAGCATGGCTCGAAGCTGACGTTCAATCTTGGTCGGAGCCCAGAGATCATCCGCATCGATGAACGCAACAAAATCACTTCGAGCGCCGCGCCATCCGCTGTTGCGAGCCGACGCCACTCCTGCATTCTCCTGTCTGATAATCGAGATGCGGGAATCCTGAGCGGCGTGTCGCTGTGCGATCGTCACCGTATCGTCGGTAGAGCCGTCATCCACAACGATGATATCGAGCCACTCATGTGTCTGCGATCTGACGCTTCGAAGCGTTTCATCAATGGTTAAGCGAGCGTTGTGCGCTGGAATGACGACGCTTACAAGAACAGCATCGAGATTCATTGATACGCCTCCAAACAATTCACAAAGTCCTCGAGCGTGCAATCTCCTGTTATTTTCATTCGAGGAATATCGAGCAAATTATTTTTCAAACCCGCCGCCCCACCTCCAGCACGACAATGATCACAATAGCTCGCAACTGCCGACGGGTCCTCGTCTAGCGCCGCATTCATCTTCGCTAGAAAATTAGGGTCGACCCAATCGTCACTATCCAGAAAGAGCATCCCTTCACCGCGAGCCCTCGACACTCCGAGATTGCGAGCGGCTGATACCCCCCCTGCCTGAGGATGTCAAAGAAACAAACCTCGGATCCTGCCTGGAGTGCTCAGCAATGATGGCCGGAGTTCTATCGGTCGAGCCGTCATCGATAATCAGAGCCTCCCAGCTAGGGTCGGTTTGTCTGAGTAGACTTTGGAGTGTTCGTACGATTGTTCTTTCGGAGTTGCGAGCAGGAACTATGACAGACACAAGGCTGCCGGCAGTCATCGGCCGTTCCTCCGGCGATGATAAAATGAAAGACCCGCAAAATAGCCGGCGATCTCCTCCTTTAAGAAGCGGTTGTACATGCTGCCGCTGCGCCGTAACATGTTGCCCAAGAAGCGACGCAAGTACCAGCGGGGCATGTGCCAGTACGCTTTATAACGGTTCGCCGCGATCCCGGTCCGCTCATACTGAACCAGCAGCGCTGCAACGTGACCGCGCATGTAGTAATAAATTTGGCTGGCTAAACCCTCGATTGTTTTTCGGTGAAAATGGAATGCGACGGAACCCGGAAAATAGCGGCAAGTATGGCCGTTCGCGAGCAGCCGATACCAAAATTCCGAATCTCCCGAGCAGCCGGCTTGCCCAACGTCCAGCCGTTCGTCGAAATAGCCGACCGTTTCGAATACCTCACGGCGAAAGGCCATGCTGGCGCCTGCACCAATATCCCAGGCCGGAAAGACCCCGTCGCGATGGGACTTAAAATGCGCTGTGTCAAAGTCCTGCAGCTCGTAGCCTTTGCCAAAACCCCAATAAGTCTCAAAGTGCCGCTGCGCCTCCGTTGCGAGTTCGGCCGGAAGCACTAGCCCGGTGACTGCGCCGATTTGCGGTGTGTCAAACGCAGTAACCAGCCGCTCGAGCCATTGAGGGTGAAGCAGTACATCGTCGTCGGTATATGCGACGATGTCGCTGGTCGCGCGGAGGGCGCCAGTATTGCGGGCTATGTCAAGCCCGGGTCTATCTTCGCGAATGTAAATTGCACCTGCGCTTAGCGCAATATCCTGCGTTCGCCGATCAAGAGATGCATTGTCAACAACAATGATCTCACGCGGCGGATAGGTTTGCCTTGGCAGCGACGAAAGACAAACGCTGAGCTCGGCAGGGCGGTCGCGAGTGCAAATCACCACGCTAGCTGAGAGCGTCGGCTTAGCTGACTTTCGCAGCTCGACTTCAATCCTATCCAAGAAGGCCGGCTCGATATGCCCGATCTTAGAAGCTACCTTTGCCCCTTCATGCACGAGTACATGACCGATTGGCCGGTCGCCTCGCCAAAAAACGTTCATTCCTTCGGACAGTTGGGTCTTGGTAACGTCGTCGCAACTGGTCACCGCGAGATGGGTGACACCTTGTCCCAACGGCAAATCTTTGAGGAAACCGATCGTTGCCATATCGTTCAGCATCATGCCGGCGGATAGCGATCACGCCAATTGAGCGCAGTCTGGATAATGAACTCAATTTCCGAGTGCTGCGGCTTCCAGCCGAGTTCCCGCTCTGCCTTGGCGAAAGACGCGACGAGTTTGGGCGGGTCTCCTTCGCGACGAGGGCCATGACGGACGGCCGGATCTTTCTTGGCGACGCGCTTCACAGCCTGGAGTAGTTCGAGCACGCTGGTGCCCACTCCGGTACCAAGATTGAACACGTGAGTACCACCCTTTGCGACAAGCATTTCACCTGCAAGCAAATGCGCACGCGCCAAATCGCTAACGTGTATATAGTCCCTGATTGCGCTGCCATCCGGCGTCGGGAAATCAGTGCCGAGTATAGTAAATGGTCGGTCCGGTCTGCGAGCGGCTTCAATCGCTAAAGGGATAGCATGCGTTTCCGGCTCGTGATTCTCTCCAACTTCACCTTCAGGATCGCAGCCGGCAGCATTGAAATAACGCAACGAAGCGGAATCCATTCCGTACGCTTTGGCGTAGTCGTCCAGCACGCGCTCAATGATCATTTTGGACCACCCATAAGGGTTAATCGGCAGCTGAGGATGAGTCTCGCTAATGGGCAAGTGTTGGGGCACTCCGTAGCTGGCACATGTGCTGGAGAACAATAGGCGAAAGCATCCCTCGGCTCGCATGGCCTCCAGAAGTGCAAGGGTGCCCGCCGTATTGTTCGCATAGTAAATAGCCGGGTCAGAAACAGACTCGCCGACGTAGGCCAACGCGGCAAAATGCGCAACCAGATCCGGCTTATACAATCTGAGCGCGGCCCGCACCTGCCCGGAATCACGAACGTCGCATTCAATCAAAGGCCCCCAGCGCACCGACTCGCGCCAGCCGCGAGAAAGATTATCAATCGTTACGACATTCCAGCCTGCTTTCGCGAATGCTTTGCAGCAGTGCGAGCCGACGTAACCCGCGCCTCCCGTGATAAGTACGGTCCTCGTCATACCGCACCGACTCCTTCTGCGCGCAGCAACCCGTCGAAATAGGCAATCGTTCTGCTAAGACCGTCCCGCAACTCGATAGAAGGATGCCAGCCAAGCGTCTCGCGCGCCCGACTGATGTCAGGCTGCCGCTGTCTTGGATCGTCGACCGGAAGCGGCTTGAACTCGATCGAAGATTTCGACGCGGTGAGCTCGATGACAGTCTCGGCCAGTTCCATCATCGTGAACTCGACGGGGTTTCCAAGGTTGATCGGTCCGGTGATCTCACTTCCGGTCTCCATCAGACGCACAATGCCGTCAATTAGATCGTCCACATAACAGAAAGAACGGGTCTGCTTGCCATCGCCGTAAATCGTAATCGGTCGTCCAGTGAGAGCCTGCACAATGAAATTCGAAACAACCCTACCGTCGTTGAGTTGCATGCGCGGGCCGTAAGTGTTGAAAATGCGCGCCACCTTGATTGGGAGATTGTGCTGTCTCCTGTAATCGAAAAACAGCGTCTCGGCGCATCGTTTGCCTTCATCGTAGCAGGAGCGTGGACCAATTGGATTTACTCTCCCCCAGTAGGTTTCGTCCTGAGGGTGCACCTCGGGATCGCCATACACTTCCGAGGTTGAGGCCTGCAGAATTTTCGCATTCACTCGCTTCGCCAACCCCAGCATGTTGATTGACCCATGAACGCTCGTCTTGGTCGTCTGCACTGGATCGTATTGATAGTGAATGGGGCTAGCAGGGCAGGCCAAATTGTATATCTCGTCCACCTCGACATAAAGCGGGAAGGTTATGTCGTGCCTCATTAGTTCAAAGCGAGGACAGTTCAACAGATCCCTCACGTTGTCTTTTGAACCGGTGTAGAAGTTGTCGACGCAAAGAACATCGTGTTTCGCGCTGATTAATTTACCGCACAAATGCGAGCCCAAAAATCCAGCGCCACCGGTCATTTTATTTATTACTTTCGTACTACACGAGAAGAAGGGTGCCAAGCCAGCGTGTTCGAGAGCCATAGTAAATGCGGTACCACCTCTTCTTTAGCGTCGGTAATTATTCCCGCGCATAATGCCGAGCGATTTATTGAGCCAACGCTCCAATCTGCATTGCGTCAAACGTGGAACAACCTCGAAATCCTCGTCGTGGACGATGGATCGACGGACAAAACCAGGTCAATGGTTGAAGCTGTAGCCCTTACTGACCCGCGAATTCGGATCTTCAGCGTGCCGAACGGCGGCGTTGCGTCGGCCAGGAATATCGGCCTGGCACGTGCGCGCGGCGAATTCGTTGCTTTCCTTGATGCTGACGACCTGTGGCATCCGAAAAAAATAGAGATGCAAATCGCTGCGTTGAACGCAGCACCCGAGGCGGCCGCATCATACGGACTATTACGGTATATTGATGAGTTGGACAGGATAGTTGAAAACCAAAGCGCTTCGGGATCATCTGGGTACACCCTAGCTCATCACCTCTACACGAGGCCAGTTGGTAACGGGAGTTCGCTGCTCGTCCGTCGAAAAATCGCAGTTGAATTGGGAGGATACGACAGTTCGTGGGCCGCTCGAGGGATCGGCGGCTCCGAAGACTACGATTTCGAGTTGAAGATCGTGGCTAGGTATCCCATCGCTTTTATCGATTCTTATCTCGTCGGCTACCGGTTATATCCTGGCAACATGTCGAGCAATCACGCTCGAATGGCGTACGGCCTGATAGCCACAGTGGAATACCACCTTGGAAGAAACCCGGAACTTCCACGGTGGTTTGTGCGCAAAGCAAGGGTTGTCGCGTTGGAATACGCAGCGACGAATTTTTTTTCGGCAAGAAAGCTCGGGCCCTTCCTTGTCACGTTGTTGCGTCTCTTGCCGGTAGACTTAACGCGTGCAACGAAAGTTTTGACCAGTGCCCTGCTCAGACTTTGGCGATTTTCGACGAAAACTATCAGACTGCCTTCGCCAGGGGCTCATTTCCACGATCTCGCTTCGGATGCAGAAAAGACCTGCTACGTACCATCGCCTCGCGAACGGAAAACCTTCGAACGGATCAAACAGCTCGATCAACTTTTAGCTCAGAGGATTTGCTTGCGTAAGCAAGCCTGATGCTCCGCTGTCCGAGCGACCATCGAGTGCGCGATTTCAATGGTCTTTCGAGCCAAGGGCGAGATTGCACCGCACCAAAATACCGTTCGCAAGAGCGAACGCACAAATGAACGTGGCAATTTCGAAGCATTAAAGATAATTGATAAATCCTCAGCCGATCACTTTGAAAAGTCATAAGCTGCAGTTTGCGTCTAAATCGCGAGATATTAATCCCTGTTCTTACTTGGATCAGCAGAACGGCCGCCGGCATTGGACGGAAACCTTAACCACCAGCGCGGCTGGCGTTAATGGAAAAGTTTGAGCTTAGCAATACGGCTCTCCATCCGGTCTCATTGCGAGATCCGGTCAGCGTGGCGAGCCTGTCATAATTGGACGACAAGACTTTGAGTCAGTCGGGCTATTTAACAAGGACGTTTTGTTCGGTTGACCGATGACTCTGGGATTCGACAAATCCGTTTTATACAAGATTGCGGTCGGCAAGACATCCATGCTCCGGAATTTAGCCCGATTGCGCACGAGCTTGCAGAGCCGGGATCCTTTTCGGACCATCGTGCGCTCCGCTGATGAATTGTTAGAGGCTGCCCGGCGTTTTAATGCCGACGTGGTCTCGGTCGACCTATTCGATACACTGGTCTACCGCCGCGTGTTCGAGCCAAACGATGCGTTCTATTTGCAATACGATCGGGTGGCGCCGATCCCTGCTTCTTGAAGCCGAACTGACGGTTGAGGCGGAACTGATCCGCCCCTATGACGATCTCATCGCGGCGCTCAAGTCGCTGCACGATGCCGGAATGGTCATAGCGGTAGTTACCGACACCTATCTGCCGGGCGACTTCGTTCGGTCGCTGCTGGATCGTTTTCTGAGTTGCGATTTTGTGCTGCTCTGCTCATCCATCACTGGAGAGACCAAGCGATCGGGCTCAGCGTTCTGGAATCTGCAGTCGACATTCCAAGGGCGACGAATTCTACATTTCGGCGACAATGCTCGCGCCGATGTTGCGAACGCCCGGCGAAACGGCGTGGCCGCACTGCAAGTCTGCTGGACGCGGCAGCACCGGCTTTCTGCAGCCGAAATCCGGCGCTATGTCGGATCGATCAGCGCTACGCGCCTGATCACGCCATGGGATGGCATTACGGCGCCCGGGGTAAAAGTCTCGCTCATCGATGAGGTGGCTTGGCGCTGGTCGTTCGTGCTTGCCGATTTTGTGCTTTCGCTGCGGCGCTACGCGCGGACCATTGCTGCGACCGACATTTGGTTTATGTCGCGGGCCACAGAAACGCTGTTTGCTTCAATCGGCGATGCTCCGAACCTTTTCGCAGATTTTCGATGCCAATATGTGGTAGCATCCAGAGCTTGTATCTATCCTCAGATCGCGGAGTCCGACCCGATCCTCTTCGAGAAATGGATGGGGCGAAAGCCGTCAGAGCAGGATGTACGGGATGGCGAACTAGCGCGGATCTATTATCGAGGTCTTGTCGCTCCCGAAGCGTCCCGGATTCTGATGGTTGATAACGGGTGGAAGGGGCGATTGCAGCTGCTCCTTGATCAGGCAATGCCATCGGGGGTGGAACTTTTCGGCTACTATTTCGGGCTGGCGCCGGACGCGGAGCGCGTCACAGTCGCAAAGTCCGAAACGTTCGTGGAATGGCGGGAATACGTCCTGAACGAGGCGCTCGTGGAAGCGCTATCCGGATTTGAAGGTCCCTGCGCGCTGGGGTTCAAGAGAACCGAGCTGAGAATTGAACCAGCGTTCCAAGACAGCCCAGATGACCGCTCCCCCGCGCAGTATTGTTCGCGCCTCAGGGCTTATCTTTCCGAGCTGCTTTCAGGGCACGTTGCCTCAGGCAAGGGCGGGCCGTCTCCCGACACAAAGACACGCGTATTGGCGGTGCAGCGCATGTCGCTCTATCCCGACCTTGACCAGATGGCTGCGTTCAAGGCGTGGTCGATCGCCACGGCTATAGATGGTTCGGATGCGGCAAATATGGTCAGTGGCGGTCGCGCCAGCGCCATCGACAAGCTCGTCGGCCGCGGCGTCTGTGGGAATGTCTGGCCGGCGGCCGCGATCTGGACCCTGACAAAGCGGCAGAGGGTTGGCCGTTTGATCCAGCACGCGATACGCTGGCGACTGGTGGCCAAACGGCTTATGTCGGACTTCAGCAGATGGTGCGCACGAAGATTCGGCAAAGCGGCGAGCGGCATGGCTTGGGCCGGTTCCCGTATTGTCAGATCGCGTTGACGCGGTCGTTCGGAAGTTCTTCGCGCGCAACACAAAGTCGTTAGTCAACGTAGTGCTGTGCTGCACTCGCGATCGTGTTTCATTTTTGCCTGATCTCGTTCATCGCGCGTAGTATGGGACAGGAAGGCGTTGGAGACTATGGTGTCGCGTCTATTTAACCGGCGCTGGAGTGTTTTTCGGCAACGAACAGTCACTGACGCAAGAGTCGCGTGTATTTTGTGCCGATGCAATTGTTTAGGCCGCCGCCATGCATCGCGTTATGCACGTGCCGCCAAGCTTTGTAGGACGTTCGCGAATTCGCTGACGGAGCTTATCTAAATGCGCCTTTCACTACCTGGCGGCTGCCAATGAAGGCAGGCGACGGCCCCTTGCAAAAATTCGGCGTGCGACGAAAGCTGCCTTCCGATTGGTTTCGCCGAGCATGCGGTTGTTGACCTCCTCGCCGGCACCGAAGGGAATGGATTGTCACGACTACCGTGGAGCCCGGGTTTCTTCCACGCACCGCGTATGCGTTCCACGAGCGGAACTCCGCATCTTCGCGCATCCCGTATCACTACGGGGACGATGAAGTTAGACTGCGGGATTCAGAAAATCTTTAGCGCCTGGAATTTATCTCAATCACCCAACAACAGGGGTCATTGATGAAACGCGAAACAACAATCGATCGGATTCGAAACGTAAAGCATCTCTTCAAGAATTCGGTCGGATGCAAACTATGGCTAGCGCTCGCGTTCCATCTGCTTCTTCTCGCGCAGGCTCCGGCGAACGCGGCTTGCGCGTCGGGTACCGAAAACGCGTATCCGAGCCGCGCGGTCGTCAACGTCCGCGATTTCGGCGCGACCGGTGACGGCCTTACCGATGACACCGCTGCGATCTTGCGCGCAATCGATCCGGCGCAAACCCTGACGGGGCCTTACACCAGCGGTGGTGTGATCAACCCGCTGGTTGCTCCGGTGTTTTACAACAAGCCGGTCTATTTCCCCGCAGGGACCTATCTCGTCAGCAATACGATCGAGAAGCGGATCAAGGACAAGATCAGCGCTTATCTGGGCCTGGCCAATGGCCGGTACTTCAGCGGTCTCATCCTGCTCGGCGCCTGCCAGGGCCAAACCATCATCAGGCTCAAGGACAGCGCGCCGGGTTTCGCAGACCCATCAAATCCGAAGTCCGTGATCTTTACGGCGTCGTCTATGATCCTCAGACTGTCGTCCGTCGTCGATGCCAACGGTAATCTGCTTGCCGGAAAGACACCTGCAGACGTCGTCGCCGTCAGCAATCTCGGAGGCAAGGACTACATTAACAAGGGCGAGGGCAACGACGCCTACATCAATTTCATCGAGAACATCACCGTCGACATCGGCGCGGGGAATCCCGGTGCGATCGGCATCGACTTCATCGGAAGCAACGTTGCCGCCATCCGCAACGTCGCCGTTCGCGACCTCTACGGGACCGCGCTCATCGGCATCAACATGAAGCGGTTCGGTCCCGGACCGTATTATGTCAAGAACGTGCAGGTCACCGGGTTCGACGTGGGGATCGACGTCTCGCAGCCCGAATATGCCGCAACCCTCGAGCACATCCAAATCACCAACAGCCGCAGCGCCGGGCTACGCAATAACCAGAACAGCCTCGCCATTCGCGATTTGAAGGTGAGCTCCTCGCCTGGGCCGGCCATCGTCAATCTGGCTGCGGCCGGACTGGTCGTCGTCATTGACGGCGTCCTGCAAAACGCGACGAGCTCGGTGCTGGCTGATGCGGTTCAAAACACCGGTTATCTCAACGTCCGCAACGTCAGCATCGTGGGCTTCTCCAGCTTCTGCGGCGCGCCTGCGCCGGCCAAGGCCGACGGCGTCTACTTCGGCAATACGTTCCTCCAGAAATCCTCGGCGAGCTGGTCGCTCGCAGTTCAGGATCCACCGGCCACGGCGCTCGGCGCGGTTACCGACGGCGCCGACGTCACGAGCTACGGCGCCGATCCGACCGGCGCGACGGATTCGACGGCGGCTATTCAGAATGCGCTGAATTCGGGCAAGGCGACAGTGTATTTTCCGAACGGACAATACCTGATCACGAAGAGCCTGGTCGTGCCCGCAACAGTCCGCCGCATCGAAGGTCTGTTTTCGACGATCCGCAAGGGCGCGTGGATCAATCCCGTGATCGCGTTCTTCCAGGTCAATAACCTGAACTACCCGTTTGAGATCTCCCACCTGAATTTCGACAACACCAATCTCGGCAGCAACATTGCGCTGTCGGTCGCCGGCACAAATCCCTTCCTCGTACGCGATTCCTTCAACTCGGGTATCTCAGCAGTGCAGCTGGTCGCAGGTGGTTCGGGTGGCCAGCTCTTTATCGAGAATGTGGCGACGGGCGGGTTGTCCTTCACTGGCCCGGCGCAGGTGTGGATCCGGCAGCTCGACACCGAGGGCTCAGGCACACGCGTTGCCAGCGCCAATGCGGATCTGTGGATTCTCGGCATCAAGACCGAGGGAAACGTGACGGCGGTCAGTAGCAGCGGCGCCAATTCGCGCGCGGAGATCCTCGGCGGGCTAATCTATAGCGTCAATACCGCGAACCCCTCCGTGCCTGGGTTCAAGAACACCGATGGACGAATGCTGGTGAGTTATGGCGAGGAGGCCTTCAGCTCGGCTACTGCCTACACCATCCACCTTCAGGACATTCAGAGCGGCATCGCCTCGAACCACAACGCCGCTGAGTTTCCCCAGAGGTTGTTCGCGGGACGACAATTTTACCCACGTATCGTTCCGCAGTTCACGACGGCCCCGTAGGTCGACCACCGAGGCACCCGGATGGAGTAGCCAAGCCAACTTGCGCCGGGCCCATTTTCATTGTGTTGCGGCGCCCTAGTTGTCCCGATGGTGCAAAAGCGCGAATAGCGGTCCCAGATTTGAATAGATCGAAGCCAGATCGATGCCGCGGCGCGCGCTGTCAAGCGTCGGCGCGGCGCGGCGCGACCAACGATTCGAGCGAGCAGGCCAGTTCTAAGTCGGTCAGGACCTGAAGCTTCATCTAGTCGTTCGGAAAAAAGTGCAACTGTTCAGTTTTTGCCAGGACTTGGCCAGTGGTGGATTTAACGATCGCCTCATAGGCGTAGGTTCCCGGATTACAAGGCGCGAAAGTTCGGACAGTATTGGCCGGCAGGATACCGCTCGCGGGCATTAATACCTCTTGGCCGCCCAGCTCTCTCGCGCCCTGGCGAAGTCTGAGCAAAACCGACTTAGCGCCCACTGGAATATTCTGAAACTTGATCTCGGGATTCGGGAATAGCGTTACGCATCCTCGTGATTCTCGAAAAGAAAAATCGATAGTCATGGCATCTTGAGCGAGCGCCTGACTCGTCGCCATCAGAAGTGACCACGCAATCATAGGTAGAAATACGGCTCTTCGAAGGAGCATTTCAGTAACCTCGCAAAAACTACGACAGAAGAACCTAGCTTGGCCTGCCGCAGTTGCAAACAGGAATCCCTTTAGAAGAACAACGCACCACTCTTTCAAGGCGATGAAAATGGCGGCCGACTAGGCCTACGAGATCATCACATTCGGCAGCGTGATCCCTGGAAAATGGGCGGCTGCTCCGTTTAAGACGCGCAAAAGGTCGAGATCGTCGACCGCGGATTTTCATTGCAACAATCGCGACCTGCGGCTTCTTCCGCGACTGGCGCCGCGGGCTTCTCTATACTCCTGTCGGGCTGCCCTGTGTTTTGGCGCCGGCTACGCAACGCGTGCGGCGATCTCGCGCAAGCGGCGGACACACTCCCTCAAGCGCTGGCCTCACGTCCGGGATCTCAACCTCAACATTGCCGCAATGTCGTCGTGGTCTTGTCGTGAGGGGCACTACTGGAGTTGGCAAAGATGCCCTTTAGCCTAGGCAGGTGGCGCCAGTTCACCACGACGTACGCGAACGCTCCACTCGCAACCAGCGACATCGATCCGCCTCACAAGCCAGAATTGCTGGATGCTGGCCGCTGCGAGGCATTATCTCCACGAAGGATTCGGCTCAATATTTGTATCGCGGCGGCAGTGTTCGTTGTCGCCGCGCTCGTTGCACTTTTTCCAGACAGCTTCGATCGGCCGGTGGTTCAGTCGTTCAACCAGCTTGTTGGCCGATCGAAACTGTTCGATCGGCTCGTGTTGAGCGTATTTTGGTATCCGACTTACTCCGGCGTGATCGTCACGGCGGTCATTTGGTGGTGCTGGTTCGCGACCGACGCCGTGGAATCCCGCTGTCGCATAATGATCGGGGTGCTGGCTGCATTTGGCGCAGGCGCTGTTAGTCGGTGGCTGCAACACGTGCTGCCGACCCATCCCCGTCCCTATTACGATAGTGCAGTCAGCTTCAAGATCCCCTCAGAGCTCGAACAACAGCTCAACACCTGGAACTCGTTTCCGAGCGATCATGGAACTATTCTTGGAGCGCTCGTGGTGCTGGCGTACATCGCTCGCTTCAAATTTGTGTTGCAGCTCGCAATTTTCGTTGCGCTCATCGAACTTGCCCGCACATATGCCGGCGCCCACTATCCGTCTGACCTGATCGGCGGCGCCGCCTTGGGTACAATTGCCATATGGGCTGTCCAGAGACCAAAAATCTTTTCTCTATGTAGTCCCGCGTTGCAATGGGAAAAAAGGTCTCCTTCGATCTTTTACGCGACCGCCTTTTTCCTTAGCTACCAAGTTGCCACGCTCTTCGGAGATCTCCGGTGGACAGCCAGCTTGATCTTGCGTCCGTAACGAAGGCAAGTCTTGCTTGCCGACCATGCCATTCAATTTCAAGCTGCGGTGTCCATCATGCGTTTTCTTGCCTTCCTCTGCACGTGTTGCGTAACGCTCTTTACGACAGGTGTCTTGGGTGACGACCAGCCATCTTATCCTGTCGTCACCACGGGCGAAAAGGGTGAATTGGACGGCGTTCGGCAATGGGTCTTGCCTAACACTCCCAATGGACTTCGTCCTACCCAAAGCTGGCATGCGACCGGATCATCTCCGGACGGCGACATCTATGTCGCTGGAATGGATCATGTGAGCAACGCCGCACTTTACCGTCTACATTCACAGAGCGAAAAACTTGAGTTTGTTGGCGATGCGCAGTCGAGCTCTCAAGCAGCCCATAACTGGCTGCCAGGGGAAACTGCGCAGAAATTTCATACTCGCCCGCTCTGGCATAACGGCAAGATCTACGTTGCAACGATGAATCGATCGACTCTGGATGATCAATATCTGACTCAACGTGGCTTTCACTGGTACGCCTACGGCGCAACCAAGCATAACTTTGCAGACCTGAGCGCTTCAGAACCCGGCGGCACGGCTGTCGACCACGGAAACCTGGTGACGCTCGCCTCGGATCCCACACGAAATCTAATCTACGGCGCGAGCGTCCCGACCGGGGAGATATTCCGGTACGATGTTTCCCTCGGACGTACCGAGCGCTTGGGCAGGCCGGATGCGTACGATCAGCGTTACGTCTATACGGGAAGAGTAATGTGGGTGGACTCCCACGGCCGCCTCTATTTCACGGCCGGCAACGCAGAGAGCCCGACAACTTTCGGTCATGTCTATTTCTATGATCCGGCGAGCGGGTTTGGTGAACGCAAGGATTGGAAACTACAGGAATCCAAGGCGCTCGAACTCGGGCAATGCTTTCCTGCCGCGAGGCTTTGTATTTTCTCCGATGATCGCGGCCACGTGTATCGGTTTCAGGAGGATGGTCCTTCTTGGTCCTACATTGGGCAGCTCAAGGCCGATCAGGGCGCCTACGTTTGGCTCTTCGATGTCACAGCGGATGCGAGCAAGGCATACATTGGCACCAGCCTTCCCTTTGCCGACGACCCTACAGCCCTGTACGTGTTTGACCTCAAGACAGGTGAAACGGAATACCTGTGCTCCTTTGCGCAGTTGGATCCTTCACTGCGGAATCTGAGCGTTCACACCGGTTACGACGCCTGGGACCGTGAGGGCAGATTCTACTTCGCAAGCTTTAGTCGGCGGTCCGATCAAAATGTCGTCTTGACCCGCGTTGATCCACTCCGACTACGTCGGGCGCTGAGCAACCTGCCTAAATGAAATAGTGTCACCGGCGCACCGAACGACCCAGCTATAGCTCAGATCGACAGCAACTTTGGACGGCGCGCCCCAAAAGGGGCCCCCGGGGGGGCCGCGCGACTTAAGGGGGCACTGACGTAGCCTCCCGGGTCTTCGGTCGGGAATGCGTCAGGCTTCGTCCGTCCAAACCTCAAAGTTGGACTTGACGGCGGCTATAACGGCGAAAGCGATGCATGCCACGATAAAAGCGATCGATAACACGACCATGGAGGCCTCTCCTTGAAGGTCCGACCGTAGTCACGAATGCTTAAGCGAGCGTTGTGGTTCGTACGCTCAATTCGAGCTATCCCGCTCGATCCAATCATGAAAGTTGAGGCCTGGACCTCGCAAAGCTATAGTCTCGGCCCTGTGCTTGCTTCCAAGGCGGCGCGTCTTCGATATCTGGTATTTCCCAAACCGGCATCACCACATGATTAAGCCCTTCAAGCCGGCACGCGTTTTCACGGGCATGCTCGTCGCGGCGATGCTCGTCGCCGGTCTCGCGTCAGGCGCCTTCGCCGCTCCGAGCGCCGAGGCGGCCAGAAAGTGCCTGCACTATTCCTACATTGCCTATCCCTATCAGCGTCCGGGCTCCGTGCGAATGAGCCCCGACCGCCAAAACTATTTCAAGGATTGCATGGCGAAGGAGGGCAATGTGCCCGAGCCTCCCGCGCCGAAGGCGGATCCCGCCTCGGCGGACGGCAGCCCGCCAAAGACTTAGGCAACGACCCTGGGACAGCGGGCGCTCGCGCGCTACTTCGGGTTGCTGTCGTCTGTCTTGCCGTTATTGGCGACGCACCTGTTGAAATAGGCCTGCTGATCGCGTCCCGATCCCTTGGTGCTTCCTGCGGCGGGATTGGCCGGTTCACGGGGAGGAAATTGCTTGGCCGTCAGCGCATTGCACCTCCGGGCCAGGTCGGCCGTAATCGCCTCCGCCGGCGCTGGTGCCGAAAGAACTACGAGACCCGTGAAACCAGACAAAAGAACTCCAAAGCTCAGTCTGAACGGCATGATTTTTCCTTGTC